>WNFZ01000183.1_pt1 | contig 67208 bp, 53 predicted proteins | sample 5400081 | NCBI WGS metagenome assembly WNFZ01 (sample SAMN13153365, study PRJNA577476) | soil metagenome | isolation source: 80 cm soil or saprolite under grassland replicate 1 | place: USA:California | collected 2016-06-15
GGTCTTAGGTTCCCGGCGCCTCGAACCACAACGTCGCCAGCGGCGGGAGCGTCACCGATGCTGAATACGCTTGCTCTTTGAAAGGTATTTCATCGGCAGTTATCGATTGCGCCCCGTCAGTTCCACTGCCGCCGTAAACATCGGCATCAGTATTCATAACCAGACGATATTCGCCGGCACGCGGCAAACCCAAACGATGATTGGTCCGAACAACGGGGGAGAAATTTCCCACGCAAACCAACTCCTGCCCTGACGTCGGTGAGCGGCGAATGAATGAAACAATATTCTCCGCCGCATTGTCAGCGTCGATCCATTGAAAACCCGCAGGCTGTCCATCAATGGACCACAAACAATCAGCCTGCTCGTAGAACCTATTGAGATCGCGGATCAGATTCTGTACTCCCTTGTGAAACCGCCCATCAAGCAAATGCCAATCCAGACTCTCGGTTTCAGTCCATTCACGCCACTGGCCAAACTCGCCACCCATGAATAATAACTTCTTTCCCGGATGAGCCCACATGTAACCGTAAAGAGCTCGTAAATTGGCAAACTTCTGCCACTCATCACCGGGCATCTTATTCAACAACGCGCCTTTCATGTGCACGACCTCGTCATGCGAAAAAGGCAGGATAAAGTTTTCAGTCCAGGCGTAGATCAGTCCAAACGTAATTGCAGTATGATTGCCGGCGCGAAACAATGGGTCCGTTTGAAAGTACTTAAGTGTGTCGTGCATCCAGCCCATGTTCCACTTGAAATCAAAGCCGAGACCACCCGCATAGACTGGATGGCTCACCTGCGGCCAGGCTGTCGACTCCTCGGCAATCATCATCACGCCAGGACAAGCCCGGTGCACGATATCGTTCAACTCCTTGAGCAGTGAGATGGCCTCCAGGTTTTCACGCCCACCGAATTTGTTGGGCACCCATTCACCTTCATTGCGACTGTAATCGAGATACAGCATCGAAGCGACAGCATCGACGCGCAATCCATCAAGATGAAATTCCCTGAACCAATAGAGCGCATTACCAATCAGAAAATTCCGGACTTCGTTGCGCCCATAATTGAAGATGTAAGTACCCCAGTCTGGATGCTCGCCTTTGCGCGGATCAAGATGCTCGTAAAGCGCTGAGCCGTCGAAGCGACCGAGCGCGAATGCGTCTTTCGGGAAATGTGCCGGCACCCAATCCATGATGACGCCAATGTCGTGCTGGTGTAAGTAGTCAACGAGGTAACGAAAGTCGTCGGGAGTGCCGTAGCGGGCAGACGGTGCAAAATAGTTCCCGACCTGATAACCCCAGGATGGTCCGTAGGGATGCTCTTTCAGCGGCAGGAACTCGACATGGGTAAAACCCATCTCGTGCACATAGTCCGCAAGCGGTTGCGCCATCTCATGATAGCTAAATGGCCGATTACTCTCCTCTGCCACCCGCCGCCATGATCCGAAGTGCACTTCGTAAATTGAAAGCGGGTGGCGATAGTGTTCTCGGCCGGCTCGCATTTTCATCCATTTCGCATCGCCAAATTTGTACTTCGAGTCATAGACAACCGCAGAAGTCGCGGGGGGTATTTCGGTGTAAGTTGCATAGGGATCGCTTTTTAAGAAAGGAAGATGGCGGCGCGTTCTGATTTCATATTTGTACATTTCACCGGGTTGAAGATCAGGAATGAAGATTTCCCAAACACCCGAACTGCCGAGGGATCGCATTTGATGGAGACGTCCGTCCCAGCCATTGAAGTTGCCGACTACGCTGACGCCTTCCGCCTGTGGGGCCCACACTGCAAATGACACGCCCTTTACACGACCGATCTTACGAGGGTGGGCGCCAAGTTTTTCATAGATGGCTTCGTGCTTCCCCTCTCCGAAAAGATGCAGGTCAATTTCGCCCAGCGTCGGCAGAAATGAATAAGCGTCCCGTTGAGTGAAGACGTTGTCCCCCGCATAGTGAACACGAAAGCGATATGTGGGAATCTGCTCCAAACCCGGAATGAACAGTGCAAATAATCCGGAGGGATGGACCTCCGCCATGGTCAGGTGCTTTTTGGCGCCGATCTGGACCTCGACCTTTTCGGCATCCGGCCGAAAGGCACGGATGACGACTCCACCATCCGTCGGGTGAGCGCCCAGGATTTGATGAGGGTCGCGATGCTTTAAAGAAAGAAAACGATTAGTCTCGCCGGCACTCACCTGCGGTCCCGGTTCTGGCGCAGCGAAGTTGGCCTTTGCTTTTGTCGCCCTGGTCGACGCGGGTTTTTGGGAATCATCGTTCATCAAATGAGGGCTCGAAACTCACGCGACTGGGCTCCGCCTCGCGCAAGTAAATGTCAGCGCCACTTCCGCGCTCTCTGATGTTGCTCTGAGCTTTCGCCATCAACTCCAGAAACCTGGCGCGAGGTGAGGGAAAACCGAGTTGCTCGTGAAACTCGATCACCCGCGCGGCATACTTCATTATCTGCACGGTTTCAATCCCGGAAAGCTCGGAAAAGAACCAGGCACAACTGGTAAACATCAATAAAGCGTTATGCTGCATCTCCAACAAAGCTAAAGCCTTTTCTCTTTCAAGACCTGAAAGAGGTCGTTGCGCGTATTCCCGGAGAAATTCTTCCGGGGATTGGCTCTTAAGCAACAGGCGAATATAACCGTTACGCGCTTCCCACGGATCCCGCAACAATCGCTGCCCGTAGATGGCAAAGTTTTTCTCAGCTTCATCGCGCAGAAAATCAAGAGCCGATCTGAGGGGTCCGCGCCACTTCTGATTCCATGTGAAGTCTCCCCCGGTATGACAGCCGCAGTCCTCCCGCCAGCGCTCTACTCCGTGTGCGCAACTCCACGAACTAAAATCCTTTATTTCAACTTCAAACTCGGGTGGATACCAGTCGAGATACTGACCATAATTCGTTATCCAGAAGCCGGCTTCCTTCGCTTCAATCTCTAACGCATGCGCCAGGCAAAGGTCGCCAAACTTGAAATGATGACCGTAAGTTTCCCCGTCTGTAGCCACATTCACGAGGGGCCCGAATTGAGTGGCTTGCTTGAACATGCGGACCAGCAACTCGCTGGACGACAACGCCTGCTCAAAAGCGATCGCGCGAGCCAATGGGCCATCGTAAAAGAAGATTGCGATCGACCGGCCAGTTTCATCAACGTAACGATAGGCCCTGGTCGTGTCAATCCCTCGATCTCCAATTTGCCGCCATTCAATCCTTCCCTTAGCGCGAAAACGTGCTGCCTGTTGCGGCGCGAGAATGACAAAGCGCAAACCCTGGTCGATAAGCAAGCGAAGAATGGTGTTATCACATCCCGTTTCTGGCAGCCAGAGCGACTCTGGTTCCCTTCCAAACCGATGGCGAAAGTCGGCGAGGCCCCACACAACCTGAGTCAAGCGATCGCGCCCGTTGCATAAAGGAAGAATTGCGTGCCCGTAGGCCTGCGCTATGGCATTGCCATGCCCGCCTCGCTTCTGTGCGCTGAGTTTATCTGCGTCGATGATTCGCGCGTAGGTTTCCGAGTGATGTTTCTCGAGCCAGGAAAGTAACGTGGGGCCGAAATTGAAACTGATATTAGCGTAGTTGTTAACCATGCGCTCCACTACGCGGTCGTCTCCAACCACGCGCGCGAATGCGTTGGGGCCATAACTTTCATCATGAACGCGTTCATTCCAGTCGTGATATGGGGCGGCGCTTTGCTGGCGTTCAATTTCGCCGGTCCATGGATCCTCGCGGGGCGGTTGATAAAAGTGGCCGTGAATAATAAGAGCAGTCATCAGGTTCAGTTACCCTCAGAAAGGCGCCGAAGACGCAAAAGCCAGGATGTGATAAGAAACCTCGACCGCTAACAGCCTGGTCAGCTTATCTTCTTTGTTTCGCGTTGCTTGCGACTTCTGTGGTTCTTCACTCCTTACTGTCAGTAAACGCTTCGAAAGCCAAGTGCGCAGCGCCGAGCAACCCGGCGTCGTCACCACATTCCGCGGGAACAATTTTTAGCCGCCGTACAGGCACCGGAAAGGCGCGGCGCGCAACTTCTTCATGCATGTATTTTTCAAACAACTGCCAACCATTCGCTACGCCACCACCAATCACGATCATTTCGGGATTGAGCAGGTTCACGAGGTTAGCCAGACCAACGCCGAGATAACTTCCCATCTTCTTGAGCACAGCGAGTGCCAATTCATCACCCTTCGTCCCCGCATCATAGATTCTCTGCGCCGTTAACCGGCTCGCATCGAGAATTGTGTTTGGGTACTCAGGCAGTGCTGCGCGTGCCAGTCGGACAATTCCCGTAGCTGATGCGAACACTTCCAAACATCCGGTGTTGCCACACTTGCATGGCACACCACCAAATGGTTCGACGGAGGTGTGGCCAATCTCGCCAGCCGACCCGTCAACGCCCCGCCACAATTTCCCGTCCAGAACGATCCCGCCGCCAACGCCCGTCCCTAACGTTACGCAGATGATCGTGCAACAGCCGCGCGCCGCCCCTAACCACATTTCACCTACCGCCGCGGCGTTGGCGTCATTCTCCAGCAACACAGGGCACCCGAGTTGCTCCCTCAACACATCGGCAAGTCGAAAGCCATCGAGACACGGAACATTTGGCGCCTGAAGGATAGTCTCGCCGCCTAAGTCCACAGTTCCCGGCACTACCACGCTCGCGGCGCGAATCGCGCCTCCTTCTTTTCTGATCGACGTTTGGCATTCGCGTGCAGCAGCGACGATTGCGCTCACGATATCCCCGGCTTGACCGGCGGAATGTGGGGTAGGGTGTTTGACCCTGAAGCCTATGTTCCCGTTTCCCCCTACGGTTGCGGCACGAAGATTCGTTCCGCCCAGGTCGGCAGCAAACACGTGACCATGTTTAAGAGACTCGTTCTTATCGATCATTGATTACGATGCATAAGGCCCGTTTGGAAATGCCAGCAATCTCAGCCATCAAGGGCATTCTGTCAAGGCCTAATTTGCATCTGGCCGCAATCTCAGCCGTCGTTCACTTGCATCTTAACGTATCAAAACGAAAACACTTCTAAGCTGTGCAAATCATGAATTCAACGATAACATCGCGAAGCTCAGAACAATTAGCGCGTCTAAACGGTATGTGAATGAGAATAGCAGCGGGCATCGCAGGCCTGATCCTTATAGCGACAATTCTCTGGGATGTCTTTGAGACCATAATCCTGCCCCGACGCGTTACGCGGCGAATCAGGTTGACCAGTCTTTTTTACACGTCCGTCTGGTTGCCTTGGTCTTTCTTTGCGCGCCACTTCTTGCACTCGCGCCGCAAGGAGAAATATCTCGGGCTGTTCGGTCCACTTTCACTAATTATCCTACTGGGAATTTGGGCAGTCGGGTTGATTCTCGGATACGCCCTCTTGTTGTGGTCCGCAAATTCAAAATTGAACGTTCCCGAAGACCTCGTAAGTTTTTGGAGCTATCTTTACCTGAGCGGTGTCACATTTTTCACTCTTGGCTACGGCGATATCTCGCCTGTGTTTCCGCTCGGGCGCACCCTGGCAGTCATCGAGGCGGGAAACGGCTTCGGTCTACTTGCAATCGTCATTAGTTACTTGCCGATTCTTTATCAAGCGTTCTCACGACGCGAAGCAAGCATCTCTTTGCTCGACGCGCGTTCAGGATCGCCATCAAGCGCGGTCGAGTTGTTGCGCCGGCACCGCGCTGAGGAGAAGCTCTACGACCTTGACCGTCTGCTGGGAGAATGGGAGCGATGGTCGGCGGAGTTGCTCGAAAGTCATCTCTCATATCCGGTGCTCTGCTATTTTCGATCACAACATGACAACCAATCATGGCTTCGCGCTCTGACTACGGTCCTCGATACGTGCGCCCTTGTGATGGTTGGCGTCGAAGGCGGGCCGATATGGCAAGCACGCATGACGTTCGCGATGGCCCGGCATGCAGTTGTTGACATCGCCCAGGTCTTCAGGACTGCCCCTGTTGCACCCGAATCGTGCGGCGGCAGATTGACTTCCGAAGAGTTGACGCGTGTGCGAAAAATTCTTAAAGAGAATGGAATAGTTTTTCCGGCGGACGAGCAAGCAGAGCAGCGATTGTGTGAACTTCGGATGATGTACGAGCCTTACGTGTTTGCTCTTTCCGACTGGTTATTGATGCCGCTCCCTCCGTGGATCCTGCCCCCTGACGCAATCGACAATTGGAAGACTAGCGCCTGGGGACGACTTCAGTAGGGAACTAATTTGGAGTCCGCTGGCCCGGCTGGCCCGGCAGCGCTTTGGCCGACGGTTCGCCGCGGTCTTCCCGGGACGAAATCGGTTACTTTGGAAGCAAGACCGCTTAATTCGAGTTGAGCGTAACGAGGAACGGGCCAAAGCGGCGCCGGCCAAGCCCGGCAGCGCTTTGGCCGACGGTTCGCCGCGGTCTTCCCGGGACGAATCGATTACTTTGGAAACAAGACCGCTTAATTCGAGTTGAGCGTAACGAGGAACGGGCCAAAGCGGCGCCGGGCCAAGCCCGGCAGCGCTTTGGCCGACGGTTCGCCGCGGTCTTCCCGGGACGAAATCCGTGACTTTGGCAGCAAGACCGCTTAATTCGAGTTGAGCGGTAACGAGGAACGGGCCAAAGCGGCGCCGGGCCAGCCGGGCCGAGCTTTGGCCGACGGTTCGCCGCGGTCTTCCCGGGACGAAATCGGTTACTTTGGAAGCAAGACCGCTTAGTTCGCGTTGAGCGGTAACGAGGAACGGGCCAAAGCGGCGCCGGGCCGCCGCACTCCAAAGATGTTGAGTTCGGTTTGCTTAAATTTTTCTTGGTTGCGGGCTCTGGCCTCGCCGCGTTTCTACGTTTTCCCGACCCGCCGTTTCGTGGCTTCTCTGTTACTGCCGATCCTAACAACCCTGCCTTTCCTTTCGGCAGGATTCAGCAACGATCAACTCATGAGAAAAACCGCCGCACAAAACAACCAGAACATAAGCCCTTCTATCAAAGAGAGACCTCGAGCCCGCGATCTGGGAATTAGAGTCGGCATATTACCTACGGGCGCGTTGAATGCAATCACCGACGTGGCGGGAGTGCTCGTGGGCCACACCACGATAACTCGCGGCGACACTATTCGCACTGGAGTAACCGCGGTTCTACCACACAATGGGAATCTCTTTCGCCAGAAGGTTCCGGGCGCCATTTTCGTGGGAAATGGTTTCGGTAAACTCATGGGCTCGTCCCAAGTCGATGAATTAGGTGAAATTGAAACTCCCATAATGCTTACGTCGACGCTAAGCGTTCCTCGTGTTGCAGATTCGCTCGTCTCGTACACGCTCGCCTTGCCCGGAAACGAGGACGTGCAATCAGTTAACCCTTTGGTGGCTGAAACAAACGACGGCTTTCTTAACGATATCCGGGGCCGCCATATTTCACCCGACGATGTTGTGGCCGCGATTAAGAACGCCAGGAACGGGCCAGTGGAAGAAGGTTGCGTGGGCGCCGGAACAGGAACCGTGGCCTTCGGCTTTAAAGGCGGAATTGGAACTTCCTCTCGTAAAATTCCGTCAATGCTGGGCGGATATACAGTTGGGGTATTGGTGCAAACGAACTTCGGTGGCGTACTTGCGATTAATGGTGCGCCAGTAGGTCGTGAGTTGGGTCGGTACTATTTGAAGGAAGAACTCGAGCGCAGTAATCAGACGTATGATAATCGGCCCGGGAAATCGGCCCCAGAACGACAAAACGATCCGGATGGCTCAATCATCATCGTTGTTGCCACGGATGCGCCCCTCGACTCACGCAATCTAAGGCGGCTCGCGGCACGGACCATCATGGGTCTGGCCCGCACCGGGGCCACCGGGAGCAATGGTAGCGGCGACTACGCGATCGCTTTTTCCACATCAGCAGAAGCGCGAATATACGCAAACGCTAGCCCAGGCAGTCGAAATACCACCGCCAATATCAAGTCCTTACCTAATGAAGCCATGTCGCCACTCTTCCTCGCCGCGATCGAAGCTACCGAAGAAGCAATCTACAACTCCCTTTTTCGGGCGGTTACAACCACCTCACGCGGTCACACGGTAGAAGCCCTTCCGCTTGAGCGGACTGTCGAGATCCTCCGCCGCCACAGCGCCCTTGCTCCCTGATAGTGGCCCATCTGTTCGCTGGACCATCACGTTTCTGTTTCAACCACATAACATGTGGTCCGTAAGCGGATCAACTCATTGACAGTCAATTTCCAGCTGCATAGAATTCATTTCAGAGATCAGATAATTTTTACAGGACGGAGGATAGACGCGTGAAACTCAACATACGTGTCAATCGTAAGGGGCGAGACTCGATGACGAAACAGATTCGCGATCAGCTTGACCAGAAGATCAACGCAGGCATATTGGCGGCGGGGAGTTTTCTTCCCAGTGAACGAGAGCTTGCTAACACACTCAAAGTGGCTCGTAATGTGGTGCGTGGTGCTTATGAGCAACTGATGAGTCTGGGGAAGGTCCAGAGTGAAGGACGACGAGGCCGGACGGTTCGGTCGGCCGGGAAAAAGAAAAGCAGCTCGGCAAGAGTGAAAAGCGCAGCTAAAGCTCGTAAGAAGTAGTTAGCCCTAAACGCCTAGACCCATCCGCCCTTTTTCCCGGCAACTACAAATAAGACGAACTCAATGGGTGGCAATGGCGTCACCCAAGGCGAGGATTTCGTTGCGGATTGCTTTGCGCTCGGCAAGCAGTCCCACGTAAAACCGTCTCTTCATCAAAAAGAATGTTAGTGCACGCAGGCCACCCAGGAACTTGTCGATCTCTTCGAAAAAAATGATTGCCAGATAGCCAAGAGCCGGTGCGAGCAAGCACATAAGTAAGCCAATAACTCCCCCGGCCACTTTGTAGCCGGTTAGTGCTACAGCGAGCCAGGTTAAGGGGAACAAAAGCATGGCGGATATTATCTTGATCGTGGAAACGACGTCGTCGGACGCCTGGGACAACCTGGTGGCAATAAAACCGCCGAGGCGGTACGCTGGATAATGAATCAATGCTCCGATAGAGGCAGGCACGGCCAATAGCGCGAATAGCATTGAGCGTGTAAACAGATGGAAGAACACATCTGACTTGGTACCCGGACGCATCAGTTCCTTCGGGTCAATACCGGCTTGTTTCAACTGTTCTTCAAAACGAATCATACGTACCTCGAGCTTGTGCAAACGGTCGGGAGCATTCTCCCGCAGAATTGCATAAGCTTGAACGAAACGCTGCAACAGTTGTAACTCCGCAGCGAGACTCCCATCACCATCCTCCTGACTTTCCGATGAGAAGATTCGTTCAGCGCGGTTAATTGTGCGTAAGGCTTCCTCGTGCTCTGCATCGAAGACGACTGCCCGCAAGGCTGTTTCAATTCTCTCTGACAGCTCGCGCACCGCGACTCCCGGCGGAGTGCCATCTGGCTCCATCTCAACCGGGGTCACTTCGAGGGGCGCACCAAAGTACAGCAAGGCACCACTCCGAAAAGCCGTCTTCGAAGTGTAATAAAGGCCGGCCGGCACGATCTTCAAATCGCGCACTTCACCCGTCGAGACCGCGGCAAGCGCGATTCGTGCAACTCCGGTCTTAATCGGCCGCAGTCGTGGTTCGTCGTGCGAGACCCCTTCCGGGCAAACTCCGATTGTGCCGCCCCTGGCAAGTAGTTTCCGCGCCGCCGCAAAAGTCTCGTTATTTCGAGACACGTCTTCGCCTTCATCCTGACGACGATAAACAGGAAGCGAATCCAACGCCCGCACTAGTGATCCTATAACTGGCATGCGGAACAGCGGTGCTTTGGCAAGAAAAGAAACCCGGCGTGGCGCCAAACAAAGAAGGAATACCGGGTCAATCAGGGCGTTGGGATGATTGAGGACGAAGATAACGGGAGTCTTTAGCGGTATGTGCTCAAAACCTACGACCTCGATGTGTCGGAAGTAGATGCGCAGGGCAAGCTTAACGAGAGCAACGATCAGCCTTCGAGTCACGAAAAGGATCTCCTGACCTGTAACGCAAGCTGTTAGCTTGCGCACGGTCGAGTCCACTCAACCAAGTAACGCAAGCTAACAGCTTGCGTTACTTGAATGTCTAAAACGGCAGAGATGATAAGGTGGTATGCATTAGGCAAACAAACTAAACGTATGTTCGGTGACATATTTCGGATGCAAAAAAACAAGGCGGGGGAATTTAGTTCCTCCGCCCTGTTTTCTTTTCTTTGCTCGTTGATTGTTATTAGGCGCACACGTTGCTATTTTGTATCGAACTGTCATGTAAGTCTTGGCAGAATTTTTTTGCCCCGCGAATATCTGCCCGCTGTTCCCAAGTGTCATACCAATCACTTCCTTTGACATATATCCCACATCTATTGCTTTTTTTCACAGCTTCGAAAACTCCGCGGTTCGGCAATTGAGCAGCACCTCGCATGAACTCTGCCCCAGGCTGCGGAGAAAGCCGTTTGATGCAATAATGTCCTCGCTTTCCCTTGTACTCTAAAACTTAAATGGCTGAGGGTATCTATGAAACGCTTTGTCGTTGCAGTCTCTATACTTTTGCTCGCGTTAGGGTGGATTGTCGTAGCCCAAAATCGCGGCTATTCCGTTGAGGAGCTATTAAAGGTGCGTCGGGTCGGCGATCCACAGGTTTCACCCGACGGAAAACACGTGGCTTTTACCGTCGGTGACGTAAACCTCGACGCGAATCGTGTTGTCACTCACATTTACGTCACATCTATCGACGGCGGCGAAATGAAACAGCTTACCAGCGGCGAACGCTCGGCCACCGCTCCGCGCTGGTCTCCGGATGGAAAGAAGATCGCCTATACGACCGGCGGGCAAGTATGGGTGATGGACGACGCTGGCGATCACAAGGACCAGGTAACGCAGATCTCGACTGAGGCAGCATCGCCCATTTGGTCACCAGACGGGAAATGGATTGCCTTCACATCCGAGGTTCATCCTGAGTGCACTAATGATGACTGCAACAAGAAGAAAGATGAACAGGCCGATAAGAGCAAGGTTAAGGCCCACATAACGGACCGCTTACTTTATAAGCACTGGAATGAATGGCGAGACGTCAAACGAACGCACGTGTTCGTCGTTTCGAGCAAAGGTGGCACAGCGCGAGATCTGACGAGCGGAGATTTCGATTCTCCACCCTACGCTGCCGCCACGGGTGTTGACTACGCCTTTTCCCCCGATTCGAGAGAGTTGGCTTACATCCGTAACCCCGACAGAGTTGAAGCCGTTTCCACGAACAGTGACATATACGTTGTGCCCACCACCGGCGGTGTGGCTAAAAGCATAACGGCAAACAACCGCGGCTACGATGTTGGCCCGGTCTACTCGCGCGATGGCAAATACATCGTTTACCGATCTCAAGCAACCGCTGGGTTCGAAGCAGATCGCTGGCGAGTGATGGTTTACAACCGCGCAACCGGCACGGCCAATGAGATCACCCGCGGCTTTGATCTCCAGGCTGAAGAGCTTGTGCTCTCGCCCGAGGGCAATTACGTTTACTTAACCGCTGGTGACCGCGGACGCTCCGCTATCTACAAGGCGCCTCTGGCCGGTGGCGCCGCACAGAAAATTGTAGCGGACGTTTTCGCCACCAATCTGCAGACCACGCCGGACGGCAAGGTTCTCGTTTTCCTGAATAGTTCGATGGCTTCCCCGGCCGAGATCTATCGCATAAACGAAGATGGCAGCGGCCTGACTGCGCTGACGCGAACGAACAGAGATCTGATGGCGCGAGCAAATTTGAAAGAGCCGGAGGAGGTGGAATGGACAGGCGCGCTTGGTAAAAAGATCCACGGTTTTATTGTTAAGCCAACAAACTTCGACGCTAACAAGAAGTATCCGCTGGTGGTTTTGATTCACGGTGGTCCGCAAAGCGCCTGGAACGACAACTGGGGCTATCGTTGGAACCCCCAGGTCTTTGCCAACTCGGGATACGTGGTGTTCGCACCAAACCCGCGCGGGTCAACCGGCTACGGCCAGCAGTTTGTAAACGATATTAGCGGCGACTGGGGCGGCAAAGCTTACACAGACATTATGAATGGAGTTGCCGACGTTATTCGTCGCAATTCGTTCATCGATAAGAATCATATCGGCGCTGCCGGCGCAAGCTACGGTGGTTACATGATCAACTGGATCGAGGGTCACAATAACGATCCCCGATTCCGGTTCAAAGTGCTCGTGTCACATGATGGCGTTTTTAACCTGGCGAGTATGTACGGCGCCACGGAAGAACTTTGGTTCACCGACTGGGAATTCAAAGGAACACCATGGACCAATCCGGCGATGTATCAGCGCTGGTCCCCGAGCAACTTCGTCAGTAATTTTAAGACGCCGATTCTCGTCATTCACAGCGAACTCGATTACCGCGTCCCGATCGGCGAAGGCCTGCAATTGTTCACGGCGGCGCAGCGCATGGGCGTCGACTCAAAACTACTGGTCTTCCCTGATGAAGGCCACTGGGTATTGAAGCCCCAAAATTCCCAACTCTGGTACCACACGGTGCTTGATTGGTTGGATAAGTATTTGAAATAAAAGTCTGGAGTCTAGAAAGTCTTGGAGTCTAGAAAGTCTTGGAGTCTCGGAGTCTTGTAGGTGTATAAGGGACTTCACCTTCTAGACTCCAAGACTTTCTAGACTCCCCAGACTTTCCAGACTCAGGACTTCAGACTTTTAAATCATGAAGAGCAATCTAACGGATCTAGATCGTTTGGCGGTGCGTGAACGGCCGAAAGGTCAGCCCATCATGCACCAAAAATGGGGCAAACTCTTGTTCATTCACTGGCGCATCGAAGAAAAACTCTTGCGCCCACTGGTTCCGAAAGGGCTCGAGATTGATACCTTCGATGGTTCGGCATGGATCGCGGTCACGCCGTTCACGATGTGGGACATTCGCGCGCTTCCCCCATTCATTCCTCCAATTCCTGGTCTGAACTCGATGCACGAATTGAATGTTCGCACCTATGTCCACAAAGACCGCGTGCCCGGCGTCTGGTTTTTCTCGCTCGATGCCAATAGTGCCGCGGCTGTGCTGGCGGCACGAACTTTCTTCTTCTTGCCGTATTACCACTCCGAGATGGAATTAGAGAAAGAAGACGATACGATCGACTATTCGTCAGTTCGGACCGACGATCCTCCCGCTGAGTTTCATGCGTCCTGGAATATTGGTGAGAGTCTGAACTATTCGCATCCCGGCTCGATTGACTTTTTTCTGACCGAGCGCTACTGCCTGTACTGCGAGAGAGCAGGCGAGATTTATCGCGCACGCATTCACCACGAGCCGTGGCCCCTGCGAGAAGCGACATTATCTTCACTCAGCTCAACCATGATTGAATCGCATGGTTTACTAACTCGGACCGGTGACCCCTTGCTGCACTACTGTGAAGAGATAGGCGTCGACATCTGGCGGTTGGAAAGTGTCGCGAATGAATTTAGAAGTTAGAATTTAGAATTTAGAAATTAGAAATTAGAATTTACTATAACCTTCGGGGCATGGATTTCGGGTTAATTTCTAAATTCTAATTTCTAATTTCTAAATCCTAAATTCTAACTTCTTTACTCAGCTCGTTCCAAGGGTGGCTCAACGGCCACAAAATCATCAACAAATCGTTGCGCATATTGGCCCAACAATTCCCTCACCCGCTCGAGCTCGGGCGAACTGACGATCAGACCCGCATGATGTCGTTTCTTCACGCGGTAGACGATCTCTGTATCAGCATACGCCGAGGTGTCAGGATATTCCTGTTTCGCCAACGAGAGAATAATGCCGGCATAGTTCTTCCGCGTGGGCCGAATCTTCTTTGCAGGTTTATCAGAGATTTCGATCTTGGCCCACTCGCGCCATAGATTCACGCCCGATGCCGCTTCCAAAACTTCAGCTATATAAGCGCCACCGACCCTCGCCGCAATTTCCAGGAAATAGAAAAGGCCATCAGCCGAGCTCTTGATGAACTCGGCGTGCGTAGCCCCGTTTTGCAAACCGAGCGCCTTCACCAGTTTTCGGGTTGCCGCAAAAAGTTGTTTTTCGTCTTCTCCGTCGCGGGGAACCGTGCTCGAAATGTAAGCGCCACCATGGTGCGCGACATCCATCGGCGGCCGGCCATATTGATTTGCGCCGGAAAATATGACCTTGCCTTCGTTGACAAGAGAATCGACGTGGAATACCTCTCCGTGAACAAATTGCGCGAGTAGATGGTGAGGCGATCGTTCGCGCAGTCTCTCACGTCCGTCAAGCTCCTCGATCACTCGCCAAACAACGGCAGGCTCGTACACCTTCCTGATGCCGATGGCCGAAACATCAGAACGCGGTTTGATGATCCACGGCCACGGCACCCGCTCCATAAACGATCGGATTTCGTCGTGATTAATTAGGGCTACGAATTCCGGAACCTTAACGCCGGCTTCGCGAGCCATGACTGCCATCAGGAGTTTGTCGCGGAATCGGCGAGCCGTTGAGCTGGTCATGCCCGGCAAGAACAGGTGTTCGCGAATCACGGCCGCAGTCAGTACGTCGAACTCTTCGAGGGCCACAATCCGATCCAATTTCCTATTGCGGGCCAGGTGAGCGGCCAGGTGAATAAAAAGGTCGCTCCCGGCGTCATTTGGCAAAGCAATAACGTCGTCAAGACTGTCGCGCGGCCACGGTTCGTTGAGCATCTTTTCTTTAGTGACGAGAACAACGTAACACCCTTGGCTTTTGCATTCGCGAATGAAGTCGGTGCCCTTGAAGTAAGTGGCCAGGCAGACCAGGTTCAATGGGGCTGAATCAGATTTGGGCATTCGCTTTTCTCTGACGAATGGATCTCTATAGCCGATCAGAGTTGTTCACTATAACCTTCCCAGACGCGTGGGTCACCTGATAATGTAGCTCGGCTCGTTGCTACAGTCGCTAGTCTTTAACCATCATGATCTTTCGTAGTCCCTATCCTCCAGTCGATATACCCGAAGTTCCACTTACGCCGTTTGTGCTGCACCGCGCAGCTGAACTCGGTGACAAACCTGCGCTCATTGAAGCTTCCACGGGACGAACGATTACTTATGGCCAGTTAAAAGAGAGGATCGATCGTGTCGCTGCGAGCCTGGCACAAAGAGGCTTCCGGCAGCGAGAAGTACTGGGGATTCTGAGTCCCAATATTCCGGAATACTGCATTGCCTTCCATGCGGTTGCTTCTCTAGGCGGTGTGGTCACGCCAATCAATCCTCTCTACATTGCTCATGAAATCTCTTTGCAACTAAAGGATGCCGGCGCCCGTCTGCTGATAACGATTCCTGCCTTGATTGATAAGGCTCGGGAAGCAGCTCAGGCGTCAAGAGTAGAAGAGATATTTGTCTTCGGCGAAATTGAAGGCGCTACTCCCTTTTCTTCCTTGCTTCAAGGCAATGGCCCGCCGCCCAACGTGAAAATCAATCCGCTGGAAGATCTCGTCGTGTTGCCTTATTCGAGCGGCACAACAGGATTGCCCAAGGGAGTAATGCTCACCCACCACAACCTGGTGTCAAACCTGAGGCAGATGGAAGGTCTGGATTATTTTTTTGAAAACGACACACTGATTTGCGTGCTCCCTCTTTTTCATATTTATGGTCTCATGGTAGTGCTTAATATGGGCCTTTACATGGGGGCAACGATTGTGACGATGCCTCGCTTCGAGCTTGAAGCCTTTCTCCGCGCCGTCCGTGATTATGAAGTTAGCCTCGCTCACCTTGTTCCGCCCATCGTGTTGGCCTTGAGCAAGGACCCAATTGTCGACAACTATCAATTGCCAAAACTGAGGACAATCTTTTCCGGCGCAGCGCCGTTGGGGGAAGAGCTGACACGCGCGTGCATGCAACGGCTCAACTGCCAGATACGCCAGGGCTATGGAATGACTGAGACCAGCCCAGTGACTCATTCCTCGCCCGCGACGCCGGGGCAAACGAAGTTTGGCTCGGTGGGCGTTCCGGCTCCCAATACCGAGTGCAAGATCATCGACCTCGAGAGTGGCGTATCGTTGGGACCCCGGCAGGAAGGTGAACTTTGCGTTCGTGGTCCACAGATCATGAAAGGCTACCTCAACCGACCCGATGCTACGGCGCAAACAATCGACAATGAAAAGTGGTTGCACACTGGCGACATTGCCTACGCAGACGAAGAGGGGCACTTCTTTATCGTGGATCGCGCCAAGGAACTTATTAAGTACAAAGGCCTCCAGGTGCCGCCTGCTGAGCTTGAGGCTATCCTGCTCACTCATCCCTGCGTGGCTGATGCGGCCGTGATTCCTTGTCCCGATGACGAAGCTGGAGAACTGCCGAAGGCATTCATCGTCTTACGGACACCGGTCGATTCCCAGGACATAATGGATTTTGTTTCTGCGCAGGTGGCGCCGTATAAGAGAATCCGTTTTATCGAGTTTACAGATCAGATCCCGAAATCCGCCTCCGGCAAGATCCTGCGCCGCGTTTTGGTAGAACGCGAGAGAGCCCGGGCTAACGCTTCTTGAAGCAATCTCTACAATTAATCTCTTGACAGCTTAGCTTTTGGGAGACTAGAGTCGGGCCACACTGGTGGCACTTGCTTCAATCTCCCCGGCCCGACTGCTGCAGACATGATCTTGATAAGCGAAGCCAACCCGAGAACTTAAGTACTTAATATAAGGAGAACCTATGCTCTCCCGAACCTCAATTGTTCTGGCACTCGCAACTTTACTGGTAGCCGGCACCCAGTTTTTGGCGCCGGCTCAGGCAACTTCAGGTTCTCCCGATTGGGCAGTCCTCTCACCGGAAGGCGAAGACTTTTCTATCCTGATGCCCAAGGACTCCGTGACTGAAATGGGCGAGCAGACCTACCACAAAATGGTTCTGAAAACTCGTCTTTACTTGTCAGCGGCCAAGCCGGGACCGGTGTTAGCGGTCGCGTCGATCAGCGGGATAAAATCAAATCCCGCGATGTATTCAGAGTTTCAACGACTGAACTCTTACGTGGACGCTTTTAAGAGCTGGTTCCCAGCGAAGGTGCGGAGCAAAGAGGCCATCGTCAAGCTGACTCTTGTAGCTGAGAAGACACTGAATGGCAACGCCGGCCGCGAATATCGTCTATCGATTGGCGATCTCAGCGGCACTGTTCAGGTGTATGCAACAAGGAAACGTTTCTACGCCGCCGTGGTTCTCGACGCTAAGAAAGACGATGCGCTGCAGGAGCGTTTCCTTGGTTCGTTTGTAATACCCGAAAGAGTTATTGAAACGCCGACGACAATCGCCAGACAGCCGCCGGAAGCGCCGACTACCGTAACCACCCCCCCTCCGGTAAGCAAGCCGGCGAATGAGGGGCAAAAAACTGAACCTACTGCCGAGGCGGCCAACAGTGAGACAAAGCCCGCGGAGGTCTCGGATGCCCAAAGTGCGCAACCCGGGCAAAAGCGGGCGCCCATCAGCGGTGGCGTCCTGAATGGCAGAGCTCTCTACCTGCCAAAGCCAGATTACCCGCCTGAGGCCCAAAGCGCTAAAGCATCCGGCACTGTCGTGGTGCAGGTCACTATCGATGAACAGGGCGGCGTCCTTTCAGCACACGCGGTTTCAGGGCATCCGCTCCTGCAGGCCGCGGCTGTCGCTGCAGCTCGCGAGGCCCGATTTTCGCCGACCACTTTGATGGGTGAACCGGTAAAGGTGACCGGAGTAATAACATATAACTTCGTCCGGTGATTTTAGCGGTTCAGTACTTCTTCTGAGTTTTCCGCAATGCGCGTTGTGGTTCGCTGACAATCTTGTCTTGTGGGACACCCCAAGATTTCCATTGGGCGCTCTATTTCTAAAAGTCCGGTCAAAAATAAGTGAAGAAGATTATCCAGCGGTTAGATTCCGTTCATCAAAGGCTGCTCGATCTCGTCACCTCTATCGATTCAAGACAGTTCACGCTCGGTCCGACTGACAATGAGTGGAGCGTAGGTCAGATAGTGCACCATCTTTACCTTGCCGACGCCTTTTAAATCGAGGCGACATCATCGAGGTGATGTCGCCTCGACGCTTTCCTTGGAGTGCGGCAAAATTGCTCCGCTCTTACAGGTCGCTGCACTTGACGCCTCTGCATCCTCAGTCTATCTTCGCTCGCATTCGTTGATTTAAGTCCCTTCTTGTTGTTCGGAGCATTATCGAATGTGTTCACAGGCAATTGCCACAAATCCCGCATGGACTATCCCCGGTTATCTCGAACACCGTAACGGTCATCTGAGCATCAATGGTACTGACGCTCTGGCCCTGGTCCAAGACTACAACTCACCTCTTTTTGTTTTTTCTGAGCCGCGCATCCGCTCGAATATTAAACGACTGCAACTTGCTGCCGAGGCGGTAGAGCGACCGATTCGCTACTTTTATGCCTCGAAAGCAAACTCGAATATGGGTGTACTAGAAACGGTTCGTAAGTGCGGCATTGATGTTGAGGTCAATAGCGGCGGCGAACTCTTCAAGGCCCTGCGCGTTGGTTTCAGACCCGACCAAATCATTTTCAATGGCACGAGTAAGAGCAGTGATGAACTCGACGAAGCAGTGCGCGCAGGAATCTATGCGATAAACGTCGATTCAATTTATGAGATCGGATTAGTTGAGGAAGCAGTGAAGAGGGCAGCGGCTGGACGAGGTGAACCGCCCACACCAGCGCGCATAGCACTGCGACTTGTGCCCGAGATCGGAACGCGCTCGCATCTCGGCCTGCAGACGGCTTTGCTAACCTCCAAGTTTGGCATTTCGTCATCGGAGGTGCTCGAGGCATTTCACCGAGGTCTGCGGAATCCCCACCTGATTCATGTCTGCGGCATACACATTCACGTCGGCTCACAAACACCCGATGTCGAGCCGTTTGCCGAAGCCTTCAAGAGCATGTGGGACCACCTGGTGACAATTCATCGCGAGACGGGCCATACGCTCGAACATATCAATCTTGGTGGGGGTATTCCCGTAAATTATCTTCGGGATCGCTCACAGGCCAATGACCTGCCGGAACATGAGCGCGACATGCTTGGAGCAGACTTGGAACCATCCGCGGTTCTGTCTGCGGCTCTGCATGTAGCGCGCGCCTCGGCTCGCGACGCACAGGCTGAACATCTGCTGGATCAGATAACAATTCTTCTGGAGCCGGGTCGCAGTGTCATAGCCGATGCGGGGCTGGTTCTCACGACCGTCCGCAACATCAAGCGTCGTCCGGAAACAGGGGATGTCTGGCTACTCACCGACGCCGGTTACAACCTGATGCTCTCGATGAATAATTACAAGTGGTACTACCATCTGATTTCGGCCTCGCGAGCAGATGAACCACAGGAAACGGAATACAAAGTTGCGGGACCGCTCTGCGATTCAGGCGATGTCTATTTTGATATTGAACGTGGCGGGCGCCTACCGGACTATCGAAAGCTCGCTGCCAAAGTCGTGCCCGGCGAAGTTCTTGCCCTGCTCAATAGCGGCGCTTATTCACTCGCGCAAATGTTTCCCTACAACGGCCGGCCACTCCCCGCCGCCGTAATGATCAAAGACGATGGCACCGCTTCCTTAATCCGAAGACGCGATACTTATGAGGATCTTTTGACTAGTGACGTCTGGTAAGGTTTCAGGTTTCAGGTTTCAGGTTTCAGATTTCATATCCTCTAGGTCCCAGCTTTGCTTTTTGGGTCTAGAGGTTTCGGTCAGATTAATAGCGGCTTTTTCATCCCTTCCTCACTGAGGTGCGCTATGGCAACTTTTCACAGATTTGAACAAATCGAGGTGTGGCAAAAGGCTCGAGAGCTGACGAATAAGATCTACAAGATCACAGCGCAGGGCGCGTTCTCTAGAGATTTTGGTCTCAAGGATCAGATTCGCGATGCGAGCGTTTCAATGATGTCTAACATCGCTGAAGGTTTCGAGAGAGGTGGGACAGCTGAATTTAAGCAATTTCTCTCGATAGCCAAAGGTTTGTCCGGAGAAGTTAGGTCAGAACTATACGTTGCTCTTGATCAAGGCTATTTGACCAGTACCGTCTTCGAATCTCTCAGTGGCGACGCCCTTCAGATAAGCAGAATGCTTTAGTGGACTGATGAGTTATTTGCGAGGTTCGGGAATCAAGGGCACTAAGTTTAAGACGAATTCGTAACCCGTTGGATTCCAAGACACGAGCAACCTGAAACTTGAAACCTGAAACTGTCATGAACATGGCTCCAAGATCGGAACTCGTCCGGGGACTTGGTCCGGTTGCTGCGATTTCGATAAATGTTGGGAACATCATTGGGACCGGCGTATTTCTCAAAGCCCGCATAATGACGTGCAACGTAGGCACCCCGGGACGAGTGATCTTTGTCTGGATCGCGGCTGGTCTGCTGGCACTCGCGGGTGCGTTGACCTATGCCGAACTGACCACGATGCGACCCGAGGCCGGTGCTGAGTACGTCATCATGCGCGATGCTTACGGTCGCCGTTGGGGTTTTCTGTATGGCTGGACGCAGTTCATGATTTCGCGCACCGCCTCAGCCGCGGCACTCGCGGTTGGCTTTGCGATCTTTCTCAACGATCTCACGGGTGGGGCCCTTAACCAGGTGTTCTTTACCGTCAAACTTCCTTACGGAATTCAGCTTCCCTTCGGCAATTTGCAGATTGTCGCTCTCGTAACTATCGCCTGCACGACATTGATCAATTGTGCCGCAGTCAGCATGAGCGGACATGTTGCGTCGTTCGTAACGATTCTTAAGGTTCTTCTTGTGCTGGGTGTTGGAGTGGGCGCGTTCTTTTTCCAGGGCGGCAGTTGGTCTCACCTGGGAATGACAAATACCGGCGGCACGTGCGAAGGGGTCAGTGTTATTGGCGGCGGTTTCTCTGGATTCTTTGCGGCTATGTTGGGCGCTCTCTGGGCCTATGATGGTTGGAATAACGTCTCGTATATGGCCGGTGAAGTGAAGCACCCCGAGCGCAATCTGCCGCTGGCGTTGATTGGCGGAATGCTGATTGTGATGCTCCTCTACGTCGTTGCCAATGTCGGTTACTACTATGTGCTGACACCGACTGAGGTGGCCAGCGTATCTCTAGCCTCTTCTGTTGCCGCGGAAGCCATGAGACGGATGGTTGGTCCACTCGCAGTCAGCCTGATGGCTGGGATCATGATGATCTCATCCTGGGGGTCGCTACAAACCTCAATCCTGGGAACGGCTCGGGTGCCATACGCGATGGCTCTTGATGGCTTGTCTCCTCAAAGTTTGGCGCGGGTTTCAGCGCGAAGTTGCGTGCCGGTGATTTCTTTAGTGGTCCAGGCAGTGTGGGCGTCAGTCCTGGTGCTCTCCGGTTCATTCGATCAGCTCACCGATTTTGCGATATTCGCCTTCTGGCTCTTTTACGGAATGATCACGGCGGCTGTTTTTGTTTTTCGTCGCCGCTTGCCTGACGAGCGCCGGCCGTATCGTACGTTGGGCTATCCCATGGTTCCGGCTGTGTTTGTACTCGTCACGATCTGCCTGATTCTTTTCACCATCAAGAACGCGCCGGTGCAGTCAGCGATCGGTTTAATCATTATTGCGATTGGTCTCCCGTTTTACTGGTACTTCGAGCGAACCCATCAGGCCCAGGTGAGGCCACAGTAAGAAGAAATCCTAATCAACGGCGCACGACCTGAATCAGCGGCGAGTGCACTCCTTCACTTGTCATCAACAGGGCCCTCCCATCCAATCGATAAGCTATCGCTTCTCCTTGTCGCCGTCTGCCGAGATCTATCGTGGTCATAGGTTGCTTCCAGATGTCATCAAAGTCCCTGCTTGCGCCCGGTAGAACCAGCTCGTATCCCTGAAGATAATCACACAACGCAACGCGCTGTCCGTCTGGCGAGATGTCCCCCCCAGTAATTAATCCGCCCAAAAGGCTCGGAACGTTGAGCTCAGCTTTTCGCACCAGCGTAGTTAGGCCACCACTGTTCAGCGGCCCGAATGCCTCGTACACAACAGGATTTGCCAGCGCCACTTTGGTGATGATGAAGATGTTACCCGATACCGGATGGACCAGGAGTGTCTCAGCATCGTGTTTTCCATCGGGATAGCGCAGCTTAATTGCTTCTGCTGGTTCCGTCGTGCGTGGTTTGCTCTTCGTAGCGGCGGCGTCAGACGGTGCGATGGCCGGTTCCGGAACCCGATAGATAACGACTTCACTGCGATCGGCATCATTGTCGCCAATGTCACCGATATAGAGGTATCTCTTGTTCCGTTGCGGGCCAGGTCCAGCGGCAATGTCTTCCCAATCGCGTGCGGCAGCTCCCGCCACTCGCCAGACGCCCCGTGAACCGCCTCTTTCATCGACCGCATAAATGAATGGACCATCTCCGGAATCGTTGTGCGTCCAGTAAACCTCGGGGGACCGAGACGCAACCAGGCCACTGCTTTCATTTATCTCCCGGTCTCTCAATTCACCGATAACTATTGGCGGGCCGTAGCTTCTTTTCCTTTGTCGTGCGGAGTTTTGTGCGGCCGCTACCTGGCTGGTTTGAGGTACCGGCAGTTTGTGACACCCGGTGAGGAATAGCAGTGCGAGTGCAACTAAAAGCTTTTTGACTAGTGCTGACATGTGTGGTTTCACCCCATTAGGGCTGAGATGTTTATAGATCGGAACATCACCTAAGACCATGCGCCGTTCGGAGGAGCGGATTGATTCTCGACGGGTACGGTCTCCTTGAGTTCCGCTCCTCCGAACGGCGCCGGACAGGGCTGGGACTTAAAAGCTATAAACATCTCACCCCTAACGGGGTGAAAACCCTTTTATCTGCGGGCGCGCTTGAGAAAGGCAGTTATAAACCTAATTCTTCAGAGCCAACGCTTCGCGAGCAACTTCCTTATCGTCAAAGTGAAAAACTTCGCGGCCGATGATCTGGTAATCTTCATGACCCTTTCCAGCAATCAACACCAGATCATCAGCACGCGCTTCGTCGATTGCCTGGTGAATTGCTTCGCGGCGGTCGGCAATCTTTTGGTAGGGCTTTCCCGACTTTTCAATCCCCTTCTCCGCATCTGCGAGTATCTGCTCAGGATCTTCCGTCCGCGGATTGTCGGAAGTCAGGATCACCACATCGCTGAGACTACCAGCAGCTTCTCCCATTGGCGCTCGCTTTGAACGATCCCGATCGCCGCCACAGCCAAAAACGGTAATGATGCGTCCCCTGGTGACGTCTCGTGCCGTGCGCAACACATTCAGCAGTGCGTCATCCGAATGAGCGTAGTCGACTACGACGGAAAAATCGCCTTCATGCGTCACGCGTTCGAACCGACCGGGCGCGCCTGTGCATTTTTCGAGCGCGCGAGTGATAACTTTCAGATCGTATCCGAGGGAAAGTCCGCTCGCGACCGCGGCGAGCGTGTTATAGATGTGCGGTGGTCCAACCAGAGGCGAGTGAAAGTCGACTATGCCCGCGGGCGTAGCCAACTGGAAACGCATCCCGTTGAGAGAGAACTCAGGTCTGCGGACGGTTACATCCGCATCCGCCTGAACCGCGTATCTAATAACTTTTAATCCATCCCTCTCCAAACTACGAGCCAGTTCGACGCCGTGAGTATCATCTATGTTGACGACAGAAACCTCCGGTCGCGATCCCAGGCGCCCATCAAACAACCTCAGCTTAGCGTACCAGTAATTTTCCATTGTTTTGTGATAGTCGAGGTGATCGCGCGTTAGATTCGTAAAGACGGCGACGGCATAACGAAGACCGTCGCAGCGATGAAAATCCATCGCCTGGGATGAACACTCCATTACCGCAGTTTTGCAACCGACTGCCACCCCCTGACGCAAGAGCCGTTGCATGTCAGGAGCCTCGGGGGTAGTGCGGTCAGCCTTAAGGTGCTCCGCACCAATGCGGTATTCCACCGTTCCCGTCATCGCCACTGGCTCTCCGGCGGTTTCGGGAATCGAAGCAATCAAGTAAGCGGTCGTCGTTTTTCCGTTCGTGCCCGTGATACCAACGAGTTGCAACTCACGAGAGGGATGATCCTGGATCTCAGCCGCAGCCAAAGCCATCGCACGCCTGACATTCTCAACATGCAACCAAGCCCCATTGAAATCCGCTGGACGCTCTAACTCCGAGATAACGCCTACCGCACCCTGTTGCATCACCTGCGGAATAAACTTGTGGGCATCGAGTAGTGCGCCGCGGACGGCGGCGAAAAGAGAACCCGGCCTGGCAGCTCTCGAATCATGTGTGACATCGGTAACGGCAGCATCGGCATCCCCGGTCAGCGTCGCACCGATGCCGTCAGCCAGATCCCCCAGTCTTATGGGTTGGGTTTTCATTTGCCTCAGATTATCCGATTTAGCTCCATCACTAAACTACAGTAATAGGATGACCGCTTTCAAACAGTCCATAGAACCGAGGAGCGGTAGCGACCGGGTCAAGGTGCCGACAGTCAACCAACAAGGAATTGCCCCACACTGCACGCTCGCCGCACCGGTCGCATCCAGCACCCTGTCGGCTCGAGTCTGTCGGAGAAAAGGGGTTCTGACCTCTCATTCACACCGCGGCTTTAGCCCGGTGATTCAAACGGCCGAACCAAGTCGAAGAACCGTTTTAACGGTTTTTCTTGGGCGTGCACAAAGTCGCTAAAGAGTTTAACTTTCTGGCTCTGATGAACATCAACGAAAAAGCGTTCTCGCAGAGAGTGGTTAGCGCGAAGGAAACCGTTAAAACGGTTCGGCGGTTCTAGCGGGTCGGGTCACCGGGCTAAAGCCACGGCGTGAATGAGAGAAGTCGGCAAGGATCGTCCGGGCTTGGCGCACAGAGCCGTTGCCACAAAACAAAACCTTGAAATGCCAACCGGCTCACTGGCATTATCACAACGCTTCGCACATCTTCCAGCCTTAACGGAGTTTCATGAGATTAGTCATCCCCTTTTCCCTGACGCTCATCGTTTTTGCAGCTACCGCACTTCACTCAACTAATAGACATGTAGAGGCGCAAGCCCCTGAATTCGACATTCTCATCAAGAATGGGACGATTATCGATGGGAGCGGCGCCCCTCGTTACAAAGCGGATGTTGCAATAAAGGGTGATCGGATCGCGCGCATCGGAAGTCTAAGCGCTGTACAGGCAAAGCGAGTCGTCGATGCCACGGGGCTAGTCGTCGCTCCCGGCTTCATCGACATGCTCGGTCAGTCAGAAACCTATTTACTGATCGATCCCCGAGCGATGAGCAAGGTGATGATGGGTGTGACTACCGAAATCACGGGCGAAGGCGAATCAATCGCCCCTGTCAACGAGCGATTAATAAAGGAGCAGGAAGACTTCAACCGGCGATACAACCTTACCATCGACTGGCGCACGCTTGACCAATACTTTCGCAGGCTCGAGAAACAGGGTTCAGGCGTGAACCTCGGTACGTTTGTCGGCGCGACTCAGGTGCGCGAATACGTTGTAGGCTTTGATAATCGGCCCCCGACGTCTTCCGAGTTGGAGCAAATGAAACAATTGGTCGCCGAAGCGATGAAACAAGGCGCGCTTGGGTTGTCGACTTCGCTGCAGTATGTGCCTGCGCGTTTCGCAAAAACCGACGAGATCGTGGAATTGGCAAAGGTCGCCCGACAATATGGCGGCATCTATGCAACGCATCAGCGCAGCGAGGCAAACGCGTTAGACGAATCGTTAACAGAGGTTTTTGAGATCGCGCGACGAGCCCAAATTCCAGTTGAGATTTGGCACTTGAAAACTGCTTACAAGAAGAACTGGGGCCGAATGCCTGAAGTACTTACAAAGATCTCGCAGGCTCGTGCTCAGGGCTTACAGATTTCTGCGAATGTCTATCCATATGTTGCCGGCAGCACTTCGCTTAGCGCCTGTTTACCACCATGGGCACTAGAGGGTGGAACGGAAAAAATGCTCACTCGCTTGCGCGATCCGGAAACGCGGAGACGGTTAAAGGGTGAAATCGGCACTGACTCGAAGGACTGGGAGAACATCTATCTCGGCAGCGGCGGACCGAGCGGAGTCTTAATCGGTTCCGTTGTTAATCGGGATCTTGAAGCAATGCAGGGAAAGCGCGTTTCCGAGATTGCCGCAGAACAGAAGAAAGACCCACTTGACGCATTGTTTGATTTGATTCTCGCCGATCATGGCCAGACTGGCGCGATCTATTTCATGATGAGTGAGAATGATTTGCGGGCGGCGATGCGAGCGCCTTTCGTAAGTTTCTGCACGGACAGCGGCGCACGCGCGTTGGATGGACCACTCGCGGGTTCAAAATCACACCCACGCGGCTGGGGCAGTTATCCGCGAATCCTGGGTCACTACGTGCGCGAAGACAAACTGCTGACCCTCGAACAGGCCATTAACAAGATGACTGGCATGCCGGCGGGGCGTGTGGGATTAAAGCATCGGGGTCTGATCCGCGAAGGCATGTTTGCGGACTTGACGCTATTCGATCCGGCGACGATTATTGATCGGGCCACCTTTGAAGTTCCCAATCAGCATCCACTGGGAATTCCGTTCGTAATCATCAACGGTCAGTTCAATGTTGACAATGGCAAACGCACTTCGGCTCTTTCGGGACGAGTGCTTTGGGGACCAGGATATCGACGGTAGAGCCCTCCATTCGAGCACTAGGTGGCTGCGACGCAAGGCAGCGCACCCCAAATGAGCAACCTCTTTGGAGTGCGGCGGCCCGGCGCCGCTTTGGTCTGTTATGACGTAGCGCCATGTAAGTTAGCACCACTATCGTCAGCCAAGTGTGTGTCTATGAGTCCACGTAAACGAAGACTTGCCGCTAACCGAAAGTAGGCCCAAAGCGCTGCCAGGCCAGGCCAGGCGCCGCTTTGGTCTTTTATGGCATAGCGCCATGTAAGTTAGCACCACTCATCGTCGGCCAAGTGTGTGTCTACCAGTCCACGTAAATCGAAGACTTGCCGCTAACCGAAAGTAGGTCCAAAGCACTGCCAGGCCAGGCACGGCGCCGCTTTGGTCTTTTATGGCATAGCGCCATGTGAGTTAGCACCACTATCGTCAGCCAAGTGTGTGTCTACCAGTCCACGTAAATCGAAGGCTTGGCGCTAACCGAAAGTAGGCCAAAGCGCTGCCAGGCCAGCGCACTCCAAAAGGGGGTTTCGATAATCTTGCCTCCGCAACTCCAACACTGCTTACAGCGAGCCAATAATCTTTCGATACTGATCCTCGGTAAACGCCTTGAGCGTTTCTGTCTGCACGTTTCCCTGAGATCCAAGTGAAAGCAGCGCCCGCGCTACGCTCTCATCATCGGGCCCTTCGATCACGCAGACCAGGTCATAACGACCCATAGTCAGGTAGGTGTCTTTAATTTCCACTCCGAGTTTCTTGAAAGCTTTGCGCCCGGCGTCGAGACGCTTAGGGCTGTCTTTAATCTTGCCAGCACCTTGTTGTGTCCATTTCAGAAAAGTTATGTAGGTTGCCATTTGTATCCTCCTCAATTTTGATTCAAGAAAAACTCAACAGTAAGTACGACCTCGCTGGTAGCGCGTGGTGCTCACAATCACTCTTGTCGCGGCTCATGAAGTTAGTACCACCGTACGGCAGAAGCTGTGAAAGAAGCTCATTTCCTCTTAAGAATAATAGCCACAGATTACCGCCGATAACACGGATCAGAAAACCTACGAATGAAACACTCCCTTACGATCTCTACCCCAGGGCTAACTTCTTGATGAAAGCGCAATCTCTCTACGGCTATGTCATTTCATTCGAAATGGTTAACGCGTTTCCCCCGTTGGGGGTGAGATGTTTATAGCTCGTGAGTACCTCCCGCTCGGGCGCCGTTCGGAGGAGCGGAAGTCAAGTGGACAGATACCAATCTAGATTCGTTCCGCTCCTCCGAACGGCGCCTGGTATTTTGGGATGTTGGATCTATAAACATCTCACCCCTAACGGGGTGAAACCCGTTTAAAAACTTTTCCCACGAATGAGAAATTAGAACTTCTTTCCCCGCAGACCCCACCCAGTGCTTTTATCTCGGCGCGGGTATTGGACGTGGCCCAAGACCAAACGCTTCGGGGTTGGGCAAAATCGAAGTTGTCTCGTAGTCACGCAAAGCGTCCTCGAGTGCGCGACTTTTGTTGAGCCAGATCGCTATAGCTTGATCATAGCGAGCGAGCACACTCTCGAGCCAGTAGGGTCGATTCTCTGCCAGCCATTGAGTGCGATACATTTCCCGCAGCGTCGCCAATTCCTCAGCCATCTCGCGCAGCGAGTTATAGATCGCTCCCGCGTAGCGTCTCAAGCGACGCGCTTTCGTTCTGTCGCCGAGGTTCAGGTAGGCGTCCCAGTAATCGCGGCTAAATTTGTCAGCGACCTGAATGCGCCGGCCCAGGTGATCAAATCGCTCTGCAGCCAGTCGCATCGCGGGAATCATGGAACGATTGCGGTGCGCTCCCTGCTGGTTGCGAATCAGCGCCTCGTTCGCATTTTCAACCAGCAAACGCATCTGCTGCGTCTTTTCAAGCAGCCGAAACGCCTGATTGTGGAAGTTTGTCGTAAAAGGATCGCGCCAGAAAAGCTCGTCGCTGGGACCTGTCCCAAGCACCGTGTTTACGCTGCCCAGAGCTCGAATAACTTTCACAAACTGGTCGCCATCGTTGCGAAAAAATGCCCAATCGAAACTGCGGTCAAACGAGTCAATAACGACCGGCGTGTCCTGCCACGACGCAGCGGCGCCCAGCACAATTCCATACCATCCCATTTCAAATAGAGACTCGCCGTCATCATCCCAACTGGTATTCATCATTCCTATCGCGCCGGCTGCCTGGCCGTCTCTCACAAAGTTCGTGATGTTTTTTGAAGAGGCTTCGACATTGGGGAAGATCTGATTCCAGCTCCATATTCCCGGACAAACGAACTGATCGAGTCCCGCGTCCTTGAAGGGCTTGAGGCGCAACTCATAACTATCCCTGGGCACATAATCCCAATTCATGACGATCATGTCACGGGGAACGTTTCCGATTAACTCCGGATGATTCAAGGCAATGTCGCCCCAGAACATCAGACGCCGGTTGTAAGGCTTAAGGATCTCGCGCACGCGACCCAGGTGCTCAAAGTAAATTGCGCCAACACCACGCGAACGTGCCGCCTCGCGGCTCTGGCCCTCACCGAGTTCGAATGTCTCGTCTGCGCCGATGTGAAAAAACCTTCCGGGAAAGAGGTCGTTCAATTCTCGATACCAATCTGCGACCAGCTTGTAACTTCCTTCTTGTTCGGGCGACAACACGTCACCGTAAGGTGTCTCTGCCAACTCGTTATACTTCTCCAGCTTCAAAGCCTTATGCAGGTGGCCGAACGTTTGTTGTTCAGGAACCAACTCGATGTGGTAGCGCTTAGCGTACGCTGCTAAGTCGCGTATCTCATCCGGCGTGAGCGAGCCGCCGGCGGGACCAATTAACGGATGCTCGCTGCTCGAGAACGTATGCTCCATATAAAACGAATGCATGTTCAGCTTGAACGAAGCAAAAGTACGCAACTGCCGTTTTATATAGTCGGAGGTAGGAACTGGTCCTCGGCTTATGTCGTCAGACACAGCACGCCAGCGCATAGCCGGCCAATCGACAATCTTAATACCGGGAATAAACGCGTCAGCACTATCACCTCGAACAAGTTGTTTGAGAGTTTGCAGCCCATAGAACACTCCCGCCGGCGAGGCTCCGGCCACAACGGCGTCACTGGATGTGACGACCAGGACATACCCCTCTTCATCCAGCTTGGTCGGCATGCTTACTTCCGTCCTTTTCAGAGCTGTCTGAATCGACGATAGTTCGATGTTGCCAATCAGAATCGAGTGACGCCGCGTCCGACCCACAGGAATTGCCAGGCCAGTAGTCTTCCTCAGGTCCTCAACAAAATCCTGCACCGCAAATCGATCGTCGTCGGACCGCGGATCAGCAAGTACCATCCGAGTATCACGAGTCAATTGAAAACGATCGGACGTAACAGTCAACTGTCTCGGTTGTGGAATCACGCGAACATCTACTGGTCCCAGTGTCTTTTGTCCAGAAATGCCAGCGTTATTAACACTCAGGAAAAACAATAGAAGTATCAGACGACCAATGGTGGTTCGTGTTAAAGTTGGCATTCGCGAATACGGAAGAGTTGATTGCGGGACGGAAATGGCTGTTAAGAACGAATGAGTATTTAACCGAAATCCGCCTCGAATACAACCGACCATCCTTTGGAGTGCGGCGGCCCGGTGCCGCTTTGGCCCACGTTTCGCGTGCTTTCTTAGTGTGAAATCGCTTTGCAGCCAAAGCAGTTTGATTCGCAATTGAGTGCAAGCAGAACCGAGCATCCTTTGGAGTGCGGCGGCCCGGCGCCGCTTTGGCCTATGTTTCGCGTCGTCTTCTTAGGAGAACCGGCCAAAGCGGCGCCGGGCCGCCGCACTCCAAAGGAGGTAAGAGTTTGTCCTTGATGCTTCAAGAGATCGCGGAACAGCCCGAGGCCCTCGCTCGGACCATCCACGAAGAGCGAGCGCGGATCGCCCGTTTGGGAAAGTTCCTTAAGGAGCGCGATATCGATCTCATCGTACTCGTCGCGCGCGGTAGTTCCGATAATGCTGCTCTCTTCGGGCGTTATTTGCTCGAGATAACCACCTCTATCCCGGTCTCGCTTTCGGCTCCGTCGGTTCATACCCTCTACAAAGCGCAGCTAAAACTAAGACACGCGTTGGTGATTGGCGTATCGCAATCGGGTGAGGGCGAAGACATCAACCGAGTATTGGAGAACGCGCGCGCCTGTGGAGCTTATACGGTTGGCATTACCAATGAACCAAACTCTTCGATGACCGGTCTGGTGGACGAGACTTTTTTGATGCATGGCGGCAGAGAGCGATCAGTGGCCGCGACGAAAACATTTACCGGGCAGATGATGCTCTTTTACATGCTCGCGGCGGAACTCGCCGTTGAGTCGCGCAACTTTTCTTACGATGCTATTCCCGACTTTACCGCGCGCGCCCTGGAGCAGAGACCCGCCATTCTCGAACTGGTCCAGCGCTATGTGTTCATGGAGAACTGCGTAGTGGTCGGTCGCGGTCTGGCGTACGCTAACGCCTACGAGCTGGCTTTAAAGTTGATGGAGACTTGCTATGTAGTTGCCGAACGCTTTTCTTCAGCCGATTTTCTGCATGGACCATTGGCCATGGTTGAGCGGCACTTTCCAGTGTTTCTCTTCGCCCCGCCCGGGGTAATGTTGCCGGGAGTAAAAGATCTGATCGAGCGTCTGCGCGAGTTGCGTGCGGACACACTCGCAATCACAAGCGATCTCGACGCAGCCGGCGCTTGCACGCGATCAATAATAATGCCCCGTGAAATCGATGAATTTCTGGCGCCGATTCCTTACATGATTCCCGGCCAGCTCTTCGCGGCCCTTCTCGCCGAAGCAAAGGGACTGGATCCTGATGCGCCGCGTTCATTGTCAAAAGTCACCAGAACGCTTTAGTGAAACGGAAAGGTAGCCGCGGATAAGCGAATTTAGAATTTAGAATTTAGAATTTAGAATTAATTTGGAATATAGAATCTTCGGACCGGAACGGCTGACTGTTGTCGCAGGCATGCGTTACTCAGTCCGTCAGCAAACTCTAAAGTCAGTTCAAAGCTCGCAGCGAGGTATTACAAACCTTCTCGATGATCTGCGTATTCCGCCTGCTCTTGTCGGCATCGTTTCCATCATTCTGGATAAGCCACTGACCGTTTGGGGAACGGATCAAGTGACCGAGTTCATGCAAAAGGCTCAGCGCCCGCGCTGGCCGGGTTGCCGGCAAGAAGGAACCAATATTCGGAACGTGATGTTCTGGTGAAGCGCTGATTCGTTGATAAAAAGCACCGTTCGTGTTGAGCAGATTTTTTTCAAATAAGCGGAAAGACGCTCCTGACGTGATATTGAATACATAAATACTCTTACCTTTCATCGAGAACGCAACGTATTCAGACATGCGTGCCTTCTTAAGCTTGGTGAAGAATTCATTCAGAACCGTAATCGCTATAGCTGGCCCGCCGTAAAATTCACTGCACGTATTGGGCTGTCTGAGTACGTTGAAAGTATCTGCGTAAGCCTTCTGTAAAGCCGAATCTGCAGAGTTGGTTGGGAGTGGAGTGGGCAAAGCGATGGCAACTACCGAAATTGGCTGAGGCAATTCTGCATTTTCGGATTGGGCCGCGGCCCGCAGCTGTATGGCGAACAAGAGAATTAGAAACAATAGTAAGCACAACATTTTCTTTACCCTCCAGTTACATTCGTCGCGTAAGACGCTGAACGACCTCTATTCAAGTCGAACTCGGGGTTTAGTTATAGGAAGGCTCTAGCGCGCTTGTACGTGATTAGCGGTTACTTTGAAGTTCTGAATTCGAGAGGGGATACGCCGAGATGTTTCTTGAGGGTGTGAGTGAAGTGGCTTTGATCGTAGAAACCCGCGGCGGCGGCGATCTCAGCAATTGAGTCCTCGGTTGTTGCCAGTTGAGTCGCAGCCCAGTCCAGTCTCAGTCTGCGTATGTATTCTCCCACAGTAGTTCCATAGTGTTTCTTAAAAGATCGCGCCAGATGGGTGGGATGAGCACCAACAGCCTTCGCAATCTCCATCAAAGTCAGGGACTCCGCAAAACGCGCGTGACAAAGGTCTCTGGCACTCTTGAGCCACTCAGGCGCACGCACTGGTGGGGCAAAAAACGATCGCGAAGCGTTACCAAGCAGTTCCAACATCAAACCCTCAATTACGATTCGCGCAGCACTGTCTTTGATCTTGGATTCTTGATAGATCCGCTGGGCAAGCGCCGGCAGCAGTCCCCCCGACAGATAAGTCGGCTGGGCAAAAACCCGCGAGAAATCGCTACATGGGCATTTGAGTGCCAACGTAACCTCAATGTTTAGTAAGCGCACGGGCCGGCTGCCATTGTGGTCGGAATGCCTTTCCTCCGCCGGTCGGATAATGAGGCTTCCCTTCTTTACCTCATGTGTGAGATTAGCGAGCGTCTCTGTAGATTCACCGGCGAGTCCAAGGACCAATGTGGGTGCTTTATGCGAGTGGGCGGGAATGATTGAACCGGGCTGGTAAAGTGACTCCGTCAGAACAAAATCCGACAGCTGGAGCTTTCTTAGTTGTCGTCCCAGCGGCGGAGTGTAAGGAAGACTCAGGTCTTTTCGTGGTCTGCGACTCGGAGTCCGTGAGGGGCAGCCGGTCATTCCAGGATTTCGTTGAGCTATCCATTTTAACGGGAAAAACTAATTTCAGATTGCTCAGATGATACGTTTTTTTCCTCACCGTGGTTCGCGGCGCTAAACGATTACCAGGTTGAACAACCACGGGAATGTGGCTTGCTACCTATCGAGAGGGGTTTCGACAAGAGGACGGGACAGAGCTCAAAGCGACAACAGGAGTTTGGTGAGAACGCAAAAACTCAACAACGTCTGGAGAAAACTTTCAAGTGGATAGATTCATGAAAGGATTGGAAGGCACTTTTGTAGTCCTTGCATTTATGGCTGGCGCGGCTTTCCTCTTAAAGATGTGTTACCTGTCACTTCTCTTCAACACAATCTTTGCGCTGATTTTCCTCATCATCTTTTATTTCTATATTCGAGTGAGACATGAAATGAGACTCCCGCTCAGGTTATTATTTTTCGTCTTCATGGCGCTGCAGATTGATGCCGTGGGTAACTACTTCCGCATGTACGGACGACAATTTGGACCAATGCAGTATGATGAGTTTTCACATCTAACAGTCCAAATTCTGGTGACCCCATTGATAGTCTGGCTTGTGAGCAAGGTGTTGGAACATCGGGGTTATGATCTACCGGCCGGTCTAACGTGTTTCTTTGCAGGCACCACTATCTTCAGTCTCTCCGCATTCTACGAAATCATCGAACTCTGGGACGAAGTCTACTTTCATGGCCAGCGAATCTGGAGCATGCATGACACCGCCACAGATTTGCAGTGGGACCTGTTGGGAGTTCTTATTGGCTGCCTGCTTGCGAGTGTAGCGGTGAGAGCCAGGAGAATCGTTCGCCAGCCGGCCTACGCCAGGTTAACGAGGCAAACATAAACATCTTGCGATAGAGACAGTGCGAGTAGATCACGCTTGCCATGGCTCGATGAAGTCATCAGTACCCCCGCGCGCTAGAGACTTAAACTCTTTCACTCCAGGAGGAGTGAGATGTTAATAGCCTGAGTTGAAATGCCCGAACCAACGGCGTTCGGAGGAGCGGAATGCAACTAGACCTTCAGCACGCGAGAACAGTCCGCTCCTCCGAACGCCGGCGGAGTGGCTTTGTTCCTCGAGCTATAAACATACCACCCCTAACGGGGTGAAACCCCGTTAAAGCTTTTTTTCACAGCTTCGGCAGTGGCTGGGAGTTCTGAGTTTTCACAAGAGTCTCGATTCATCGTGTGTTCGTGGACAGGGTTTCTTCAAGGGCTTCCGCGCAGCAGGATAGCAAGGTTTTCAATGCACTCGCGCACCTCTCTGCGTTAACATGACGCTCGCTCCACAAACAGTTTGCGTTGCGACCAAAGGAGTTTGAATCATGAAAGTACTTATCCTGCTGCTTTCATCAATGCTGCTTACCGGCCTTGCCCTCTCACAGCGGAAGAACGCTACGTTTACCGCAGTCAGAGTTGTTGATCTCTCCTACGCATTTGATTCGGACACTGTCTACTGGCCCACGGCTGAATCGTTCAAGCTCGAAAAGGATTTTGAGGGTGTGACCGAGAAAGGCTACTACTATTCTGCGTACAAATATGCGGCCGCGGAGCACGGCGGGACTCACATCGATGCGCCTGTTCATTTTGCCAGGGGTCGAAATTCGGTGGACCAGATCCCACTGGAACAACTAATGGGCACAGCCATAGTGATTGACACTACTAAAAGCTGTGCGGGCAATCCCGACTATCGGGTTACGTCAGCGGATTTTGAGAATTGGGAACGGATGAACGGCAGGATTCCCGCCGGTGCAATCGTCCTCCTCCGCACTGGCTTTGGGAAATACTATCCCGACCGAAAGAAATATATGGGCACCGATGAGCGTGGCGCCGCCGCGGTTTCCAAACTTCATTTTCCGGGGTTGCATCCTGATGCCGCTCGCTGGCTCACGCAAAACCGCTCGATTAAAGCAATAGGACTCGATACGCCCAGCATCGACTACGGGCAATCGACGCTTTTCGAAAGTCATCGTACGCTGTTTGATAAGAACATACCGGCATTCGAAAACGTCGCTAATCTCGACCAACTTCCACTCAAAGGTTTCTCAGTTATTGCTTTGCCGATGAAGATCAAGGGCGGCAGCGGAGGGCCCTTGCGAATCGTTGCCACGCTGAACTAGTGAACATTGATTGGTTTCCCATTCGGTTATCATTTACCGTGGCTACTGCAGCAACCTTGGTCGCGCTGTTAGCCGGTTCAGCGCTCGCCTGGCTACTGGCCAGGAAGAGTTTTCCCGGACGCAATGTCATTGATGCCCTGGTCACCTTACCGCTCGTCTTGCCTCCCACCGTAATGGGTTACTACCTCCTGGTGTTGCTGGGGAGCCGGTCGGCATTCGGGGCCTTTATCTACAATCGGTTCGGGATACGCCTGACTTTTACTGTCACCTCAGCGATCATCGCAGCAACCATCCATGCGTTGCCTCTCGTGACCAAGAGTTTACGCGCCGCGTTTGAGGCAGTCGATACTGAGTTGGAAGCAGCGGCGCGCACTCTCGGGCTAAACAGCCGTCTGATCTTCTTTCGGGTGACTTTGCCGCTAGCCTCTCGTGGCGTTCTGGCTGCGACAGCACTAGCGTTCGCCCGCGCGCTTGGCGATTTTGGCGTGACGATCATGATTGCAGGAAATATTCCCGGTAAGACGCAGACGGCTTCAGTAGCGATCTACGACGCCGTCCAGGCGGGACGCGATAATGACGCGTTTACACTTTCGGTGATTGTTTCGGTGATCGCCGCGGTGATGCTCTACTTGATAAACCGCTTCGGCGGCCGGGGCAGATTCTAGTGAGTGGCACAGCCTTTAGCGTTGGTAACGCATTCGTCGCAGTTCGTGCCATGTGAAGAGATCAGACGAAAGCGTACGAAGTATTTCACCCCGTTAGGAGGACGAGCCAAACGCTTTGTTCCAGATCTATAAAGGCAATTCATCCTCCCGTCAGGGGATGAAATGTTTACAGAGCAGGGACATGCCAACTGCTCTTCACCCCGTTAGGGGGTGAAATGTTTATAGTACCGTGGGTCCAGGCCACGCCGGCGCCGTTCGGAGGAGTGGAATAAATGTACCGACATACAGCGCTCGTTCAATTCCGCTCCTCCGAACGGCGCCTGGTCCTTTGTTACGTTTGCAGTCTATAAACATTTCACTCCTAACGGAGTGAAGTTTCACTCTGTTAGAAGTTAGGGTGTGTTCAAGTTTATCGGGTGAGGGCTGCCTCGCTAACGCCGTTACGGGTGAAATACCAGTGCTTACCATCTATCCAATTACGCCACGAAACTTCGCTTCGCTTGCAGCATAACCCGGGAAGACTGCTTTCAGATTCCCAGTGCCCAGATGCTTGCGGGCAATCTCGGCAAACACATCGCGGAAATCCGTAGTCAACGCCAGGTCACGTCCTTCGTATAGTTGATCATTCTTAAGACCGGGCCATGGACCAAATACTCTGCCGCCGCGCACCCCATTGCCTAACACAAACATGGCGTTGGCATGGCCGTGGTCAGTTCCACGATTGCCATTCTCGCGGGCTGTCCGACCAAACTCTGACATCGTCAGAATCACGACGTCGTCCATACGCTGCCCGAGGTCAGTTGCCAAAGCGGCGATTGCCGACCCGAATTGCTGCAAGAGATTTCCCAGTTGGCCGCGGGAATTCCCCTCGTTGACGTGCGTGTCCCAACCGCCAATGTCCGTGAAAGCAACTTCTAATCCGACACCTGCCTTGATCAGTTGAGCGATCTGCAAAAGTGAATTGCCGAAAGGTGTGCGTGGATATTGAGCCCCATTCTCCGGCTGATACTGGGCCGGATTCACTCGTTTCAAATAATTGACCGCTTCAAATGTTTCTCGCCCGGTGCCTCCGAGTTCATCAACTGCTCCGCCGTACATCGCCTCGAAACCACCCTGAAGGCTTGCCGATGAGCGTCCAGCGCGGATCGTAAAATCCGCGAGGTTCGACATTGCTATGGCCGGCGCGTGACCCTGCAACACGCGCGGCATCTGCTGCGTCAGCGAAACGGCACGGAACAGGGACCGCTCGGGATCGGACTTACTCTGCAGGTAACGATTCAACCAGCCGTCACCGGTCGACTTCACGCCGGGTGTCGCGGATTCCATATAGTCCTGTGCGTCAAAGTGTGAACGTGTGTTGTCGGGCGAGCCCGATGCGTGAATGATGGCCAGCCGTTTCGAGTCCCAAAAACTCTTGAAGGGTGCGAGCGAAGGGTGCAAGCCGAATAAGCCGTCGAGGTTTATGGCAGCTTCGGCGTTTCCAGCTTGTGGCTTAGGAATGGCGATTGATGGACGCAGGTCGTAATAAGCAGACTCGCCGTACGGTACGACCATGTTCAATCCATCCACAGCGCCACGCTGAAAAACAGCGATCAAGGTCTTGCGCCGCCCGCCGGTTATTCGATCGCGAACCTGGCCCATCAACGCTCGTTGCAAAAACGACGGCGCTGAAAGTGACATGCCGATACTTGCGAGGGCAATGCTGCCCGATTTCATAAAAACTCTTCGATTCATAATCAACCTCGGTAGCGCATGCTGTCTAGCTGGCGTTGGGTCAACCAACTGCAGCGCCAGTCACTTCAATGCCTACTCTGCATCTCAAGTAACGCAAACAACGTAACTTGCGTTTTGGGCAACGTACGCAAGCTAACAGCTTGCGTTACTGTCTTTGAAACTCCGGCGAGCCAAGGATCAAACCAACAATCTTTGTAACCGGGTCCGTGATGTTTGCCTCACGCGCTGGTTGCTGCTGACGCTGCCGCGGAGGCGCATTCATTTCTCCCACCGCCGGGATCTGAGCAGGCTGCGGTGGTGGAGCCGTTATCGTGATCGCCTGCTCATTCAACTGATTCAGCAGCGTCTCTTTTGTTCTTGGGGAAATGTCACCGGCTACAAGGACATTGACGAAACGCTCTATTACCTGCGCTCTGTCAGACGCCGAATCGCCGGCGAAACGTTTCAAGTCGACGCGAGTTCCGGGGATGCGATTGCTGGCCAGAGATAGGCCAAAGTTCAACCGTTCAAGCAGTGCGCCGGTATTCACCCAGGCCTCAGCGGTATCCGAATAACCGTTAGGCGTTTGAAATCCGTAAAGCGGTTGACCCATTCGGGCGATCCATTGATGTAACTGCGGTCCACCGTTGGTGTCAGCGCCCAGAGTTCGCACGGCACTTATGGCCAGCTCAAATGGCCGTTTGATCTTGGCGCGATATGCTTCCGGCGAGTTGAACTCGGGCGAGAAAAAGATCGTTCTCAGCATCTCTCGCAAATCGCCATCGCTCTTCTGATAAGTTGTCGTCACTTTGGCAACAAGAGACGGCGGCGGCGTGTCAGAAACGAAGTGGCGCACGAGCTTCGTCGCAATGAACTTTGCTGTCGAGGGATGGTGCGCAAGAATGTCGAGCACCATCAATCCATCTTTGATTCCGCCCCCCGCCGGAATCTTCTGTCCGAGCACCACCTTCTCACCATCGTCGTGCACCCGTTGATTAAAGAAAAAGCTCCCCGCGTTCTCGCGCGCTGCTTCGCCCATCATGGCGGCCGTCCCAACCCCCGCGCCGCGCGGCGCGAAGATGGTCCAACCGGTAAAGCAGCGGGCCACTTCCTGCACGTCCTTCTGCGTGTAGCCGCCATCGACGCCGAGCGTGTGCAGTTCCATCAGTTCTCGTGCGTAATTTTCATTGATGCCGCGCCGCTGCCGCTGAGGATTTGCCGCCGCCTTTGGCACGTTTGCGCCCGATTGTTGCTGACGCATATTTGGGTTGCGATCCATCAAACGATCACGACGCCCATTCAGCAACAGTCCCAACAACGGATCTCGCTGCGGCGGCCGTTGTCGAAGCGCCCCGACTCTTAGCCCAGACTGAGTGTTCGGGCTAACACTCTGAAAATTGTCCAGATAAAAAAGCATGGCGGGGCTCTTGGCCGTTGCGACTAACAGGTCTGAAAACTTGCCCAGCGCATTGGGTCGTATCGTATCGCGGTCATAAGCTGTAAGCAGCCACCGGTCCGCCCCCTTCGCGGCAAACACGTTAAAGTGGTTGGTCCAAAAATCGACCATCACTTCTTGAAGTTGGCGTTCGCTGTAAACGGCGCGAAGAATCCGCGATGCCTGTAATTCGCCGACTATCCGCTGCGGCAACTGCAAACCGTTTTTCGCGTAGTACTCGCGGAGCACCTCCCTGTATTTCTCGTTATCGAGAGGATTGACAGGATTGTTAGGTGCGTTTGTCGATTGTGTCGCGTTCGGCGAGGCATCTTGCTTTGGCATGGCACCTGGCAGCTCCATGACTTCGCCACTCTTCTGTACGTCCGGCGCCGGTGCTGCGTTAGCGTTTCCCTTAACACGATTCTCGCGCGCGGCAGCCAGGTCGGCCGGCAACTCACCACGTCTTTGGAGTTGCTGCAAAAGCTGATTGGGCTGCGGAAACTTTTCGTAGAGTTCGGCGGTGGTCATGTTCAGGGTTGCCAAGTTCTGCACCTTCGCCTCGGCCAAAGGATCGGCAATCTTTTCCGGACTCAATTGCTGATTGATATAGCTCTCGATGCCCATTTTTCTGACGCGTTCGACGTCTCCAGGTCGAGCGCCAAAGCCCAGGCGATTGAGCACATGGAGAATGCGCTGATCCTCCGAGAGCCGCGCTGTTACGGCCCTCTTCTTCTGCTGGGCACCTGCGCCCAATGCAAACGTGCTAGCCAGTAGAGCCAGTATGAGTGGAAGCGCAGCAAGGCGCTGGCCGCTGCCTCCACCGTTCCGCCGAACATGTTTAAACATTTTCATGACCACCCAATCTCGGAGTTTCCCTAATGAAGATCTGATCAATTCTACTTAGCCCATCACTTAGACGCCAGGAGTCGGTGAATGGTTGAAAAAAACAGAGAAAACACAGGAATTTAGAATTTGGGATTTAGAAGTTAGAAATGCGAATGCGCAAATATCAAGGCCAATAAACCGTGAGACAATGGACGAATCCAAAGCCACAATTTCAAATTCTAATTTCTAATTCCTAAATTCTAATTTCTAACGATCGGCAGGCGCTCTTCTACCAACTGGTCGGGGGTAACTCACAGGACTTCGGTTTCCGTCTTTGTCGATGGCGCGCACTCCAAAAAAGTAATTATCTTTAGACAATCCCGGAATGGTGTAGCTGGTGACGTTGCCCACTGAACGCGAATTCGTCCAAACGGGCGCCGTCGTGTCACGCCACACGACCTCGTAACCGGCAAGATCGGGTTCTTTATTCGCGTCCCACCTCAAGTCCGTGTCGTTGGTGAGGCGCGCCGTGAGAATGCTGACGTTTTTCGGTCGAGCGGGCGCTGATGCAAGGACGGAGAGTGAAGCCGCGTTGACGCGGGCCACGTTGGCTATGTATCCGAAATCAACAAACTCCGGCAGGTCGCCATACTGCACTCCTTTTTCAACCCGCACGTTCTGATGTTGGTGTTTATATTCTTCGTTCGGCTCCGTAAAGCGAACAGCTGCATAGCCACGTTCAAGAAACGGAATGTGATCGCCACCGCGTCCATATCGATCACGACGATAGATCATCGTCACGTCCATCGCGGGCACATACCGGAGGCCAATCTCGTGGATAAAACGCGCTAGCTGACGCGATGCGGAATCGTTTTCGCCACCGACACTCCGCCGCGTAGTTGCGTCCGCCTGTGTCTCGTTTGATGGTACACCCTCGGAGAAAACTCTGATGGTTCGTCGATCGCGCATGCCATTGCCGCCGAGCGTGTTGCCGACAATGTCATTAGTGAACATTGCATCGATGTCCCAGTTCTTCTGTTTGGCCTGTTCGGCAAAATACGTGGCACCGAGTAGTCCCTGCTCCTCACCGGGAACAGTCATGAAAATGATGGTAGCGTCAAAGTTGTATTTCGCCATCACGCGAGCCATCTCAAGCACGGCTGCCGTGCCCGACGCATCGTCGTTCGCGCCCGGGGCGTCGCATTTTGCATCCGTCGGGCTGGTACACATCGAATCATAGTGGCCGCTGACGACATAGAGCCGGTTCTCCGATTCAGGTTGAGTGCCCTTCAAGGTCGCAACGATGTTTGTGAGCATCGTGGGTTGGGGCACGCGTGCAGCCCGAGCTTGTTCAAACGTTTGCTTCTGAACCGTCATACGACCGCCGGATTGCTGAGCGGCTTTCTGAAATTCACCATACAACCAGTCACGCGCGGCTCCAATTCCACGATTGGGATTGTCTTGCTCAGAAAGTGTGTTTCGCGTACCGAATGAGACGAGTTTCCGAATCGTGCGCTCGATGTTGCGTGCATCGATCTCGCGCACGATCTCCATAATCTTTCCGTTACGAGTTGGAGCAGAGGCCGACGTAACTCTTCGCCGCTCGATCTTGGTTTGGCTTCTAACCACCGAAGCGCTAAATAAGAAACTGAAAAAGATAACACTGGCTATCTTGCGCGCCTCGGCTTTGGTTAATCGTCTCATCGGCACACCACTCCGGTAGGCAGGAGGCAGGGGCAGGAGGCAGGAACCCCGGTTTCAGGTTTCAGGTTTCAAGTTTCAAGCTTGTAACTCCAGATTTTCAAGTTGCAACTTATCGACTGGGAAATTAACGCCTGGAAAAAGCGTAAACTTGAAACCCTAAACTTCAAACCCTAAACTTGAAACCTGAAACTTGAAACCTCAAACCGTTGCCCCTGCCTCCTGCGCAGGCCGGCTTCACCTAATACGATAAGCTTTGCCTTTCCAGACAACAACAATCTCGCCATCGAGTTGCTCCGCGATCGTGCGAAGCCCAGGCTCGTCGCCGACCAACGCCCGGTATTGCTCCGATCCTCGGGTTATGTTCGTCGTCGACGCCGAAGGACTGTAGGTAGTGTCAACCCAGACGTTGTCTTCTCGTCTGAAACGCCGGCCTGCGACCGTTCGTGTCGCGGATCGTCCGACATCTTTACGAGCCATTATACCCCCGAGGGCAACTGGTGCAGGAGCATCTCGCACCTCGGCCTTCTTGCTCGCCGCTTCGTCTTGATCGCTGCGCTTCCTCTTATCATCTTCACTTTGGGCGACGGAGTTTGCCGAGGTTGGTTCCGCAGGACGCTTTGCTAATGCCTCTCTATTCTGTGCAAACTCACCCTGTGGCTTGGCTGGCGGAGGCGCGTCGACGTTAAGCTTTGGAGTGCGAGCGACTCGTGATTCAGTTTCTTTTGAGACTTCTGATTTAGTCTCCGCATCGACCTTCGTCCTTGAGTTTAATCCGGCCCCTTCGTTCTTCTCAGTTTTCGAGCGTTCCTCCTCCTGGCCAGTATCCCCTGTTTTTGTCCCTGCGCGCCTTCCCTGGGAACCCTCTGCCACCGCAGGTTTGGCATTCGATTGTTCAGGCGTGGGAGCTTTTTGATCACCGCCAAATGGCTCACTCTTCTGTGTAGTGGTAAGCTCGCCATTCCGCGCCACGAATGACGATTGACGCTCTTGCCTGAACCATACGAGTCCAATGGCCGCGAGAATCACAAGTGATAAGGCCGGCACTGCATAGCGCATCACGGAAGGAGTGAAGATACTCGCAAAGTATCTCCAGAGGTTTCCTTTTGGAGCTTTCTCAGTTTGGATTTGCTGAACACTAAGTCCAGAGGCCATCGCCAATTGCGCCACGATCTTCCGACAGCGCACGCAATCTGCAAGATGAGCTGTGTAGAGCATACGTGTAGCCGCTGGTAATACACCTTCAGCGAACGAGTTCAACTCGTCCGGATCGAGGTGCGCCGCCATCGGATCGTCCGGTGACCCTGCTCCAGCCCTCGCGGATCTGACATTTCCTTCGCCTTCGTTCTTACCCAGATCCCGAAGGAGCAGCTCGATTTCGTTGTTCTCAGCGTGTTTCATTTTGCGTCAGTAGCATCACCTTAAGAACGCCATTGTGAGCCCTACCTTGCGGCGCAACTTAACCACAACAATCAACGCCGTGATTTCAATCCTTTCCGCCGGCTACTTCGGTCTCAAACATAGCCTCAACGTCCGACTGAAGGGTTATAGCCACTTCAGCAAAGGCACGCTCTGTTTCGGCCTCTGTCCAGCCTCGCTGCTCGACCAGAATTGTTCCCACACCTTTACGTAACTCGGTATGAATCCTGGTCAAGCGGCGGCTGGCGGTCGCTTCATGTACTCCGAGTAAAGCTCCCGCTTCACGCAATCGCAGATCGTCAAAATAATAAAGCTTTACTAACAGGCGATCCTCTGGCGACAATTCTTTGATCGAACGCGCCAGAGCGTCCTGCACCTCTGAACCTGCCGCTTTGTTCGAAACAGACTGTTCCGGATTTGGGCTTGCATTAGAAAGACCGGCGTGCTTTCCACTTGAGGTCGCATCCTGCGCCAGCCGATCCAGATCGGTATCTTCTTCTGTCTGCACCAAACGCGACTGCTTGCGATGCACATCCACAGCAAGCTGCGCGACTACAGCGCGCAGCCATCCGGCCAGTGACCCGCGGCCGGAGTAATATGCCAACTTCCCCGCAGGCTTGCCGTCTGCTCGCGTGCGGAGGCCAAAGAGTTCGGCCCAGATCGACTGCGCTAGATCTTCGGCCGCATCTTCGTTGGAGCTTGCCGATCTTGCCGCCGAACGAACTGTGGGTGAAAACCGTTCGACAAGCTCGCTCCACGCACTTTGATTCCCCAACTCACATGAAATTATCAAACAAAGATCGTCGACCTGTAGCCCGTCGATAAACGCTGACAACTCTTCGGCGAGAGCATTCTCGTTGGCTCGCAGCAGATATTTATCAACCACGGTGCGGATTCTGAATATCAGCGACTGTGCAGTCAACGAGCGCCGATCACCGGCGCGCGCTAGCAGTCGCGTGGCGCCTTCAAGAATCAACTTTTCGATTTCAGATTCGCTCAGCTTCACAGGGGCGACTGGTCTCAATTCAATAGGGGACTATGCTATCACGTTCAATCTCCTCAACGGTTCAACCTTTTGGAGTGCGCTGGCCTGGCAGGCCTGGCAGCGCTTTGGCCGACGATCCGAGAGCAGCTTGTGCAGATAAACTCAAAAAGCAACAGCTCGCCTGGCAATCGACTAGCTAACAGCACGGGCGAAAGCGGCGCCAGGCCGCCGCACTCCAAACGATCTTTGACACTCCGGATTTCGTAAGCTATGTTCCATTTTCAGACCGTAAGCCTATCTCTTAGATGCCAATGTTACGCGTAACGGAAATCTTTCGCTCGATTCAGGGTGAGTCTACTCATGCAGGGCGCCCTTGCACATTCGTGCGTCTGACAGGCTGTCCCATGAGGTGCGTCTGGTGCGACAGTGAATACACCTTTAGCGGCGGCGAACATGTCTCGCTCGAGAACGTGATGGACCAGGTGCGCAACTTTGGCTGCCGTCTGGTCGAGGTCACTGGTGGCGAGCCACTGGCCCAGAAAGAAGCGTTCGTGCTGATTAAGCAACTGTGTGACGAAGGCTATGAAGTGCTGATTGAGACCGGCGGATATTTCTCAGCAGCAGACGTCGACCTCCGAGCTAAGTTGATCCTGGACGTAAAGTGTCCCGCGTCAGGCGAGGAAGCTCGTAATCATTGGCCCAATCTCGAGCGTTTGCGACCAGCTCTAGACGAGGTAAAGTTTGTTGTGGCTAATCGCGAAGACTGGGAGTTTGCCCGACGGATTGTCGAGCAATACGACTTAACGAAGCGCGCCAGAGCAGTTTTGATCTCTCCCGCCTGGGGAGAAATCGATCTAAAAGATCTTGCCGACTGGGTGGCCGGGAGTGGACTCGAGATTCGAATGCAATTGCAGTTGCATAAGTATGTCTGGGGACCTGAGGCGCGAGGGGTTTGAATGGGTGGCTCTGACGACAAAGCATTGAGCGTCGAAACTGGTCCTGAAGAAGAGCCTGATAGCCGCTTGGCCGTGTGTCTGGTTTCGGGTGGAATGGACTCGTGTGTTACCGCGGCGATCGCGAACGAAGAGAACGATGAACTGGCTTTTCTGCACGTCTCTTACGGACAACGAACCGAACAGCGCGAGCGCCAGGCGTTCGACGATCTCGCGGACTATTATTCCGTGAAACACCGTCTTGCCGTATCGATCGAACATCTCGCCAGAATTGGCGGGTCGTCTTTGACAGACGAAGCCATTCCGGTGGGCCAGCCGAATATTAAAGCTCATGGCATCCCGACAAGCTACGTGCCTTTTCGCAACGCTCATCTACTCTCGATCGCTACCAGCTGGGCTGAGACCATCGGCGCAGAAGGCATCTACATAGGCGCGGTCGCGGAAGACTCGTCCGGTTATCCCGATTGCCGCCCAGAGTTTTATGAGGCTTTCCAAAACGCTATAGACTTAGGAACAAAGCCGGAGAGCACCATAACTATCCGTACTCCTGTTATCGCCATGAGAAAATCCGAGATCGTGCAGCGCGGTACTCAGTTAGAAGCTCCACTCGAGCTTACCTGGTCATGTTATCGCGAGGAGATACAGGCATGCGGCGATTGCGATTCATGCGCGTTGCGGTTACGTGCTTTTCGCGAGGCCAACATTGTGGATCCAATCCCGTACATGCTTGACAGCAAGAGGCTTGCTTATTAACTTTAAGGCGCTTCGCATTCAATTTATCGTTACAACCGGTCGGAAATTCAGGGCATCTTACGGGTCTCTCCGTACTAGCAATCGCCTGGCATCCGTTGGAGGAATTTCAAATGTTTCTTAGATACTTAGTTATAAATCTCGCTATTGTTGTGATGGTCGGGGGAGCTGTCGGTGCAAAGGCCCAAACGGGTCAACTCCGAGGGCACGTCAATATCAAGCAAGCCGATGGCACTACGGTGCCTGCGAGCGAGGCTGTTATTGATGTATACCGAACCGATCTTCAGGGTAATTACCACACAAAGACTGACAAGAAAGGCGGGTTCGTCTTCGCCGGATTGCCGTACGTGGGAACTTACATAGTTGCTGCCAGTCATCCAAGCGCAGCGCCATCCTGGCTGCCGGATGTGAAGGCCGGCCGCGAGATCGACTATGAGATAAGCCTCACGCCTGGCGATGGGAAAAAGCTTACTTTGGATCAGATCAAGGCCGCGATGGCTGGAGCAAAATCGAGCGGGTCGACGGGTTCCAGCCCAGCCAAGGGCGAAAGCGCCGAAGACAAGGCAAAACGCGAAGAGATTCTGCGCAAGAACGCTGAGATAACGGAGAAGAACAAAAAGATAGAGGAATCCAACACAATCGTTGCGCGCACATTCAAGTCCGGAAATGAGGCCCTGCTGGCCAAAAACTACGACGAGGCCATCCGATTATACGACGAAGGTCTCGCTGCCGACCCTGAGCAGGCAGCGCTGTTAACTAATAAGGCGCTGGCGCTGAAAGCTCGAGGCGTCGACCGCTACAATGCAGCTATTCTGTCAAAGGATGACGCAGCAAAGAATTCTGGTTTAGAAGCAGCGAAAAGCGATTTCAAAGAAGCCGCTATGGCCACTGAAAAAGCCTTGCAGGTTCTAAAGGCCGACACCACTGCGGCTGCGGATCCGGCTGCTCAGGCAAGATCCAACGCTAATAAGCTCGCAACACTCTCAACCCGTGCCGAAACGATGCGACTGTTTGTGACAAAGGTTGACCAGTCTCAGGTTGATGCCGGGTATGCAGCCTATCAGGAGTATTTAGCCGCAGAATCTGACGCTACGAAAAAGGGCAAAGCCCAGCATGACGCCGCGCAGATGCTCTTCGATGCTGGGGCCTTCGAAAAGGCGTTAGCGGAATACAAGAAGATCCTGGCTCAAAACCCTGACGACACGGACGCGCTCGTTAAGTCGGGTATGCTGCTTTTCAACATTGGGGCGATGAACAATAATGATAAAGAGAAATATCAAGAGGCGGCCAATTACCTCCAACAGTTTGTCGATAAAGCACCAGACACCGATAAACTAAAGGGCGATGCGAAAGCCATTCTGGAGGAATTGAAGAACCAGCAAAACGTAAAGGCAGAGAAAACGCCAGCCAGAACTAATCGTCGCAAACCCTAAGTTTTCCACCACAAAAGAGAAAATCAAGAAAGCCGCTTCCTGGAAGTGCCAGGAAGCGGCTCTTTTTGTTTCAGGAAAAATGCTCGAAACGATTTCAACCCATCTCCATAAAAACTCTTCGTTCTCAATAAAAGCTGCCCTTTTGGCCCTAAATTCAACTTGACAGGCCTCTTGTTCAACGGGTACTATGCTTGTGCAACGGTGTTTAGCGCTTCACGTTGTACGCTAGTCCAGCCGCTGCTAAGAGCGCCAGTCAATCTTCAGCGCCCACCTCTTTTAGTGGATCGCCCTTAACCGTCTGAGAACCACCGAATAATGTCAGCCAAATTAGGCGAAATTCTCGTCAGAGAAAACCTCATAAGTCAGCAGCACTTGCGCGAGGCTCTCGACTATCAGCGCGAACACGGTGGTCGCCTTGGCTATAACTTAGTCAAACTCGGCCTGGTCAGTGACGACATGATCACCGCGGTTCTTTCGCGCCAGTACGGAATCCCCTCCGTCAATCTCGAGCTATTCCATATTGATGAATCCGTCTTGCGGCTCATCCCGCAGGACGTCGCGCAAAAATACTCAGTCTTACCCCTCTCCCGCGTCGGCGCCACTCTGACGCTGGCAATGGTTGATCCCACGAATGTATTCGCCATGGACGACATTAAGTTCATGACGGGTCTCAACGTGGAACCGGTCGTAGTTGCAGAAGCGAGCGTGGCTCAGGCAATCGCGAAATACTACGGTACTTCACGCGAGATTGAACTGGCGGCAGTCATTGAAGAGGCGGCGTTCGAAGCAGCGGTCAAGGGTTCGAATGGCAACGGCGGCATAACTCACGCCGATTTGGTCTCTCTCGACAGCATCGACTTTGACAACGACCTCACTGAAGATATTCAGGTCCTCGACGACAACGAGGAAATAGACCTCAGTACCCTCTCCCGAATGAGTGAAGACGCACCTGTCGTGCGTCTGGTTAACGTGCTACTGGTTGACGCGCTCCGCCGCGGCGCATCAGACATTCACATCGAGCCTTACGAGAAAGAGCTTCGCATCCGCTTTCGTATTGACGGCGTGCTCTACGACGTGATGCATCCGCCCTTGAAGCTTCGCGACGCGTTGATCTCTCGCGTCAAGATCATGTCGAAGCTCGACATCTCAGAAAAGCGACTGCCACAGGACGGCCGCATTAAGGTCAGAGTCAAGGTGGACTCTCGTTCACGTGAGCTCGACTTTCGTGTATCAACCCTCCCCACGCTCTTTGGCGAGAAGGTCGTGCTTCGCCTCCTCGATAAAGAAAACCTCATGCTCGACATGACCAAGCTGGGATTTGAACCTGAGTCGCTGGTGAAGTTTCAGCGGAACATCACAAAGCCTTACGGCATGGTTTTGGTAACAGGACCAACCGGCAGCGGTAAAACTAACACGCTTTATTCCGCCCTCCAGTCGTTGAACACGATCCAGACCAACATCATGACCGCGGAAGATCCCGTTGAGTTTAACCTCATGGGAATCAATCAGGTCCAGATGAAGGAACAGATTGGTTTAAACTTCGCGACGGCCCTGCGAGCTTTCCTGCGCCAGGACCCGAACATCGTTCTGGTCGGTGAAATTCGCGATTTTGAAACTGCTGAGATAGCAATCAAAGCCGCATTAACTGGTCACCTCGTCCTCTCAACCCTCCACACTAACGACGCACCCTCCACAATCTCCCGCCTGATGAATATGGGTATCGAACCATTTTTGGTCGCTACCAGCGTCAACCTCATTCAAGCACAGCGATTGATTCGCCGCGTTTGCAAGGATTGCAAAGAGGAGCACCAAAACCCGCCGGCAGCCTTAATTGAGGTCGGTTTTACGGCCGAGGAAGCGACGAACTTAAAAACCTTTAAAGGCAAGGGCTGTTCTACCTGCAATAACACGGGCTACAAAGGGCGCATTGGTCTTTACGAGGTAATGGAAGTCACGGACGAGATTCGCGAGTTGATCTTGATCGGAGCCTCGGCTCTGGAGTTGAGAAAGAAAGCGATAGACGACGGCATGATCACTTTGCGTGAATCCGGACTTCACAAGATTCGCAGCGGAGTTACCACCGTCGAAGAAGTTGTTCGCGAGACAGTGGTCTAATCGGAGGTAAACGAAATGTTAAGAACCATCACGCTCTCAGTATTAATGTTGATTTCAGTCCTGGCCATGTTGCCGTACGCAAGTTCGACAGCTCATGGCATTCGACAGAGTGTTTCTTCGGGACACCATTATCGACGACATTCGCGCGCCTGGTGGCGACGCTACCGCGCTTATCTGCGAAGGAAACGCGAAGCGGCCCTAGCCGCGCATCGCAATGGTCTGCTTGGACCAGCACTGCCGCAGTCGTCCAGCATGAACGATCCGCTCCTGGCGCAATTGCCGGCGATATTGGGAACAGAAACCAATGCGGCGGACGTGAAGTCCGGCGTTTACAAAGCCAACGCTCCCCTACCTGGCCAGGTTTCACTTTCAGTGGTTGCTCTCAGCCGGCCCACTCCCACTTTCCTCACTGCGCGCGAACAAAGCCGAATGCTGGCGGGCACCAACGTTGCCGACCTGCGTCGCATAGTTATTGACAAGATGGTCGTCTCCGGCGGCTGGATCACGAACGACTTTGTCCGCGAAATCAGCGGCCAGCGCGTTTTCGTTGTCACCGCACAGACACCGGCGGACGGTCGTTCACCCGAGCAAGCGTGGAGCTTCTATTTCACCGAGGTCAATGGTCGAATCTACAACCTGACGACTAACACGCCTACGGCATTCTCGGACCAAATGGCGGCCGATGCCGAGCGCTTCATCGACTCGTTGCGCGCCCATGGCGCCCTACAGCCAGCTACTCAATAAGAGGATCAAGCCTCGAAACCAGTTCACAAAACTCGCAGGAGACACTATCTCAATGCCATTGAACGAGAGCATTCCACAAATCTCCCTGTCCGACTTACTGCGGAAGCTATCCGAGCTTGGCGGTTCTGACCTTCACATCACCACCGGCTCTCCGCCGCAGGTTCGTGTGGATGGTCACCTCCGCCCGCTCGAAGCTTACCGCGTGCTAACTTCGGCGGACACGAAACAGCTTGCTTATTCCGTGCTTACCGATGCGCAAAAACATCGGTTCGAGGAAGATCTCGAACTCGACTTCTCTTTTGGCGTGAAAGGCCTTTCCCGTTTTCGCGCCAACCTGTTCAATCAACGCGGTGCAGTCGGTGCTGTGTTTCGAGCCATACCGTATGAGATCAAGCCCTTCGAGCAATTGGGATTACCGCCGATCATCCAGCAGCTTTGTGAAAAGCCCCGCGGGTTGATTCTGGTAACCGGACCGACGGGCTCTGGCAAGTCCACCACCCTGGCGGCCATGGTCGACAAGATCAACCGCGATCGACGTGAACACATCCTCACGATCGAAGACCCCATTGAGTTCTTGCATAACCACAAGAACTGCGTCGTGAATCAGCGAGAGGTTAATGCTGATACCCACGGCTTTGCTCAGGCGCTGCGAACTGCTTTACGACAGGATCCTGACATAGTGCTGGTTGGTGAGATGCGCGATCTTGAGACGATCGAATCGGCACTGCGTATTGCGGAAACAGGCCATTTGACGCTTGCAACTCTGCACACCAACTCCGCTGCTTCGACAATCAACCGCATCATCGACGTATTTCCATCGGATCAGCAGTCACAGATTCGTGCTCAGCTTTCTTTGGTTCTTGAAGGCATTCTTTGTCAGGCACTGCTGCCGCGCGCGGAAGGGACCGGGCGCGCAATGGCTCTGGAAATCATGATACCCAATTCCGCCATCAGGAACCTCATTCGCGAAGACAAGGTCCACCAGATTTATTCAATGATGCAGACCGGGCAGGATAAATACGGCATGCAGACTTTCAATCAGGCTCTGGCCTCTCTTTATCACAAGCGAATGATCTCAATGGACACGGCAATACAGCGTTCGTCCAACGTCGACGAACTGCGCGAGATCATAGAACGCGGCGCAGGACTCAATACCGACAATGGAGGTGGAGGCGGAGGCACCAAGCCCCACCCCAGCCCCTATGCGCAATCACGGCCAGTTGGTGCTCGCCCCTCTACTAACCGATAGTACCTCTGGAGCTTCAAGCTATGCCTACCTACGTCTTTAAAGGCCGCAACAAACTGAACGAGACTGTCGTCGGCGAGCGCGTTGCCGACACTCGGGAGGGGTTGCGGCAAATTCTTCGACGCGAACAAGTCATCCTCACCTCCGTTAAAGAAAAGGGACGAGAGTTTGCGATCCCGAAAATCGGTGGGCGCAAGAAAGTTAAATCTAAAGATCTCTCCATCTTTACGCGTCAATTTTCCGTAATGATTGATGCGGGTTTGCCGCTTGTTCAATGTCTGGAGATTCTGGCCCAGCAACAGGAAAACAAATACTTCCGACAAACTCTGTTGCAAGTTCGTCAGGACGTGGAGGAAGGCTCGACTTTATCGGCCGCGATGGCACGACATCCAAAGGTGTTTGATCAGTTGTTTTCAAACATGGTTGAAGCCGGCGAAACTGGCGGTATCCTTGACCTGATTCTGCAGCGGCTCTCCACCTTCATCGAAAAGATCGTAAAACTCAAGCGCGACGTTGTCTCGGCGATGATCTACCCGGCGGCGGTGATCGTACTGGCGATCGGGGCGGTTGCCGTGATCATGGTGGTGGTGATTCCGCAGTTTCAGATGATCTTCCTCGGCTTGCTCGGTCCGGGTGAGCAGCTACCGCTGCCGACGCGTATCGTGGTAGGTATCAGCAACTTTCTGTCGGGCTGGGGCGGGCTGGTAACGCTGGTATCGATTATCTCGTTTGCGGTTGCGTTTCGCTTCTACTACAAGACCCCTGGGGGACGAAGACTTATTGACCAAGTTACCCTGAGAGTTCCCATTCTGGGGGACATCTTTCGCAAAATTGCAGTCGCCAGATTCTCTCGCACCCTGTCCACACTTCTCTCTTCAGGCGTTCCCATCCTGCAATCGTTAGACATCACCGCGAAAACTGCCGGCAACGTCATCATTGAGGCAGCGATCCTTAAAGTTCGTAGCGGGGTCGAACGCGGTGAGAACTTTGCCGATCCCCTTAAAGCCACAGAGGTCTTCCCGAATATGGTGTCGCAGATGATTGGTATCGGCGAACAAACCGGTGCTCTGGATGCGATGCTCGGCAAGATCGCCGACTTCTACGAACAGGAAGTTGATTCAGCGATTGCCAACCTGCTGACGCTAATGGAACCTATCCTGATTGCGTTCCTCGGTGTTACCATCGGCTCGATTGTCATCGCGATGTACCTGCCGCTGTTTACCTTGATCGGTAAACTATCAACCGGACACTAAATTCTCTTTTGTAGAACCTGTGTGGAAGGAATAAGTAACGTTACCGGAGAATAATTACCCTCTCTGACGAAGAGTTAACACAAACGCCTATTGAGCCGATGCTTGTATCAGCTCATAGGCGTTTTGCTATTCAGCCTGTCTACCGTAGATTCAATCCGGCACCGATGCTATGTCTGCCGACAACGTAGAAAGGCAGAAGATGTCACCGTGCAGCCAGCAAGTATCACTCGGCTCGTGCGATTCCCGGCGCAGAGATTGGACTGACCCCCACGCGCCACGCTTCATAGCATCACGAAGGCGCTGATTGGACTCTTCATCGCGCGAGCCGATACACGGGAAGATCATGACCGGGGAAAGAAAATGTGCGGCATATCTTTGGCCATCATGTCGCACTTTTAACATAAAGCCCATCCCGTGCGTGTGTGGGTCAGTAGCCACAGTGAGCGGGAGAAGCAGACGCCCGTTGTCCAGGAGGCTGTCAAGCCATCCGGCCCGCAAGTGCGTCGCGCCAGCGTTTATGAAAATCGCATCAGCAGATTGCGGATTGTGGTCCCCTCCATCAGTTTGCAGGACCTCGACTTGATCGAGGTAGGCAAGATTGTGACGAGCACGTGAGGCGAGGTCAGGGTCAATCTCGACGCCGATAACATGACCAGTTGGCCCCACGACTTCGGCAATGATCGCCGTATAATATCCTGTCCCACATCCGACATGTAGAACATGATCTCCTTCTTTAAGTTCCAGCGCGTCAAGCCACAACGCAATACTGCTTGGATGTCCGTTGTTTAATTTACGACTTGGATCAATGGCGATAGCAACATTATGGTAGACATGTCTGGGGTGGGCATCTTCAGTCGTCCGGTAAGTGCTTCCCTTAGTGACGCAGCCAATGTTAGAGCCGCAGGCATCCGGGTTGGCGATCTGCCAGGGACCCGGCCCCAGGAAACTCTCGCGTGGAACATTCGCAAACGCCTTCACAATGGCTTGCGTTTGGATGTTCGACACGGCGCGAATCTCTTCTGCATAGAACTGGCGAATATCGTTTAGATTCATATGACCTTTTTTCCCCACATCAAATTACGGTTTCGGCAAACCAAGGAAGCTCCAACGGCTGCATTTTAAGGCTTCAGCTTAACTCGATCATTTTTTGAACGATGTCATGCGCCGCATTCGGTCGCGCCAATCCCAACGCATTTGCTTGCATTGTGGCGAAACGCTCAGGGTCAGCGAGGAGACGATCGAGTTTGTAAGCAAGTATCGGCAGGTTGTTGCAACGGATTGCTACGGCTCCCTCGAGCAGGTGATCCGAATTGCGCTCTTCCTGTCCTGGAATCGGGTTGACGATGACAAACACCAAGCCCTTTGCGAGGGCTTCTGAAGTTGTTAGACCGCCTGGCTTACCCAGCACCAGATCGGACGCCGCCATCAGTTCATCCATCTCGTGCGTGTAGCCGACCGGTTTAACAATTACCGTAGCATCCGGATTGATGCCCGCTGTCAGTTTAGTCAATCGCTCTTTCAAGTCCTCATTGCGGCCACAGATGGCAAGTATCTGAGCTGAATGTTGTAAGGTGAATAGCGAAGCGATGAGTGCGTCAACCGAGCCGACGCCGAATCCGCCGGAAGAAAGTAGTATTGTCGTACGATCTGGGGCGAGTCCGTGTTTAAGGCGCATCTCATGTTTGTCTTTGTGTAGTGCTTTTTGAGCATGAGCTTATTTGCGCGCCTGGGTTCCGCTATTTCGTAAAACGCTGAAAGAATCTTATCATCGGAACCGCCACCTGAACCTGGTCACGACGAGGATGCTTCGCCAGCCCCATTTTTGGGTCACGAATCAACTAGAGGCTGCCATAGCTAATTTATGTCATTCATGAGCAAGACAGCGGCGTTCATGGGAATGCATGCTCTGCGAAATCTGGTCTCCGACTCGATAGCTATAGACATGGGATCGGCGGCAACCATCATCTATGTGCGCGGGCGCGGTGTGGTGGTAGACGAGCCATCCCTGGTCGCTGTCAACGCTGTCACCGGAGAAGTGATAGCGATTGGACTTGAGGCGCAACAGATGTACGGCCGTGAGGCTCGCGACGTTACGGTAATTGCTCCAATGCTTAATGGTGTCGTCGCGGACTTTGAAAGAACGCAAGAGATGCTGACGCACTTTGTGCGCAAGGCGCGCAGTGGCTTCTCATACTTCAGCCGTCGTGCGCTGATGAGCGTTTTGTCCGGTGTCACACAAGTCGAGCGGCGGGCGCTGCTTAGCGCTGCCGAGCATGCACACATAGGTCGCGTGGTCATGATGGAAGAGGGTTTGGCGGCAGCGTTGGGTGGCGGCGTCAGAATAGATGACCCCCACGCCTCCGCAGTCGTTGATATCGGCGGTGGGACAACCAACGTCGCTATAATCGCCAAAGGTTCGATTGTTCACGCGCGCGCCGAGCGAATCGGAAGCTCGGATATTAACGAGGCGATCATTGATCACGTCCGTCGTCACCGTGGACTAGTCATCGGTGCGCAGTCAGCGGAGCGTCTTAAGTTGGAACTAGCTTCAGCGATCCTTCCACCGGATCTCTCGCAGGAGATCACGATCAAAGGACGCGATATTCTGACAGGGAGTCCTGGTGCTACTACGATCACGGCCGGCGAAATCTATCCCGTCGCCCAGCATGTGGTTCACAAGATAGTGGAAGGCGTCAACACGACGCTCACGGAACTTCCCCCGGAAGTAGCCGCCGATATCTATGATCGTGGAATCATCCTTACCGGTGGCGGAGCGCAGTTCGGCGGCCTGGACGATTACTTGCGTGACCAAACCAAACTACCGGTCCGGATCGCGGACGAGCCCCGATATGCCATCGTCCGCGGTCTCGAGCAAATGTTCGACGAGCCGCTTTGGCTACGCCGAGTTATGCGGAGCGAGCCTCACCCGCTGTTGGATGGAAGCGAGGATCTTTCTAGTTTTGAAGCTTAATGACCCTTACTTCGTTAGAGCCTTAATCAACTCCTTGACGCTTGGTACGCCAATGCCGGTTACCAGGTCATGGCCTGCGTTGGCTGAGAAAGCTCCGTTACTTCCCGTTTTTATGTCTCGGAAGGATGAGCTGCCCAGCAGCGGGTAAATTAACGGATTGAGAAATGGTAGAAGTGGCTTATTGGCCTTTGCTCGAGCTTCGTTGATCAAGGCGCAAAAACCAGCCCAAACCGGCGCGCTCCAACTCGTTCCACCAATTTGCACTACCTTCCCCTGGAATATTAGGAAGGCACCTTTGTTGGGGTCGGCTGCGAGGCTCACGTCTGGCACGAGCCGCTGATTACCAGCAGGTATACCGACTCCGTTCTGCCACGAAGGTCGAGTGAAGAAGATACTCTTGCCTCCGCCGCTGCCCGTCCAACCGGTCTCACCCGCAACAGCACCGCTTGTTTTGAGACTCAAAGTCGTACCGCCTATTCCGATTACGCTCGAATCTGACGACTCATACTCTGCCTGTGTTGGACCAGTTGAACCGTGTCCAGAATCGTCAGGGTTCGACCCGGCGTCGCCGCTGGAAACGAAGACATTAACGCCCGCTGCGGCGAGACGCAGAAACTTCTGGTGTTGCGTCTTAACCTCGCCCTGCGGCCCACCCATAAAGGTCTCGCCCAGACCCAAACTGATGGATAGTTGACGCATCCCAGGCTGGCCAGGGAGGTCGGCGATAATGCGGTCAAGAGCCCGATCGAGGTCTACGAACCTGAGCGACCCCGTGGCATAGACTCTGATCTTCGCTCCGGGCGCAATCCCACTGGCCCATTCGACGTCAAGGGTTTCCTCGCCTTCCGGAGGCGGGAGCGGGCCGGCCTTTACGTTGATTTTTTCGATCTGATTCAACTTCGTCGTAAGGTTATTCCGCTTCCAGAACGTTTTCAGATCTGCATCTGTTGGGAAAGTGTCGATCAGAATTGCTATCGTCTGTCCTTTTCCGGTTACAGATAGGCCATCCGCGTTGTACGCCTTGAGGACTTCGCTCACGAGATATGGCGGAGCATTCTGGATGTTGGGTGAGGGGCCAGCGCCTTGTCCTTTGGCGGCACCTTTCTTGGTGGCACCCTTCTTGGTGGTGCCTTTTTTCGCAGCAGCCCCGTTTGCGCCCAAAGACACACGATTGCCGCCCGATGGGGCACACTTCCTGGAATTCTTGTGCGCTTGCCGGAACGGCTGCAATCCGATGATCGCGTGCACGCCCTTTCCAACATCAGCAGGCAGGCTTGGCGCGTTTTGCGCGGCATTGTAGGTAATGCCGTCTTTGGTCACACGAGTCATTTTAACGGCGAGACTTTTCTCGATCCGACCAACGGTGCCTCGCGCGTAGACGCTGGTGCCGTCGTCCGATACCTCTGTGATCTTAAACCCTTGTTTCTTCAGCCAGGCCACGAGTGCCTTACGATCTGCTGGGTCAGGGGAATACTTCTTATTCAGTTCTGTGAGTGGCACGACCTCCCCTCTTGCTACTCTATCTTCCAGGTCCGCCTGCGCTCCCTGGGGAAGCTCAAGGGAAAAGAGAACTGTCATCTGCTCGTCGCGATGTTCGGGCTCCGCCGCCTTGATCATCAGGCCGTTGTGAGTGAGCCCCGATTGTTCGGGGAGCGGAGTTACGCTGTCCTGAAATACCTTTCGATCAGCCATGATTTACCTCCCTGCATTTTTAGTTGAGGTTGACGGAATGGTTCTGCCACGTCCGCGTGTGAAAAGTGCGGAGTCAAATCAAGCGTCGCGACGTAACGAGGATGCGGTTTAACGCCGGGATTGACTCGCTGTGAGCCCGACAAGATCTTAAAACATGAGAACCGTGCCGGGGAAGAATCTAAGAAGCTGAGTAGTATGAGTCTCGCTGCACGTGATGAATGACTGACGTTCAGCTCCTCGCCAGGATCAGCGGCCGCACGGCTACTTCAGGTGCTGCCCGACCAGCTTCGTCATCTCAAACATGTCCACTGTCGACTTGCCGCCGAAGACCGCCTTCAGCGTTGCGTCAGCTCTGATCATCCGTTTGCTCTTCGGGTCCTGAAGTTTGTTCTTTTTGATGTATGCCCACAGCCGCTTCGTAACCTCAGTTCGTGGGATGGGCTTCGTGCCAACGACTTCTGCCAGCGCGGGGCTGGGCGTTACCGGTCTCATGAAGGCGGCATTGGCTTTCCGGGCGGGCTTTTTCTTCGTGCTCTTGGTTGTCGATTTCTTCGTACTCTTTGTTGCTGATTTCTTCGTAGTCTTGGGCATCGAATCTCCTTGGATGACGCTCGCAGCGTCGACTCGCACAGCATCCCACGAAAGCGGCGGGAACCGGACGGTTGTTGGTTGGTTGTCTACCTTACCGACTCCGCAGCTTCGTTAATCAGTCGCGCGATTTCAGCAGGATCCGAAACCGCAAAAACATGGCAGCCCAGGAAAACTTTTTTGGCTGCTGTGCGGCTCGCTTTAGAGACATGTACTTCCACATTAATCATTAAATCGTTTTCATCTGATACCACAAGGACCTCGAAGTCACAACTCAGCAATCGAGATTTCTGCTTGACGCTGGCCGAGCATGTAACATCTCATCCTTCTTATAAGGCGCTGCCCTGTTGAATACTGCTTTCATCATTGTCTCCTCATGACTTGAAATAGGTTCATCACGCTACAAAATGCTCTTCCCTATGATGTAAATAAACATCTCACTCACTCCCACGGAGTGAAGAAGCTGGTAATCTAGGCGAGATAAAGCTGATGATGTGCGCTACTGATTTGCAGTGCGCTGGCCTGGCCAGCGCTTTGGCCAGCTTTAGTCGTGGAGGTTTCCTCCGCAGATTGCGTCACTGACGTGTGACCACCATAGCTGAGAGACTAGAGGGGGCGCACGTTGACAATGAGTAAACCCATCGGAAGCGAGACAACACTTTTCGCCAATGCGATGCCTGAACTCTGGGCGATTCGCGATCATCATGCGAATCACCTTCCATCATTCGGCTCGCAACCGCGACGCATTCATCGCAGATGTAAACCCGCGGGGCCGGCAACGAGCTTTGCGCATTGAGCTTCATTCTTTCGGCAGAATGAGCAACGGTGTCGCCTGAATCTAATCATGCTAAATACCTCCATAAAGCTTGAGTAATACCGCCCCTGAATCCATCAGCGCCGTATATTTTCGGTCGGTCGGTTGCTGCTTGAGTTCGTCAATTGCCCGAGCTATTGCTTGGGCCAACTCTGCTGGTCTGTGGTTAGGAAACCTAAATTGTTGTTCCTTGTAGGCAGACAGTGAGAGTCCCAACGAATCGGGCGCAATGTAATATGCAGCGTTAAGGGTGTGGATACTCAGTCGAGGATGCCAGAATTCGGCCGCGCCGAGATAACGGCATGGAGCACTTTCTGGTTCTTTCCGAAAACTCTCTATGCCACTTTCAATCTCCTCTAGCGCTTTCGTGACCGCTTCAAGTTTGGCCTCTTCAAGATAGACTTCATCTTTCGCCTTCTGGTTAACAAGATCGATCCGGATGCCACGCATTCGAGCAGGAAGGGGAACCGCATCTTCAACGATCAAGGCGGTGATAACTACCCGAGCCTCGTCGCTGTCGATGCGCCCGACCTCCTTAGCCCATACAACCCTGGCACTGGGCTGCGTTGCGAATGCTTCCAGTTTTGTAGGAAGAGAAGGTGTTGGTTTGACCTGGGCAACTCCGATGTTGAAGAGAAGGCCAAAGAGCACAGCTAAAGTGGCAGCTGATCTCATACAGGTCTCCTGTCAAACCCAGCCGATTCGATCCATCGGCCCTACGCCGCTGCATGCGCTGATTAGACAGCATTGGAGGTCTCGAAACTAGCTTCCAGCTACTGGTCAATATGGTGTCCAGGGTAATCGGGTTCGGCTCGCACCTGGCGCAAAGATGTCAGCGAAGGTCTGCGCCAGCCGCTGGCGATCCAGCGCATCAGTCACTGGCAAGCCGGCAAAGAACTGTTGCGTACCCAGGAGGGAGGGCTTGTCTCTCCAGATCCCTCCGCTCGCCCCTCCGACATAGATCGTGTTGCCCGACGGGTCTGACGGATCTACGGCAGTGCCCCGTAGGTCTGCGCGCTGTCCCGCCGACTGGTCACGCTGTCCCAAGATCTTCGCGAGCTTCAGGCGGTCCCCCAGGCTTGTGATAATTTCTCCGCTAACTAATTGCTGAGCGCCCTGAATTGAAACGCCAAGCGGGGTCAGCTCCATGACGAGCCGCTGTACGGAGTGATGAGACTGTGGGTTTGATGGTGGCCATGGTTTACCAACGGGCATAGCGAAACTCCTTTCGTTGGCTGTTGCTTGATTCGGTACTCTACTTCTCGTTTCCTCAAAGCACAAGATACGGCATACTCTTTCCGGGTGTTGCGTGCAACTGCCCGCCGCCCGACACCAATGGTGAGGTGGGCGCGACGCAGTACGTTCAAATAGTCAACGAAGGTTTCCAGGTCTTTAACAAGACCACCGGGGCGTCGGTGTTAGGTCCTGTTGGTATTACGACACTCTGGACTGGCTTCGGTGGCCCATGTGAAAACGCCGGGGATGGCGACCCTGTCGCGATCTACGATCAGCTTGCCAACCGCTGGGTCATCAGCCAGTTCGCAGGCCCAGGAGTCCCAACTGACGAGTGCGTTGCGGTGTCCACAACCAGCGATGCTGGCGGCAGTTATAACCGCTATGGCTTTCACCTGGGCACTAACTTTTTCGACTACCCGCACCTGGGTGTCTGGCCCGATGCCTACTATATGAGCATGAACGTGTTCAACTCGATCATAACATTAACAAAGGCTTTACAATTCTAATCACATGCGAAGTGCCTCACCATGCCTCCAGTTCGCTGGCTCTCCTTATATTTAATGAAGTCGGAGTCTCGATTTCTGGGATGGAGTCTAGATGGGTAATCTCAATGCACGCTCGAGCCGGTCTGTACAAGTGCGAATCGCCAACCGAGAGGAAGCGGAAAGGATCACAACCGTTATCAACTCCGCCTTTCGTCGCGCTGAAGAGTTTTTTATTGATGGAGATCGTATCAACGTAGAAACCGTCCTGCACTTCCTCGATACCGGAGAGTTCCTCCTGGCTGAAAGCGAAGGCACGCTCCTGGGCTGCGTATACGTCGAGTCGCGGCCCCTCCATGACGGCCGCCCACAAACCCACGGAGAAGAGCGCGCCTATCTCGGACTGCTGGCGGTCGATCCTGGGCATCAGCAGACCGGTCTGGGATCTGTCCTGATGGATGCAGCCGAAGACTACTGCCGTAGGCAAGGGGCTCGCTTCATGGATATCAAAGTCGTCAACCTCCGCAAGGAACTACCTGCTTATTATCACAGACGAGGGTACATCGAGACCGGGACTTCTCCCTTTCCGACCGACCTCGAGACAAAGCTGCCAGTGCATTTCATCGATATGTCTAAACCTCTGCACGACGACAAATGAAGGGACGTCACCGCAAGTTTGGACATCGCGGCAGAAAGAATGGCGCGGATTTATATAAAACAAAACGATCTACGAAATCACACTAAGCCATTAATAACATTTCGTGTTGGTTCGTGTAATTAGGATTTCGTGTCATTTCGTGGATCGGCTCCGTTGTTTGGGGGCTGGTGGACGGCGTCAGCACGAACCTTTCACACCACGGCTAACAGCCACGAACCAACTGTGGCCGCTCACTTGCTTATTTAGATAACAGAGATAGGTGCGTCGCTGGAAATCGCAAACGTTGGCGGCGTTTCGTTGATTGCAAGTGTATTTTTTAAGAGCGGTTTCGCGACCTAAATCAATGCGACGAGAAAGATGATGAACTGCGCCTCCAGCGTACCGGAGCAGTGAAAGGAGTCAGAAATGAATATCAGTGAAAATCTCCGTTCCGCGAATGGAGCAAGCACGGCATGTTGGATGGGAGCACTTCTGAGCGGTCTCGGCTTGGGTGCCGCTCTTATGTACCTGTTCGATCCTGATCGAGGCCGCGGCAGGCGAGCCCGTTTGAGCGATCAGATGACCAGCAAGGCAAATACACTTGGTGATGCAGTCGAATCAAAAGCCCGGGATCTTCGCAATCGGGCCCAAGGCTTGCTGCATGAAGCTAGATCAATTTTTCCCGGCAACGAAAGAACTGCACGGCAGGGCAATGGCGCCAATCGTTCGGAAGCGGTGAATGAAGGAGCCGGCCAGCAGCTTGGCGATGAATTGGTATAGCACGGACGATAGGGCGAGGAATGTCATGATGGTCCAGTGTTGTTATTTAAGGAGCAACAGGAATGGCTAAATACAGTAAGAAAGCATCGAAAAAAGTTGAGAAGGCGATGCACGAGCGGAAAAGGGGCGAGCTTAAGAGCGGACGATCGGGGAAAAAGGTGACAAGCAAAAAGCAGGCGATCGCAATCGGCTTATCTGAGGCTCGACGCGAGGGGGCGAAGGTGCCCAGCAAGTCGTCATCAAAAAAGAAGTGATTGTAGGGGTGGCACTCTGTGGCCACCCCTCCTTTCCGAACTGACACCTCGCGAGTAAACCTGGCGCGCAGCTTGGCATACTGATAGACGCATGAAACTAAACAAGGGTAGCCGCGGAGTGCCACCCCTACAATGTCTACTGCGTCGTTTCGACACTTGATGCGCTATTAAATCTGCTACGGCAAACCATACTTCTGCAGCCGACGGTACAACGCACTGCGGCTCAGGCCCAATGCCTCTGCGGCGCGATTCGCATTCCCTCCAAATCGCGCCAAAGCCTTCTTAATAAGCAAGCGTTCAACCTCTTCCAGGCTCATCTCATCGATGCGCGACGAGACACCGGCATCGCGCCCCTGTTGCAACGCCAAATCAAACGCAGTAACAACGCCACCCGACGACATCAGAGCAGATCGTTCAACGACGTGATCCAACTCGCGGACGTTCCCGGGCCAGGAATGCTGCAGCAGCGTCTCGATCGCCCCAGACGTAAATCCGTCAAGCTTCCGACGGTAACGTTCGGCGTGTTGCCGCAGGAAATACTCCGCCAGCGGCTGAATGTCTTCGCGGCGCTCGCGCAACGGCGGTATGTTGATCTCGACGGTATTGAGACGAAAGAGTAAATCCTGGCGAAACTTCCCGGCTGCAACTTCACCGGGTAAGTCGGCATTGGTTGCCGATAAAACACGCGCATCAACCTTGTGCGTTTTCGATGAACCCACCCGCTCAAATTCACCAGTTTCCAGAACGCGTAGCAGTTTGGCTTGTAAGTTCAGGGGAACGTTCGCTATCTCGTCAAGAAACAAAATGCCACCATCTGCCAACTCAAAGCGTCCTACTCGGTCGGCCTTGGCATCGGTAAAGGCACCGCGCACGTGGCCAAACAGTTCGCTTTCAAATACGCCTTCGGCGAGAGCTCCGGCGTTAACCGAGACCATTGGCTTACCGGAGCGCGATGAAAGCGAATGAAGAGTGCGCGCCACAACTTCCTTGCCGGTGCCGTTCTCGCCTGTGATCAGTACATTCGCGTCCGCTGGTCCAAAGCGGGCCATGAGATTTACGACTGTCTTCATCGCCGGTGATTCAGCGATTAACCTGATGCCCTTGGTGCCGCCACTATCAACACTATCGCGCAGCGCGAGGTTTTCGGCCTCCAGCCGCTCTCCACGCCGCAGGGCCTGGGCCAGCTCCACTTGTGTCCGCAGCACGGTTAGCAACCGCGCATTGTCCCAGGGCTTCTGAATAAAGTCGCGCGCCCCTCGACGCATTGCCTCAACGGCAAGGTCAACGCTACCCCAGGCAGTCATTACAACCACCGGGAGGGTCGGGTCCTTCGCGTGGATCTTCGTCAACAGATCCAGACCCTCGCTGCCGGATGTGGTGTCACGAGCGTAGTTGAGATCAATAAGGACAACGTCGAGATCCTGAGTGCCAACGGTCTTAAGAACGCCGGCAGGAGATGAAGCGGTTTCGATGGTAAATCTTTCCCCTTTTAACAGTAGACGCAGCGCGGCCAATACGTCGGCTTGATCGTCTGCAATAAGAATTCGAGGCATAAACTATTTCCGATTGCCAATTGCCGATTGCCGATTAGCCATCTGTACGATTCTCAATTTCGTGCGTGGCTTTCGCAGCCACCATACAACGCGTTCCGTGCCTAAGACGCCAATCGGCAATCGACAATTGGCAATCGGAAATGACTTCATTCGTACCGCAGCGCCACCAGCGGATCGATTTTGGTGGCGCGACGGGACGGGATCAGGCACGCCGCTATTGCGACTACTGTCAGCAAGACTGAGACAGTAACATACGTGGCCGGGTCGGTTGGCGTGACTTCGAAAAGCAACCCAGCCAGGAATCGTGTCAAAGCGAACGCTCCAGCAATCCCTAAACCGAGACCACCAAGCGTTAGCAATGCTCCTTGTCTCAGAATCAGCTTAACGATGTCGCGCGCTTGGGCGCCAAGCGCCATACGGATCCCTATCTCGCCGGTGCGCTGACTTACGTCGTAACTGATAACTCCATAGATGCCTATTGCGGCAAGAATAAAAGCCAGCGCGGCGAATAACCCGATCAGGAAAGTATTGAAGCGAGGTTGCGCCAGGGATTCGGAGATCAGCTGATTCATCGTCGCAATCCTGGTAGGGCCTTCTTCGCTGTCAATTGACTGAATCTCGGCCCGCACCGCAGAGACCAGACTGAGCGGATCCGTCGTGGCTCGAACGACAACACGCATTCCGGGAAATGGACTCTGCGCGTAGGGGACGTACACTTGCGCTCCTGCTGCGGCGCCAAGCCCTTCATACTTTGCATCTCCAGTGACGCCGACAATAGTACGCAGTACGCCACCGATAGTAAGACGATGTCCCAAGGGATCTTCGTTGGGAAAGAATTGCCTGGCGAGACTTTGATTAATCACCACAACACCAGGTGCCTGTGCTGAGTCGCTCTCCGCGACACTTCTGCCGCGAGTGAGAGGAACGCCAAGCGCCTCGAGATACCCAGGGGTGGCCGGCATGTAAAGCGCACTCGGCGGTTGGCTCCCGGCATCCACCGGACGCCCTTCGATCGCAAAGCCAGTTCCCTGCTGAATATAGGTCGGAGGCAGACTCGTGCAGGCGCCCGCTGCGACAACACCAGGCAACGAGCGAATACGCTGGAGAGCCTGATCGAAAAAGGCGACCTGCTTCACCGGATCCTGGTACCTCACGAACTGTAGCGAGACAGCCATCGTCAACAAGCGTTCAGGATTAAACCCCGGATTAACGTCGGTGAGACGCTGGAAACTCTTGAGCATCAAGCCCGAGCCAATCAACAGCATCACGGCCAGGGCGATCTCGCTCATCACCAGCAGTCCGCGCACGCGCTTAATTCGCGGCAGACCGGCAATACTCCGGCCGCCTTCACGCAACGATTCATTCAAGCTAAGCGTGCGTGCATGCCACGCCGGAGCGAGGCCAAACAACACGCCGGTCCCGATCGAGACCGCAAATGTAAACAGCAGTGCCCAGCCGTCGACGCTCACGCCTTCCAACCTGGGAATATCCTTTGGTGTAAGTCCCAGCAATATCTGCACACCCCACGTTGCCAACAGCAGGCCGAGAGCTCCGCCGAATCCAGCAAGCAGAATGCTCTCTGTGAGCATCTGGCGAATCAATCGCACCTGCCCTGCCCCCATAGCCCGGCGAATTGCAATTTCGCGATCGCGGGAGGCAGTTCGCGTCATCAGTAGATTCGCCACGTTGGCGCAGGCAATTAGCAGAATGAAACCTACGGCGACCAGCAACACCACGAGCGGACGGCGATAGGTGCCCACCATCTGTTCCCGCAGCGGCACGAGGACCACACCCGTGCCTGCATCTGAATCGGGATAAGCCTGTGCGAGACGCTCGGCGATGGCATTCATTTCAACCTGAGCCCGCTCGTGGGAAATGCCATTTTGTAGACGACCGACAACGCGGTAGCCCCTCAGGGACCGGTTGTTAATCCAATCTCCGACGGATGAACGCGCGCCAGTAGGTAGGTTGTATATTGGGGCCAGGCTTGTCCAGAGTTCGATATCCGGGGTGGGAAAGCGAAACGACGGCGGCATGACGCCGATGATCGTGAACGTCTCGGAGTTGAGAGTGATTCTTTTGCCAATCACATTTCGATCGGCGTTGAAACGTCGTCGCCAAAGAGCGTCGCCCAGCACAACTACGAGTTGACGATCGTCGGCCGGTTGCAACGCGCGGCCCAGGACGGGCGTCACCCCCATCACATCGAAGAAATTCGGAGTAGTAAACACACCTCGCGTCTCGTCGGGTCCTTCGTTTCCGGAAACGTGAAAACGATTAAAAGCATATGCCGCGACCCCGCTAAAGACATGTCCCTGTTGCTGCCAGTCGCGAACAATCGGCAATGAGGATGGATATTGACTGCCCGGCCGTTTCAGGTCTCGGTTCCACACACCCACCAGTTGCTGCGGAGCCGTATACGGCAACGGACGAAACACTATAGCGTTCACGATGGAGAAGATGGCAGTGTTTGCGCCAATGCCCAATGCTAACGTCACAAGCGCGACAAAGGTGAACGCAGGATTCTTCGTCAACATTCTTGCTCCGTAACGAATGTCTTGTAATAGCGTCTGCATATTCTTACTCCTAGAAACTTTAGCTCCTTTACGTTGCGGTCTTTGGCCTTTGGCCTTTGGCCGAAGAAACGATCGACAAGAGCCTCGGTTTTTCGACCCGTTAGGGATTGTCAGGTTCTTCACTCCGTAGGAGTGAGATGTCTATAGCCCGGAACGCAAACCACGAGACCAAACAGGATGCTGCTGAGTATTGACGTTAGAGCCGTAAACGCCAGGACCCGCGCGTCAATACCAATCTCCTCCGTTCGTGGGAGATTGCCGGAACCTAGCGCAGTCAGTAGATCAATGCTCCAGCGCGCCATGAACAGACCTAGAACGCCACCGAGCGTTGATAAGACCAGCCCTTCAGTCAACAACTGGTGCACTATTCGCCAGCTGCTGGCTCCGAGGGCGGATTGAATTGCCAGATCCTTGCGACGCCTGGTCGCTCGCAGAAGAAGCAGATGTGACACGTTGGCGCAAGCAATCAACAGCACCAGGGCGACCGCGCCGAACAACACAAACAGGGCGCGTCGACTACCCCCGACAATCTCATCCTGGAGTGAAATAACGGTGATTCGCCAACCGCCATCCTCGCCGTTTGGACCACGATAGCCTCGCTGCTCTCGCTCGAACCGCTGGGCCAGATTGTTCATCTCCGTGCGCGCCGCGACGAGTGTCACTCCGGGTTTGAGCCGCGCGAGCACGTTGAGGTAGTAGGGACCTCGACGCTGTAAAACCTGCTCGGAGTTATAAGCCAGCGGCATCCAAACTTCAGCGGGCTGGGCTGAGGGCAAGTTTGGGTGCGGAAACTGAAAACCCGGGGGCATCACGCCGATCACCGTGTATGTTTGATCATCGAGTGTGAGTACCTGTTGATAGAGTCCTAGTCAGAGATTTTTCTCAGTGCACCCTCTGTCAAGCAAACCGTCAGCTTTGTATTTTCTTGAGCAGGTTGTTTTTGAGTACAGATCGATCCACGAATCTACACGAACCCAAGACACGAACTGACACGAAATGTTCTTAGTGTTACTTCGTGTGATTTCACTTCGGTCGAGTAGACGAGGTGCTCCCCAAACCGTGGCGGGTGACGCCTGGTCCAGTTGCCGCCTCGTCCCTCACAGAACCGGACAAGTGGCTTTCCCAACATCCGGCTCTTCAGCTCCCATTCAGGGCCGACATGCGCC
>WNFZ01003117.1_pt1 | contig 66489 bp, 72 predicted proteins | sample 5400081 | NCBI WGS metagenome assembly WNFZ01 (sample SAMN13153365, study PRJNA577476) | soil metagenome | isolation source: 80 cm soil or saprolite under grassland replicate 1 | place: USA:California | collected 2016-06-15
ACCGACTGCGCGCGACGAGCAAGGTTGGCGAGTTCACCAGAGGTAGCAACCTACTGGCGATGTTTGGGGCTTCGCTGGCTGCGGCTTGCAGAGCAAGCACAGGGACCGGGTGGTGCCTTGGTCAATGCGAGCGACGAAGTAGAGGCATCGAGCTTCCATTTTTTCGACTTAGACCTGGAACGCGAAACAACACACGCTAAGACCAATGCGGACGCGCGAAGCCTATAAGCAGTGCGAGAGTGCGCAGTCGATTGCGGGCAAGGTCATCGAAAAGCTGCCGACCGTTGCGACCAGCGCCACCAGGCTCTCCAGCCGCATCGACTTTTCGGCGGCGGCGTAGCTCATCCGCACTCAGCGGACGAACATCAGGAATCCGGTCTCGTCGCCCACGACGGTGATGTGTCCCTTGCAGGGCGAGGTGTCCTCCAACCGAAAGACGCTGCCGGGACGCAGTCGTCTCGTCTCCCCGTCGGTCGTGGTGATGGAAAAGACACCTTGCAGAACGATGCCGAATTGAGTTGCCGGAGTGGGATGGTTGAGTCGGTTCTCCAGGTCGTGAGCGCCCCAGCCCGCGTCGAAGCCGCCGAAGAATGTTTTCGAGGCCGCAAAGTCGCTTCCGATGTGGATTGGAGGCGCCGGCGGCGCGAAATTCGTCTTCCGCAGCTCGACCGTCACGTCCTGAAAGTGCGAGTTTCCGTCGGGCGAGCAATAGAGCCGTGCGTACGTGAACTGCGAAGCATTCTCCTCGCCTCGCGCTGGCACGGCAAACAAGGCGACAAGGACGAACACGAACGGGAATATCTTGGTCTTCCAGCGCATCGGTCACCTTCCTTGGTTGAGCTTCTGCTCTCGGCTCAGCTCGAGCCATCGAACTGCGATTGAACCTAAGTCCGCCATCGTCCTAGGGCCAATTCTGAAATCTCCTGAATCCGCACAGACAGGGCGGCTGCTTCCGCGCCGCGTCCGCTTGGGGACCGATTGCCGTCGTTGCCAGGCTCGACACTGAAGGTTGAGTCGCGAGGCAACCGGAACGCCGTTCGCGCTTGGACCGCCGGAGTCGCCGTGATGCGATGAATCAGTGGCCGTAGCAGGAATAATCGCAGAAGTTGCCCCAGCCCGCGCCGGACACCCCATGCATGCAGGCGCGAAAGCACGCCGCCCCCGCTTTACCCGACAGCTTTTTCGCGTGCGGCGTCGCCGGACCGCCCGGAGCCGCCGGGCCGCCGCCAGGCTTCGGTGCAACGCGCGAAGCGGCGGGCGCAACGCTCGCGATGGGCGCGCCGAACGCGCCGGGGCCGCTGCCGGGGCCAAAGGCGAGGCTCGCTTCGGCAGGAACGGCGACGGCCGCAAGTGCAATGACTGCCATAGCGACGGTGTGATACATGAGCGTCTCCTTGGTTTGGATGTTCGTTCAATGCTGCAGGTGCGAGCCGGGTTCAATCGGCTCCGGGCCGGGGCTTCGGCGGAACGAAGGGCCCGTGGAATTTCTGCCGAGTGCGACGAAATGAGAGGAAGCAGCTAACGGATCGGTGGCGCATACATGATGCCGCCGGCGTTCCATAATTCATTGAGCCCGCGCGGTATGCCGAGATCCGACTCGATGCCGACGTTGCGCTCATAGACTTCGCCATAGTTGCCGACGTGGCGAATGATGCGCACGGCCCAATCCTTGGTGAGGCCGAGCTCCTCGCCGTACGCGCCCTCGGTGCCGACAAACCGCATGATATCCGGTTTCTTGGATTTGAGCGCCTCGTCGATATTGCGAGACGTAATCCCAAGCTCTTCGGCGTTGACCATCGCGTAGAACGTCCACTTCACGATCAAAAGCCAGTCATCATCCTTTTGCCGCACGACCGGCGCGAGCGGTTCCTTCGAAATGACATCCGGTAAAATGACATGATCGTTCGGCTTCGAAAGCTTGAGCCGCATCGCGTAAAGCCGCGACACATCGGCAGTCAAAACGTCGCATTGCCCGGTATCGTAAGCCTTGGAGACGTCCTCCGCTTTGGCGAATTTCATTTCCTGATACTTCATATTGTTGGCGCGGAAATAGTCGGCGAGGTTCAACTCGGTGGTCGTATTCGACTGCACGCAGACCTTGGCCGCATCAAGCTCCAGGCCGGACTCGACGTTGCGCGACTTGGGCACCATGAATCCCTGGCCGTCGTAGTAAGACACCGCAGCGAAATGCAGACCGTAATTGGTTTCGCGCGACAGATTCCAGGTCGAGTTGCGCGACAGCACATCCACCTTGCGCTTCTGCAGCTCGGTGAAGCGTTCGCTGGCATCGAGCGGGACGAACTTGACCTTGCTGGGATCGTCGAAAATCGCAGCCGCAATGGCGCGACAAAAATCGACATCGAAGCCGGACCAATTTCCCTTCTCGTCGGCGCTCGAGAAGCCGGGCAGGCCGGTGTTGACCCCGCAAAGCACCGCGTCCCGCCGCACGGTTCTTTTCAGAGTTTGCGTGTCGTATCGCTCGTAAGTAATGGCGGCCGCCGCAACCGCGATCGCGACTGCAAAACCAATCAAGAGGCCGGTTCGAAAGTTCAGCGCCAAGAACCTGCGCATGTTTTATCTCGCTTCTGAAGGTTGCATCGCATGATCACAATTCCGGCTTCTGCCGGACGATAACCTTGGTCCCGACCGGAATTCGATCGTAGAGATCGATGACGTCGCCATTGACCAGCCGGAAGCATCCGGACGAAACCGCAGTTCCGATGGTCTTCGGCTGATTGGTGCCGTGGATACGATAGACAGTCTCACCAAGATACAAGGCACGCGCACCCATGGGATTGCCGGGCCCTCCGGCCATGAAGCGGGGCAGGTAGGGCTGCCGCTCGATCATTTCCGACGGTGGAGTCCAGTCGGGCCATTCCTGCTTGCGGGTGATGCGCAGCAGGCCCTGCCATTGAAAACCGTCGCGACCGACACCGATCCCGTAGCGGAGCGCACGCCCGTTCGGCTGCACGACGTAGAGAAACCGCTCCGAGGTATGAACAATGATCGTGCCGGGAGCCTCGGTAGAGCGATAAAGGACGATCTGGCGCCGAAACTGCAGCGGCAGCTCTTCATCGGCAGCATTGGGAATGAGCCCCGGCTGCTCGCCGATATCTTCGCGCTGCGCGAAAGCGTGCGACACCGGGACGGCAAGAAACGCCAACAGGATGATCTGGAAACAGAAGAAGCGAAACAGCAGCATCTGGAATCCCGCATTGGACCTGAATGGTGGCGGTTGCATGAAATAATTCATCCGGGGTGGGCAAGGTCGTGCGTGGATATCCTATTGAATTGAAATTTGGCGGGACTAAGCCGCAAGTAGCCCGGATTGAGCCTTAAGCGCGCTCACGCGCGTCCGTAGCCCGTCCTAAAGCGCGTTGACGCCCGTCTTCGCGGGCTATGGACAGGCGTGATGCGCTCGAGGCCTCGCAAAAGCTCAACGCCGCCGACGCCGAGATTGTCGCGCTCAAAAGCGCCGTGGCGAGGCTGCAAAAAACCGTGGAGCAATTTCAGGCCGCGCAGAAGGCGGCCGGCGAGAAGAAGCCCTCGACCAAGTAGCCGCACCGCGTAAAATGGCTGCGCTAGCAGTTCCCAAAATATGCGTCAGACCGGCCGCGGCGCGCGGATGATGACCCGTTTCGACGGGGTCCGCCATTGGCACCCGTAGGGCCACGGTTCCTGTGCACAAGCCCAGCTACTACCGGACGCGAGGATCTCGGAACGGTCTTCTTTGGCGGCCACTGGAGCCGGTTCCGTCGCTGCTTTGCTGCCAACGTCGACCGGGTTGGTTATGAAGGCGGCAACGAAGGCTAGACCGACTATGCTCGCCACAATCCTGACCATAGACATGGAGCTGCTCGCTGACGGGTTAGGCCGGAACCCACATCGACGACAGCACAAGAAACATGCCGACGATTGTGTACATGAGGACGCCCGCGCTGTCCGAAGTCCAGATCATGATTATCCCCCTCTCGAGCCTGTATCTGGGCGTTAGGGATATAGAGGCAGCGCCGCGTCGTCTGTGATCTGCGTCACTTTTTGTGCGTATTGCAGAGAGCAGCCCGGATCGAGCCTCAAGCGCGTTCACGCGCGTCTTCAACGCGCTATGGCGAAATCCGCGATGTCATGGCCTGAATTTGGATCCGGCTGGAACGAGCGTCGGTCAGAGTCCTCGGTCCGTTAAACGAGGCTCCGCTTGCTTTGGCTCCGAGCGCAACATCTGGGAAAGATAGGCTTCGATATCAGGCAGACTAAGCGGCCATAAGGAATGCGGCCCCGTTGAGGTAGCGACCGATGAGCTATCCGAGCCGACGCTGGTATCTTTTCCGGCGGCATGGGCAACCCGGGAGCAGACGTTTTCTCTACCGCGCCGCCGGATTGGCAGCCGTCGTCGTCTGCTTGTTCAAGGTATCGTTCTCGGTTGGGGTGCTTGCCCTAGGCAGTGAGGCCGGCGTATCTGCATTTCCAAGAATGACCGGCAGGCCGTCTTTGCCGCTGCCGATGATGACCACCTTCGAATTCGTGGATTGGGAAAGCTGAAGCGTCGCCTCAATGCCGCGCCAACGTAGGTACGACTCCGAAATGCCCTGGCTCACGGTCTGTTGAAAATCGCGTATGCCTTCGCCCTCGATCTTCTTGCGTTCCGACTCTCTTTTTTCGCGCTCGACGCGAAATTTATATTCCTCCGCGATGTAGTACTGCTCGGTTTTGCGATTAATGGCGGCCATTATAGCCGCCGGCAATTCGATGCCAGTCACGAGTATATCATAGAGGATGATGGTATCCCGCATCGAGACGCGATACGACTCCTCCTCGCCTTCGTGCTCCATCATCTTCTCGGATAACCTGGCCTCCGCAAGGTTTCGGATTTTGTCCTGAATTTCCTGGCGTGCCGTCGAGTACACCTGCTCGGCAGTGTATTCAGCAATGACCTCCCGCGTCAGACTGCCGATTCCGGGCTGCACCAGTATTTTCTGGTAATTCGGTCCGATCGCCTGGTGCAGCACCGGCACTGCATCGCGCTGCAGCCGAAACCGGACAACGACTGATGCATTTATGCTTACGCCGTCGCTGGAGATCGCGTTGTAGGACTCCGTAAGGGATTGCAGCCTCAGGTCATATAGAAAGACTAAATTCCAGGGCAGAATGAGATTGAAACCCTCGTTCTTCAGCCGCCGCGGGTCGAGTACGGTGCCGCCGCCAAAGCGTTTCCACAGCACTCCGACATGCCCGCTGGGAACCGTTATCGCCATGTGAGGATAGAGCACTACCCCCACAAGAGTCGCGACCATCAAGTAGATCACTACACTTGGGAGATGGCGCTCAACGGCCCGCCGCCACCTCGATGGTGGTGTCGGGTGCGGCGTCCCATCTACCGGCCACAGATACGCTTTCATGACTGTTCTCCACCGCCTGCTGCGCAGTGTTTCATGCGCAGCCGCCAGCAGCAAGTCCAACCCGTAAATGCAGCAACCATCGTGGGATTTCACGCCGTGCTGACAATGATTGCGCTCCCCGGCATCATCGGCGCCGCCCTCAGCCGCGGGATTTCAGAGGCGGCATAGGTTCGTAGAACAGCGTAGCGCTGAGCAATCACCGGCACGCCGATCGCGCGGGCCGCAAGCTTCGCGGGCAGAACCCGGATGTCGCTTTCGCTCCATCCGGGCCACGCGGTTGTGGATTTGAAGTTCCTGTGCGAGGCTACCGCAGAGACGGCAGAAACTCCCACCGCAATACGCTTCCCGATCCATCGATGACAGCAACGCAGGGAGACCCCATGCGATATCTTGCCCTGGTATTGGCAGTTGTCGGCGCCGCGACGGCGGCAGGCGCGCAAGATGCGATTCCCGATATCAAGGATACCTGGACGGGCAAAGGCAAAGTTGCCGTGTTTGGCAGCAACGTCCACAATCCCGGCACACACACGACGGCAGATGCGCCGCGCATGCGCGACATCGAGATGACCGACGTCGTCGAAGGCCAGGACGGCCGGCTCGCCTGGGGCCGCTCATCGTCCGCCGTCATGGAAACCAAGGAGCCTTTTGCCTGGGCGATCTCGTCGGACAACAAGTCAATCGTCGGCGCCGACACGGACGGTTACTTCCACATCACTCTGCTTGGGCCCGACCGCATGGAGAAGTGCTACGTGCATAACGGGGTCAGTCCGAGCAAATCGGTGGTCGCGACCTGCTATGCGATGCAGCGAGTGAAGAAGTAGGCCCGCAGCAGGCGATGGGTTTCGCGATAGCCAGCCTCGAGGGGCGTTGACGCCCTAACGCTCAACCCATCCCACGGCCTAATAGGCGCGCCGATGACGCCTTGGCGCGTCGGGGGGATTCCAGCTTCCCGCGGAGGTCCCGTAGGCCGTTCCGGGATATGGATTCGGGTAACAAAATCCACCAAGGCCGCGGACCGTGGCCATGCACTCGTCCGACGAGGAATAGCCGCAACTCGTACTGCCCAGTCTAAACGTCCCACACCATGGACCGGCATCGGCAGAAGTACCGGTCAACGACATCCCCGTGAGTAGGATTGCGACAAGAACGATCGTTCGCATGATTGCCTCCTCGGCAGGCGAGGGAGCGCAGCGACACTCGGAATTTGCAACGTCGTCGGCGAGTTCACTTTATTGCCAAACCTTAATGCGGCGGAAATCCCGCGGCAATGCGGCTTACTTATCTCACCGCCAGAGGGGTGTTGCGAGTAGGCGCACAACGCCGATGGAGCTGGACGAGCGACGAATTCGCCGCCCCGCGGTCGCCTGCGCCGGACAGCCGCGTCACAACCTCCAACTGGAGGAAAGCTGCATGACCAAATCGGAGAATCGCTGCGCAAACTGTGGCGGAAAGTTAGGCCTTGTCAGCCACCACTATCGAGGCCTGCGCTTCTGCCGCAAAGCCTGCAAGGAAAACTTCCTTGCGAAAACGGCGAAGGACCATGCGTGCATGCGACGGTGGTTTGGCTTCGGGCCTCGCCAGGCTTCGTCGGTGTAGCCTGGATTGAGCGTAGGCGTAGCCCGGATTGAGCGCGGCGAAATCCGGGGTTCTGCTGGCAGCTTCGTTTCCCCCGGGTGTCGTTCTGCTCCACCGGGGCTACATGCTTCGCTCACCCGCATCTAGGCTACGCGAAACCTATCAATCCATGCCACGCGCTGGAATAACCCGTCCATGCCCCGAGGCGGGGCGAACCTCAAGAGTTAGCGCACTGACCACAAATAAATCGCAGTCAAGACCGCGCCGACGAATGACACAGCCATGAGGCCAATATAGACCTCAGGTTGATGCCAATACGATCTTGGTTCTTCCACCTGCACATCCAACCCAACACGCTCATCTGCGGTGAAGTAGGTCCTGTAAATCCAAGCCAGGCGATTTCTAAACTTGTCGATCTCGCGTTGAAATAGGTGCAGCATGTACCAGTGGATAATAAACGTAGCGATTGTAAGTACGCCAAGCCAATTTCTTGCAATGTCAGTTCGATTAAAGTAGTGAGCGGAGATCAGGAAAATAGCCGCATATAAAAGTAGAGCGTAGTTGGTCGCCAGCCACTGCTGTCTTTTCAGAAAGAGTATGTTGTCCACTGCGTCCTTATAGGCTGCGCCTACATGCTCGGGCATTTGCTCAGCAGCGTTTGCCATCGATGCCTCCCTCAAGCGTCGCTCCGGCAAATATATACCGTTCTCTGTTGTGGTTACACTGTTGGTCTGGGGCCCTGTCGCGGCCGTCGCATCCGCCCTGGGCAGCTACGTTGAAGCGTTGTGTTGCGGGAAGGCGCATGATGACCTCGGGCCGTTATACTTATCGGCAGCTCACGAGCACCGACGTGGCGCTGCTCAAAGACTTGCTGCGGGTGTTCGCAGAGGCATTCGCAGAAGTCGATACGTATCAACGTCACATGCCGAGCAACGAGTATCTGACACGGTTGCTGAATAAGCAGCATTTCATCGCCGTGGTCGCTCTGCAGGGCAAGAAGGTTGTCGGCGGCCTTGCGGCTTACGAGTTGGACAAGTTCGAGCAAGAGCGGCGGGAGATCTACATTTACGATCTCGCCGTCCTGGAGGGGCAGCGGCGCAAGGGCATTGCCACTGGAATGATCGGCGCGCTGAGGAAGATCGCCGCAGAGCGAAACGTATACGTTATCTTCGTGCAAGCCGACCTGGGGGATGGTCCGGCAATCGCGCTGTATGAGGCGTTGGGAACGAAAGAGACAGCACATCATTTCGATATCGAAGTGCGCGCACCGGGGCGCCGCGAAACGTTCGGCCAGAAAAAAGCCCCGCTGAAGAAACGGGGCTAGGCGGAGGGACAGGATCGGCAGTCTTGCCGATGCGTGCGACAATCTGATGAACGGTGGCCCTGTGAATTATGGCCGTCGATCGCCGCCCGACCCATTAGCGCTGCGAGTTGATGTGTGCCTTCAAGATGGCCGATGGCTTGAACAGGAGCACACGGCGCGCCGGGATCTCCACCTGCTTACCGGTCTTCGGATTGCGACCCAGGCGCTGGCGTCGCTTGCAAACGATGAACGACCCGAACGAGGACAGTCGCACCGGCTCGCCGCGCTCGAGACACTCCTTGATTTCCCTAAAAAAGGCCTCGACGAGCGCGGCCGATTGGATGCGCGAGACATGGGCGGTCTTATAGACGGCCTCAGCCAAATGCAGCCGGGTAATCGTTTTTTGGACCATACCGAGACGCTATTTCACATTTGACCGCCCGCTGAGGCGCGACTGATGCGCTCGCGCCACACTCGTCGCAAATTGCGGCTCGTCACACTCATTTGTCGGTCGTCAACGGCGAAGCACCCGTCGGGAGGTTCGAAGCGCGCTATTGCGCGCTGCGGCGCTGCCCGCCTGCCCTTCTCCGCCTGTCATCGAGCACGCCGCAGGCCCAGTTTCGCACCACGCGGCGTCCTTCCGCAGTCAGGGAGGGCCGGAACGACTTGTGCATCATGGGAGCCTCCATCGGTTCAAGAACGATGATTGCTCCTCGACCGATCTCCCGAAGGTGCGGCGCTTCACAGAAGCCTGTCTGGCGCGCCTTTATATTTTTGCAGCGTACCCCAAACCGTGTTCGGTGCAGGCGACGCGCCAACTCGCAAGGGAGCACCATGCACCAGCGGCGCGAGGGGCGCGGTTGTAGCCCGCACATTTCTCAGAATTGTGAAAGGCTCGCGCAATTCCATGAATTTTGCGCCCACCTGCGCACGATGCAAATCATGGCAGCGGATGAGGCAACTGCCGCAACTTGCGGCACGATGCCTCGCTGGTGTGCGGTAGAATTCACGACACACTGCATCTTGGTATCGGTCGAATTCGCAAGAAGCAGAAAATTTTTAGCTGCGTGAATGTCTTTCATTTAGAACTCACAATCCCTTGCACGACTGTCATCCGACTTACATGTCCGGCAGCTACTGCTGCTTTGTTGAGCGCAGGTGACGCGTCGACGAAGCGTCTTGGTACACCGTTCTCTGGCATTTGATTCGTGGGATGACAGGAGCGGTCGTGCGCATTGGGGCACTCTGATTTCGCCTTCATCGCCTTGGTCGCCGTGTTGCTGCTGGTGTGGGCTAAATTCGGCCAATGAACGGCCGGCGCTCCAACGAATAGTCGGCGCACCGCGTGCCTGACCGGCGCTACGCCGGTTCTTGGTGTCGCGATGACACGAAAAGACCGCCGGCAACACCCAGTGAGTGCGTCACCCGAGTCGCTTGTCTGCGACGCCTGATTGTCGATCTGTGACGCCGGTCACACCGAATTCGCAGGTCTCGGGACTACGCTCGGGTCATCTCCCGCCTACCAGACGGAGCGGCGTGTCATGGGAAAAGGCCAGATTGCATCTTACTATAAGAGGATGTCCGCGGAGGATCAGCGCACATTCAATCGATGGCTCAAAGCAAATGCCATATTAGGATCGATCTTCACCGCCGGCATTATCGCAATGGCATTGGCTGGCTCCATGTCTGCGGGACCCCGTGATGCGGCGGTCGCCAGCAGTACGAGAGCTCCCGGCGGCGCAATGCCGGAACAGCGCCGCAGCCCAACCGGCGTCGTGATCACCCAGGAACCGACGATCCGACAGAAACTGTTCTGAGTGTGTGCGGCACCGCCAAGTAGCCCGCATTGAGCCATAGCGCGTCGAAGACGCGCGTAAACGCGCTTATGGCTCCATCCGGGCTACGGGCTACGCGCTACAAACGCGGATCGAGCGACGCAAGCCCGAACATGATGCGCCCGGCATTCACCGCCTGAATGTCCCACGCCATCGTGATCTGCGAGACGGCGGCATGGATGTCGCGCCACGCCAGCAGAAACAGGCTGTCGGGATCAGAGCTGACCGGCGAAGGCATTGTTCAGACGCCATCGGCCGCGCAGCTCGAGCGGCGCCCGCTCGCCGGTCTCGCCGAACGTCATCGCGTCCTCGCAGTCCTTGAGCAACAAGGCATGGGCCGCCTCGATCTCCGCCAACGCCTCGGCCACGCGGACCTGCACGGTCGGCACCTCTGCCATCTTCACGCCGGCGACCGACAGGCGCGTGCGCATCTCCTCGACCACGAACTCGAGCGCGCCGCGGGCAATGCCGAGCGCCGGTCCCGAGAACACCTTGGTGCCGACCGACCACGGCGGCACCTTGTAGAGCGCGTGCGGGTTGACGGCGCTGCCCGGCGAGGGACCGCCGCCAATGAGCTGCGTATTGAGCACGCGGTGCTCGGGCACGAACACGTTGTCGCACACGATGGATTTGCTCCCGGTCCCGGCCAGGCCGGTGGCGCGCCAATCATCCTTGATCGTGAAGTCGCGCTTGGGAACGAGCACGAAGCGATGATCGGGAGGCCCTCCCTGCTTCGGGATGAAGCATTGCAGGTTCTCCCAGTCGGCAAAATCGATGCCGCTGGCAAAGCTCCACACGCCGTTGAGCACGAGACCACCTTCGACGTAACGACCGGTGCCGCCTTGGGTGGGAAAGGACGAAGCCGCGAGCGCATCCGGGTTCGCGCCCCAGACATCCTCCTGGGCCTGCGGGTGGTGCATGCCGATGATCCAGTTCTGCACCGCCAGGTTGGTGAAGATCCAGGCGCTGGATCCGCAGCCACGGCCGAGCTCGCCGGCAACCTCCACCATCATGCCGATCGGCATCTCGTAGCCGCCGTAGCGCGCGGGCTGAAACAGCCGGTAGAATCCGGCGTCCCGAAATTCCTCGTGGGTCCGGCGCGGGATGAGCCGATCGCGCTCCGCCTGCAATGCGTGGCTGCGCAGGGTCGCGACCATGGCGCGCGCACGATCGAGGATTTCGCCGCGGCTGGGCGGCTTCGGGATGACTCTGCCCGGCATTGACATGATCGCTCTCCCGAGCGGATTGCTCACCTGCGTTTCGTTCAGCGACGAACCGTGCCCCGATCTTGGAGAACACGGCTCTGAACAAGGTAGCGCTGGTCGACGATCTTGGCGAAATCAAACGGCTGCGCGCGGGCAATGAGTCCGGCCGATTGCAAGGATTCGAAGACGTAGGCGAGGCCCGCTTCCGAGACCGCCAGAACTTCTGAGAGTATCTTCAGCCTGGCGGTATCCTCGAGAGCGATCCCCACCGGAGCGGCAGCCGCAGCAACGGCGGAAAAGGCGGTCGAGAGAATGAGCGTCGCCGGGAGAGCCGTGAACCATCGTCGCATCCGTTTTCTCCCATGAGCAGTCGCGTCCCAGGAGGCGAAAATGTCAATCAGGATAGAACTTGCGCTTGCCGCCGCAATCGTTCTTGGCGCCGCGGCTGTGGCATCGGCCGCGCCCAAGCGCAATAAACCTGCAGTTTATCGGAGCGTCCCACCCGCTTCGGCCACGCTTCCGCGCACCGCCCCGTTCGCCGACCCGAATAGTCCGGAAGCCACAGGTGGTGGTAGTCCTGGCTACAATCGCAGCGTCCTCATCGCGAGGTAAAGGGCTCTTTACCTACCAAGTAGCCCGGCCGGGCTGCGCGCGCAGCGCCATGCATCAGCGCTCGTTTGACGGGCTTATCGCAGCAAGCCAGCGACTTTTGGGCCGGACGGCGGGACAAATTGTCTACCGTTTCGATCGTCCTGCACGAACAGCGGCTCATAATAATCGAGAAGCTTCCTGCTTTCGACCACTGCCAGGGTGCGGTTATCCAAAATGAACCATTGCCCTGCATGGCGAACAGCGACCACCGCGTGGTTGTTGCGCAGTGATTTGACCCTGACAACGACAAGACGCAGGTCATCCGGGGCGAAGCCGGCCTCCTCCAGGACCGCATACTTCAAAACGGCATATTGCTTGCAATCGCCGACCCCTGCGGCAAGGGCACTGAGCGGTGATGTCCACGCCGTCTGAATAACGGCGCTTATGGCCAGATTGACTGCGCGATTGATGCGTCCGATCCGAACGAGACCTTCATGCTGATCGCCTTCTTTGACGAGCGCTATGAAGCGCAGAGCGGCCGGCGAAGGGCAAGCGTGCGGTTGTGCACGACATTGAGCAATGATGCGCTTTTCCGATCGAATCTGTGATTGCAACTCCCGCCAAGTCGCCCACGACGAGTCTGCGGACACCACGACGGTGGGGAGCCCGAACGGATCGTTGATGTCCGCCAGCGAGACTTCTGCTGCAGAGGAATCCCTGATGAGGGTCACCAACATTACAATGGCAGCCGCGACCGCGGCGACCATGACCTTGCCGAAATCCCTTTTCCTTTCTGTCGAACCGACCATCGACTCTCCTCCCTTCATCGATGACGAAGGGTCACCTCGCAGCCGAGGCGCGACGCGAACGTCTTGCAGAAGGAGAGTCGTCCCCAGCACTGGCAACGCGCTGTCTTTTTCGTCACCAGTTCCAGAGATTTTGATTGTAGCCGAGGCTTCCGCCGCCCGTGGCTTGCGGACTGTCCGAGTTGACATACGGAGCAGCGGGCGGAGCGCCGCGGCGAACCGAGCCGCGGCTTTGAGGCGTGTTGGCTGGCGCGGAATAGGTTCGACGAGCACCGTAGGGGCTGTAGGCCTGTGCATTCGCCGTCTCAGCGGCGAGGGTCACAGCCAAAATCCCCGCGCTTACGAAAGCGATGAGAGCGCGCTTCATCATGACCTCCCTTTGGCGAACAAGGGCGGAAGCAGACTACGCCGTATGAGGTGAACATCTCCGTAAATTAGATGTGCGTTTCGATAAATTGTGCGTCACTTGCGGAGAAGTTCTAGAGCGCCCTCGCATAACGCATCGGGATCGCGCTCGCCCTCCTTCGCAAGCTCGATGATGAACTTCGCAACCACCACTGCCAGAGGGTCTCGACGATCGGATAGCCCGAGCTTGCTGAACGCGAGCTCGAACGCGGCCGTCAACTTTTCAAGGTCTTCCGGCTCAAACCAAACGTCACCGTGGAGAAGTACCCGGATTGGCACAGGGGCGGATCCCGTAAATTGCGCCCCGCCAAGTGAAAGCCAAAATATGCACATCTGCCGTCGCGTGCCATTACGGGGTTTACCGGAGGTTCTCGCTGGCCCCAGATCGGCAATGCCGCAACTCTTGCGCGTCACAACGTAAGTAAGCGTCGGTCTGCGAGCGCCTATTGTGAGTACGAGAGGCCTCGCCTAGGCTGAACGCCGGCTTATGCGAGAAGCGCATGGCTTCGTATGAGCTACTCCGCCGGCGTCCAGCGCGGGGGTGCAAACCGACCATACGAGAGGAGAAGGGCGTATGCGCAAAGGGCGGCAGGCTCAATCTTCATTGCGTGCGTGCACGTGGCTCGCGCTCGCGGCAGCGCTGCTCGTATCGGGCGCCGCGCAGGCGCAGCAGTCGCCGCCACCCACCAAGCTGCCGCTGCCGAAAGCGGAGCCGCCGGCGAAGCGGATCATTACGCAGGGACCGGGGACGATGCTCACCGAAGACCTCATTCCCTGCGCCAACCCCAGGCCGGGCATGAATCTGCGCAAGAATCCCGTGGGAGAAATCACCGCGCAGGACGGCACCAAGCTCACCGTGCCGGTCCCCAACAAATTCGCGAGCGCCCCCAAGCTGCCGGACCTCTACAACGAATGCGCGGGGGTGACGCCGAAGGACATGTCCGAAGTCGACCTCAACAAGGTGCCGATCGTCGACGTCGACAAGGACGGCGAGGTCATCACCGGCTTCATGGTCGCGGACAATTACTTCGAGCTCTACATCAACGGCCAGCTCATCGGCGTCGACGCCACGCCGTTCACGCCGTTCAACTCGCACGTGGCGCGCTTCCGCGTGAAGCGGCCTTACACGATCGCGGTTCTGGCGCAGGACTGGGAAGACAAGCTGGGCCTCGGGATGGAGGTGTTCCAGGGCAACACCTGGCATTCCGGTGACGGCGGATTCATTGCCAAGTTTTCCGACGGCACCGCCACCGACAGCACATGGAAGGCGCAGTCGTTCTACATCGCGCCGCTGCAGCATCCCGACGACGTCGTCGAGTACGGCAACATCCACGACACCTCGCATCTCGGCGGGCGTATCCACCCGTTGGCGAAGCTGCCGACCTGCCGGGAGCATTGTTTCGCGATCCACTATCCGATCCCGGACGATTGGATGAATCCGAATTTCGACGACTCCAAATGGCCGCGGGCGTTCGAATACCTCGATCAAGAGGTCGGCATCGTCGGCGTGCCCGGCTATTGGAGATATCCGGAGGCATTCGCCGGCAGTCGCTGGATCTGGACCATCAGCCTGGTGTTCGACAACACGGTGCTGCTGCGCAAGACCGTGCGATAGCGGTCCCCGCTCATAGCTAAGGTGTAGGATGGGTTGAGCGAGGGCGTTACGCTCGTGTTCGCCCTTGTCGTCCCGGCCGAGCGCCTTAAGCGCGTCCACGCGCGTCTTCGACGCGCTATGGCGCGAGAGCCGGGACCCATAATCACAGACCGGTGCTCCCCGCAACGGGGTCCCCGCGACGCGAGCGTCGCGGGGCGCCCCTCGCGGAGACGACGGCGAGCAAATACATTATTCCGGCTTGATGCCGGCCGCCTTGACGACCTCCGGCCAGCGCTTCAACTCACTCTTGATGAACGCGTCGAACTGCTGCGGTGTACCGCCAACGATGTCGGCCGCCTGCGTTTCGGCTATGGCCGTGCGCACCGCCGGCACCTGCAGAACCTGATTGAAGATGCCGTTGATGCGCGTGGCGAGCGCGGGATCCATGCCCGCCGGCGCGGCAATGCCGTGCCAAACCACGACGTCGAAGCCGGGTATCGTCTGTCCCGCAGGCGGTGTCTCCGGCAACTGCGGCATCGGCCGCATCGAGGCGCCGGCGAGAGCGCGTATCTTGCCTTCCTTGATCTGCCCCAGAGAGGTCGAGACCGTAATGATCGCGGTATCGGCTTCGTTGCGCAGCAGCGCCGTGAGCATTTCCGCGCCCGAGCGATAGATCACGTTGACTTGGTCGATCCCCGCCAGGCTGTTGAGATAGGCCATGAACAGATGCGTCCAATTGCCCAAGCCCGCAGACGCGTAATTGAACTTGCCCGGCCGTTGTTTCGCCGCGCTCACGAAGTCGGCCAGCGTGGTATAGGGCAGCGTCGGGCGGATCAGCACAACCGCCGGCAAGTTGGCGGCGTGGATGATCGGCGTGAACGCGGTATGCGGGTCGTAGGGCAGCTTGGCCGTGAGCGTGTGTGATACGGCGTTGGGCCCAACCTCGGTCAGGAACAGCGTGTAGCCGTCCGGCTTCTCGCGCGCCACGGCGGCGGCGGCGATCGTACCGCCGGCCCCGGGCCGATTCTCCACGACCAGCGGCTGCCCGTTGGCAAATTGCGAAAAGCCGTTCGACAGGTTGCGCGCCAGCGTGTCGGCCGCGCCCCCGGCGCCTACGGGCACCAGCAACCGAACCGGCCGATCCGGCCACTGCGCCGCCGATTGAGCAAAGGCCGGAGCAGCGGCGAAAGCGGCAAGCGAAAGGAGGGTGACCGTGATCACCCGGCAGGATGCATGGCAGGCAAATGGCATGGTCGGAACGCGACGATTGGCAGATCGAGTGCTGGTCTACGGTAGGCACCAACGCAGAGCTGCGCAACGATTTCCGCGATAGGCATGCCGACGTCCCCGTCATGATCGACCGGCAAGTCCGCCTGCGGGAGCGAATGGAGTGGCTTTATAACTACGACGCCACCGCGCTTGCGGTTCGTGGCGATGCTGCAACGGCCAAGCAACGGCACGGCTGGTTGGCCCAGAGCTTGTCCTTAAACTTACGCCGCGCCCTTTTGCTTGGCCGGCCGCGGCTTCTTGGGATTGCTAGGGTTGACGGCGTCGCGAGCCAACCGAAGCGCCCGCAACCGCGCAGTCTTTTCGCGCATGGCATGCATCCCGGCCTGGTATTCGGCCATTGCTTGCTGGGCCTCACGCAATTGCTGCTCCTTCTTGAACAGCGCTTCGGCGCGGCGGTGCGCCTCATCGGTATTCGTGCTCAATATCGGAACTCCTTGGGTAAACGATGATGGTGGCCGTTCGATCCGGCCGGCTGGAATTGCGACCGATCAAAAACGGAGGTCGTGGCCGGCGCCTTCTCCCCGGCCGGCAAGTTCGGCTACCAACCATATGAGTAGATGACCTAAATATGGTTACGATCGGGCAAATAACAAGGCGTCTTGGACGGACTGCGATGTCCGCTTTACCCCGAGTTGCTGCCAAATTGATGCAGCGCCACGAATCGACGCGAGGGGCCATGCTCACGCTCACGCACCGCCTCGTGGCGACGGCGCTCGGCTTATCCGGGCTCATCGCCGCAACCATCCTACCCGTCCGCGCCCAGTCGCAGCTTTATGCCGAGGCCAAATCCGAGGGGGCCTTCGTATTCTATGTCGGCGGACCGACCGCGCCCTGGGAGGCGAAGGCGAAAATCTTCGAGCAGCGTTATCCCGGCATCAAGATCTCGATCACGGGCGGCTTCTCCAACGTGCTCGACAAGAAAATCGACCAGCAGCTCAAGGACGGCAAGCTCGAGGTCGACGCCGCGATCTTCCAGACCTTGCACGACTTCGTGCGCTGGAAGGCGGAAGGCCAGCTCTTGCAATACAAACCGGCGGGCTTCGACGCCATCGACGCGAGCTTCAAGGACCCGGATGGCGCGTTCTACGGCACCATGGTGATCGCCATGCCGTACATGATCAACACGGAGCACGTCAGTTCAGCCGACGTGCCAAACTCCGCGCTCGATTTTCTCAAACCGCAATTCCGCGGCAAGGCGGTGACGCCCTATCCGGCCGACGACGACGCCACCCTCTGGCTGTTCCATCACGTGGTGCAGAAATACGGCTGGGACTGGATGGACAAGTACATGGCCAACAAGCCGAACTTCATCCAGGGTCATCTCGGCCAGCAGCGCAGCATCGCCTCGGGCCAAAACTTCGTCGCCATCGATTCGATCTTCAACATCACCGAGCCGATGAAAAAGGAAGGCAAGCCGGTGGCTTCGCATTTCTCCACCGTGGATGCGACGCCGATCTGGCCGTTGACCGGCGCGATCTTCAAGAAAGCTCCGCATCCCAACGCGGCCCGGCTGTTCATGAGCTGGCTGCTGGAACCGGAGCAGCAGGCCACGACCGGCACCTGGTCTGCCCGGCGCGACGTTGCGCCGCCGGCCGGCTACAAACCGATCTTCTCCTACAAGGTGGTGAACGACTATCGCGACTTTTTGACAAACGAGACGCAGGTCATCGAGCTGCGCAAGCGGTTCGAGCACTACACCGGTCCGGTGGTCAACGTCGGCGGAGTGCGATAACCCGCCATTCCAACATACTCCCCGGCCAAACCGCCGCAGCCAACGCCGTCGCGCCCCGTCGCCGCCGGTGATAGCTTCGGCCCTTGATCGGCCGGGACGGGTCACGATGTCGCGATTGATTCTGTTTGCGGCTGCCGTGCTGGCGGCCGTTGGGCACGGCCTCGCGCCGGCTTCGGCGCAGAGCTATCCGCAGCGCGCGGTGCGGTTCATCCTGCCGTTCGGTCCCAGCGCCGGCGTTGATATCACCGCCCGCATGCTCGCCGAACCGCTCGCCGCGCGCTGGGGCAAGCCGGTCGTGGTCGAGAATCGTCCCGGCGGCGACGGCATCGTGGCGATCAACACCTTCACCAGCACCAACGACGACCACACGCTGTTGTTCGTCCCGACCTCCACCTTCACCGCCCATCCCTATACGCACGACAAGCTGCCCTATGATCCGGAGCGCGACCTCCTGCCGATCACCACCGTCACGGTCATCGTGGTGGCGCTGTCGTCGCCGGCCTCCCTCAAACTCGGATCGGTTGGCGACTTCGTGGCGATGGCGCGAGCCGAGCCGGGAACGCTCAACGCGGCGGCCGCTCCCGGCAATTCCGATTTCATATTGAGCGGATTTCTCAAGACCATGAACTTGCAGGTGACCAAGGTGCCGTATCGCGACATCATGCAAGCGCCGAACGATCTGGCCGAAGGACGGATCCAGCTGCTGATGTCGTCATATGCCAGCATGCGCGGGCTGATCGAGGCCGGCAAGCTCAAGGTGCTCGCGGTGACCAGCCGCAAGCGGGTCGGGATCGCGCCCGGAATTCCGACCGTCGCCGAGGCTGGATTCCCGTTTCTCGGGCTCGACGGTTTGATCGGCCTGTTCGCTCCGCGCGGAATGCCGGATGCGCTGCGCGAGAGCATCGCCGCCGATATCCGCACCGTGGTCGCGGCCGATCCCACCATCGCAACGCGACTGGCAGCAACCGGACAGGTTGTCGATCTGCGCGGCCCCGCCGAATTCGCGGCCAGCATCAAAGAACAGCGCGATAAGCTCGCGGACATTGCCCGGACGCTTGGCATCAAGGCCGCGCAGTGAACATTGCGTTCACGATGGCACCGCCGTCTTATTCTCGGCTATATCAAGCATCAAATTCAGGTGAATACCGATCCTGAACTGGCGCAGAGACAGGATTTGCCTTTGTGTTCTTGACGACTTGCGAACGCGTGGGGCGCGCGAACGATGCCTAAACTAAGCGGTTTGATATTCGCCGCGACGGCAATTCTTGTTTCACCGGTCTACGCGGAGACCTGTCCTCGACCCATCGCGGAGGCATCGCGGCTCGTATTGGTCACGACGCGATCCATGGACACAGAGCTTGCAACGATGCAGCTCTTCACGCGCCGATCGCCTAACAAGCCTTGGAAGCGTGTCAGCGAGGCCGAGCCGGCTGTCGTCGGCAAAGCTGGTCTCGGCTGGGGCTACCCGTTCCTCGACGTCAAGGAGGGTGAGGAACCAGAAAAGGTTGAAGGCGACAAGCGGACACCGGCAGGTTTCTTCCGTATAGGACCGAGCTTCGGTTTTGCTCCTTCGAGGCGGCCCGGCTACATTGAGCTCAAGTCTGGGGAGACGGTCTGTGTGGAGGATCCCTCCTCACCTTTTTACAATACGATCACAAAGCGCTCGGACATCGGTTCGGTAGAGGCCGATGACATGCGCAGGAGTGCGCTCTACCGCAGCGGTCTCTTTGTACAATATCCGAGCGATCGCGCGACGCGACGCGGCTCGTGTATCCTCATTCATATCTGGAGTGCGCCCGACCTCGGAACGGCAGGATGTGTCGGGCTTCCGGAGGCCCGTGTCCAAGCCTTGCAGGACTTTTCTCGAGCTCGTGCGGTGCTCGCTGTCCTGCCGGAAACGGCCCTTGATCGTTTCGCGAGCTGCCTGCCGGCAGCGACCGTCCGCCCTCCCGAGTTCATCGCCGGGAATCGATAAGCGGACTTGAACACCGCAGTCGGAGTCGCGCGCGGCTGTCCCCCGTCGATGCAGCAAGCGTCAAGCCGCTGCTGTGACGGAAAATCTTTTGCCGAGCACGCTCGCGCGCAGGACAGCAGCCAATGCGTTGAGTTCGTCGTCGCTGAGCGAGCCATAGGGCGGATAGGGATCCCCGACAGGCACGCCAATCAATTTCATCGCCGCCTTCATGACGGGGGCGAGCCCGCGATGCATCCATTTCGATGGGAACAGCGCGAACTGCAGTTGCAACGTCGCGGCGCGTTCATGGTCCTTGGCCACGAAGGCATCGATGATATGCCGCGCGATCTCCGATGCCGGCGGCGGCATGGTCGCGCCGGAGCCGCCGAGCTCGAGCGTGGCGAGCAGCATTTGCATGGTCGTGAAATAGCGGGCATGGCCCGCCCGGTCGATCTCGACGATCAGGCGGGAGACGCGCGCGAGATCGCGCGAGCTCTCCTTGATGAGATGCACGCTCGGCAGTTTGGCAAGCGCGATCGTATCCGGAATGGGGACATCGGCGCCGGGCCCGGGATTGAGATAGAGCGCGATGGGAAGAGCGGTCTCGCGCGCAACCGCCGCGAAATAGGCGGTCAGGTCGGCCTGTGTGGGCGGACCAGCAAATGGGCGCAGCGGCGCCAGCAATTGCACGGCCCCTGCGCCGAGGTTTTCCGCCAAGTGAGCCAGTTCGATCGCGGTCTTGAAGGAGGGATGCGAAATTCCGACCATGACCGGGACGCGCTTATCGACGCAGTCGATGGTGTGACGGATGAGCGCTTTGCGTTTTTCGAGGCTGAGATAGGTGTATTCCTGGGTCTCGACCCCGGCCGCGACCACCATGGTGGCGCGGCAGTCCCTCACCACATAGTCGATCTCGCGCCGCAGCGCCGGCTCATCGACATCGAGGTCGGCGGTAAAGGGAGTAAGTGGCGCAACAATCAGTCCCGGCTTTTCCACGTGGATCATGCTCCCGCTAAGGCGTGATGCCTTAATAGCGTTGCTCGCTCCTCCCCCGTCATGCCCCGCGCAAGCGGGGCATCCAGTAATCACGGGGAATCTTGTGGCTACTGGATCGCCCGCTTTCGCGGGCGATGACAATAGACCAACGCGTATCACTCACGCCCGTCATGAAATTGATATGCTCTAGAGCGCGCATGTGCCGCTCCCGTCACGCGACGAATTTGTAGCCATCGCCCCAGCGCTGCACGCGCCCGGTCGAGGGCGCGGGGAAGTGCACCACGCACATGAGCGTGGACGCGTCGCAGAAGCGGTCGAACACCTTGCGCCGCGTTTGTCCGGCCTGCCGGGAGTCGTAATCCGCGCGCATGCCGAGCTCGGGATATCTTCCCTGGATCGGCGAGTGGATCATATCGCCGGTGATCAACGCGTCGTGCCCAGGCTGGCCGACCAGCACGGAGTAATGGTCGATCGTGTGGCCGGGCGTCGGAATGAATTGAATCGATTCGTTGAGCGCAAAATCGCTCTTCACGATCTGCGTGCGTTTGGCCTCCACGATCGGCAGCACCGAGTCGGTGATCCAAGGAACGCCCGAGGGATCCTCCTTTTCCTTCTGCGTCCAGTAGGCGAGCTCGCGGTCGGCCATGACGTATTTGGCCTTGGGAAAGGTCGGCACCCAGCGCCCGTTCTCGAGCCGCGTGTTCCAGCCCACGTGGTCGACATGCAGGTGCGTGCACATCACATAGTCGATGTCATCGACCGTGAGCCCGGCGGCCGCGAGGCCGCGCTCGAAACGGTCGCTGTTCATCATGTTCCAGAACGGTCGCGCCGGCCGCGGTTTGTGATTGCCGACGCATGAGTCGATCAGAATATTGTGGCGCGGCGTCCTGATGACGAAGCTCTGCACGCACAGCACCAGCAGGCCGCTGACCGGATCGATGAATGTCGGCTCGAGCCAGGAACGGTTCTCCTCGAGCAGCTCTTTGGTGAGGGTGGGGAAGAACTCCATCACGTCGAAGAACGGCCCCTGCTGCTCGACCACCGGGTAAACCGTGATGTCCTTGAGTGTGATTGCCGTCGTCATCGGGGGGACGCTTTCCTAAAGCCTGATCAAGATACGGCAGATGTTAGTGATCTAGCGGCGCTGCGCATAGCCCGCGCCGCGTCACCGGCGGGGATCGTTGTTCCCGACGCCTCGGCAACTCGCCCGCCCCCATTGGCAGGTGCTTTTCCATGAACCGCAATCTCATCGCCGCCGCCGACATTCGCTAGCCAAACGGCGCGCGTCCGCACTATGCTGAGCTATCCCTACAACAGGATGCGAGACAGGGAGATCCAACCATGATGCTCACGCGCATGAGCCGGCGCACGATGCTCAAAGGCGCGACCGCATTGGGCGCTCTGGTTGCGGCATCGGGTGAGCTTCTCGGCCAGCAGCCGGTCTCGCGATCTGCGGCCGCGCCAGGCGCGCCTCTGCCGCCGCGCCGCGAACTCGTCATCCGCGGCGCCTCCGTGCTGACCATGGACCCTAGCCTCGGGGATTTCGAAACGGGTGACGTGCATGTGCGCGACGGCGCGATTGTCGCGATCGGACCACGGATCGAGCTGACGAATGCTCAGATCATAGAGGGCCGCGGCATGATCTGCATGCCGGGCTTCGTGGACACGCACTGGCACCTTTGGACAAGTCTGTTTCGGCCGTTTGTCAGGGCCGATGTCAACGCGCTGGGTTACTTCCCCGTGAGCAACCGCCTGGGGCAACTCTTCACGCCGGAGGACAGCTACCGCAGCGTCATGCTCGGCATAGCCGAAGCGTTGAGCGCCGGTGTCACGACGGTGCACAATTGGGCGCACAATGTCAGGAGTCCGGATCACGCGGACGCCGAACTCTCGGCGATGCGCGATGCGGGCATTCGTGGAAGGTTCGCCTACGGCCCTGCGCAGGGGATGCCGGACGATCAGCCGATGGACATGGCCGGCGTTGCGCGCGTGAAACGCGACTGGATGCCGGGAGACGGTCTGCTCACGCTCGGTATCTGCTCGCGCAATATCGGCGCTATGAGCATCGGCGGCGCGGCGCGCGGGACTCTCACGATCGATATGGCGAAGCGAGATTGGGGCGGCGCACGTGCCCTGGGACTTCCAATCACGCTGCACACGTCCGGCCCGAGCCCGATCATGCTGCTCGAGGAGGCCGGGCTACTCGGCCCCGACGTGCAGCTCATACATCCGCTGCTCACGACGCCGGAAGAGCGTGCGATCCTGAAAGCGCGCGGCGTCAGCTACGCGATGGCCCCCGTGGGCGAGGCGCGCCGTCCATCCAGTGTCGGTGTGATCCAGCTCGGCGAGCTGCTGGAAGCCGGCGTCAAGGTCAGTCTGTCGACGGACCACACTACCAACTACAACTGCGATCCTTTCCTCGGCATGCGCATTCTGTTCGCGCTGCATCAGCACCGTATCGGCGACAAGATACCGCTCACGGTGAAACGCCTTGTTCAGCTCGCCACGCTCGACGGCGCGGTCGATCTCGGCATCAGCGAGAAGACCGGCTCACTGACGCCCGGGAAGCGGGCTGACATGATTCTCGTCCGCACTACAGATATCAACATGGCACCGGTCGGGGATCCTTACGAAGCAATTGTCTCGCTGGCACAGCCGACCAATGTCGACACCGTCATCGTAGACGGCCGCATTTTGCGCCAGTCGGGCAAATTCACTGCGCTCGACCATGGCAAGGTCGTGCACGAAGCCAAGGAAGCGGCTGCGGCGCTGCGCGCCCAGGCAAAATGGCCGACGTGAGCCGCCGACGGCGGCGAAAATGCTATGAAACGTCCCCGCAGACAATTCTTGCACGTGGCCGCGGCGGCTGCGGCGCTACCGGCTTTGTCTCGCATAGCCAGGGCACAAATCTATCCGAGCCGATACGTACGCCTTGTGGTGCCGTTTCCACCCGGCGGGGGCGGCGATGCGCTCGCCCGCCCGCTGGCGAACAGATTGTCCGAGATCTGGGGTCAGCAGGTTGTGGTTGAAAACAAGGGCGGTGCCGGCGGCAACATCGGGTCTCAAGCGGTCGCACAGTCCGCGCCCGATGGCTACACTATCCTGCTGGCTGGCCCCGGTCTTGCGATCAATCCCGCTCTCTATCCGACGAGCTACAATCCGGCCAGTGACCTTGCGCCGATCACCCTCGTCACAGTCATTCCCAACCTGATGATGGTGCCGAATTCCTCGCCCGCGAAGTCGGTCGAAGAGTTCATCGATTACGCCAAAGCGAACCGCGGCAACGTAAAGTTCGCCTCCACCGGCATCGGCGCTTCGCCCCATCTCAGCGGCGAACTGTTCAAGCGCAAAGCCGGCATCGAAATGACCCACGTGCCCTATCGCGGCGCTGGTCCCGCGATGAACGACCTGATCCCCGGCCGCGTCGATGCGATGTTCAGCAACTTGCAGGGTGTGCTACCTCAGGTTCAGAGCGGAACAATTCGCGGCTTGGCCGTGACCTCTGCCAAGCGCTCACCCGCTGCGCCGGACATACCGACAATCAGCGAAACAGTGCCCGGATATGAAGTATCGGCGTGGTGGGGTTTGTTCGTGCCAGCCAAAACACCCAATGTAATTGTCATGAAAATTCATGCTGATGCAGTCGCCGCGCTGACGTATCCATCGGTCAAGCAGAGGTATGAAGCGATCGGCGCCCCAGTCACTCCGTCCACCCCGACAGAACTCGCCCTACTGCTGGCGTCCGAGACGGAGAAGTGGGGTCCCATTGTCAAAGCGGCCGGAATCAAGCCGGAGTGATCGGCCGGCCGATATTTGCATACATCCCTTCCGCGAACGCGGCCGATTGAAGGACCGGCCTGGGTTACTCACGCGGGACTAGGCGCGCTCGCGCCCGGCGGCGGGGGATCCATGAGCTCACACATGCTTCGGCGGGCGTCGTCACGATGCCCCAGCCTCCTGATGCAGCTCACCACCCCGCATCAAGCGCCGGGCGATGTCGGCCGTCTGCAGCGCCGCGCGTTCGGTCGGTGAATGGGCCGCAAGATAGCGGGCAACCGCAATGAGGATGTGCCGGCCCTCGTCGGTGTCGCCCCATGCCGTGAACTGCCGGACTCCCGCCTCCAGCATCTGATAGGCATGGAAGCCTGCATCTTCGCGCAAAACCGCACGCGCGAGCGTGGCGATCAGCGCCTGCGGCGGATAGTGGAGCGTGAGATGGCGTGCCACCAGCCTTGCCGCGAGGTCGACCTGCCGTTGCCGGTCGAAGGCGTCGAGCAAGGCGGCACGGATCATCTCCGCATCGGCGGGCAAGTCATCGAGCCGCTCGCCGCCCTCGCCCGGGATGCACGCCGGCGGCACATTGAGATAGCGAGCAAGGTAGAGCGCCATCGCGCCGTGTAGGACGGCGCGCACGGCGTGACTGTCGGTGTTGGCGATCCCGATCCGCTTGAGCATCTGGTGGACTGCGTTGGTGTAGGTGAAGACGTGGTGCGCTGTCTCCCAGTCGGCATGCTCGTTGGCATTGCCGAAGCGCGCCACCCTGAGCGCCGCCGCGTAAGCGAGCGATCGGCCAAGGTCGGCAGGGGCGGCGCCTGCGCGGATCGCCGCCTTGAGCGCGTCAACGATCCTGGCCGGATCGTCACCGAGCAGCTCGCGGGCGAGCGCCGCGTGGTCCAACCAGCCATGCGCCCCGCGGCCGGCAGCGAACAGTTCCGGCAATTGGCTGGCTGCTTCCTCACACAGCGCAACGAGATCAATGGGCTGGCGCCAGGCGGTCGATTCCTCGGCGCCACGGGCCGTCACCAACTGGCCGACGACGGTCGGCAGCACTGCCGACGCGTGCTCCCAGCCGATCAGGTCAAGGCACTCAAACGCCTTGTTGATGAAGTCGAGCGAGTGTCCGCTGTCGGCGAACGCGTGCTCGGTGTCGGCTGCGAGCAGCGCATCGGCGAGCACAGCCGGCGAGGCACCGGCCGCAATCGCCGTGAGCAAAGTGCGCTCGGCGGCCTCGCGATGGCGCACGTTCGTCCAACGCCGCAGCCAGCGCTTGAGCGCGGCCGGATCCGGCCGGCTGCCAAGCGGCGCGCGTTCCCGCCGCGGCGCCTCGCCGTCGCAGTCCGCCGCCACGCGGCGCGCGCCGTGGAACAGGGCGAGATAGGCTTCCTCCCAGCTGTCGCGGTTCTGCGCCCCGAACAGCGCCACCTGCCGCACGATGTCGGCCTGCGCTACCTCGTCCGCGAGCTGACCATGCACGGCCTTGGCGATGACGAGGCCGAGATCGTGGGCGAGGCCGTCCGCAAGCCGCGAACGCCAGTGCGCGGTCGGATCGGCATGATCGAACGTGGTCTTCACCCAGACGTCGCCATTGCGTACCTCGACCGGGCAGATCGGTACGTCGTCCGCCCACAGGTCGAAAGTGCAGCCGCTTTCGAGATCGAAGCGGGCGTGGTGCCAATGACAGGTCAAGATGCCGTCCTCGACGCTGCCGCGCTCGAGCGGGAACCCCATATGCGGACAACGGTTGTCGAGGGCGAAGACACGCCCGCGGTCGTAGATGACGAGGATCGGACGATGGCGACCGTGCACAACGAGCCGGCCTTTCGCCTTCAGCTCCTCAAGGCTCCCCGCGAGCACGAACTCCTTGTTCGGCGCGTCCATGAGCATACCTCCGGTACTCGACTCTTTGCGGCCCGCTATAGGTACTCCCGATCCAGGGTCGAATCGACCAGGGGAGATTGCCTGATCTCTGGGAGCGGCCCTTGAGTGCATCCGCAGCAACTTGTCCTGGTTTTACAACGCTGCTTCCGCTTAATTTGATGGCGTGCAGACGTGGACGAATAAGATTTGACCGGTCAGGCAGCGATCGTGCGCTGGCAGCAGGTGGGCCTGGCCGCGGTTGCTGCCTGAAATCAGCATGATTGCCGAGGCTGCCATCGACGCATTGAACGCCTGGCTCACCAAGGCGGGCCTGCGCGGCGAGCCGGAAACTGCGCTGGTGAACGGGTTCTGCGAGCGCGCCGTCGTCGCCGGTCTGCCGATCAGCCGCGCGCAGGTGTTCATCGATACGCTTCACCCGGTACACGAAGGCCGCCTGGTACGTTGGGGGCACGACCCGTCGCAGCCGGCGGTGGTGGAATACGGCCGCACCGCCTTGCCGGAAGGCGTTTCGGACCCACACCTCGCCGATAGCGAGGCGGCCGCGCGCTGGCGCGCAAGTCCGTTCTTCCACTTGTTGCAGACCGGGGAGAGCTTGCTGCGGCGCCGCCTGACGACGGCCAGCGATCCCGAATATTCGTTCCTGCGGGAGCACCGGGCGGTGGGCATGACCGATTACGTCGCCATCATCGACCGCTTCGCGCCCGAAGGCGTGATCGGCGAGATGGATTGCGTCTACTCCTCATGGATGACTGCGCGTGCCGAAGGTTTCACCGATGCGCATATTGCGGCGCTCACGCGCGTGGTCCCCAACCTTGCGCTGGCGTTCAAGGCGGTCGCGCTCGCGCGCATGACCGGGACGTTGATGGAAACCTATCTCGGCCGCGATGCCGGACGGCGCGTGCTCAGCGGCCGCATCATGCGCGGCGTCACCGAGCGCATCGACGCCGTCATCTGGTTCAGCGACCTGCGCGGCTTCACGCGCATCACCGATTCCACGCCCGAGCAGATCATTCCGCTGCTCAACGATTATGCCGACGTCATCGTCTCGGCGATCCACGCGCAGGGCGGCGACGTGCTCAAGCTGATCGGCGACGGCATCCTGGCCATTTTCGCCGCCGCCGATCGTGCGTCCGCCTGCGCGGCCGCGCTCGCCGCCGCGACGGCCGCGCGCAGCGAAGTGGCGAAACTCAAGGAGCGGCGCGCCCGCGGCGGCCTGCCGGTCACCGACATGTATCTCGGTCTGCATGTCGGCGAGGTGTTCTACGGCAATTTCGGCAGCACCGAGCGGCTCGATTTCACCGTGGTGGGGCCGGCCGTCAACGAAGCGAGCCGGATCGCCGCCATGTGCCGGTCGGTCGAGCAGCCGGTGCTGGTCTCGGAGGCGTTCGCCAATGTCGAGGGCATGCGCCGCCGGCTCGTATCGGTCGGCCGCTACGCGTTGCGCGGGGTCGCGCAGCCGCAAGAGCTCTTCACGCTCGACTCCGCCCGGGCCGGGTAGCTCGCGCCCTCGCGCCGCAGAGCTGAGGTACGAAGTCACCGCGCAGGGTATGGCGTTATTGTGATGGCTGGTCGGCAAGCCCCTGGGGCAAAGCCGTTTAACCATTCCCGAGAGACGTTCGCGCGCGGACCGGAACCATTCCCGTCTGCAATGCATTTATTTGCATGCAGACTGGTCGGGGGTTTGCGCAAGCCTTGGAGCGCGGCGTGGTCGCAGGCCTCGTCGGCGCGATTGTGTGCTTCACGGGGGGCGTCGCATCGGCCGAAGGCCCGCTGAAACTGGTGGGCAGCCAGCTCGAGCCGGTCAAATGGACCGAGCTCGCCGGCTGGACCGCCGATGATCATCTCGCCGCATTCGCGGCCTATCAGACAAGCTGCCAAGCCTTGCGCAAAACGCGTCGCACCGACGACCGCGGAGACATCTATGCAGCCCTGTGGAACGCCTGCCGCAACGCCATGGGACTGCGGCCACGGGATGCCCATACCGCTCGCGGTTTCTTCGAACAGAATTTTCAACCCGTTCGCATCGCGCGCCTAGGCGAGCGGGAGGGACTTCTGACCGGCTATTTCGAGCCGATTGTCGCGGGCTCGCGCTTTCCGAGTCCGGAATTCCACGTCCCGGTCTACCGCCGGCCGCGTGATCTGGTCGCTGACGGGTACAAGCCCGGCTCCGTTGCATTTCCAAACAAAGGCGTGCGCATTGGTCGCCGCAACGAGAACAACGAGCTCGTGCCTTACCATGACCGCGGCGCCATCGAGGCCGGCGCGCTCGATGGGCAGAAACTCGAAATCTGCTGGCTCAAGGATCCACTCGATCTGCTCGCGATCCAGATCGAAGGCTCGGCGCGCGTGATCCTAGAGGACGGCACGCCGCTGCGCATCAGCTACGATTCGCACAACGGCTATCGCTACGGCTCGATCGAGCGCGTGCTCATCGAACGCAATCTCATTTCGCGCCAGGAGATGTCGACGCAGCGCATTCGCGAGTGGATGGCCGCGCATCCGGAGGAAGCTGCGAATGTGCGCGCCACCAACCGCTCCTATGTGTTCTTCCGCATCACCGGACTGTCGAACGAGGGCGAACCGGTCGGTGCGCAGGGGGTGCCGTTGACACCCGGCCGGTCCATTGCCGTCGACAGGCTGCATGAATACGGCACGCCGTTTTTCATCGAAGCCCATCTGCCGATCGAGAGCGTGAAGTCTGTTTTACCCTTCGGGCGGCTGATGATTGCGCAGGACACGGGATCGGCGCTGGTCGGACCGGCGCGCGCCGATCTCTACTGGGGCGCCGGCGACGACGCCGGTCGCATCGCCGGCCGCATTCGCCATCCGGGTCGCTTCGCCATGCTGCTTCCGCGCGAACTCGACATGATCGCGGCCGGCAGGCACATGCCACTGCCGGTGCCAAAACCGAAGAGCCTCGAGATCGAAGTCGCGAAACAGGACGGCAAAGGCAACGCAAAGTCCGCCAGCGAGATCGAGCCCAGAAAGGGTACGCCGTTGCCGGGGCCAAAACAGAAGATCGCCGGCCCGGAAGTCAAGAAGCAGGATGGCAAAGGCAGCGCAAAGTCCGCCAGCGAGATCGAGCCCAGAAAGGGTACGCCGTCGCCGGGGCCAAAACAGAAGATCGCCGGCCCGGAAGTCAAGAAACAGGATGGCAAAGGCAGCGCAAAATCCGCCAGCGAGATCGAGCCCAGAAAGGGTATGCCGTCGCCGGGGCCAAAACAGAAGATCGCCGGCCCGGAAGTCAAGAAACAGGATGGCAAAGGCAGCGCAAAGTCCGCCAACGAGATCGAGCCCAGAAAGGGTACGCCGTTGCCGGGGCCAAAACCGAAGATCGCCGGCCCGGAAGTCAAGAAACAGGATGGCAAAGACAGCGCAAAGTCCGCCAGCGAGACCGAGCCCAGAAAGGGTACGCCGTTGCCGGGGCCAAAACCGAAGATCGCCGGGTCCGGCGTGAAGAAACCGGACAGCAAAGACAGGGCAAACTCCGCCAACGAGAGCGCGACGGGCAAACCGTTGCCGGCAGTCCGCGACGCCACCTACAAGCCGCGCAACGTGCAGAGGAACTGAATCAAAAGACGCGCGCCACACCGCGCCAGCGCCTGCTGGTGCAAAACACATTACGCCGTTTACGCGATCTTGCCGTAATTGTTTCAATTTTGCGGAAACTGCCGTCGCCTTGCAGCGCCTTGGGGTCTCATCGTGCCTGCCGCCGCTGTCAGCGCTGACAAGATACGTAAAGCATTGCGGCAATGGCTGCGCCGCATTACGAGCTTCGCCGGCTTGTATGCCGTGGTGGCGTCGTTGGGCCTGGTCGTGCTCGTCGTCGGCGCAATCGGCCTGCACGGGGTGGACACCACGAACCGACAGGTGCATGCCCTCGAAGACGTCGGAAGGCGGGCTTTCTTCGCGGAGCACGCGAACAGCCTGATCTATGCCGTCGTGATGGACTCGCGCGGCGTCTACATGTCGGCGGAGGCCGCCGATCGGGCGAGATTCGGCGCCGGCATCATGAATTTTCTGGCCGAGCTCGACGCCAATATGGCGGCCTGGAAGGAGCATATCGCGCCGGAAGATCGTGACGAGTTTGCGCGTGCGCAAGCGCGAACGGAAGAGTTCATCCGTTTCCGCACCGAGCTCGTCCGTCTGGGCAACGAGGTGGGTCAGGCCGCGGCGCGAGACTGGGGCGACAACGAGATCAACCGGGCGAACCGGGAGGCGCTCAACCGCGCGATCGACGCGCTTGCGAATTCGAACTACGCCGAGCTTGCGCAGCTTCGCGCGTCCATCAGCGCGTATTCCGCCCGGCAATTCGTGCTCGCGACCACGGCCATGGCGGGCGGAATTCTGCTCGTTGTTCTGCTGATCCTTCTCATGATGCGGCGCCACCGACAGGACGCCGCCACGCAGATCGCGGCCAAGGAGGCGTATCTGGCAGAAGCCCAACGGCTCAGCCACACGGGGAGCTTTGGCTGGAGCGCTTCCGGCGGATTCGTTTGGTCGGAGGAAACGTTTCGCATCTTCGAGCTCGATCCAGCCACCAAGCCCATGCTGGAAACGGTCATTCAACGGACCCATCCGGAGGACGTGGCCCGCGTTCAAGAGTTCATCGATCGCTCATTTCATGACGGAAGAGAGGGTAATCTCGGGCACAGAATCGTGATGCCTGACGGCTCCGTGAAACATCTCCATGTCGTGGCGCATCCACTGCGAGACGAAGCGGGAGAACTCGCGTTCGTCGGAGCCGTGATGGACATCACCGCGGCCAAGCGCGCCGAAGAGGCAGTGCAAGAGGCGCAGGCGGAGCTTGCGCACGTCGCCCGCATGGCGACGGTCGGAGAGCTCACGGCCTGGATCGCGCACGAAGTCAACCAGCCGCTGGCCGCCATCGTCACCAACGGCGGGGCGTGCCTGCGATGGCTCGGCCAGGGGACGTTGGACGAGGCGCGCAGCTCCGTCGAGAGCATGATCCGCGACGCCCGGCGTGCGAGCGAGATCATCCGCAGCATTCGCGCGCTCGCCAAGAAGAGCGAACCAGAGAAGGCGCCGCTGGGGATCAACGATATGATCCGTGACGTCGTCCGGTTGGTGCAGCGGGAGGCCCTTCGCCATGGAGCGTCGCTGCGGTTGGAGCTCGCACCGACATTGCCTTCAGTGCTCGGCGATCGGGTGCAGCTGCAGCAGGTGATCATCAATCTGGTACTCAACGCGTTGCAGGCGATGGCGTCCGTTACCGGCCGGCGCCGCGTCGTGCTGATTCGATCGCAGCGGCATGACGACGGTCGCGTGGTTGTCGCGGTCGCCGATACCGGTGATGGCATCGAGGCGAAGAGCATGGACAAGCTTTTCCAGGCCTTCTTCACCACCAAGCCCTCCGGTATGGGCATGGGACTGTCGATCTGTCGCTCGATCATCGAGGCGCACGGCGGACAGGTGTCGGCCGCCAATAATCCGGGACCGGGTGCGACGTTTCAGTTCATTTTGCCGTCGGGCGAAGCGAGGCTCTGATGGCGCGGTCACCTCGCGGCGCGCCATCCTGCTTCAAGCGAAAACGCCCTGACGGAATTGCCGAGATTGTGCGGATCTTGCGCGGATCTTCAGCTGCGGGTCCCGATCGCGCGATGCACCGGGTGGACGCCGGGCCAGTCAAGGCTTACGTGCTTCTCATACTGTGCATCGCGATACCTGGAGGACCGACATGAGTCCGTCAATCATGGCGCTGGTTGTCTCGATCGCGCTTGGGCTCGCAATGACGTCGGCCCATGCGAGCGCCTGCAGCGACGAGATTGCCCAGCTGGAGAAGGCAATGTCCGAAAAAAGTGCCGCTGCCGCGCCGACAGCGCCGCAATCGATCGGCGCCCAGCTCGGGCATCAGCCAACCCCGGAATCCATTCGGCGCGCCGAGGCGGCATCAACAACCGGCGTCGATGACATCTTGAACCGCGCCAAAGCCCTCGATGCCGAAGGCAAGACCAAGGAATGCATGGACATCGTTGCCACTGCCAAGCTCAGACTTCAATGAAGTTCGCGCCTGGCGCGCGTCCGTTCCTCCGGCGCCAAAAACGGACTCAGCGCTGCCGGGCAAGCCTCGCGCACACAGCGCGCGGAGAACGGCCGGCCTCGGTGTAACAATAGTCGAGGGTGTTCTGGTCGATGAGACGGAAAATGTACGTCCCTTCATCGTCCGCGCCCATCATGAGCTGACCGCCCGGCGTGAAAGCGCCCCAGAGCGGCTCATCCTCATCGCCGGTCGGGTTTGCGCGTTTCAAACGCCCGACAAAGGTGTGGCCTTGCTGCTCGGTTATGACAAGCGTGGCAAGCCCACCGCGCCGCCCTTCGACCTTGGCAATCCGGTCCCTCTGTCCAATCCATGTCCCGACGAGCGCTGGCTCATCAGCGCTCAGCGCCTGCTCCGAGACCAGAGTGGCGAGGATCAATGAACAGATCAGGGCTTTCACCGCTTTCATTTGGGAGCCTCCATGCTGCTAACTGTATCGATAAGGCTTCGCGCGAGCGATCAGCGGGCCTCCCGCGAAGGAGCCGGATGAAATTCGCGCTGTGTTATTCATCGATGCATCTAAGATCACCGGTGGGAGGATAAATCAACAGGGATCGATCGGGGAATATCATTCCGAGTACGCGGATCGAGAACTGCCGCTTCGCTGACAGTATATGTCGCACCCGCTAACCCTGCTGGAATGGTAGTTTTGGTCGATCCATTTCGAGGGGCTGACATGAAGCGGCGCGAGTCGGCGGCGCGGCGACGCGGCGGCGTGGCCGCTGGCGACGCGGGCGACGCGGGCGAAGCAAAGGAGAACGAGTATGATGAATATCAGATCCTTCATCGGCGTCGCTTGTGCTGCTGTCGCCATCGCGACCGCAATGCCTGCTGCTGCTCAAGTCGGCGAAACGGTCACGCTGCACTTCGAGCAGGCGATACCCAATATTCCCGGCAAATCACTGGTCGCCCAGTTCGTTGACTATGCGCCGGGGGGAGCGTCGCTTTCGCACGCCCACGCAAAATCGGCTTTCATCTTCGCGTACGTTGTGTCTGGAGAAGTCGAGTCACAGGTGAATGACGGACCTAAGCGGGTCTACCGCGCGGGCGAAAGTTGGTACGAGACACCGGGCTCCATCCATCGCGTCAGCCGCAATGCAAGCACGACCGCACCGGCAAAGCTGCTCGCGGTCATTGTCATCGACACCGACGACAAAAAAAACCTGACCACCCCTCTCAAGTAAGACCGACATCGACGGACTAGGACGAGTGAACAGGCGATTACACGCAAAAATCGCTCCCGTCGGCGTCAAGGCGAGTCACCTTCCCTCATATCGCAGCCGGACACGATCGCGGCGCTGATACTAGAGGCGGCTGGGCAGAAGTAGGCGAGAACCAATTTACTGATCTTGCACGTTAGTCGGCCAGCCAGCGCACGAGCCGTGCTATCCTTTGAATTCGTCATGACACGAGAGCCGCGCCTTCTGATGAAAAGCGGAATCTTCGCACTGACAGACTGAGCATGACTTGCGCCTCGCTTCGAGTTGCCGCAAAGCGAGCTGAAAGGGAAGCGCGATGAGAATTCTGATCGCCGGTGCGAGCGGTGCGATCGGCCGGCCGCTGGTTCGTCGCCTGAGAGCGAACCAGCATGAGGTATTCGCACTTACGCGATCGCCCGAACCCGCGTTGAAGGAAATTGGCGCGGAGCCGGTCATCGCCGACGCACTGGATGCCGCTGCGGTGAAGGCCGCCGTCGGGCGGATCCGGCCCGACGCTGTGATCAACGAATTGACCTCACTGCCCCGGCACTACACCCCCGCCGAAATGAAGGCAGCGGCGGAACGCGATCGCAAAGTCCGAGTGGAAGGCAACATTAACCTGCTTGCGGCGCTTCGCGATTCGGGCGTGCGCCGCTACCTGCTGCAAAGTTCCGGCTTCTGGTATGCGCCCGGCACGGGGCTGGCGTACGAGTCCGTCCCGTTCATCTCCAGCGCGTCCCCGGGAGTCGAGGCCAGCGCCCGCACCTACATGGAATTGGAAGCGCGCGCATCGGCGACCCCGGGAATCGAGTTCGTCGCGCTACGTTACGGATTCTTCTACGGCCCCGGCACCTGGTACACGCGCGAGGGCGATATTGCTGATCAGGTGCGGCAACAGCAGGTTCCGATTATCGGTGAGGGCCAGGGCGTCTACAGCTTCGTGCATATTGACGACGCGGCTGGGGCGACCGCTGCCGCGCTGGAGTGCCCGCCGGGAGCGTACAACATCGTCGACGGAAACCCGTCGCCTCAGCACTTGTGGCTGACGGCGTTCGCGCGTGCTGCAGGAGCACCTGCGCCACCTCGCATCAGCGAAGAAGAGGCGCTTCGGGCGTCAGGCCCCGACGCGGTCTACTACGCGACGAGGCTTAGGGGCGCTTCGAATGAGAAAGCCGGGCGCGAGCTTGAGTTCCGTCCGCGCCCGCTCGAGTGGATTCTAGGTCAAAGATCTGACTGATAAGTGCGCTGCGCGCGTATCGCCGGGAGACGACGCCGAGCCGGCTACCCGCGCTCACATTGGCCCGCTCCACCGCCTGCCAAGAAGAACAAAGACCACGTAGTGAGTCACGAGCAGTGCCGGCACCCAGAAAGCGGGTATCCAATAGGCGGCCCCCATGTACGGCGCCGCTCCGTAAATGGTGGCAAGCGAAATCGCAAACATCAGATCAATCGTCCCCACGATGTTGAAGAGGCCGACGAGCGGTCGCGCGAACTGCGACCGGCGCACGACTGCGGCAATGGCGATGAGGGCCAGCACGGCGGCGATGAGGTCGCCGAAGGCCGCCGGGTATGCGAATTGCTCGGGGAGGCCCGGATGGACGGCTCCCGGAGCGAGAAACATCAACCCGAGGTGCCGCAAAGCATGCAGAAGAAGAATTGGGAGCACGACGGTACGCGGCTCAAGCCTCGCAAGCTCCGGGATCAGATAAAGCTTGGCCGCTATCGCAAAGACGATTGTGCTGAGCACCAGATTGACGGTTAAGATGTTCATCTGCGTCTCCCGCCGCTGACCACGCCCATTTCCGGGCCGCCGAGACCGCTTTCGTGCAAAGTCTATCTAGATGCCGGATACCCGTCGGTATGGGCCGAAACCCTCATGGCCGCACGAGCTTAGCGATCTAGCGGTAAAACAATATGGCCGGATTTGCCGCTCGCAAGGCAAGGCCTCGCTGTGGCACGCGCAAGCCAAGCAGCAGTTGCCGCGGCACAGTTTTGAGCAAGAACTCGCAAACCACAACAAGCTGCGGCAAGCGCTGCCCCGCCGATCGCCCATATCCTGCACAATCAGCATTGGCCAACGACCCTCCCCCGAGGGCAAGGGTAAGCAAGCGGATACAACGACTCTATCAATGTTACGCAGCGCCACCTTCGCCATCGCTCTTGTGATCCTGCCGGCGACAGCGGCGGATGCGGCGTCCTGCGGCCAGGCCTCCGAGTTTACGGCCGCGCGGGCGCGCTGGGCGGCGGTGCGCCAGAGCCGCACCGACGACAGCGACAAGATCTGCCGCGCCTACGGCAACTACTTCTATGAGGCGGTGGTGACGCGCCAGACCGCCTCCTGGTGCGAGGACAGCGTCAACCGCCAACGCAATCTCGAAGTGCTCGACGCGGAGATCGATGCGTTCAACAACCTGATCGCAAAACAGTGCATTGGCTCGTGACGAGCTTTTTTCTAAATCGGGGGGAATCGCACAGTCGCGGCGTACTCGAATGACGTCTCACGCGGCACTTTGTTGCGTCGGGGTGACGGGCATCCTTGCTTGCGCATGGATGGGCGCGCAGGCATTGGCGCAGAGCGGCGATGCGGAAACGCCGGCATTATCTGCGGCCGTCGAACGCGAAGTGGCGAGGGTGGTGGCCGAAATCGACCGGATCGAGGCCGAAACCCTGACGCGACTCGCCGGCGGTCCGGACAATCCGGCGGAGCGCACGCTGCTGCTCGGCAAATTGCTGATGTACGACAAGGAGCTTTCGGTCGGACGCAACGAAGCATGTGCCTTCTGCCACATGCCGGAAGCCGGTTTCACCGGACCGATTTCCGAACTCAACGCGACCACGGTTGCCTATCCGGGATCGATCCGCACGCGCTATAGCCAGCGGAAGCCGCAAACCCACGCCTATGCGCCGTTCGCGCCGGCGCTGCATTACAACGCAAGCCAGGGCGATTTCGTCGGCGGCAATTTCTGGGACATGCGGGCAACCGGAATGCGGCTCGATAATCCCGCGGCGGAACAGGCACAGGCGCCGCCGCTCAACCCGGTGGAAATGGGCATGCGCGATGCGGCCTGTGTGGTCTACCGCATCTCGCGGCGGCCCTATCGTTCGCTGTTCGAGCAGGTCTGGGGCAAGCAGAGCTTCGCCATCACCTGGCCGGCCGACGTCGAGCAAGTTTGCGAAACGCCGGCGCCGCCCTCCCCCGCCGATCCACATCCGGTTCATCTGAGCGAGGTCGAGCGCGGCATCGCCCAGGCAACCTACGACGGCATGGCCCTTTCACTGGCTGCGTATGAACGCTCGAAGGACGTCAGTCCGTTTACATCGAAGTTCGACGCTTTCATCGGCAAGAGCGCGACGCTGACGCCGCAGGAGCAGCTCGGCTATGAAGTGTTCCGCGGCAAGGGTCGATGCAACGAGTGTCATCGCGACGGCGGACCCGGCGAGGAGCCGTTGTTCACCGATTTCACCGCGAGCAATCTCGGGGTCCCGGCAAACCCCGCCCTCCCGTTTTACAAGGAGAGCGCGCCGGATGCGCGCGGCTACGTTGCCAATCCGGAGGGGCTCAAGTTTATCGACAAGGGCGTGGGCGGCTTTCTCGATCGGCAGCTGCAGCTGAGCGGCGACCCCAACCCGAACCCGGAATGGCAGCCTTACGCCGCAAAGTTCATGGGCAAGTTTCGAGTGCCGACCTTGCGCAACGTCGACAAGCGACCCTACGAAGGCTTCGTCAAGGCCTATATGCACAACGGCTATTTCAAGAACCTCAAGGACGTCGTGCATTTCTACAACACGCGCGACGTGCTGCCGCGCTGCGCGCCCAACGATCCGGGCGAGAAAGTGTCATGCTGGCCGGCGCCGGAATTTGCGCAGAACGTGAATACGCGGCAGCTCGGCAATCTCGGACTGAGCGAAGCGGAGGAGGATGCCCTCGTCGTCTTCATGAAGACCCTGACCGACGGCTACATTGCAAAGACGCGGTGATCCGCCGGGCGGTATCGATTCAGAGCGTAGCGAAACCCATCGGTACGCAGCTTGTCGTCCCGGCCGAGCGCGTAGGGGCTAAGTTAAGGAGCGTGTCCCGGGCGCAGCGCAGTACAAGCGAAGCGAAGTGGTGCGCTGCAGACCCGGGATCGTCACGGTCCGTGGCGGTCCCGGATCAGCGGCGCACCGCTCCACTTCGTTTCGCGCTGCACCGCATCCGGGACACGTGGCTAGTTTAGCGCTCATGCGCTTTCGCGGGGACGACCTCTGAGGTTTGTCGCACGGCCACTCCAAGGTGTTGCCAATACATATCCCTGCGGGCAATCTCGACCCGACGAGCTCCTCAGCTGGTCGTTTTCCGTTTTAGAGGACCATGTGTCCGCCTTTGCGAATTGGCCGATCTCGCGCAAGCTCATGGCCGCGTTTGCCGCCGTGGTCGCCGTGATCGCGGTCAGCAGCGCGATCGTCTACAGCAGACTTCACGTGGTGGAATGGGCCAAAGATTGGCGTGTCCACACCACCGACGTGTTGGAGACATTAGACGTCGCAAAGGAGGCCGTGCTGGATCAGGAAGCCGCCATGCGCGGCTACTTCATCACCAGCGAGGAGAGATTTTTGGCGCGCTACCATGAGGCAGGCGACAGCTTCACGGCGGCGATCCGGAAAGCAAAGGACCTGACCTCGGATAACCCCGCCCAGCAGATCCGGCTCGATCACCTGAGCGAGCTGGCGACGAAGTGGCGCTCGGAGGTCGCCCAGCGAGTGATCGCGCTGATAGCGACGCCCGGGGGGCGCGAGGACGCCCGCGCGGTGGTGGGCTCCACGGCCGGCAGAGCCGCGATGGACCGCGTCCTCACCAAAGTGGACGAGATCGCAGGGGTCGAGCGCGATCTGTTGGCACAGCGCGACGCCGTGCAGGCACGGGCGTTCGCGACTGCGTACGCGATGACGATCCTCGGCGGCGCAGCCTCGCTCATCGTCGCGTTGCTGATGGGCGTTCTACTCACGCGCGGCATCACGCTGCCGATCACTCGCATGACCAGCGCTATGGCGGCCCTCGCCAAAGGCGATACCAGCGTCGAAGCGCCCGGGGTTGGTCGGGGCGACGAGATCGGCGCGATGGCCGCGTCGCTCCAGGTCTTCAAGGAGAGCATCATCGAACGCCAGACGGCCCGGGCGGAGCTCGCGCACGCCAATCGCGTGGCAACGATGGGACAGCTGACGGCCTCGATCGCCCATGAGATCAACCAGCCGATCGCCGCCACCGTCAGCAACGCCCAGGCGGGGCTGCGCTGGCTCAATCGTCAACCGCCCGATCTGGGCGAGGTGCGCGAAGCGCTCGCTTGCATCGCTGAGGACGGCAAACGAGCCGGCGACGTCATCGCCGGGATCCGCGATCTCATGAAAAAAGCGCCGCCCCGCAAGGACCACGTGGAGCTCAACGGAGCGATCCGCGAGGTGATCGAGCTCACCCGCAGCGAAGCGGTGAAGAACGGCGTCTCGATGCAGGCGGAACTCACGGACGGCTTACCGCTCATCCAAGGGGACCGGGTGCAACTGCAACAGGTGATGCTCAACCTGATCGTCAACGCGGTGGAGGCCATGAGCGACAGCGAGGCAGGGCGAGAATTGCTGATCACCACCAGGAAAGCCGAGACGGGCGGCGTGCGCGTCGCGGTGCGAGATTCGGGTCCGGGACTGACACCGGAGGCTCTCGAGCACCTGTTTGAGCCCTTCTACACGAGCAAGCCGAACGGTTTGGGACTGGGGCTGTCGATCTGCCATTCGATTATCGAAGCGCACGGCGGACGATTGTGGACGAGCGCGAACGTGCCCCGCGGCGCCGTCTTTCAATTCACCCTGCCTGAACACCCGGACGTGCGATCCTGATTGGGTCGCGCCACGGCGGCAGCTCGGTGCGCTCCCTCTCCCCCTTTGGGGAGAGGGTTGGGGTGAGGGGGTTACCGGCGGTACTGATTGGATCCGAACCCCCTCACCCATTCCTTGACGTTGCAAACGAGGAGCTGCCCTCCCCCATCCGAACTCGGGCTTGCCCGAGTTCGGCACTTTAAGTTGGCCGAAGTCGGATATATCGGCTGTTTGGCATTTTCATTAAGCAATTCAACGCGCTCGTTTTACAGTTTTCCAGTGTTTTACAATTCAGGCCCTCACGACGTACCCGAAGCGTTCTTTTTGGCCGCTCGCTCAGCGAGGATCACGAGCGCGGCCTTGCCGCTCTCGCGCTTGTTCTCGAACCGAGTATAGCGCTCGACCATCGCGACCGACATGCCAACGATGTCGCTGATCATTGTGTCGGACAGGCCAGCGCGCTTGAGGCGCGAGACAGCGGTGGCGCGCAATCCGTGCAGAGTGGTGCCTTCGAGGACGGTTATGCCTTTCTTCGCCAGTTCCTCCTTCGCCCACCTGAACTGTTCGGCGAAATATTTGCGCGTGCAGGGTTGGCCGGACTCCGTGACCATGTAGGGACCGGGCCGCTTTTCCCAAGTCTCCATTTCCTTCGCCAGCTCGGGCAGGATCGGGCACCACGGGCGCACGCCGGTTTTCACCTGTCCCTTCCAGCCGAGATCGAAACCGCCATCATCGATCATCGTCGGGCCGAGCCGCACCGCATCACTGCCGCGCTGGCCGGTGTACAACATGAGCAGCACGCCACGGCAGACCATGCCAGTGAGATGCTCGTGTGCGACCTTAATCTGCTCATCGGTCCACGGGCGGTGTCCGCCATCGAGCTTGAAGGGACGCACCCCTTCGCACAGGGAACGATCGATCATCGCGTCAGGCTGCAAGCGCGCCCATGCCGAGAGCGAGCGCATAGCCGACAGAAACGTGTTGGCCGCGCCAGGAGTATCGGCGAGTTGCGTCATCACCGCCTGCACGTGTGCCGGGCGCAGCCCCGTGGCCGGTAGCTTGCCCCACAGCTCGCGCGCGCGCTTGAGATTGCGCCTGTAAAGATTCTGCGTTCCTGCCGAGAGCTTTTCCGGCAACGTCGGCCACGCCGCGATATAGGCGTCGATCAGCGCGTCGACGGTGTCGGTCGCAACCGGGCCAACGATGCCTTGCGCCTGTCGCAACGCGGTCCAGAATTCGGGTGAATGCGGGTCGCTCGGCAACCGAATGCGCTGGCCGGCGCTCGGTGTGCCACGGGCCGGCTGGTAGTAGAAATATTCACGACCTCGGGCAATGATCCGATGAACTCCGCGGGGCAAATTAACTGCGCCCCTTAGTCGCTTTGCCACCTCGTTGTTCTCCACGCTGCGAGACCGCCGCCAGATAAGGATCGCCCGCGTTTGCGGTCCCGCCTTGTTTGAGGGACGCGAGCGCCATCGTCACTTCCTGCCAGCACCATCGCACGCAACCGCCGGATAACCGCAGGGGCGGCGGCAGGATGCCCTTGCGGACCAATTCGTCGATCGTGCTTTCCGCGCAATCAAGCTCTCGCGCGAGGCTCGACTTGGACGGATATGCCGGTGGTCGATCGTCCGACATGTACACACACAATCGTCACTTTCGTTTTCCCCGCCCCTTAGCAGCATTCCGCTGGCGCCTGCCCCTTGAGCGTCGATCAGCCCGCGCTTTGATCTTGCCGATGGCGGTGTGTTCGGCGCGCAGCTCGATCATGTGCGCAGCGGCCAACCCGCGTTGGAACGCGCGCAACCTTGCGGAGAAGTTCAGGACCAATGCCCGTGGCGGCAGGTCAGCCGGATTGTCATCGGGGTCCATCTTCATCCATTCCACAATCTTGGTCGGCAGCTCGCGCAATTTGCAGCTATTGATGTTCGGGATGGTAGGAGACCGGGCCCCCTTCAAAGAGCCTGTCCGCAGCGCAACCCCGCCAAGGTGGATGACTGTGTCGTCACCAGGGTCTATTGGCTGTCCACCGCGCGCTGCGGGGTTGTTCTTCTCTGCTTCGTGGCAGATTTTGTCGAACTTGGAATCCCAATAAGTGGCGACGAGCCCCACCGCCGTGGCCGGCGGCAGACCGAGTTCGCACAGCTCGAGTCCAAGAAAGAGGCGGTGCAGCTCGGTCGCCGTGTAGGTGAGAGGCGCGCCTCGCCCGACCCGCGCCGCCTCGCCGAGCACGCCGAGCTTTTGCAGGTTATTGAGCATGCTACGGAATCCGGCTTTTCGGGAGGTTTCAGGAACGCCGTGTGACCACGCGACCGCCCGTTCGACGGTCCCATAGGTGAATTCCAGTTTGGGCATTATCGCCGGTTTAACCGGGACGTTCCTCGGCATTGCCGACACTTTGGCCTAAAGCATCATCAAAGTAAATCTTTACTTTGCACCTACAATTAGGTTTATATATTACTAAGTAAATCCTTACTTAGCATGGCTTGGAACAATGTCGGATCGATTTGCGAACGTGCCGCGTGGGCAAGCATTGAGGGGCAGCCGAGCGATTGCGGACTACATGCTCAGTGACCCGGACAAATCAGAGACCGTGGCTGCGCTCCCGCGCGAAGAGTTCGGCTTAGTCAAGTTAGGGCGCGAGCTGATCGGCTACACGGGCTGGCTCGACGTGGCCCTGGCTGCTCGTGCGAGCAGAGGCAAGAGCCGTCGACGCAAGCGCGAAGCCGCGGCTGCTGCACCGAACAACGTCACCTAACGCAAACCGCCGCCGCTCGAAGCCGCGCTTCGCGTTTGAACGGGCGGATCAGCAAAACAGGCGCGCTGGTCATAGCCCGGAACCCGCGAGAGGGAATCAAGACGGGCTGAACATGAGCGCATGCGAAATCGCCGTTAGTGCGCAAGCGCTGCCGTTTCATCGGCTCGCGGGCCTATTCCCGTCCACTGATTTACTCCCGCTCGCTACAGCACCGGCTCACAAAACACCAGAACCAAAGCAGGAGGCCGCTACCTGCATTAGCTTTGATCCGGCTCCGGGCCAGATCTTCTGCAAGTGTGGCGCTGAGCTTGGTCCTTTCAGCTTCCAAAATGGTCCGGATGGCGCGCTGATTACCTGCCGCGCCTGCCATACGGAGCTCGCCCAGATCAATGCTGACCTGGAGCGATCGTGAACATCCACCCGATTGGCCTCCCAGCAAATATCGCTATGGCAGCGCCTGCACAGCACGTACTGCATCGAGACTACGAGACTCGTGGCGTGCTCCAGCTGCAGAAAGTCGGGCCGTGGAAGTATGCGGCCGATGCCCGCACAGAAGTGCTGTGCTGCGCCTATGCCGCTGATGACGAGCCGGTGAAGCTATGGCTTCCCGGCGATCCGGTGCCGCCCGAATTCATGGAGGCTGCGCGCAACCCGCGCTGGCTCGTCTGTGCGCATAACGCCAGTTTCGAGATTGCGATCGAACATCTAATTCTGCGGCGCAGGCATGGCTGGCCGAAGATTCCAGTTCGGCAGCAGCGCTGCACGATGGCTGCAGCGTTGGCGCTGGCGTTGCCGCCAAAGCTCGAGCTGATCGCCGAAGCGCTCGAGCTTGTGCATCAGAAAGACAAAGCCGGCCAGCGACTGATGCTGATGATGAGCAAGCCGCGCCGGCCCCGGAAGGATGAGGATCTCGAGAGCCGCTACTGGTTTGACGACGAAGATCGGCTTCAGCGCCTTTATGAATACTGTCGCCAAGACGCGGAGATTGAGCGCGAGCTGTATCAGCAACTGCGGCCACTGCCTCCCGAGGAGCAGCAGTTGTGGGTGCTCGATCTCCGCGTCAATGCGCGCGGCTTCTATGTCGATCGCGAGCTGGCCAGCGCTGCCCGTTCGATCGCGCAGGCCGCAGCGCCGGAGCTCAACACCGAGCTCGCCCAGCTGACCGACTGCAGCGTCACCAGCATTAACCAGGTAGCACGGTTGAAGGTCTGGCTGACGCAGCAAGGCTGCATCGTCGACACGCTCGATAAAAACGCAATCGAGGAGTTGCTGGCAGCTGACAATCTGCCAGCGGCGGCGCGCCGAGCACTAAACCTCCGCCAGAGTGGTGCCCAGGCTGCCGCCAAGAAGATTGATGCCCTACTCGACCGCTGTGACCGCGATGGCCGCATTCGCGGCGCCCTGCGCTACCACGGTGCCAGCACCGGTCGCTGGGCTGGCAATGGGGTACAGCCCCAAAACTTGAAGCGGCCAGAAACCGAGGATTTGGGCGCTGCCGTCGCAGCGATTGCCACAGGTGACTATGCGCACGTTCGCAGCTTGTATCCCAAGCCGTTAGCAGTGATCGGCGATATCTCGCGCAGCATGATCTGCGCCGCACCGGGGCATCAGCTGATTGGCGCCGATTTCTCCAGCATTGAATCCAGGGTCCTCGCCTGGATCAGCGACGAGGAGTGGAAGCTCGATTCCTACCGCCGCATCGATGCGACTCAAGATCCGCGAGATGAGCCTTATTGCATCACGGCCTGCAAGATCTTCCGCGTCCCAGACGGGACCTTCACCGCCGACTCGCCGGAGCGCAAAGTCGGCAAAGTCTGCGATTTGGCCTTCGGGTACCAGGGCGGTCTGAATGCTTGGAGAAAATTCGAGCCGGACCGTTTTAGCGACGCCGAGGTGGAGCAATTCAAACTCGAGTGGCGCGCCGCCCATCCACAAATCAAGAAGTTCTGGTATGCAATCGATCGCGCCACGTGGCAAGCGGTGCGCCAGCGCGAGCAGGTTATCCGCTGCGGGCGGCTACTGCTGAAATGCACCGGCATGTTCTTGTTCATCAAGCTGCCGTCGGGGCGCAAGCTGGCTTATCCGTTCCCGCGCATTGAGCCCGAAGACCTTGAGCACGAAGTCGTCGTCTTCAAGGATGCTTCCTCTGGCCAGTGGCGCGACTGCCGCGGCGGCAACGGCGCTTATGGGGGCTTGTGGACCGAGAACATTGTTAGCGCCATCTCCAGAGATCTGTTGGCCGCTGCGCTGCTGCGCGTTGAGCGCGCCGGATACCGCGTCATTCTGCATGTACACGATGAGATCATTTCCGAGGTGCCGATCGGCTTCGGCGGCACGGCAGAATTCACCAAGCTGATGACTATCTCACCGAGCTGGGTATGCGGGCTGCCCATCGCAGCCAAGGCCTGGTGCGGCCCTCGTTTTTGCAAGAGCTGAAAGGAGAGCTGCGTTTTGATTCGGCTGACGCCCGAGCCGCGTGTGCAACTGAAATCACAGGAGTCTGTCCATGGTGCTGTTAGCATCCATGTATGATCAGTCAAAGTTCCTCCGCGCGGAGGATCTCGCACAGGACAAGGTGCTGCGCATTAAGTCCGTTACCGAGGAGCTAGTCGGCCAAGGTGCCGATCAGCAGAAGAAGCTGGTGGTCGGGTTCACAAACAGCACGAAGGGGCTAGTGCTGAACCGGACCAACAACCGAACGATCCGCGCCGCGTACGGAGACGACGTTGCCGGCTGGATCGGCAAGCTCATCGTGGTGTTCCCAACCCAGGCAGACTTTCGCGGTCGCCTGGTTGGTGCATTGCGGGTTCGTATCCCACCGCCGAAGCAAGCAAAGACGTCGGTTGCTGCGCCACCAGCACAGGAAGCGGCCAAACCCGCCGCAGTAACAAAGCCGGCCCCGGCAGCGCCGCCGGAGCCGGAAGCGGATCCCGATCTGGACGACGAGATACCGTGGTGACGACTGGCAGGTGGATGTTGGCTGACATCCATCTGCCCTTCTGCTGGACGCGCCGTGGACAACCGCGACGACCAGAGATTCAAGCCTACGATACTCAGGGGCGACTTCACCAAGTTGCCGCCCGCACTGGCACCACTGCGCGCGCGAGCCCAGTGGGTGATCTGGCGGCTGACCTGGCGCGCCGGTCATTGGACCTAGTTTCGCTGCGATGACCCGCATCGGTTTGCCAGCTCCGCCGATCCTGGCAGCTGGAGCTCGTACGAAGCCGCGGTAGCAGCGGCAGCAGCCGGTGACGGCATCACCTACGTGCTGACGCCGGAAAATTCCTTCGCTGCCGTTGACATCGATCACGTGCGGGATCCGGTCACCGGCACCATCGAGACCTGGGCGCAGCGCCTGCTTGACCAGGCCAGCCACACCTACGTCGAGGTCAGCCCGTCCGGCTGTGGTCTGCGTATCTGGGGCACTGCCAAGGGTGAGGAGCTGCACCGCAAATTCGAGCTCGATACGGGGGCGCTGGAGCTGTTTCGGCGCACGCGCAAGCCGCTTACTGTAACGGGGCTGCAGCTCGGCAAGAGCCAGCAGCTCGGCAACATCGACGCTCTTCTCGATCGCGCTGTCATCTGGGCGCAACAGCACCAGCAAAAGCTCAGCAAGGCCAAGCACACGAGCAGCAACATCACTGCCGGAACGGCGGCACAGTACAGCATTGATGAAATCGAGCAGATTGTGCGGGAGGGCGCCCCTGATGGCGCCAACCGGAGCGACACCTTTCACGCCATCGTCGGTCACTATCTCGGCTGCGGCTGGAGCATTGAGCAGATTGTCGCCCTGCTCGAGCAGCATTCCGACGGCATCGGCGGACGCTATTTCGCCGAAGGTCGACTCGCTGGCGAAGTAGAGCGCAGTGCACAGAAGTTCCGACTGATCGAGCAGCCTGAGCTTTGGAGCAGCAGCTGGAAATCGGAGCAGGAGCCCGAGCCGGAGCCGCAGCACAAGCCGGAATCGGAATCAGAGCCAGAGCCGGAGCTCGAGGAGGATCCTCCAGTCGCGGAGCCGCAACCAGAACTGCCGCCAATGTTTGCTCACGGCGACCCGGATCCGCGGCCGGTCAAGCGGTGGACAATTAGGAAGCTGATGCCGGCCTGCGGCTGTGGTCTGCTCAGCGGCCAATGGGGTACCTTCAAGAGCTTCATGGCGCTGGAGATTGCGGCGGCGGTGATGACCGGTCAGCCTTTCAACACCTGCTTGGTGCGGCGCCAGTGCGGCGTCCTATTCCTACCTGCCGAAGGTGCCGACGAGATGCGGGTGCGGCTGGAAGCACTCGTGCGCGAGAAATGCGGCGGTGTCGCGCGCGCGCCGTTTCGTTGGTTCGAGGCAGTGCCAACGCTGCTGCATCCAGGCGGCCTAGAACTGCTTATTGCCATGGGCCGGCAAGCCGATACGTCATTGCAGCAGGAGTTCGGACTGCCGCTGGGTTTGGTGTTCATCGACACGGTTGCGGCCAGCGCCGGCTATGCCATGCAAGGCGCGGAGAGCGACAGCGCAATCGGGCAGCAGGTGATGCGAGTGCTGCGGCAGGCCGCAGAAGCGACCGACAGCTTCTGGTGCGGGATCGATCACTTTGGCAAGAACATCGACCATGGCACCCGCGGCAGCTCCAGCAAGGAGGCAGCCGCCGACTTGGTGCTGGCATGCCTGGGCCAGCGCGAGCTCAGCGGCCGCGTGCTCAACCTGCGCCTGGCCGTGCGCAAGTGCCGCGGCGGCCCCAGCGGTCAGGAATTCCCATTCAGCATGCGCGAGGTGACGCATCTGCAGCCCGATGAGGAGGGCAACCCCATCACCACCCTGGTGGTCGATTGGACGGCACCCGCCGCAGCAACTGGACCTGGGCCCGATCCCTGGGAAGGCGAGCGCCGCACTGATGCGCGGCAGGCGATGCTGCTGTTGAAGCGGGTGCTGATGGCGAAGCTAGCTGAGCACGGCGTGGAGCTCGAGCTCACCACCGGCGGGTCGACGATGCGCGGCATCGATCAGGAGCTGGTGCGCGAGGAGTTCTATCAGCAGATCCCGGCTGATGGCACCGAGCGCCAGAAACAAGATTTCCGGCGCAAGCGCTTCACTCGGACCATCAACCGCGCCATCGAAAAGCGGTTGATCGGGATGCGGGAGATCGGCCCCGTCACGTATCTCTGGCTGTTGCCGTATCAACCGAACGCAGGCGAGGACTTCTAAGGGACAATACAACCTTGCGGACACTTCGATTACAACCAAAATCGAAGTGTCCGCAGAAGTGTCCGCAACGACCTGAAAAAGAGCTGAACAAAATCAATGCGCTTAGTTTTCACACAGGCGGCCACCGGGGCTGCGGACACTTCACTTCCCCCTCTGGGTGAAGTGGAAGTGTCCGCGCGTGAATCCCGGTGAAATTCTACCGCTGAAGTGTCCCGCTGGCTGCGGACACTTCACCTGCACCCTTAAGGAAGCTCGAAGTGTCCGCACGGACTGGGCGCCTGGGATGTGTAGTGAGCAGAGCAATGCCGGGCGTATGTGGTTGATCGTATGGACGATGCGCCCTGGGAAGTGCGCCAAAGGCTACTCCGTTCGAGCCGCCTGTGCGCGTCGTCGCCGTGCTGGTGGAGCCATGCTCTGCGGAGCTCTACGGGGCCGCAAAGGGCCCAGGGCGGGGGGGAGAGGAGAAAAATCCTGACTCACCCGCTTCAAGGCGCGGCTGCAGCCCATAAATGCATTGCGTTTTAAGGCCGTTAGGCGCAATTTTGTTGCGCGGGGTAGAAGAAAATACTCTCTGGAAACCCCATGGAACCGGCCTAAAACCGGGCATTTCCGAGCCGTCAGCCATGGCCAAATCCGGGCCAGAAAATCCACAGACACGGGAGGTGATTCCGTTCACCGGCGCCGACCGCCGCTTGCGCCCGCCCGAGAGCCTTCCGGACGCCGCCCGTAGATCCTTCACCAACGTCGTGGCCAGCCACCCGGCCTCGCACTTCAAAGCCGGCGACGCCGAGCTCCTATGCCGCTACGCCGAAGCAGCTGCAGCTGCGGAGGAAGCCGCGTTTCAGATGGCGCAACCTGGCGGGATGGTTGACGAAGACGGCAAGGTGACGGCCTGGTTTTCGATCCACCAGCAAGCAACCAAGACGCTCAACATGCTCGCATTGCGGCTGCGCATCGGCCCACAAAGCCGCGTCCTTAAGCAGTCGAAGAAGGATCCGGCATCGCTTTCGTATTACGACCGCATGCGGCAGGAAAAAGATTGGGACAAGCTTTGATGCGCGTCAGCGACGAAGAAGCATGGCGGCTCGCAATCGAGCGGATGCGGCAAAGCGGCGAGCCGGTGTGGATCCGCAACGTCGAAGGCTTGCTGCAAAGTCGCGGCCTCGACGAGACAGGCCGGTGGGCTTCCGCCAACATGCAATTTCAGTCACTCAGATCGAAGCCATGGCTCGCACTACCGTGCCATCTCAACAATACCGATGTCGAAAGGACCCTTGCCGCCGGCGACAACGGTGGCGATCTACGCGGTGAATATGCAGCTGCGGTGCTCGCAAGGCGGATGCAGCGTTACGGCATTTCGCGGTGGCACCCGGATCCGGCGCAAGCGCTTCGAGAAGCCGAAAAGGATGCGGCGGCCTGAGAAAGAAGGCCCGTGCGCAATAGGACACACGGGCCTAGGTCCTGATCTTCGAGATAGGAAAAAATGCTTCGCTCGGTCCATCCGCGATCTTGCTATGTCGCATTGTGCCAATAGGCGACATATGCAGAGCAAACAGTCTCTATTCGATCACGTCGTCGGCGCGACCGAGCAGTGGGAGAGGGATAGTGAGGCCGAGCGCCGTCATGCAATGCGTGGGCGCGAGGGGTCGAGCTGGCGGCGCCGGGGAATGTAGTCTTGTCAAACGGTCCCGAAATGGATTTATGTTGATTGTCACCGCAGCCGTGGCGAATCTCGGTCGGAATGCTTAAATTGCATTTGCTACTCGACTTGAAAATCCGGCGATTTTCTGGCGCGGTATCCGGCGCTCTCTTCGCCATCTCAGCGCTTCTCGCTGCTTTCGTCCCCGCTCCGGCGGCAGCGCAGACCGGGGAGCCGATCAAGATCGGCTACAGCATGGCGCTGACGGGGGGACTCGCCCCCAACGGCAGGTCCGCCCTGCTCGCCCAGAAAATCTGGGAGGAGGATACCAATGCCAAAGGCGGGCTGCTCGGCCGCCCGGTGAAGCTCATCCATTATGATGATCAAACCAATCCGGCGACGGCACCCGGCATCTATACCAAGCTGCTCGACGTCGACAAGGTTGATCTGATCATCGGCGCATACGGCACTAATATGCTGGCGCCGGCAATGCCGGTCGCCATGCAGCGAAAGAAGGTACTCATCGGCCTGCTAGGGAACGCGGTGAACAGCGCATTCAATTATCCGAACTACTTCAGCATGATTCCCACCGGGCCCGACCCGAGTCCGTCCTTCACCAAGGGCTTCTTCGACGTTGCGGTGCGGCAGAATCCGAAGCCGAAGACAGTCGCGATCGTGGCGGCCGACGCGGAGTTCGGTCTGAATGCCTCGGAAGGAGCGCGCGAGAATGTCAAAGCGGCCGGCCTCACCGTCGTCTATGACCGCAGGTATCCATCGACAACCACCGACCTCGTGCCGGTGGTGCGGGCGATTGCGGAGACGAACCCGGACCTCGTCATCGTCTGCTCTTATCCGCCCGACTCGATCGGCATGGTGCGAGCGGTCAACGAGGTAGGCTTCCGGCCGAAAATGATCGGTGGTGCCATGGTCGGCCTGCAGAGCACGGCGATCAAGGCTCGGCTCGGTCCGCTGCTCAACGGCTGGACCAATTACGACTACTGGCTACCGGTTCCGAAGATGCAGTTCGCAGGCGTGGACGACTTGATGAAGAAGTACCAAGCGCGCGCGGCGGTCGAAGGCGTTGATGCGCTGGGCTATTACATGGTGCCGTGGGCCTATGCCCAGCTCCAGGTGCTCCAGCAGGCGGTCGTGGCGACCACGAGCCTCGACGACTCCAAGCTCGGCGACTACATCCGCGCCAACACCTTTACGACCGTGCTCGGCGACGTGAGGTTCGGTACCAACGGCGAATGGGCGCGGTCGCGCATGCTGCAGGTCCAATTCCAGAACATCAAGAGCAACGACCTCGCCCAGTTCAAGGACATCTCGACCCTGGTCGTGGTGGCGCCCGCCGAATACGAGTCGGGCAAGTTGATATACCCTTATGAGAAGGCGCTTGCTTCAAATCCCTGAAAATCAGGCCTCATACGGAACGACCCGAATCGCACGTGGATCGAACGGCCTCTCATTCGATGATCTCGTCGGCACTCGATGACAGCCCGGGGGGCACGTCGAGGCCAAGCGCCTTCGCAGTCTTTAAGTTGATCACGAACTCGAACTTGGTTGGCTGCACGATCGGCAGATCGGCAGGCTTCTCGCCCCTGAGAATCCGACCGGCGTAGGTGCCGGCCTGACGATAGGCATCGGCGAGGCTCGTGCCGTAGCTCGCCAGGCCGCCGGCCATGGTAAACTCACGTCCTTCATAAATCGCCGGAATGGCATGGCGCGCTGCCAGCGCGACGACTTGATCGCGCTCGCTGTTAAAGAACGGGTCGGAGCCAACCAGCAGCGCTCCGGCGCCTGACCCAGTCACAGTTGCGAATGCCACGTCGATGTCGCGCTCAGTACTCGCGCTCAGGATGCTCACTTGTTGCCCGAGGGCGCGAGCGGCATCCTGAACACCTCTCAACTGAGTTTGAAAATTCGCATTGGTTGGGTTGAGCAACACCGCGATCAACGTGGCAGCCGGAACCAGCTCGTGGAGGAGCCCCAGTCGCTTTCCCTCCAGCACCTGCTGAAAGATGTACACCCCGGTTGCATTGCTGCCCGGTCGATTGAGGCTCATGACCAGGCCGGATGTAACCGGATCGACGCCATTTACGAAGACAATTGGAATCGTTGTGGTTGCCGCGTAGGCCGCAAGTGCCGCGGCGCCGCCTCCGGTCGTGACGATCACGGCTACGCGCCGGCCGACAATATCCCCGGCCAGCGTTACAAGTCGATCGGTCTGACCATCCGCGGAGCGGAAATAAATCGTCACGGTCCTGCCTTCGACGTAACCGGCGTCTTTCAGCGCCTGGCGGAATGCCGTCATCAGGTGAGGGTCAAAGGATTGGCCGTCGAGAAATCCGATTACCGGCATCGTCGCCTGCTGCGCGCGCGCCGCGAGAGGCCATGCCGCCGCGCCGCCGAGCAGTGTGATCAACTCGCGCCTTTTCACTCGATCACCTCGTCGGCAGCTACAAGCAGGCCGGGTGGGACGGTCAGGCCAAGCACCTTCGCCGTTTTGAGATTGACCACCGTTTCAAATTTGGTCGCCGCTTGCACCGGCAGGTCGGCAGGCTTATCGCCGCGCAGGATGCGGTCGACATAGGACGCCGCTTGGCGAAACATGTCGGCGAAGTCCACTCCATAGGACATGAGCCCGCCAGCCGTGACGAACGGACGGACCGAGTACACCGCCGGCAACCGGTGGCGGGCCGCGAGCGCGACAATCAGGTCACGATGGGTGACGCTAAAGACGTCCGGCGGCACCACCAAGCCGCCGTTCGGCGCGCTCGCGAAGGCCTCGATGGCGCGCTCGATCTCGGCGGTGTTCGCAACCAGGGTGGGTACGAGGTCGATCCCGAGTGAGCGAGACAGAGGCTCGGCCGTGCGCAGGTAATAATTATAAAAACTCGCGCTCCTCGGATTGACCAGGAAAGCGGCGCGCACAAGCTGTGGGGCGATCTCCTTGAGCATCGAGAGCCACTTTCCGGTGACGCTCGGCTCGTACAGCATCACGCCGGTGATATTGCCGCCCGGCTGCGGCAGACTGGCAATGAAGCCTGAGCCGATCGGGTCGGCGACCGCGGCGAACACGATGGGAATCGCACGCGTCTCACGCTGCAAGGCGGCGACGATGGGCGTGGCGTTCGCGAAGATCACGTCGGGTCTCAACGCGACCAATTCTTTAACAGACAGTTGTACCTGATCGGGACTTGCAGCAGGCGCAAAGCGGTAGTCGATGCGGAGGTTGCGGCCTTCCAACCATCCGCGCTTTTCCAGCCCATGCCGAAATCCCGCGAGCCGTGCCTGATTTTCTGAATCGTCCTCGGGGAGGCCGGTCATCACGCCGACGTGTCGCCGCTCACCGGACTGCTGGGTGCGGGCGGCACGCGGCATTGCGACCGCTACACCGGCGACAAACGTGATGAACTCGCGGCGCTTCATTCAATCACCTCGTCGGCGCGGGCGAGCAGAGTTGGCGGCACTTCGAGGCCAAGCGCCTTCGCGGTCTTGAGGTTGATGATCAGCTCGACCTTGGTTGACCGCTGAACCGGCAGATCGGCCGGCTTGTCGCCCTGGAGAATACGGCCTGTGTAGACACCCGCACGCCGGTACGCGTCAGTATTACTGCCTCCGTAGCTCATTAGCCCGCCCGCCGCGGCGAACTCGCGATACTGATAGATCGTAGGGATCGCGTGACGGACTGCCAGTGTGGCAAGCTGTTCGCTCCGACTGTTAAAAAAGGGATCGGAGCCAATTACAAGTGCTCCAGCTCGCAGTCGGATCAAGGTCGTGAAGGCGTCGTCGATATCGCGCTCGGTGCTCGCATACAAAACATGGATTTGCAGGCCGAGGGTGCGGGCCGCGCTCTGTAAATTTCTTGATATCGTCTCCGCATTGGGATTGGTCGGATGGACCAGTGAGGCCATAATGGTGGCCGTAGGGATCAACTCGCGCAGGAGCTCCAGTCGCTTCGGCCCTACCTCCACGCCTAATTGGGTGACACCCGTTATATTGCCGCCCGGCCGGTTCAGGCTGGCAATAAGTCCAAGCTCCACCGGATCGCCCGCTGTCGTGAAGATAATCGGAATCGTAGTGGTCGCCGCCTTTGCCGCGACCGCCGCAGGGCTATTCGCGACGATCGCGGCCACCTGGCGGCGAACCAGATCGGCCGCCATTGCGGGCAATCGATCGTACTGACCCTCGGCCCAGCGGTATTCGATGAGCACGTTCTTGCTTTCAGCGTAGCCGGTTTCGCCCAGGCCCTCGCGGAAGGCGGCGGCCACATACACATATTCCCCGGCCGATGCCCCATTGAGGAACCCGATCACCGGCATCGGTTACCCCCCGCAGAGTGTTGAGAACTGCGGTATTTAATACAAGCTCGTACACCAAATAGTACAAGCGGGGCGGGGAGAAAAACTCTTTAACGGCAGTGCGACTCGACGCACATCCGCGACGTCGGCGAGTAGCTCCACCCGGTCGGGCATGAACCGGTGGCCGACGGGAACGCGCGGCACCGCGTGCCCGCGGACGGGGTGCACGTGCCGGACGTCGGGGACGCGTTGTAGCCGGGCGGGCAGCCCGCGCCGACCTGCGGCACCGGCATGGGCCGGCGGTCGTCGGCCGCGATCGCCAGCGCTAGCCCGACCACGAGCAAGATGATCACTGCCGCGCCGATGATCCGCGCCAGCGCGGGGATGAGCAGCACGGCGGCGACAAGCAGCACGACAAGCGCGACGACGCACATGACGTCAATCCTCCCGTAGTAGCCAGCCGGGCAGGTGACGTGCGGTCTGCAGGTCCTCGGTGGATTTTTTGGAGATGGGTGCTCCTCGGTTTGGAGCACCGGCGGGTGGCGTGGTAGGAAGGAAGTTGGTCATTGATGCGGCCGCTCAACCGGTGCGTCGTGGCAAGCCCTGCCCGGCGGTTCGCGCCGTCGGTCAGGGCGCCTTATGTGTATCACGCGAATCGGGGCAAGTACATGGGGGACGGCTGCACCGAGGCGATGATGCTCGCGCACGGCTTCACGACCGAGCAGGTGGTCTAACTCGTGCGCGCCGGACTCGCGACGGCGACGGCCGAGCGCGTGGTCGCCGGTCGGCGCACGATGGAGAGCGCGCGGGTGCGGATCATGAGGCGGGGCATTAGCGGAGCGCACGTCACGAGCGGCGGGCAGAGCGAGCGTGAGCGGGTATTAAGAAGAGCATAGAAGTGATTGACCAACGGTTCGACAGCGCCGTCCTGCGAAATCTCGTTCAAATTGGAACAAGCGATCCACTTATGCTCTTGCTGGTAACTTATCTCGGAGCCGCATTCCATGCGTCGCTTTTTGGTGGCGTACGGGTGTTTATGATTCCGCATCAGGAGAAATTGAGAGAGATGTTCAATGGGCCGCCAAGCAATGCGAGTCTGCGAGAGCCTGATCTAGGTATCGTGCAAAAAGTTGCGCATCAACTTGAACTAGTTTACCGCCTTGCTGTTTTCGACAGCTTCCTGAACAACTTGACCAGCTATGCCTTGGCAGCAACTCCTTCTAAGGCAATCGGAAGAGCTCAAATGCAGGTCAGTGTTTTGCTTGGAAAAACACGTGCAGATGTCGTGAACGACTACATTGCACGACGCACCAAGTCATTATCCAGAGAAAACTTCGGTACTCGCATCCAAGCACTTCGAGAGATATCGGGAACTGACTTCCGGATACCCCAGAATGATCTCGATGATCTGAAGAGACTGAGCAACCTTCGGAACGCAATAATTCACGAGGGCTCCGCATTCCAATTCACTGTTGACGACGATCTGCGTATTCATTCTCACGCGGAGACGCAAACGATCACGATGGGTCCAGAAAATTTCGACACGATAAATCGAGTTGCTGCTTCGATATACGAACAGTATGTCACCCACTTCATCGGTCGCGATTTGAATGAGGCTGAATGCAGCATGGTGGGTGCGCTAAAGCCGCCAGCAAAATAAACGCCAGGACTGACACGGGCACCAAAGGCATGAGGTGATAAACCTCAACACCTGCGCTCATTCATACACGTATAGCAGCACACCCGAAGGTAACGGCTCACACGCGTGGACACTCAGCTATGAGACCGCACGCCGACGCACGGCTATGAAGCGACGCGCGAGGCCGCGATGGCGGCGTTCGCGAAGAGTTGGCGGAGGGAGCACCAATGACATTTGAAACTGTTGTGGCTGAATGTCCGCAATCGAGGACAAACCGGAAAACACTTGCTCGTTCTGAGCATTACTGGTTTTGACCCGAACCGGTCTTCAGCGCAGACGCATATCTGGGCCGTCCCCTTGCGGCCTGATCTAGCTTCCTGCACGACCTCAGCGCGGTGTGGCAGCTTTCTCCCCCAGGCGAGGGGGTGATAATAATGATCGCGCGCGCTGCGATGTTGGACACCCTTCCGCCTCTCTCGGGGAGGACTCAATGGCCCTCTTTCACCAGCCAACTGGACTTGGAGATCAACTAACAGATGAACTACCCGTTAGCGAATGGTGTCTGGAGGAACTACGAAAGCTTCAGAAGCAAATATCAAAACTGCACAAGGAACCCTACGAGCTTTTTGATTTCGGCCTACAAGACATTCGACTGAAGTCCGAAAAAACAATTGAAGGGAAGCTAAACCGGTTAACGCGAGTGTGCGCGTGGAATGCCTTGGCCCTCAAGACCGAGTTCAAGCTCAAGTTACTTTATGCAATTGACGGCTATCTGTCAGCGGTGGATGCCAAAAACCCGGTTTCGACTTTCTTGCTGGCGCGGTATCTCCTCGAACTTGTAGCAACCGTTAGCGCCATCGATTTCGGATTTCAAAATTGTTTCGATGTCAACTTTCGTGACTGGTTCAAGCGTGGTGGGGGGTTTATCGCGCTATTGTATCGAGCAAGGCATTCAACTTCGGATGGGAAATTCAAATCAATGATGACTGAACGCGGCATTCCAGCAGTCCTTGTTCAGCCGATCCGCATATCAAAAGCAATTAAGGACCTAGTTTCTCGACCTGGATTTGAGTCGGCGGTTTCAACGTATGACTCACTTTCCAATATGTGTCATCACAATGGGTCGGGTCATAAAATGCTCACCGAAAATATTCGGGAGACGGATGTGGTCGTCGGCCCGCGCGGCGCTGCATTTCTCTTGAGAGAAAAGGTGACGGCTGTGACCTTGAGTTACCCGGCTTCACATTTTGCGTCGCAATCTTTAACACGAACTGCTCGCGTCGCATGGTGGAGTGCGCATTGCGCAAATAAAATGATCAATAGACTGCCGGAAAGACCATTCACAAACAAAGAGCTCAGCACGCTCACTGATAGACGACTAACTAGCGTGCGGCCATTTGATGCCTCGACTGTTGCGCGGCCAAGCCTCGCCAAACGCGCGAAGATTGGTCGCAATGATCCATGTCCTTGTGGATCAGGAAAAAAATACAAGGGTTGTTGTGGAAGGCAGGGCAAGCCCGATGAGGCACTAAAGAGCTACCGGGACAGCCTCTTCCGTTCGTGAGGACCTGCTTCAGGCGAGCGCGCGCTGCTGGCGGGCTGCTCAGCGAGCCAGGTCGACACTAATTGAGGCACGGCACGCGTTAGGAACGCGTTGAGTTTGCTCGCGCGCCTCGACCGCGCCCTGCCAGTCAGCGTGGCCCAGCGGGGTCGCATTGGTGCCCGTCGGGTCCGCAGAAACCTGCAGGTTCAAATAGGTCAACGAGGTTGACCTAATAACCAATTGATCGGATCGACAAAAGCTGGCCGACGCTGATTGTTTCTAAACCTGCACCGCCGCCGCGGTCGCGCTGCCGGGGTTGAAGAATTTTCTTCGTTCCCCCCCCCGCGGGGGTTCGCGATCGGCTAGCGGCCTCTCGGCGCGTTTTCAAATGAAAATCCCACGACAAGCAGCAGCAGGGACGAAAAAGGGCCGATGTCATGCGTTAATCAGACGGTCGAACTGCAGGAGTCTTCGCCCTTGGACACGAATGGGTGAAGGCGACCGGCGCCGAGATGAACGAGGCGCGCCTGCGCATGACGCGCATCCCCAAGGACGCGGATCTCATCCTCAACAAGGTGTCTGGGGTGCCTGGCATTCTGGATCGGCAATGCAATCGTGATGGGCGGGAGTGCCCTCGATCATGCAGGCGATGCTTGATGAGGTGGCACCCAAGCTCAAGATCGGCGTTCGCATGCTCTCGGAAACGGTGCGCGCGGATGCGCGCGAGGGCGACATCGGCATGCAACTCGGCGAGATCGCCAAGGCCAATCCTGCGGTTGCGATCGGGAGCTATCCATTCTTCGATCCGCCACACGGGCCCAACACGAATGTGGTACTGCGCGCCCGCGATCCACAGAAGCTCGCGCGTGCGAAGCGCGCGGTCGAGGACATGCTGGAGCGAGTGCGGCGCGCACAATCAAATAACGCCTGAGCCTCGCCCTCGCTCGACGAACGCGACAAGAGAATTGGTGGGTTCGGCCATTGGCAATCCCTCCGAATTGGGGCATGGCCGAGATATGGCATCGCCGCGTGGTTGCTGCTACTGGCCACATGGCCAGGGCAAAAGCTGTGGTGTACCAAAATCAGATTCTACAATATTGGTAATGAATCCCCGAGGACAGGTCGCGATGTGATGACTCCGAGGCGCTCAATTGCGCGAGGGAACGGGCATCTTTGCTCAGCGAGCGATGAATTCGGGACTCGTTGTAATATCCGGGCGCAGGATTTTAGCACCCGGCGCAAGTGGGCCCCGCCCAAGACCACCGTGTGTCGTACCCGCATTCTCATCGCAAGGTCACCATCGACGATCTGCGTGAGGCTCAACGTCAAGTGCTTCAGGCCTCGCACCTCCTACACGTCATCGATGCCGCGAAAGCACGGCGATCGAAGAAGCCTTAAACGATCCCCTTACCATCGCCGCCGCATATTCGCGTATGGAGGTGATCTTGCCGTCTGCAGCATGCAGGAACAACACATACTCCTGGCGCGTTGCTTCGACGACTTCGGTGTCAAGCGTAACGTGGCGTGTGAGTGATGGAACCAAAATCGACATCGCACGGCTACAGCTTGAGCAGGCTGCCATCTAAACTGACGGAGAAACATCGTGACCTATGTCGATGGATTTGTTGCGGCCGTCCCCACCGCCAATCGCGAAATCTACAAGAAACATGCAGAAGCCGCTGCCGTCGTCTTCAAGGAGCACGGCGCACTGAAACTCGTGGAGTGTTGGGGGGACGATGTGCCCGACGGCAAGGTCACGTCGTTTCCTATGGCGGTCAAGCGCAAGGATGATGAGACAGTTGTTTTCTCATGGATCATTTGGCCTTCGCGCAAAGTGCGTGATGAAGGCATGAAGAAGGTCATGGCCGACCCACGCTTACAACCGGACAAGAACCCGATGCCCTTTGACGGAAAACGCATGATCTACGGTGGTTTTGAAATGATCGTGGAGGCATGAGCGCCTTTGGGGGCGTGTGACCAAGATTTGGCTGGCGATTGGCGCCACTTCTATCGCCCGGTCTGTTCAGCGGGCAAGCCGAGCGACACGGCGGCGCGCAAGACGCCGCAGCATCGTATCTTCCAGCAGCCTGGAGGCATTCTCGGCAGCGATCTTCTCGGCGCTACGGCGAACGGCGAGCATCTCGACGAGCCGTTCGCCCGCCGGTGCCAACCGCTGCACCGGACGTGTCGGCATGATCGCGACGAACGACGCGATCATGCGACATCGAGCGGATCGTTCTTGGCGAGAACTCCGCTCGCTCTGGCGAACTGGCGAAGCTTGAGCGGATTGACTTGGCGCACAGGCATGCCGGCCGCGAGCAAGGCACGCATGACGCCGCGCTCATATCCTCCGCTCGCCTCGAGGCCGATTGCCCCAATCGAGAAGCAACTGTTCAACCAGCTTGGTCCAGCCGGCGGCGTCATTGCTCACCGAAGCACATTTCTCCTCGGGCAAGAGCATGACGTCCAAACGATCCTTCGACACATCGATACCGCCAAACGAGAGCATTGCCATCTTCGTATCCCCTCTCTTGCTGATGCGGGCTCGTGCCCGGGCAACTGTTCGGGTATGGAAGAAGCGACCGGAGCTTCAAGCTCACTCACGGACTGGAATCCGAAACGGGGCGGGCTTCCGGTCGCGACGGGAGTGCGGTCATGACCCGGCGCCCGTCACCGCTCACAAAGCTCTTTTCTCGTCATACAAAACGCCGCGCATTCATCTCGCTGCTTGGCGGCGCGGCGGCCGTGCGGCCACGAAACCGGTCACCGAGAAGCTGAAGACAAAGGTATAAACGCTAGGACCCGCCAAATGCCGAATGAGACACACCTAAAAAGGCTAATTTCTGATGCCGTTTTCGAGGCACATAACACGCATGGAGGACAAGCCGCAGGAGACCGACTTTATATTAGTCGCGAGGATTCCCGGATCATTGCGAGCGCGGCTTTTGATGTGCTGAGGCGTGCGAATGTCCTGCTCATTGATCAGCCTGGTCAGTCCAACCCTGAAACAGCCTGAGGCGACAGCGTGCCAAGGTAAGGGAGCGATATGAGACGCCGCGAGTTCATCACACTGCTTGGCGGCGCGGCGGCGGCTTGGCCGTTTGCGGCGCGCGCGCAGCAGCCGGCGAAGCTGCCGATGGTCGGGTTTCTCAGCAGCAGATCGGCCGGCGAGTCGGCGAAACACGTCGGCGCCTTCCGGCAGGGCCTAACCGAGGCCGGTTACGTCGAGGGCCAGAACGTTGCGATCGAATATCGTTGGGCGGACGGTCAATATGATCGACTGCCAACACTAGCATCCGAGCTGATTTCTCGTCAGGTAACGGTAATTGCAGCGACTGGGGGCAATGTCTCGGGGCTAGCCGCAAAGGCAGCCACCCCTACAACGCCGATCGTGTTCATCGTTGGTGACGACCCGGTCAAGTTGGGTCTTGTCAGCAGCCTCAATCGGCCGGGCGGCAACGCCACTGGCATGAGCGTGTTCACCACTGAGTTGGGCTCAAAGCAGTTGGAGCTTTTACACGAACTCGTGCCCAAAGCATCTACCATCGGGTTGCTGATCAACCCCAATTATCAGGGCTCTGAGGCCGAAGCGGTGGCTGTGCAGGCAGCAGCACAAGCTATCGGACGGAAGATTCTAGTACTGAACGCTAGCAACGAAGGCGATATCGATAATGTTTTCGGAGCGCTCGTGCAGCAACAGGTCGATGCGCTTCTAGTGAGCGCTGATGCATTATTCGTGAGCCGTCGCGATCAATTGGTTGCGCTCTCAGCACGTCATTCGATTCCGGCGATTTACGATTTGCGCGAGTTCGCTCTGGCGGGAGGGTTGATGAGCTACGGTACCAGCCTCGCGGATGCGTATCGCCACGTCGGCATCTACACTGGCAGGATTCTCAAGGGCGCTAATCCCGCCGACTTGCCGGTCCAGCGGCCAACCAAATTCGAGTTTGTCATCAACCTTAAAACCGCCAAGGCGCTCGGCCTCGACGTGCCGGCGACGCTGCTCGCCCGCGCCGACGAGGTGATCGAATAGCAGGCTGCTGGCTATGCTCGTTATTGGCACTTTCCGGAGAGCCAAAGGTCTGCTGGTTAGGGCGAAGCAGACGTACTTCGCGCGCAACTCAACCGGCCACGACTGGACAACGGCGAAGGTCAGCGCGATCAAGGCAGGGGGGACGAGGCTTGGCAATGAAACTGATATTGATGGGCGACGTCAATTTGATGGATGTTACAAACCCCGAAGAGCCGTTCCGGAAAATTCTCGGCGAGCTGAATGCGGCGGATGTGGTGTTCGGCAATCTGGAATGTTGCCTCCACCTCCCGGCTTCGCGTCACTCGGATGCCAACGAGGGATTCTTCGCCGACCCCGTGGTGGGCGGTGAAGCGCTCAAGCTCGCCTGCATCCATGCGGTCGGGATCGCCAATAACGTCAACTACGGCGCTACCAGCATTGCAGCTTCGATTGCGCGGCTGGACGAGGTCGGCATCTTACATACCGGCGCTGGCCCCAATCTCACGGCCGCGCGCGCTCCTGCGGTGGTCGAACGCAACGGACTACGCGTCGGCGTTCTGCAACGCAGCTCGGTCTATTGGCCGACGGACCATGAGGCGCGCGACGACGCACCCGGCATCGCGGTCTTGCACGGCCATACCGCCTATCATGTGCCGATGGGCCGGTTGCATGCGGGAATCCCCCCGGCCAATCGGCCCGGCATTCCACCGGTGATAATCACCTGGGCCGATCCGGCCTACCTCGCCGACTTCTGCAAGGACATCGCGGCGTTGCGCTCCAAGGTCGACATCCTGGTTGCCTCCTGCCATTGGGGGCTCGGACGCGAGCCACTACAATATATGACCGAGATCGGCCGCGCAGCCATCGACGCCGGCGCCGATGTCGTCGTGGGTCACGGGCCGCACTATTCGCTGCCGATCGAGCTCTATAAGGGGCGGCCAATTTATTACGGTCTTGGCAATCTTTGCTTCAAGACTGGCCACCTCGGGCGCAGACACGAGAACTGGATCGGAATGGTTGCCGAAGTTTCGTTCGAGAACGGAAGGTGCGGCTCTGATAATTTCCGCTTCGTCCGCCACAATTCCTGCCATGAAACCATATTCCGACGGCCTGCGGACGAGACCGAGGTGCTTGCGGACCTCACCGCGCGCAGCAAGGCGCTCGGTGCCACGCTCACCGCCGAGGACGACCGTGTCCGCATTGCGCCCTGAAGCTTGGCGCGCGACACTATTCCGCTAATTGAGGACCAAACGTGCGCAAATGGATCGCAACATCGATCGGCTTGGCGCTGCTTGTCGGCGGCACGGCGCAGGGGCAAACCAGCAAAGACGTCTATCCCAATCGGCCTGTGCGGATGATCGTGCCGTTCGGAGCCGGCGGTCCGGGCGACATCTTCGCCCGCCTGATCGGACAGAAACTATCGGAACAGCTCGGCCAGCAACTCGTTATTGAGAACCGCCCTGGCGCCGGCGGCAATATCGGTGCAGGTATTGCGGCGCGCGCGCCGGCGTATGGCTATACGCTACTGATCGGAAGTTCCACGCTGTGGGTCAACGCCAGCCTCTATCCGACAGATTCCCTACGACCCGGTGAGGGATTTCGAGCCGATCATCATCGGAGCGACGTCGCCCGAGGTGCTGGTCGTGCATCCGTCGGTACCCGCCAAAACCGTGCAGGAGCTCGTCGCGCTGGTGCGCGCTGGAAAATACAATAATTTCGCCATCGCGGGCGCTGGGACACCGCCACATCTGTCAACCGAGCTGTTTAGGCTATCGCTCAACCTCGACATCGTGACGGTGCCGTTCGGCGGCGGCGGGCCGATGGTGCAGTCGGTAGTCGGGGGCCATACGCCAGTCGCATTCGCGACACTGCCGTCGGCGTCGGCGCAGATCAAGGACGGTCTACTGCGCGCGCTTGCAGTGACCAGCACAAAGCGTATCGCGATCCTTTCCGACGTGCCGACGATGGAAGAAGCCGGTGTGCCCGGCCAGGTGCAAGAGGCACCGCAATGTGTCTGGGCACCCGCCGGTACGCCACGCGAGATCATCAATCTTTTGTACCGCGAGATCGCGCGCGCAGTTGCGTCGCCGGACCTCAAGGAGAAAATGGCGGCAATAGGATATGAGCCTTCCGCCGTGCCGCCGGATGAGTTTAAGGCGCGGATCAAGGCGGACATGCCAAAATGGGCGAAGGTGGTCCACGATGCCGGCATCAGACCATAGCGCGTGGCCGAAGCGTTAGCGTTGCCCAGAATGCCTGGAGGAAAGTGTGAGCCGGAAAATAGCCATTGTCGGAGCGGGTGCGGTGGGCGGTTATGTCGGCGCCCATATGGTACAAGCCGGCGAGGACGTGACGTTCATCGATCCTTGGCCCGCGCACGTCGAGCACATGCGAAAGCATGGCTTACGCGTGACGCACGCCATGGACGTGCCGGAATTCTGCGTGTCCGTGCGCGCCCTGCACGTGACGGACGCGCAGCAGCTCGCCAAGGAGAAGCCGGTCGACATCGCCTTCGTGTGCATGAAGTCGTACGACACGGCGTGGGCAACGATGCTGATCCGGCAATATCTGGCACCCGACGGCTACGTGGTCTCGCTGCAGAATTGCATGAACGAAGAGACGATCGCTGGCATCGTGGGCTGGGGCAAGACACTCGGCTGCATCGCGAGCAGCATCACGGTCAACCTCCCGGAGCCCGGCCTGATCCACCGCGGCGCCGGCAAGGGCGGGAGGGCGCACACCGTATTTCGCGCCGGCGAGGTGCACGGCCGCATCACTAAGCGGGCGGAGGAGGTCTGCCGCTTGGTCGCTTATGCGGACAGCGCCAAAGTGACCGGTAACCTGTGGGGCGAGCGTTGGTCGAAGCTGGTCACCAACGCAATGGCCAATGGGATTGCCGCCTGCACCGGCCTAAGTAGCGGCGAGATGCTGCACAGCGACCCGATCCGACATTTCTCCACCCGCGTCGGCAGCGAAGCGATCCGCGTCGGGCAAGCGCTCGGCTACCAGCTTGAGGAGATCTATCACTTGCCGCCCGAGACGATTGCGCGCGCGGGCGAAGGCGACGAAGCTGCAATGCGTGCCTGCGACGAGGAGCGCTTCAGGCAGGGCAAGCGCACCGCCGCCGGACAACGCCCTTCGATGGGCCAGGATATGCAGAAGGGCCGGCGCACAGAAATCGAATTCCTCAATGGCCTAGTGGTGCGGGAGGGTGAAAAGGTGGGTCTAACGTGCCGCGCCAACGATGTGCTGACTGACATCGTCAAGCGCGTCGAGCGAGGTGAGCTCAAGCCCGATCCACGGCACATTACGGAACTCCGACTGAACTGAGTCGGGGGCTCGAAGCGGCTCGTGTGGCCGTGCTTGCGGGCGGCCACGCGGCCGCCGAGCCGCCCAGCACGTGATGAACTCGCGGCGCTTCATTCGATCGCCTCGTCGGCGCGGCCGACCAGCGTCGGCCGGACTTCAAGGCCGAGCGTCCGGTCGGCCCTCACAATGGACTGATAGGTAGGAACCTGCGCGCCGAGATGGCGCTACACTGTCTCGATCTCAAGTGGAAACAGCGCATCAAGGTCACTTGCCCGCATGAGATGATAGACATTGAAACGGTAAGCGGGCCCAACCGAGACTTCCGGCGGCGTGAACGGAAAGGCGAGATTCCCGGCTGTAGACAGCCTGCCTTCATAGCCATGGTGCAGCAGATATTGCTTGGTCGTCCGGACCACTTCGGCCGCCCGCGGCCGCGTGGGCGCGATGCATTCGCCGAGGACGAAGGCTTCACCTAGCGGCGTGTTCTGTGTCACCGGTGTCATGCGGACGCCATTCACCCCGTAGACCCGCCAGGTGAGCACGTAATCTTCGGCCGCATCTTCGCAGACAAGATCGCGCACCACGCTTTCGACTTCTTGCAAAAGTTGCTCATGGCGCGCGATGAAGCGGGGATCGGCAGTGCCGCAGAGCAGGATCGCGCGCTCCCCCACATGCCGCGCCCCCTCGATCTTGACCCATGGCTCTCTGGCCTCCTCCCAGACCGCGCCGACGACGCGTGTGCGCCGGTCGTCGAGGGCATGATACGTGGCGCGCGCAAGATCGAGTCGACCTTCCGGTTCCTGCACGGTGAACGGATCGCTCTGCTCGTAGAGGCTGTGCGCCGCCACCGACACCGGCGTCGCACGGCGTTGCGGCGCCATGCTTTCGAGTTCGAAACCCTCTTGATCGAGCGTTGCCAGGATCGAATCGCGTCCGCCAGGAACGCAGCACAGCGACGCGCATTCGATGATCTTGGCCATATGCTGCGCGGGTCCGATGGGAAAGCCAGCCACCGCCGGCAACGCCGCGAAGATCGCGGTGTCACAGGCCCGGCCGGCAACGACGACGTCGACGCCCGCAGCCAAGGCGCGCTGGAACGCGCTCATACCCATCTGACCAACGATATTGGCCGCAGCGTCCACTTCCGTCGCGTCGAGCATCGGCATGCCGTCGATCGGTACGACGCCATTCGAGCGAAGCGCGGCTTTGAGCACTGTCCTTTCAATGTCGGCGCGCAGCACGCCCATGCGAAAGCTGAGCCCCTCTTCGCGAGCTATCTCGCGAATGATCGCCAGCGTCTGCTCGAGATGCGGCTTGGCGCCGGCCGATCCGGCGGAGCCGATGATGAGGGGAATTTTCAGCTTTAGGGCGCCGAGCAGCACCTTGCGCAGGTCCCGCCGCGTGGCAGCCAGCGCGGTCGCGAGCTCGCCGCTGCCAAGATAATAGGGACCGATGTCGATCGATCCCATGTCGCAACCGATCAGATGCGGCTTCCGCTCAAGTCCCGCCGAAAACGCCGGCGTCGGCACGCCGTATCCGAGCTGCCCAGAGGCGCCAAGAATTCGGATCGGCTCCGAACCGTTCGCTTTGGAAAAATGGTCCAATATCCGCGCGGACGCGGTCATATTTCAAGCCTCAGGAGCGGCGTGTGCTGTTGCGCACCATAGACGTCACGGTCGCCGGGGTCACCCGACATGATTTGGCGCGGCACCACGATCTTGATCGCACGGCCGAGCGGGTAATTGATCACCGTGACCGCGTCGACTGCCACGCCGTAAAGTGGCGCGATCTTCTCAGCAATGAGCGCTTCCGACTGCGTCGCCCGTTGATAATCCGCGTCGCTGCGGAAGATGACATCCAAGGTGATGCGACGCGGGCCGGCGTTCTTGCTGCGCACTACTTGCGCGAGGTCCTGGAGCTGCATGGCCTATTCGTATGAATGCGAACGAGACGGTGACAAGGGCATTCAGAGACTGTTTTACAGCCGCTTCACCTCGAACTGTGGACTCACCAAGTATGACGCCGGCACAGCTCGTCCGTGCCAAAAGGGGACATAATCTACCTCGTCAAGCTGCCAGCTTCGACATACATCAAACCGATACCGGCCCTGCAAATTTCATGGATGTAGTGGGCACACCGAAGAATGGAAATGACTACCGACCTCAGAACGGCGCATCACCCGCGTCCGGCTGCACGGCATGCGTCATGAGAAAATCGAGAATCGGCCGAGCCTCGTCGCGCTTGAACCCTTCGAGCGTTTGCGTGTGATTGCTTATGTAGAGCGCTTTGCGGCCGGTCTCAGGATGGGTGCGCACAAGCGGATGCGTGGATTCCGTCTGCACGTCGCCGGGGTCACGTACCTTGGCCGCCATTTTCTCGTTGCCGGCGTAATGGCCATCTTTGGTAGAACCTATCTCGTCGTTCCGGCTGAGTATCTTGCGGTCTCCGACATTGCTGGTCTTGATGCCCTTGAGCATCTCTTTCATCGGATCGGATAGCGCGTCGTAAGCGAGGTACATGTTGGCAAATAGCGTATCACCGCCCGCATCAGGCGTCTCCTTGGCGTAAAGTATCGTCGCCTTTGCGGGCTTCGGATTGAACATCTGGTCGGTGTGCCAGACCTCCCCGAATGCTCTGGTGTCACCCT
>WNFZ01000308.1_pt1 | contig 65569 bp, 48 predicted proteins | sample 5400081 | NCBI WGS metagenome assembly WNFZ01 (sample SAMN13153365, study PRJNA577476) | soil metagenome | isolation source: 80 cm soil or saprolite under grassland replicate 1 | place: USA:California | collected 2016-06-15
TAGTGCGGTTCCTCAGCCAACCGACAACGCCTGCTATGGAAGCTGCCGTGTAGCTGAGGTGAGAGGAAAAACTCGATGTCAGTGATAATCGCGGCCAAGAGTTCATTCCGATCACGGCCTTTTTCAACACCCACAGGCGCTTACACCAACTACCCCAAATAGCCATTCGTGACATAGCTTCTAGCTTCCCCATGCGGTCGTCGGCAATTTTGCTTGGTGAATGACATCCGTCAGCCGGCGATGCCAATCCACGTCACGCCACATGCCGACGAATTGAGGACCGCAGAAGTTGCTTGTGGCCATGGCTGACCAGCGCCCGGTGCTCGCGGCGCGTCGAACGCCGATTTCGCAGAGTTCTTTTATCCAGTTCCAGTTAAGCAGCGGCCAATCTTTGTAGTTGACCAGGCTCCAACACTCGGTAGTAATCAGTGGCTTGCCGCTTACCCGGGACCATTCTGCCAGTTGATCGATTCCCTTGCAAAGGCTCGCCTGCCACTTTGCGGGATCGCTGCGATACAAAGTTTCCGCGCGTTTTTGGATATTGTTGTAGCCCTTCGGGTCGAATTCCTCAAAGTGATAATCGACCTGATTGTAGAAATCAGACAAACTAGTCATCCACAAGTGGAGCTCGAGGAAATCCAACATGCCAACATCTTGATCTCGCCACGTGTCGAACTCATCGGTGAAGGAGAATGTGCAAACAATATTCGGATATGCCTGCTTCAGATGCGCAATGCTTTCGCGTATCCACCTCGCTCCTTCGGCGGAATTTCTCTTGGTTCCAGCGGCTATCCATGGCGTCCAGATCGGAATGCAAAACTCGTTACTCAAGTCAACATACAGGATGCGGTCTAGCGGATTAGCCTTCGTGATGCTGTCGAGGGTCTTTCGCCAAACTTCTGCCAGATCCCGTGGTGTTTTAATTCTCATTCGAATGTTATCGGGATCTTCTCGCCACCAGGTTGAAAACGCGACCAGAATGTTACGCTGAGCACACTTGGTGATGAACTCGTTCAAATGCGGCTGGACGCGAACGCGATTGATTGCCGGACTACCCCACATTTCCTGGTTCCAACAGGGAATTAGTTCCCACTCCCTTTCAGGATCCGCGGCGAGGAAGTGTGGGAAGGCGTCGATACGGACCGCGTCATAGCCTCGCCGCTTTAGATCATCGAGGGCAAGATCCCAGTCTTCGTAGCCGGCACCACTCCAGTGCCGTTCCAGCCAAGAGAAGTCCCACATCGCTATGGCGAGAGGGTGGGTCAGCGTTCGGCCCGACAGCGCGAGAGCAGGTGCGCTCGCATAGAAGGTAGCCCCCAAGGCGGCAGCGCCTTGCAGAAATGCCCGACGGTCGATCATCCTTATCTCCCTTTCTGTAGTGGGATAAATCCTTGAAGCCCTACCTATCTATGAAGCATGTTGTGGAATTCTTGATTCTGTTGAATTCCTACTCATTCCTGTGTGCGATCATTCGCCGTCCACCACGCCTCGATCTCTTCCAACGTCTTTCCCTTAGTCTCGGGGAATCGTGTGCCAACAAACCACGCGCCCAGGAAACAGAACGATGCATATACCAGAAACGGAAAACCGTGATTGAAATGCTGAACCAGATATGGATTCTGATCGAGCGTGGGAAACGTCTGCGAGACCACGAAGTTTGCCATCCATAGTGCGACAGTTGCCATGGCCATCAACCGCCCGCGAAATCTCAGAGGGAAAATCTCGGAGAGGATGACCCATGTAACTGGGCCGACCGAACACGCGAAAAAGGCCATATAAGCCAGAGCGAATAGCAGAAGGGAGCTACTTGAGGACGCTCGCGCCATGCTGAGACCGACCGCACACAGGCAACATCCCATACCGACTGCACCAGCCAGCCACAGTGGCTTTCGGCCAATTCGATCCACGAACGCCATCGCAAATACGGTAAACGCAAGGTTGACGCTGCCCAGCACCACTGTCTGAATCAGTGCTACATCGGCGGCGACGCCAGCGTGTTTGAATAGCTCGGGAGCGTAATAAAGAAATACATTGATCCCAGTAACTTGCTGCAGACAGGCAAGGACAATTCCGATCATTGCAATTCGACGCGCCGCCGGCGTAACGAGCGTAGTTCCTCTGTTCTGGATGGTGGCAAGCAATTCCTGCCATTCCACTTGGCTCCAGGAATTACCCTCAATGTGGGCGGCCACCCTTCTCGCTTCGTCCTCGCGTCCTTTAAGAAGGAGAAATCGCGGCGTTTCGGGAACCACAAACACCAGGCTGAGAAGAGCAATGGAAGGCAAAGCACCGGAAGCGAACATCCACCGCCAACCACTCGACAGATTCCATTGCGGGGTCCCGTAACGTACGATCTCGTAGTTGACGAAATAAATCAGCAGCATGCCGCATACAATCGCCAGTTGGTTGAGCGTCACCAGGCGGCCGCGCCATCGCGCCGGCGCTATTTCCGCGATGTACAACGGACTTGCCATAGATGCTGCCCCGATGCCGAGACCACCAACGATGCGAAAGACAACAAATAGAGCCAGGCCAGGAGCGAGCGCCGTTCCCACAGCAGAGACAAGAAACATGACTGCAGAGAGCAAGATGACCGCCCGCCTACCAATGGCATCGCTCACCTGTCCTGCGATCGCCGCGCCCAAGACGCAGCCGGCTAGCGCGCTACTTGCGGCCCACCCCGTCGCCGCAGGTCCGAGGTGGAAATGGGTCTTCAGCAATCCAATGGCGCCAGAGATGACGGCGGTGTCATAGCCGAACAACAATCCTCCGAGGGCGGCAATGGAGGAGACAATGCCAACGAATAAACTATTCGCACCAGATGATGCACGGACGTCTGCTGGTTGGACAGAAGACATCATGGTCGCGACCATCGTCCCACGACCTACGAACGATAGCTATGCCCCAAAGACTCAAAAAATATATCCTTAATGAATCAGAGACTTGGTTCAGCCAACTATTAGAGGACAGCTCACATTGACTCGAAAGACTCCGAACGCGGCGAAAGCCATTCACGGGGGGAGCAAGCATTTTGGTGTCCGAGACCTGGCCAGACTGGCGAAGGTTTCGGTTGGTACCGTGGATCGCGCTCTTAATAGCAGGACCGGCATAAGTCAGACGACGCGGGATCGGATCCTGAGGCTCGCCCGCGAAAACGGGTATGCGCCGAACCTCTCTGCGCGCGCACTTTCGTTTTCTCGTTCCTCGCTGCGCGTCGGCCTCTGCATTCCTCGCGAGATCCGGTATTTCTACGATCAGATCTACGCCGGGTTTATGGCTGAAGCAGAGCGCTACCGGCATGTAGGTCTCGAAGTGGTTTATAGGCCGGTTAAGAAGCTCAGTTCGCCCGCTGCCCACGCAATCAATACGCTGCTCGACAACAAAATCGAGGCGCTGGTTATCACTCCGGGCAGTGCCAAGAGCATGGCACCGTTGATCGAGAAGGCGGAGCGAGAACGGGACATCCGGGTGGTCTGCATTGCCAGTGATGACTCTCCTACTTGCCGGTCAACCGCTATCAGCGTCGATCCAAATGTAAATGGCAGCGTGGCCGCCGAACTAATGGCAAAGGTCGTTCCTCCCGGCACGAAGGTCGCTATCCTTACAGGCATGCTTTCCACCGAAGAGCACAAAATTAAGGTCAATAGTTTTCGCCGCACCTTTCCGGTGGAGTGCCGCGGCGGCAAGGTCGTGAGAATTATCCAAGGCCACGAAGAGGAGGAAGAAGTATTCAAAAAAACTTTGCAATTGCTGCGCGAAGAGCAAGACCTTGGCGGCATCTACATCAGTACGGTCAACAGCATCCCGGTGTGCAGGGCAGTTGAGATCGAGGGTAGGGCGGGCAAAATCAAGATTATCTCGACGGACCTGTTCGCTGAAGTTACTCCGTATTTTCTGAATGGAACTCTCACTGCCGCCATTTATCAGAACCCATATAGACAGGGTCAAATCGCAGTCGAGCTAATCGTGGATCACCTTCTGCGCGGGAGACCATTCCCACACACTTACTATCTCAATCCGGTGATCGCTCTAAGATCCAATCTGAGTATGTTCCGGGAGATGCGCGATACGCATCCTTACCCCAACCCTGTGGATCATGTCGTGATTGCTGACTCCTACTGATTGTTCACCTAGCGACACGTTCAGGCTCAAGGGAGGTGGCCGATGACTACCACATCACCGCAAGTTTACAAACTAAATCTGCACCTGAGGTATGGCCCGGTAGTTATCGGAGATGTTCTATATCCCCCGGGCGGTGTCTTCGGTCCACGCATCCAACGTGACTACCAGCTTGTTGTAATCCACAGAGGATCGCTCCGGCTCAAATTGGACGAACAGTGGATTGAAGTAGCGGAGCACGACGGCATTCTGCTCAGTCCATGTCACCGGGAGCACTTCTACTTCTCCGCGGATCGAGAGACACACCATAGCTGGCTCGCGATTTCGCCCCGGTTTATATCGACAACGATTCGCCGGGAACTGGAACGACAACATGGCCCTGTTCCATTTCTCGGGAGGATGTCCAGTCTTCTTGAAATTGCTCGCCTAGTGTGCCCGGCTTCGAAAGAAAATGAAGTCCTGCAGAATGAGTTCTACCGTGGCCTGGCCCTTGCGACAGTGTGTGATTTTGCTGCGACCGCCAGAACCGGCAGGGGACATAAGAATCCGCACGCCGTCACGCTGATGCGACTGGAACAGTTCATCTTTCGGCGATATGCAGAGCCGATCGGCTTGCGGGAGATGGCGCAAGCCGCCGGTGTATCCCGTCAGCATCTACTACGCCTGTGCAGGGAAGGCGGCAGGGTCACTCCCACAAAACAGCTCTACGCCCGTCGGCTTGGGGTTGCTGCTGACATCCTCCTGCATACCGGACTTTCGGTGGCTGAAGCGGCAGAGCGATGTGGTTTTGTGAATCAGTTCCACTTTTCACGCAAGTTCAAGCAGGGTCGCGGCTGCAGCCCCCTCGAGTGGCGGATGCAATTCTGGAGAGGGCGGGCATGAAGACCCTTGATCCACGGTCGCCAGGCTATACGGCGAATGCCCATCCCCCAATTATTTGGTTCAGCCAATGTGCGGTAAGGGATTATAGGGAGCCGAGCTCGACCGTGTTATGAAACCTGCCGCGTGTTCAGTTAATTGTTCGTTTTTGCGATTGGGATTCGGGATTACTCTAACTTACGGTCTCGGTGCGGTAGAATCCCCGCGTAATTGAACCAGCCTGTTGGCATTGGAGCGAAGAGGATGACGGACTCACCAGACGCTGTATGCCACATAGAAAGAGCAAGAATTTCCCGCCTGTCACTTGCCCCTGTGGGTCTAGCGCTGCTCGGAATAACGCCGTTTTCTCCGATGCAGTGCACTGCACAGCAGGCGTATGGTGCGCCACTGCCAAAGGGCGGCATTGTGGCGCGCTGGGATTTTAGTTCGGTGGCGCAACGCTACGCTCTAGAGCAAATCAGCGGTAGTCACGATCCAATTGTGGGAATTTTCAGACCGGCAATCGGTCCCGTTGGGCCGGCCTTGCAGATGGATGGGTATACCACGGCCATATATCATCCTTCGCTCAAACCGCTTACACGCGGGAACGACCTTAGCATCTCCTGTTGGCTGCAACTGGAGGCATATCCATGGAATGAAGTTCCGATCTTTGATCAAGACGGTCCGAATCGTGCGGTCTTTTTTGGTGTGGATGCGCAAGGCCATCTTATCGTCTCACTAACGTCGAAGACAGAGCTACGCAAACTTACGACTGTGGAAGCGTTGCCCTTGCGGCAATGGGCACTGGTTACGCTGACCGTCACCCGCGACGGGCAGATTGCCCTTTACATTGGTAAGCAGAGCATGGTCGCGCATGAGGCCGTGACTCCCTTTTCAATCGCTGGACGTGCTTCGAACCAAGAGAGCGATATTCTCATCGGCCATGTTCGGAAACCACTGCTGCCTGGCCCTCCGTCGATGATCCATCCGCAACTGCCGGTGGAGTACTCCTTGCATGGGTCTCTCGGAGAATTGACCGTGTACGATCACGTGCTCACGGCGGAGAACGTCAGTGGTCTCATGTCCACAGGGAAGAGCCATCTGCTGGAAAAGACACTCTGGCCGGCCTTTCCGAGAGCGCAGGCAGGAGCCGGCGAATTCGGCGCTTTCTATACCACTCTGAAATTTGATCCCATGTGGGACCAAGCCCGCCGTGTTGCGCCCGATTCGGATGTGGTCGTGCGTTTTCCGAACGCTACAATCCAGCTTGTGTTCTGGCAAGGGACGAACTACGTTCCAGCTTGGGTCACCGAAAACAATCGCTGGTACACCGATGAGTTCATGGAAGTATATGGTCATCCCCGGTGTCCCGATGGCGAAGATTGTGAACCCATGTCAGACAAACAGGTGCGTTATTCGCATGTGCGCATTCTTGAGAGCACGCCTGCCCGAGCGGTCATTCACTGGAGATATGCGCTGTCCGAGGTAGAGCGTTACGGAATTGCAGACGCGCCGACGCCGACGGCATGGGGCGACTGGGCGGACGAATACTGGACCGTGTATCCGGACGGAGTTGCGATACGGCGCCAGGTTCTGTGGAGCACCGCGCCCGAACGCGACAAAGCTGAGTTTCAGGAATCGATCGTGCTCATTCCTGCCGGAGAGATGCCCGAAGACAACATTCACTTTGATGCTGTCCGCTTTGCCAATCTCAAGGGCGATGCTCATACCTATAGCTGGCAACCGAAGACCGACAAAGGGCTGAGCATGCCAAAAGGACCGGAACCCTTCACTGAGCCGGCGGATGCTGTCATTCAGTGGGTGAACCTCAAATCCACATGGAAGCCCTTCCAAGTGGCGTGGGGAGCGCCGGTGAAGTTCGATGCTTACAACGGTGAGCAGTCGATCTCTGCCTTCGAGTGGTGGAATCACTGGCCGGTGGCACAGATACCTTCGAGCGGCCGTCCTGCCCTGGCGGCAGATCGACCAGGACATACTTCTTTGTCCCATATCTACTGGTCCATCTCAGAGCAGGATGACCAGCACATTGGAAGAATTCTTATGACGGGCCTCACCGCTTTGGAGGCGACTCAACTCGCGCCTCTTGCGGCGTCATGGCGCACACCAGCGCAGGCAGATGTCACGACCGGCACAAGCATTCGTTACGATGCGGCGCAGCGTGCGTATGTACTTTCTGGAGTCATGCCCGAAACTTTGACCATAACGCTGCATGGAAGCAAGCAGAGTCCAGTTGTAAATCCAGCATTTGTTTTACTCAGATGGCAAGGGAAGGCTTCCGTTTATGTGAAATCGGGAGCTTTAGACAAACCAACCGAAGTCAAACTCGGCTACGTTGAGGAACTTGAACAGATGAAGCTGGTCGCGTTTGTTCCCATCACTTCCGATCATGATGTCACCGTCACAATCCAATCGGAGAAGTGAGGCGGGCATTCCCCATTACTGTTTAGTAAAGGCGAACCAAGTAATGTTGAACAGATAGCCTTCTGCATTTCCGTTTTCGCCACGGGCCGCAAGACAAAGATCATGAACGCCGTGCGTGCGCGGATCTGTTTTGCCTGAGAGAACACGATAAGCAGTTTTGCCGCTGCCGCCGTGGACAGGGACGGAAGCGATAACCTGTCCAGCCGGGTTGTCGAGCCGCACCTCCAGCGCTGCGTCTTTCAGTTCCGCCACTTCGGAGCTCACTTCAACACGGAACGAGGATGCACCGCCCTGACCAAAGTCCACATTGTGGAACTGAAGGTATCCGCCGTCCTTCATCTTCATTTGGTATTCGCCTGAAAGCCCAGGCTCGGCTTCGGCTTTGGTCCGGACGTGAAACTCAGCCGCCTCGCGGCGTGCTGCATAAGCATCCAGCCTGAGCGAGACCACTCCGGGAGTGCCAACTCCAAGATCGCGATCCGGATTCACCGCCCACAGACTGCCATCTGGATTAATCGTCAACGAAGTAATAGCGACTTGGCGATGGTGATCGTTATAAGGTGCGACGTTGTCGTATGGCAGGTGATACGCCAAATACCACTGGTCACGGTATTGGCAAATCCCTTGCTGGACCGACTCCGCACCGCCGGCTGAAGGATAGATGAGGTGTCTGGCAGGGGCATCAAACGGTCCAAACATGCTGGATGCCATGGCGTATTCAACGTACGATCCCTTACGGTCGCACGACGGTCCTTTTTCATTTTTGTAAGCGACGTAGGTCAGGTACCACTTGGACCCATTCTTAAACAGCATTGGGCTTTCAAAATATTCCAAGTTGCCGCACTCGTCCTTCTGTTGCACAGCAAGCTTGCGCGGCTGCTCCGCCAGTTGGATCATGTCCGGCTTCAATCGCGCCAGCATTACCTCGTGTTTTTCGGTGTCGCCTGATCCCCAGATCAGGTAGGGAGAATCGTCGTCCGCTCTCACCACCGATGGACTTAGCGCCTCGAGTGGTGAGCCATCGGCGTTTTTCATGGGACCGCCAAAGACATCACGATACGGCCCCGCCACTTGTTCCGCGACAAATACCCCTACACTGAAACGGCCGTAATTCGCTTCCTGGCTCGAGTTCATTCGGAATGGCGCATAGGCATAAAATTTTCCATTGGCGCGAATCCCAGCGTCACCGTCCCACAGCGCCGCGCCTGTGTTCCAGAAAACATCACGCGATGTCAGGATGGAGCCGTGATCAACCCAGTGATCAAAGTCGGTTGTGCTCAGGGCATGGTACGCGTACATGCCTTTGAAATACTTATTGTCGGTCTGAAGCTGAGTGGTGAAGGGATCTTGCGTGGTGAACAAATAGAACTGGCCGTTAATCTCGCGGCAGGTCGGGTCCGAGTTAAAGAGATACCCAGGCGTGACCAGCTTCTGAGCGGGCGACGACTGAACCACCAGGAGAGTGCAAGCGAACAGCAACTGCAGGTGGCGCAGCATTACCAAGTGATCTCTGCCGAAAAGAATTCAGCGAAGAGATCGTCGTAGTAGGGCTTCAATTCCTTCAAATTGGGCTTTGTGTGACCTTTGGAGTAGAGATCGTATGGATTGAACTTGCGCACCCACTGGAGCATCTCGCGATCCTGCCCATTACAGAGATAGTCGTAGGCGCCATGTCGATGCCAGGCATAGAACGAGTGATAGCGGAGCATGTAGAGAGCTTCCATCGGAAGGTAGGGCTTCATGACCTCGTAGATGTAGCCATCGTGCCCGAATGACAAGTGCACGTTGTCGAGGCCGCAGCTCGGTTCGTAGATGCCGAACCGGGTCTGATACCGGGGGTGGTCGTGATCGGGATTCGCCTGGAAACATTCCGGAAAGACGATGGCGTCGGAGTATGCGCAGCCGGTTGGGAAGGTATCGCCGACGACTCCCCATTGCGGCTCGCCGTACAAGCACAATACCTTGCCAAGATCGTGCACAAAACCCACCGCCACCATCCAGCGAGGGTGACCGTCCCTACGGATAGCCTCAGAGGTTTGCAACAGGTGCTCGATCTGGGTGAGGTCTGTGTCGGGATCGCTGTCATCCACCAGGGTATTGAGGTACTCGGCCGCTTCCCAGATACTCTTCTTCCCGCGTTTAAGACCGAAGTATTCCTTCTCCTTGGCCAAGACATATTCATGAGTCTGGTACTGGTGATTAAGACGGTAAAACTCCGCGACACCGGGATTGGCTTTTGTGTCGTACTGCCGGAACTCTGAGTCGGATTTTCCTTGCTTGTAGCGTCCGGCGAGAAACTCATCCCACTGCTCCAGATCACCGAGTGGGTTTTGCTGGCGGGGTGTAGTATCCATGGCTTTGGATTCCTTATTTTACCTGTCAGAGCAAGCTCGGTACCGGTAACGATACTCCACCCGGACTGAAGCAGGCAAGGGGCTTCGCTACGAGAAGTGGGTCTCGCGACGGAGGCGATAGCCACAAAAGACCAGACTGATGATGAGAATGCCACCAAGTGCTGCAGCCCAGCGCAGATTCATGGCCAGAGAAGGAACAGCGGCGTGGAATCCCAGGTAAACAAAAAGGGTTGTGGCCGCCGCGATGATAAGGATATCCCACCATCGGCGCCCTTCTGGACGACCTCCGAACTCCTCTCCGCTTTGCGCTAACAGTACCTGATCGTAGTCCAGGCCATACCGGGCGCACTCACGTTCCAGAGCTTCTCCGCGGGTTGAGTGCTCTCCCAACGACGATTTTGCGGTGCTGATGCAGAGCGCGCCTATGATCATCACGAACGATCCGCTCAGCACCATAGCTTTGTGTGGAATGTCAGCCGAGGCGAGCTCTCCGAACACAAGTGCACCCCATGCAAGTCCCCAGAGCTGATTCGTATTGGTGAGCGGAATCCCGCGGCCGATTCCAAGATATTTGGCAGCAAATTGCTGCAGTAGATCGCCAACCACCCATACAAAACCTCCAGCGAAGAGCCAAAAAATAAAAGGCGCTCCCTGCGTGAGGCGCAGACTAGTCGCATGGAAACCGCCGTCGAATTTCCACGTCAGCAGCAACATAGTCAGCATCTCTCCCACAGTAAACACCGTGACAAAAGAGAGCGGGTTCATTCCGCTCAAATATGCTTTGCGATACGGCACATACATCGTTCCCCACAACAGACTCGCTCCCAGAGCAGCCAATATGCCGGCAGGTGCATTGCGAGGCGTGGATCCGGTGTTGCCATGAAGGGTGCTGAACCCAAGCAGGATGGCAGCCAGGACGATACACACTGCTCCTCCGATAACTTTTGCGATCGTTCTAGGATCGGCGCCGTCTAGTTCGCGGAATAGAACGCGGCCCCAGAAGAGGCCAATTAGCGCGTTGGTATTCCACATCGGAAACGCGATCGCAAGCCCTACGTCCCGGATTGCGAAGATCGTCAGCGTGTTGGCAACGGCCCACAGCGCTCCAGCCAATATGGCCCAGACAATCAGGTGCTTCTTTTGCGACAAATCGAAAAATACGTAAGTAGTACCTTTCAACAAAGTTGGGAAAGTCCAGCGTGCGGTGAAGACGCCGGCGACCATGCAGAGTGACACCGTAAAGGGCGTGAATCCTGAGTTGACGAGTTTTGTCGGAGCCTCGGCCGCCCCCAGCCAGACTCCAGCAGTGAGACCGCAGAGGACTCCGAGGCCATGCAGCGATCGAGTCTGCGTTGGCTTCCGTATCTTGGTTTGACTTTGGGTCGCCATAAAAGGGTGTTCAGCAGAATCAACGGATCCCCATCAGCAGGATGACGCCAAAGACTAAGGTTGCCACTGGTATCCAGAAGTGGCTATCCGTGAGAATGGCTTTCGTCGTGTCCGAAGCTTGCATGTACTACCCCCCCCAAAGAATAAGCGCTGGAGGCCCCCAAAAAATGCGCGGTACCGGTACCGATATCCCAAGCGAGGCTAGGCCAGCAGCGTACAGATGTCAACCCTAGAATGATTCCGCTAGTCTTTGTCGAGGTATTCATCGGGAACGTCGTCCTCCGGCACCTCATGAGTGCGAACTTCCTTCTCGTCAGCTTCGTCGGCCGATTCAACACCCGTCACTACATCGGCCTCAAACGGGTTGCCCTCTTCAAGCAACTCGTCGACACTCTCTGAGTCCGCCTCCTCCGCCCGAGAGAGCCCCTGTAAATCTCCTGATTGCCGGCCCGAAGATACTCGTCCTTGTCTTGCGCGGGAGGATCCCACTGCATAGACGGCCCGGTTCTTATCCTGAATTTGCTCCGCAATCTCTCGTGCTGCCTTCACCGTGGTTGCTTTCTTACGTTTGGCGCGCGTTGTCGCGACCGCCATCCTCTGAACTGCTTTCTTCTTCGCCTGTTTCTTCGGAGCCTTCGTCTTGACGGCCAGTCTTTTCTTCTTTGCTGGTCTCTTGGAAGCGGCAGAGGTCTTCGACTTCCTTTGGTTAGGTCTAGTTTTCTTTTTGGCGGGCATTCAGCAAGTCTACCACCGGCCCAACCGTTCCTCGACCGAGTACTTTCAGCAGATTGGGGAAGAAGACCGCATTGACGATAAAACGGCGGTTATCATCAAGCACAGTTAAAAACTGACTTTCGACTGCAAGGCGTAGACCTCGGCGCCTGGTGCGCTCATTCGGTCCGTCCAGGGAGTTTGCTCGCAGCGGAGTGTCGTCCACAGTGATCGGCGCCGACCAGGGCCGAACCCCAGAACACTGAGATTTCCTGCAAATGATGGGTAGACTCTGCTCGGTCGGTTCCTAATCAACGAGTAAGTCTTTGGCTTGTCCGCTTGTGAACACTTGATTTTCGGGAACGGACGCCCGCGTTGTTCCTCTCCAGTTTCCCTTCGTGGGTAGCCACAGCTTCTTAAACGAGATAGCGCCTACTTAACTGTGGCCAAAGAGTTGCATAGTGTTCAGCGATGGACATTGCGAGGCCTGAGTTCAAGCAGCAAAAAAGGCGACGACAGATCCTGTTGCTCTCGGTGGGAAGCGTCGGTCTCATTGCCGCAACCGTCGGCGTCTCTCGGCTGAAGCCCGCCGCACCTGAGGTTGAGCGCAGCACGGTCTGGACAGACATGGTCAAACGCGGCTCGATGCTGCGGCAGGTGCGAGGGCTCGGTTCCCTGATTCCCAGTCAGGAGTTCACCCGTCAAATACCCGCGGAGACCGAAGCCACAGTCGTGCGCATTCGCATGCTCCCCGGTTCGCAAGTTAAGGCAGAGACAATTCTGCTCGAGATGAGCAACCCGCAGACCGAGCAAGCTGCACTCGACGGCAAACTACAATTGAAAGCCGCCGAGGCCGAATATCAAAGTCTGCGAGTGAAGCTTCAGAGCGATTTGATGAACCAAAAAGCCGGCGCCGCCACTGTGACAGCAGACTACAGCCAGGCGAAGCTCCAATCGGAGACTGACAAAGCTTTGTACGACTTGGGCGTGATCTCAGGACTCGCCTACAAAAACTCAAAGAATAAATCCGACGAGCTCACGACCAGACACAACATTGAAGGCGAGCGGCTCGACATTAACCTGAAAGCAATTGAATCGCAGATGGCCGAGCAGCAAGCGAAAGTCGATCAGATTCGCGCCCTCGCTGCGCTCAAACAAAAGCAGTTGGACGCGCTGAGAGTGCGCGCAGGGATCGAAGGCGTTCTCGTGGACTTGCCTCTGCAGGTGGGACAGCACGTGTTGCCGGGCACCATGCTAGCAAAGGTCGTGCAACCGGACCACCTGATTGCAGAGTTAAAAGTCGCGGAGACGCAGGCGCGGGATGTGCAGATCGGTCAACCGGCTTTGGTGGACACGCATAACGGAACGGTCGAGGGCAGCGTGATGCGGGTTGATCCCGCTGTGCAGAACGGCACCGTTACCGTGGACGTGAAGCTCACCGGCGAGCTCCCGAAAGGCGCGCGGCCTGATTTGAGCGTAGACGGAACCATTGATTTGGAGCGCCTGGGGAACGTCCTTTACGTTGGCCGTCCGGCATTTGGCCAAGAGAACAGCACCATCAGCTTGTTCAGACTTGATGCTGACGGCAAGCGCGCGGTTCGCGTTCCCGTGAAGGTTGGACGCGCCTCCGTGAATTCAATCCAGGTTCTCGAAGGATTGCACGAAGGCGACACCGTAATTTTGTCCGACATGTCGCGCTCCGACAATACCGATCGCATCCGGCTTGACTAGCTTCTAGCCTCTAGCTCCTGGCTTCTAGCAATCCGGTTTTGCTTGCTGGGAGCTAGGCAGCTCGAAGCTAGCAGCTGAAAACAGAAGTGGAGGAAGCGCTATGACCGAAGCAGTACAGCCGCTGATCCAGATTGAAGACCTGACCAAAATCTTCTACACCGACGAAGTTGAAACCCACGCGCTCTCCGGCGTGCACCTGGCAATTCGAAAAGGCGAGTACGTTGCCATGTCCGGGCCGTCGGGATGCGGCAAGTCCACGCTGCTCTCCATCATTGGCTTGCTGGACACTCCGACGGACGGGAAATATCACCTGAATGGCCAGCCGGTCGAGAACCTGGATTTCGGCGCGCGCTCGCGAATCCGTAATCAGGAGATTGGTTTCATTTTTCAGAGTTTCAATCTGATCGGCGATCTCACGGTGTACGAGAATGTCGAACTGCCGCTCACCTATCGTCAGCGGATGCCATCGGCTGATCGCAAAAAGCGGGTGATGGAATCGCTCGAACGTGTTGGGATGGCGCACCGCATCCGGCACTATCCTTCGCAATTGTCGGGCGGTCAGCAGCAACGTGTCGCAGTCGCTAGGGCCCTCGTTGGACATCCTTCGATCCTGCTCGCAGACGAGCCTACTGGAAATCTGGATTCCCGCAACGGCGAGGCGGTTATGGAATTACTTCAGAATCTCCATCGCGAGGGGGCCACGATTTGCATGGTTACGCACGATCCGAGGTTCGCAAAGCATGCGCAACGTGAAGTTCACTTGTTCGACGGCAAAGTGGTCGCGGAAGAAGAGTTACAGAAGTTAATGGCGGATGCGCACGCATGAACCCCCCGCTCGGCTATTGCACAGCGACGACGGTATGGAGTGAGGGCCAATGAACGGAATAATCCAGGATCTACTTTACGCAGTGCGGCAGTGGCGCAAAAATCCTGGGTTCACCCTGTTTGCCGGCGCGGCGCTGGCACTCAGTATCTCCGCGACCACTTCGGTCTTTAGTATTGCCTACGCCGTATTGCTGCGGCCATTTAGTTATAGCGATCCCTCGCGATTGGTGATGGTCTGGGAAGATGACACTGCGTACGGGTTTCCTCGCAATAACGGCAGCCCCTTCGCCTTTATCCAATGGAAAGAACGCAACTCCGTGTTCGACGATATGGCTGCGCTTACACACGACTCACTCAATCTAATCAGGCATGGAACGCCCGAGTACTTGCACGCAGATACGGTCACGCCGAATTTCTTCTCCGTTCTGGGGGTCAACGCTGCCCAAGGCCGCACTTTCACAGCCGATGACGGACGACCGGGCGCGCCGCTCACGGTGGTATTGAGCTACGGCTTATGGGTACGCCTCTTCGGGGCAGATCCGCACATCGTCGGCCAGGATTTACTGATGAGCGGAGCCAAATACACCGTGATCGGAGTCATGCCCCGTGGCTTCCGCTTCCTCGATTCTGAAGTTGACACATGGGTGCCATCGCAGTGGACATCCAAATTCGTTGAAGGCCGAAAGAGCGACCACTTCCTAACCGTTTTTGGTCGGCTGAAGCCGCCCATCAGTGTTGCACGAGCGGAGAGCGAAATGCAGGCGCTCGGCAGGCAACTCGCAGCCGACAAGGTTTGGGAGGCAAATGCGGTGCTGGTACCGCTGCGCGAACAGGTTTCCGGCGATGTGCGCCCGGTCATCCTGCTGTTGTTCGGTGCGGTTACACTTGTTCTACTAATCGCATGCGCTAATGTTGCCAACCTGCTGCTGGCCCGCGGCAGCACGCGTACTCGAGAACTCGCTGTACGGCTAGCTCTCGGCGCGAGCCGTCGCCGCTTAGTCAAACAAATGCTAAGTGAGAGCCTTCTGCTGTCATGCGTGGCCGGCGCCGTCGGGATCGGGCTCGCTTTCTGGGGAACCCGGTTCCTCACGCTGTTGGTCCCGAATGGGATTACAGCGACGCCGCAAGTCGATGCGCGCCTGCTCGCATTCACCGCCTTGGTCTCGATTACCACAGGAGTGCTGTTCGGCGTAGCGCCGGCCCTCCGCGCATCGCAAACGGCTGTGCTCGCGCCGCTGAAGCAGGGTGGCGGACAATCGGGGGTTAGCGCAGGTGGCCAGGGACTGCGGCGCGTTCTGGTAGTCGCAGAGGTTGCACTGACCATTGTGCTGCTTTCTGGCGCAGCGCTCATGCTGCGCAGCTTTGAAAAACTCTATCGCCAGGATCCCGGCTTTCTGGCCGATCATGTGTTGACGCTACAGACCTCACTCCCTCGTCCCAAGTACGCGGATTTCACTCACCGGAACCAGTTCTACCGCGAAGTGGTGCAACGAGTGGAAACGCTGCCCGGCGTGGGTTGACCCAAAGCACATGCTAATCGCCAACGTCCGCGTGGTTACACCCGACTACTTCCGCGCCGTGGGGATGAGCCTGCGCGAAGGTCGCCTACTAGAACGCAGCGATGGCGCTGATGCTCCCAAGAGTGTGGTGATTAATCAGAGCATGGCTCGCACCTACTGGCCCGATGCAGACCCGATCGGGCGGCGCTTCAAACGAGGATTGGTTCAGTCAAACACGCCGTGGTGGACCGTGGTTGGAGTGATTGCCGATATGCGCCAGGGCGGCATGGATGTGCCAGTACGACCAGAAGCGTATTTTCCTTCTGAACAGTCCGACTTCTTCCCGCCCGATTCGCTGGCCGTGCGAACTACCGGTGATCCTCTCAGCGTGGCCGACGAGGTCCGGCAACAGGTATGGGCAGTGGACAGAGACCAGCCGGTCGCGAATGTTCTAACCCTGAGCGACTTGGTGGACTCCAGCATCGCGCAGCCGCGCATGGACACTTTGCTGCTGGGCGGGTTTGCGATCATGGGCCTGCTACTTGCGGCGCTTGGCATTTACGCGGTGCTGTCATTCGCCGTCACGCAGCGAACACAAGAGATTGGTGTGCGGGTTGCACTCGGCGCGCGCCCTGGTGATGTGTTGCGAATGGTGCTAGCGAGCGGCGCGCGACTTTTCGTAGCAGGATTCGCAATTGGATTGGCGGCGGCGCTCGCCTTATCGCGGCTGCTGTCGCACCTGCTGTTTGAAGTCACGCCGGACGATCCGTTTTCCTATGTATCGGCAGTTGTAATCTTCGCTGCGGTCGCGCTCCTGGCGTGCTATATCCCCGCGCGCCGCGCGGCGAAAGTCGATCCCATGGTGGCGCTACGCTACGAGTGAGGAGCTTTGGTATGACCAAACTGTTCCAAGATGTCCGCTACGGATTACGTATGTTGCGGAAGCGTCCCGGTTTCACCGCGGTCGCGGTGATTACCCTTGCGTTAGGCATCGGCGGCAATACCACCATTTTCAGTACGGTCAATGCCATGCTGCTGCGGCCGTTTCCATTCCCGAAGCTCGATCGAATTGTCACGGTCTGGGAAACCGCGCCAAAACAGAATGACACGCGACTAAGCCCGGCTCCGGCAAATTTCCGTGACTGGAGTGAGCAGAGCATGCAATTTAGCCAGCTTGCCGCTGTCCGTGGCTGGGACGCGAATCTGACGGGCGGCAATGTGGCTGAACATGTTGAAGGTTCACAGGTAACTGCCGAGTTCTTTTCACTGCTTGGCATGCCGCTACAACTAGGCCGCCAGATTGGGGGCACGGATTTTCAAGGTGGGGTTGCGCCAGTAGTTGTCATCAGCCACGGATTCTGGCAGCACCATTTGGGTGCTGATCCCCGGCTTGTCGGAAGGCAATTGCTCTTGAACGGTCAGAAGTTCACCGTAATTGGCATTACTTCTAAAGACTTTGATTTCCCCACCGGATCAAAGGTCTGGACTCCGCTCGACCTGAATGGCGGTGCGAAAGAAGACCGTGAGAATCACTACTTGACGGTGTTCGGAAGGCTGAAGGATGGCGTTTCTATATCTCAGGCCCAGGCGAATCTGGAGACGATTGCCGCGCGCCTCGGTCAACAGCATCCCAAAAGCAACGCTGCCCACGGGGTCAATGTCAGGAATACGGTCGACGATCTCACCTCCACTTCGCGACAGTTTGTTCTGATGCTGATGGGTGCAGCCGTCTTTGTTCTCTTGCTGGCGTGTGCCAATGTGGCGAACCTGCAATTGGCCCGCGCTTCCGGACGGCAAAAGGAAATCGCTCTTCGTGCCGCACTCGGGGCCAGCCGCTGGAATGTTGGGCGTCAGCTGTTGGTGGAGAGCGTGTTACTAGCCCTGCTCGGGAGCGGCGGGGCGCTCCTTTTGTCGACGTGGGCGAACAACCTGATGCGCCGCAGCATTCCCCCGTTTGTTGTCGAGCACATTGCGGGACTAAAAAACTTGCAGATAGATTCGCGAGTATTTTTGTTCACACTTCTCGTAGCCATGATTACAGGCATCGTCGCAGGTCTGGCGCCGGCCTGGCATTTTTCACGTCCTAACGTGAATGACACCCTGAAGGAGGGTACGCGTGGCGGCAGTCCCAGTGCTAGCCGGCGGCGCTTTCGCACTTTGTTGGTGATCTCCGAAATCGCCCTCTCTTTGGTTTTGCTTGTGGGGGCAGGGTTGATGGTCAAAGGATTCCGCACGCTGATGACCAACAACATGGGCTTCGAGCGCAGCCACGTACTTACATTTAATGTCGGGTTGCCGGAAGCCAAATATCACGACAAAGATCGAATCCGCGGCTACTACGAACAAGTGCTGCGAGACATTCAAGCCTTGCCGGGTGTCGAATCTGCGGCGTGTGTGACCAGTTTGCCTTCGGGATGGTCGTGGAACTGGACCGACTTCACGGCGGAGGGTAATGCTCCACCCACGTCCGCAGACAGGCCATCAGTTATTTCGCAAATTGTGACTCCGGGATTTTTTTCTGCATTGCGTGTTCCCCTGCGGCAGGGACGGCTTCTTTCCGATTACGATGGCGCCAATGCTCCTCCGGTGGCAGTCATTAGTGAGACTATGGCCCGTCAAAATTGGCCGAACCAGAACCCATTAGGGAAGCATATCCAGATGGGACGGCCCGAAGCAGCCCAGCCATTACGCACCATTGTGGGAGTCGTGGGAGATGTGCAACCGATTCCTCTAGATCATGATCCCGCTCCGACTGCATATGTACCGCTCGCGCAACAGCCAGAACTCGCTTCCGCATTCGTAGTGCGTACATCGGGCGATCCCCTCACGCTTGCGGGGCCTGTCAACACGCAATTGCGCGCGGTGGACGCGGACCAACCCGCGTATGACATTCGCAGCTTGGAACAAGTTCTCTCCGATAGTTTGAGCGGCATCCAGTTGTCCGCTCGCATGATGCTGATCTTCGCTGTCTGCGCGCTCACTTTGGCCGCCGCCGGAATCTTCGCGGTCATGGCGTACTCCGTTACGCAACGCACGCATGAAATCGGAGTGCGCTTAGCGCTGGGCGCACCGCGTTTTGACGTGCTCAGGCTGGTCGTGGGTGGGGCGATGAAAATGGCCGCTATTGGACTGAGCATTGGCTTGGTACTTGCATTGCTCTTGACCCGGGCACTTTCGAGTGCGCTCCTGGGAGTGGTTCAGATCGACACGATAACCATCGGCCTACTGACCTTGGTCCTGGCGTCCGTAGCAGCCATGGCGGCCTACATACCTGCACGGTGGGCGGCCAAAGTCGATCCTATGGTGGCGCTGCGGTACGAGTGAGGAGATTGTTATGACCGGACTCCTTCAAGATCTTCGCTACGCTCTACGGCAATTGCGCAAGAATCCCGTATTCACGATCGTTGCGGTGATCACGCTCGGCTTGGGAATTGGCGCGAACACAGCGATCTTCTCAGTCGTCCACACAGTATTGCTATCGCATCTGCCTTATCGAGATGTTGATCGCTTGATGATGATCTGGGGCAGCAATCCCTCCCGCGGCGATCGTCAATTTTCTATTTCAGCCGGGGACTTCACCGATTGGAAGCAGAAAAATGATGTCTTTGAAGACATTGCGGCTTCCTACGACAACGAGGTGACCCTCACGGGCGCCGCGGAGCCGAAACTGGTGCTTGGCTACGCGATATCGCCCAACTACTTCCACATCCTCGACGTGGCGCCGAGAATGGGCCGCACGTTTACGGACGAAGAGGCCCGGTCCAAGACGAACGTGGTCGTACTCAGCGACAAAATGTGGCGTACTACGTTCCAAGGGGATCCTCAGATTCTGGGAAAATCCATCACCCTTGATGCCAAGTCGTACACAGTCATTGGCGTGATGCCCCGCGAGTCTAATTATCCTCCCCGGACTGAGCTGTGGATGCCACTTTCGATCTCGCCAGCGGTCGCCGGCGATTACGAGCATCGCTATATTCGGGTACTGGGCCGCCTTAAGCCTGGCATTTCAGTCACAGAAGCGCAGCGTCGGATGTGCGCTCTTGAGCGCCAGATTGCTGCCCAACACCCGGATACCGACGCGGGTAACGAAACCTGGATCAAGCCGCTGCGTCGTCAACTGGACGGCGATATCCGGACGCCACTTCTCACTTTTGTCAGCCGCAGTCGCGTTGGTGCTGTTTATCGCATGTGTGAACATTGCCAGTCTGTTGCTGGCGCGAGCGGCAAGCCGGCGGGTTGAAGTCTCAGTGCGGGTGGCAATTGGCGCCAGCCGTTTTCGACTTCTGCAACAGTTTCTGAGCGAGAGCCTCCTCCTTTCACTTCTTGGAGGCGTATTAGGAGTGATTTTTGCATTTTGGTGCACCCGTTTCCTCGTCGCCATTTTCCCAAACAATGTTTTCAATTTGAGTATCCCGACAGTCGAAGCGATTCCAATCAGCGCGCCGGTTCTTTGGTTCGCGACCGGACTCACCGCCCTCACAGGGCTAGTCTTCGGCGCCATACTTGCACTGCAATCGGCCAGCATAAGCGGCAATGATGCTCTCAAGGAAGCCAGCCGCACGTTGACATCGACTTCGAGGTCGGCCCGCATGCGCCGCATGCTGGTGACGGCAGAAGTCGCTCTCTCCTTGGTGTTGCTCACCGGAGCAGGGCTCATGGTGGAGAGCTTCCGCCGCGTCTATCGCGAGGATCTCGGGTTCCGTCCCGATAAATTGCTCGGGCTCGAAATTTTTCTTCCCCCGAATCGATACCCGGCTGAGCAACCTCAGAAACAAAGCGGCTTTGTAAACAATGTTCTTGATCGGATTGGTAAGCTGCCCGGCGTCCAATCGGCTGCCGCCACAAATTTCCTCCCGCTGACTGGATTTGGGGGATCCACGGACTTTCTCATCGAAGGCCAACCGCTGCGAAAGGACCAGCCGAAACTACATGCCGACAATCGTCTGGTTACGCCAGGCTATTTCTCGACCATGGGCATCGCGCTCCTTCGCGGGCGGGACTTCGCGGATTCGGATCGCTCTGGCTCCGAAAAGGTTGCCGTCGTCAATTCGACTTTGGCACACCGTTACTTCGGTAGCGAAGATCCTGTCGGCAGAGTTCTTGAGCTCGGAGATTCCGGACACACCGAGCGATGGCGGATCGTCGGAACGGTCTCTGATGTGAAGGCCTTCGGCCCGGAAGAGGCCGCCCATGCGGACATCTATCGCTCGCTGGAGCAGTCGCCGTCTCCTCTTCTCGCCTTTGTAGCGCGCACGAGCGGCGATCCAGGGGCGCTGCTTAAGCCTGCGGAGCAAGCTATTTGGGATGTGGACAAAGATCAGCCCGTCTTCGACGCAATGCCTGTCGCACTGCTCGCCGCCCAGTCGGTCACATTGCGCCGCATCAGCACGATTTTATTAGCAAGCTTCGCGACCCTGGCGCTGGTCCTTGCCGCCGTCGGTCTCTATGGAGTGATGGCCTACTCGGTAGTGCAACGCAACCAAGAGATCGGACTTCGGATGGCTTTGGGCGCGCAGCACAGCGACGTGCTGCGGCTCGTGATACGCCAGGCCATGCGAGTGGTGCTCGTGGGCGAAATCAGCGGCGTGGTTGCTGCCCTACTCCTGGCGCGCGCTGGGTCAGGCTTGCTATACGGCGTGAGTCCGAGCGATCCCTGGACAATCGGAGTAGCTGTAAGTGTGCTGACGTTGGTTGCGTTAATGGCCGCCTACATCCCCGCCCGGCGCGCAGCCAAGGTCGATCCCATGGTTGCGCTGCGCTACGAGTGAGGAATCAATGACTGGATTAATCCAAGACATTCGCTACGCCCTGCGGCAGTTGCGCAAAAGCCCAGGATTTACCACAGTCGCCGTGTTCACTCTGGGATTGGGCATCGGAGCGAATACGGCCATCTTCAGCGCGGTGAATGCCATCCTGCTACGGCCGCTGCCGTATGCCGATCCTGGCCAGCTGATTGCTGCAACTTCCCAAGACGTGGCAGCGCCCGCGACTCTGGTAGCGCTGCGCGAACAAGCCAAGTCTGCAGATTACGCTGGATACACGGAAGCTACTGAGGTCAATATGACCGGACAGGGCGAGCCTGTCCGGTTGGTTGCAAGTGAGGTTGCCGCGAACTTCTTCCGCGTTCTTGGAGTAGGACCGCTCGTAGGTAGTGACTTTCGTGATGGTGAAGATCTAGCTGGTCATGGGCATGGAGTGCTACTGAGTTATAGCCTCTGGAAAAGCCGTTTCAACGGCCTGCCTGACGTAGTCGGACGTTCTCTGGTTATTGATGATCAGACGCAGGAGATCATCGGCGTGATGCCCGCAGATTTTCAGTTCCCTTCGGCCAGCACCGAAATATGGATCCCTATTCAGATCGATCCCAATGACGTCAGCGCCTACTACTTCCAGTCGAACCTTCCCATCATAGGACGTCTGAAACAGGGAGCCACGCTGGCACCAGCGCGAGCGGAATTCAAACTCGTTATCTCGCGTCTGCAGGAGCAACACTATCGCCGTATTCTCCCCTGGTGGGGCGACGACGCGAGTCTGACCTACATGCAGGATGTCATCGTCAAGAGTACTCGCGCGTACCTGCTGATTTTGCTGGGAGCTGTGGGGCTAGTACTGCTGATCGCCTGCGCAAATTTCACTAACCTTCTAGTGGTTCGTAACGCGGTCAGGGGGAAGGAACTCGCGGTCCGCGCGGCACTCGGTGCAGACAGGCTGCAGACCATCAAACACGTGCTGGTAGAAAGCCTCCTGTTGGGGCTCATCGGCGGCGCGATCGGTTTGCTGGTCGCATGGTTGGGAACCTCTGTCCTCATCTCTTGGTTCCCAGCGAATACCCCGCGAATACCCGAAATCAAAATGGATGCGCACGTCCTCGGATTTAGTGCTGTGCTCGCCATCGTTTCAGGCCTTGTCTTTGGACTGGTACCTGCTTTCCGCGCTTCGCAGCCGGGGGCACTTGAATTTCTGCGGATAGGCGATAGAACGGTGGCAAATGATGGGAAGTCGCTGCTCGGCAAGTTTGTGATCCTGGAAATTGCTGTTTCCGCTGTCATTGTTGTCGGCGCGGGATTACTGCTCAAAAGCTTGTGGATCCTCTCCGGTCAAAACCCAGGATTCAACGCGCGCGGCGTGCTTACGGTCAAAGTGACGCCGCCCGAATCCGTCTGCAAAGAGCATGCCCGCTGCGTGGAGTTCTATCGCCAATTGCTTGAGCGCGTCCGCAACCTGCCGGGGGTCGAAACCAGCTCCGCCTCGACTTCGGTGCCCCTCTCGGGCGAAATGACGCGGTTTGCGGGAGAACTTGAGGGTCACCCCTGGGTGCGGGGCACGCCGGTCACTCTGGTCTGGCGCTGGGATATCGCGCCTGCCTACTTCGAGACTATGGGGATTCCAATGCTCCAAGGGCGTGGTTTCACTGATTCGGACTCCGACGCAGCGGAACCTGTTGCCATTGTGAGCGCCGCAACCGCAAGCAAGTACTGGCCTGGCCAGAACCCGATCGGGAAACACATCCGGGGTATCTGGGAAAAGGATTGGCGCCGTGTCGTGGGCGTCGCGGGTGACGTACATCCCAGCGCACTTGGCGTGGATCCGTTCACTGCCCTAGGCCAAGCTTATTTCCCATTCGCACACCCGATTTCGCCGGGCACGGCAATGGTCATAGCGCTTCGAACCAAAGCCGATCCTCTGAGTATGATCGGTTCCATTCGCCATGTCATTGCGGAAACGAATCCTGACGTGCCACTCAGTCACATCCAGACGATGGAAGAGGTGGTGCAGAACTCGATTTCCGAACCGCGGTCGAGCATGTGGCTACTCACCTCCTTCGCATTGTTAGCGCTGTTGCTAGGCGCGGTGGGGATCTACGGCGTAATCTCCTACGCCGTGACGCGGCGGGTGCGTGAGATTGGCATTCGCATGGCGCTTGGCTCAAGCACCTTTGAAATCCGAAATCTCATTCTTGGTCAGAGTCTGCGCCTGGCTGGAATCGGACTGGCCATCGGATTTCCCGCTGCGTTAGCGGCCACTCGCGTAATCCAGAGCCGCCTCTTTGAGGTGAAGAGTACCGATCCTCTGACTTACGTTGTTGGAGCTTCGCTGGTTCTATGTGTCGCGCTGCTTGCAAGCTACATCCCCGCGCGCCGTGCGGCCAAAGTCGATCCCATGGTGGCGCTGCGCTACGAGTGAGGAATTATGGAAACACTTTTTCAAGACATCCGCTACGGCTTGCGTATTCTCTGGAAGTCGCCAGTTTTCACCCTCGTGGCCGTGCTCACGCTGGCGCTTGGTATCGGCGCCAACACCGCCATCTTCAGCCTGGTAGATGGAATCCTGCTCGTTCCTCTGCCGTACTCCAAGCCTGAACAATTGGTCAGTGTGACTGGCACGTATCCGCGGGGCGCGTTTGTCGCGATGCTTGAGCAGGTACATACCATGGATGTCGCGACCTACGCCGAGGGCCATGAGTTCAACTTGACTGGCGGGGGAGACCCAGTTCGACTGACGGGCACTTTGGTTTCCGCTGAATTGTTCTCAGTCCTGGGCTCGCGTCCAGAGTTGGGCAGGACCTTCTATCGGGGAGAAGAGATGAAGTATCTTTCGGAGAGAAATCGCTGCTGCCTCGATTGAACCTATGGAAGCGTTACGAACCGAGCAAGGAGAAAACAAACGACCTTATGATTCAACTCAAAAATCTGGAACGGAGTTACAAAATTCCCGCGGGGCAAATGTGGGTGCTTCGGCGTATCAACCTGGAGATCGGCGAAGGGGAGTTCATCACCATCATGGGGCCATCCGGAGCGGGCAAGTCTTCATTATTGAATGTACTTGCTCTGCTCGATGACGGTTGGCAGGGCGAGTACTGGTTTCGCGAGCAGGCTGTCCATGAACTGAAGCGCAAACAGCGCGCAGATGTAGCCAAGCGCAATATCGGTATGGTTTTTCAGAGTTATCACCTGCTGGACGATCTCACCGTGCGGGAGAACATCGATCTGCCGCTTTCCTATAAAGACGTTCCGCACAAGCAGCGGCAAGGCATGGTGGCGGATACGCTCGACCGCTTTCAAATTGTTGCCAAGAAGGATTTGTTTCCCAGTCAGCTTTCCGGCGGACAACAGCAGTTAGTGGGAATTGCACGGGCGGTGATTCACAAGCCTGCTCTGCTACTGGCCGACGAACCTACCGGAAACCTGCACTCCTCGCAGGCCAAGGAAATCATGGAACTCTTTCGCGATCTCAATCAGCAAGGAACAACCATAGTCCAAGTCACGCACTCGGAGGTCAACGCCGCCTACGGCTCGCGCACGATTCAACTGCGCGATGGCTGGGTGGTCGGCGACACAGCCAATCCGGAGCTTCAGCCGTATGAGGCGGTGAAGCAATGAGGAATCTCCCACATGCGGGGCGGTTCACCAAATGCTTGGCTTGGCTGCTGATTGGCGTCACCTCGATGGCATCAGCCCAGACAAATGCATCTGTCTCTGCCGATATGCCAAAGTCGTGTAACCCTTTCAGTGCATATTCGCCCACCGGCGTCCCGGCACCGCAGCTCACGAATTCACCATTGCTAACCCAGCTGATTCGCGATGGCAAGCTATATTTGTCGCTGAAGGACGCAATCCGATTGGCGCTAGAGAACAATCTGGACTTGGCCATTGCTCGCTACAACCTTCCCATCGCCAACACGGACATTCTGCGCACAAAAGCCGGAGGCGTTTTTCGCGGCGTTAATGCAGGCGTTGTGCAAGGAACTCCTGGGGGAGGGGTGGGCGGTTTCGGGTCAGGAGCCCCTGGCGCGGGCGCGGGAGGCACAACCAGTGGCGCAGGCGGCGCGGGTGCAGGAGCATCTGGTTTGGTGCAATCGACTTTGGGGGCCGGTACCCCAGTTGCGTCGTACGATCCTGCGATCATCGGATCAGTTGGCGCGGAACATCAGACGACACCTCTGGCCAACCAGCAAATATATGGAGTTCCTTTACTGCAGCTCAACACTGGACAGTCCAACATCGCGGTTGCGCAGGCTTTTCCGACCGGCAGCAGCATTTCCTTCGAGTTCAACAACAACCGGCAGACTACGAATAGCCCCTTTTTCAATTTATCTCCTGTCCTGAACTCGATGTACCGGTTTTCTTTCCAGCAGCAATTGCTTGCTGGTTTCGGCTTCGGGCCCAATCTGCGTTATTTCCGGATCGCAAATAACAACAAAAAGATCTCCGATATCGCCTTCAAAGATCAGGTCATTGCGACAGTCACGCAGATCGAGAACATTTATTGGGATTTGGTAGGCGCGTATCAGCAGGCGCAAGTCAACGAGCAGTCACTGACGTTTGCACAACAGTCTTTTGATACTGCAAAGAAGCAACTCCAACTGGAAAGCATTCCGGCAATGGATGTAATGCGCGCCGAAGCAGAGGTTTCAAAACGCGATCAGGATTTGACTATCGCGCGGACGTCGCTGCAACTGCAAGAGCTGCTGATGAAGAACGCATTGACCAAGAGCCTGGATGATCCGGTGCTGGAGGCAATACCAGTCGTTCCGACCGATCGTTTGCAATCCACCGCGGCGCCGGGAAACCAACCGGTGCAGGACCTCATCTCCGAAGCGCTGCGCGACCGTCCTGAGCTGAATGAGACGGACGTTGATTTAGCCAATCGGCAAATCAGCCGGAAGGCGGCGAGAAATGCGTTGCTGCCCTCGCTGTCGCTAGTCGCATTCTACGGAGGATCGGGTTTAGCCGGACCACTGAATCCGATTTACAACGTGCCTGGACTTCCAAATACCTCGACTGTGCCCACTGACTACTCGGGAGCTCTACAGAATGCGTTCAACAACACTGCTCCCGACTATTACGTCGGGTTCAACGTGAACATTCCCATTCGAAATCGGGTCGCAAAAGCGGACCAGTATCGCTCTGAGCTCGAATACCGCCAGGCTGAGTTACGCCGTGAACAGTTGAAGAAACAAATCAGGATCGAAGTCCGCAATGCTCAGTACACGCTGGAGCAAACCGCCGCTCGTGTAGAGGCGGCCCGGAAAGCCCGTGATCTCGCGCAGCGCACATTTGAAATTATGCAAAAGGAGCAGACACTGGGGGCGGGGTCCACTTATCAGACCATGACCGCGCAGCGCGATCTCTCGGTCGCCGAACTTGATCTGGTCACCGCCATGACGGTTTACGAAAAAGCTAAAGTCGAATTAGATCGTGCGGCCGGCAGCACTTTGGAACATAATGGAATCGAGATTCAGGACGCGATGAACGGCACGCTTCGCGATCCTGCTCCATAGTTCATGCCAACATCGGCCAAACCGCGTGAAACCGGAATCCCGGCAATCCTGACTAAAAGTGGGTATGCTCCGCGAATCCTCGCTGCTGATGACCAGCAGCACATTCTCGAAGCCATCGAACTGCTGCTGAAGCCGCAAGGCTACAAAGTGGACGTGGCGCGCTCCCCCGAAGTTGCGTGGGAGGGCCTGACCACCGAGTTCTATGATGCAGTCCTAATCGATCTCAATTACACGCGAGACACTACATCCGGCCGCGAAGGCCTCGATCTGCTTTCGGAAATCGTAGCACTCGACAGCACTCTTCCAGTCATTGTTATGACGGCATGGGGGAACGTTGAGCTCGCCGTGGAAGCTATGCGCCGGGGTGCGCGCGACTTCATCCAGAAGCCCTGGGAAAACGAACGGCTGCTATCGATTCTGCGCACGCAAGTAGAACTTCATCGCGCGTTGCAGCATGCGGAGCGGTTGGCTGCGGAAAATCTCCGCCTAAGTGCCCAGGGACGGCCAGAATTTGTCGCCACCGCGACCGCAATGGCGCCGCTGCTCGAGGCGATCACACGTATTGCGCCATCCGATGCCAATATCCTGATTACCGGAGAACACGGCACTGGGAAAGAAGTTGTTGCCCGGACCATTCACGCTCTTTCATTGCGAGCTTCGCGTCCTCTCGTCGCCGTGAATACTGGAGGCCTGGCTGAGGGGGTTTTTGAAAGCGAATTGTTCGGCCATGTGAAGGGAGCATTCACCGACGCCCGCACGGACCGCATCGGCCGCTTTGAACTTGCTGACGGTGGGACCATTTTCCTTGACGAAATTGGCAATGTGCCTTTGCGGCAGCAAGCCAAACTGCTTCGCGTGATTGAGTCTGGAGAAATCGAACGCGTCGGGTCGTCGCGCACCAAGCATGTTGACGTCCGCCTGATTTCCGCTACCAACGCAGATCTTCAAGCTGCTTCCCAAGCTGGTCAGTTTCGCGAAGACCTGCTGTTCCGGCTTAATACCGTCGAGATCCACTTGCCTGCGCTACGCGAGCGAAGAGAAGATATTCCGGCACTCGCCGTTCACTTTCTTAAGCACTACGCATCGCGTTACCGGCGGCTGGTTGAAACCCTGGATCCTTCCGCGTTGCAAGCACTGGTCCAATATTCCTGGCCGGGCAATGTCCGCGAACTCGAGCACACGCTCGAGCGGGCTGTCCTCATGGCTCGCACCGACCAAATTCATCCGGCTGATCTTGGCCTTGGAATTCAGCGTCCGCAATCACAAAATCTCGAGGAATTGAGTCTGGAGTCCGTAGAAAGTATTCTTATTCGCAAAGCGCTGCAGCGCTTTCAGGGTAACGTCAGCCAGGCGGCGGAAGCGCTGGGCTTGAGCCGTGGCGCCCTGTACCGGCGGATGGAAAAATATGGGCTCTAGCCCAGTTGCGACGCACTTACCAAAGCGCAATCCACGCAAGACCAAGCGAGCTCCCTTTGAGCGCAGGGTCATGCGTTTGTCCCTGCTGCTGGTTGTGCCCGGCCTGTTGATCAGCGGCATCCTTATATGGCTTCAACCCTGGGCACTCGAATCAAAGCTGATTCTGATCGCTGTCGAACTGATCGCTTGCCTGATGATTGCTGCCAGCCTGCACGATCACATCATCCGGCCGCTGCAAACCTTGGCGAACGTCGTGGGCGCTTTGCGGGAAGAGGACTACTCCTTTCGCGCCCGATTAGCGGTCTCCAACGACGCTCTTGGTGAGCTCTCGCTGGAGGTGAACACACTGGCAGACCTTCTCGCCGAGCACCGCACCGGGGCCATGGAAGCGACGACACTTCTGCAGCGCGTCGTCGAAGAAGTGGATATCCCGATCTTCGCATTCGATCCCGCAGAAGAGCTTCGATTGGTGAACACTGCCGGCGAAAGACTTCTGCAGCAGTCCTCGGCAAGGCTGCTTGCCAAAACCGCTGTGGAACTCGGCATACAGAGTTGTCTGACTTGCGAAAACGAATCACTCGTCCCACTGCGTTTCAACAGTGATGCGCGATGGCTGGTGCGGCGGAGCTCTTTTCGCCAACAGGGAGTGCCCCATACTCTCGTAATCCTCTCTGATGTAAGCCGCGCTCTTCGGGAAGAGGAGCGCCGCGCGTGGCAGCGGCTGATTCGCGTAATGGGACACGAACTGAACAATTCGCTCGCGCCCATCAAGTCCATTGCGGGAAGCCTGAATGCCCGTCTCTCCGCGACAGGCTTGGATACCGAAGAACAACAAGACTTCGAACGTGGACTTGCCATCATCGAAGCCCGTGCTGCCTCGCTCAACCGTTTTCTGCAGGCTTATCGGCAGTTGGCGCAGATGCCTCCGCCGATTTTGCAGAAATTTTCGTTGCCAGATTTAGTGACTCGAATTGCCCGTCTGGAGACCAAGGTCAAAGTTGACGTGCTCCCAGGGCCAGATGTGACGGTCATGGCAGATCCAGATCAGGTCGAACAAATGCTGATCAATTTGCTGCGTAACGCTGCCGAAGCCATGCTTGAACCTGCCGCCTCCGGAGAGAAGTCGAATGGTTTAAAAGACTGCCAGCTCGATGACTCTGGCAATCAGGTAGTCTGCAGCTGGAAGCTCACCGAAAACGACGTAATTCTTACGATCGCAGACAGCGGGCCGGGTTTAATGAATCCCAGCAATACGTTCGTTCCGTTCTACACGACCAAACCGGGGGGCAGCGGGATTGGCCTCGTGCTCTCGCGTCAGATCGCGGAAGGGCACGGCGGCTCTTTGGAACTATCGAATCGCGATCACCACCGCGGGTGCGTTGTAAAAGTTAGGTTGCCTCGAGTCGCGGCAGAGTAGCGCTGATGACACCTGTCACAATGCGATTTCCCTGGGACTATGGCCCCTTCGGGTGCGATCAGGCACCTCCGATCAATCGGGGCAAAGCGGTCGCGCGAGGGGTCAGGCTTTGTTCCCGAAGCGTGGAAGACTCATCCTTCCGTTTCGACCCAGTGCCCGGATCTTAACAACCCGGTGCCTGGCACCTGCACCATGCACGCTTCCTCGGTTGATTTGTCGGTGACACTCGCTGCTCTGGGGAAGACTGGCTCACCGACGATGCCAGTATTCGTGCCAACTCCAAAGCATGATCACGTCGTCGACAACAGTCGCGTCAACACTACACCGATTTGGTGGGAGGTTCGGCCCGTGCTGATAATGGATCAGAGCGACTGGCCTGCAGCTGATGGGAGCAGCGGCATTACTTCGTCAAAAGCGATGGATGATGCGGAAGCTGCCGGCAGAGCGATTGAGGTTGGGTCAAACTTCTTCCTCTTCTTCAGCTCTCAATTGTCCTCGCATGGAAGTCATTGATCAATGGTATGCCGGCGGTTCAGATTCTGGGCCGCCGGAATTTGTCGGTTCTAGGGCACAAATTTCAATCACGTCTTAAACCCGGCAAGTCGATTCGGAGGGAGTGCTGTCACGAACTACGATTATCGCGTGTGCCTTGCTGCTGGCGGCCGGCTAAATACTTTGCATTGCTATTTGTCGTTGCCCGGTACGGCTTCCCGAACCGATCTGTTTTTGTCTGACAAACGTTGCGCTGAAACCGGCTGGCTCGACTTGATCCATTCGGGTGCGACCTCACGTTCTTCATCAGGACGATTCATTACAAATGTTGCCGCCACCCGTTTGTCCTTGAGCCACCAAACACTAAAACTGGGTGAGTCTGCGTCTCCGCGAACTACAATTTCGGTGGCGCCAGCTGTATCGCCCCACAATTCATACGAGAGGTCAAAAACATCCGAAAAGAAATATGGAACGTGAGCAAAGGGCTGCCGTTCGCCGAGGACAACCCGCGCCCAATGCTGACCTTGAGAAACAGCATTATCCCAATGCTCAACCCGCCGCCGCTTCCCGAAGATGGTGTTAGGATAATTTGCGATGTCTCCCGCCGCATATATCCCTGCGCAACTGGATTCCAGATATTCGTTCACGACAATACCGTTATCGATTGCGACGACAGTCTTCTCCAAGAGTTCCGTGACCGGAACTGCGCCCACTCCGACAACCACAAGGTCGCACGAAATTTTGTCGTTGTTACTCAGGAGCACAGCCTGAACCCTATCCTTTCCTTCCAGCGTGGCGACACGTGCTTGTTTTACTATCCGCACTCCACGTGTGGTGTAATACTGTTCAAAAAAAGCTGACATCACGGGCGTGAAGAATCGACTCCACACTCTTTCCTCGCGAATCACCAGCGTAGTCTGAATGTTTTTCTGCGCCAACACAGAAGCGACTTCCATGCCGATAAATCCACCACCTATTACTACCGCCGATTTCGCGCCTGCACTCCTGGAGCGTATCGTCTCGGAATCCTTCAGCGAGCGAAGATAGAACACATTCCCGAGATCAGTCCCCAGACGGTCCAGCTTTCTGGCCCGAGCACCGGTCGCAATCAGCAGGTGCTCACACTCAAATTCTTCTCCCGAACTGCTGCGCAACTGTTTTTTATTTGGATCGACGTGCTCGATAACTGTATTGAGTCGGACTTCGATCCCGTGTTCCCGATACCAATCCGAGCCGTTGATGAGAATACTCGCCTCGTTGTCCTTGCCCGACAGAAACCCTTTTGAAAGAGGCGGGCGCTCGTACGGAACCGCACTATCAGCCGACACGATCGCTAGCTCTCCAGGCTTCAGGCCTTGACTAGCCAATTCCTTGGCTGCGTAACCGGCAACCATGCCGCCACCCAGAATGAGGTACTTTGCTTTCTGCACGCTGTGCTCGCCTTTTCACTTGGTGTCTGTTTGATTAATTCCTGTCTGAAGCTCTCACGCTGATTTACGTAAGGTGCTTTCGTAGTCGGCCACGAACTTTTGAATTCCTTTCCTGGTCAGTTCATGGCGAAGGTCGAAACTCTCCCAGGGAGCGTTCAGGTCCAATTCCTTATACTCGATTGGTTTCAGCGGTTGCCCTCGGGAATCGATGGCTTGGTAAACAAAGCTGTCGTCAGGAAGGCGACTGCCTTGGGCAGACCACGCCTCCAATACCTTGCCAGGCACGGTCGCCAGCTCCGCATTCAAGGCGAACGAACAAAGCAGATGGTCGAGATGTCGGATGCTGGCCGCCAACACGTGCACGTGATGATCTCCTGCCTGATACATTTTCACAATGTTTTTAACAACATCCATTCCATTGTCGCCTCGATCGTCGAGCCTGCCAATGAACGGCGAGACGTATACCGGCTGCTTCGTGCCCTTGGTCGCCGCGTACACGGCCGCAGCCTGATCTTGCGAGAAGCACAAGGTCATATTCACGCGAATACCTCTTTGTACCGATACGTGTGCGGCTCGCAAGCCTTCATGGGTACAGGGATACTTGATGTAAGCGTTCGGAATCCAGGAGAACATTTCTTGTCCCTGAGCGAGCATCTGTTCGGCCGTCGTATCCAGATCAGCGAAGACTTCGATTGAAACGCCCGCATCCCCGACGAGTGGAGAAATCTTTTGTACGATCCTCTTATACTCGTCTTTTTGCTCCTCCGTCGTCAGCCGATGGCCGGACGCGAGCAATTCTTGCACTTCAGGATTCTTTGCAATCAAGCTCGGATTCGTAGTTTGTCCATCGATGAAACCAATCAGCTTCTTAATCCGCAGAGTTTCATCGGGATCACCACCATCTACAAGAATCTTCGTTTTTGGCTTATTTGCTGGCATGTTGTATAAACCCCCTCGAGCGTTTCCTGTTGGTCCAGGCTTTTCAGCCAAGAGGCGTCAGTGAGCACCTTCCTATTGAGATGTCTTCTTGAGTGAGCGCGGAACGATGTTTTGGGTTACAGCATTGTCAAGTTTCAGCGCCTACCAAATCCCCTCAAGCCACTGATTATTCAATGATTCCAATCTGCCCATCTTCTGATTCCGACACCGCTTGAGTCTGTTGTAGACGAGAAACGCGTTCGCGGTCATGTGGGCTGGTTTCATTCCGACAAGCCGACTTAAGTATTACTAATCCAAAACGGTTGCTTTCTGCATTTCCGGATCGCCGACCATCCGCGACGGGTTGGTTTGCGGACCCAAGATCGTTTCTCAGTACTAATTGTTCCGCCAATAAGTCATGCGGCGCCAACACTAGTCGCTCGAAGAGCTTTGACATCGCGCATGGGAGGCTGGCCAAAGAAACGGTTGTACTCTCGGTTGAACTGGCTGACGCTCTCGTAGCCGACTTCGTAAGCTGCGCTTGTGGCGTCCACCCCATCCATAAGCATCCGCTCCCTTGCCCTCTGCAGCCTCAACTGCTTTTGGTATTGAAGGGGGCTCATCGCGGTCAATGCGCGGAACTGATGGTGAAGTGTTGAAACTCCCATCCGTGCGATCCCCGCAAGTTCGTCCATGTGCAAACGCTTCGCATAGTTGTCTCTGAGCCAAGTGATCGCTCTCGCCGTCCTGTTGCCGAGGTCGCCCGTCGTCGCAATAGTGCGGAGCCGCACGCCCTGCGGGGTCTTCAGGATGCGGTAAATGATCTCGCGTTGGATTAAGTGGCTGAGAAAAGGTATGTCCTCGGGCGTGTCGAGAAGCTCCATGAGCCGGGAGCATGCGTTCAGCAAACCGGCCGGGGCCTGACCGATGGCAACGCCGTGCCGTTGCGAAGAGGTCTCCGCTTCGGCCAATTCCTCACGATTAAGGATCTCGCGCACGATCGACATATCGAGACGAAGTAACATCGATAGGAGCGGCACCTCTTGCGAGGCCTCGACGATTTGGCTTTCAACGGGAACATCTATGGATGACAAGAAGAACGACGAAGGACCGCAGAGGTATTCCGTTCCCCCGAGGGTCATCCGTTTCTTTCCTTGTACAAAAACTGTGAGGCTGGGCTCAACAGCAGCGCGATAGCACGCCGTGGCTTGTGTTCGGCGAAAGAGAACCAAACCGTTAATCGCCGCGGAATACTCTCCGGCCGATGGAGCGTGCGCTGTGATTCTGCTGACTAATTCTGTCCTTGCTTCTTCCGCCGATGACTTGGCGATCTTCTGTGCAGGCTTTGGCACTGTGCTTTTCCTCTTTTTCTAGGGTACTACTCCCCCAGCCAAACCGTGCACAAAATCAGAATAGTAAACAGGATTAGGCAAAGAATCGGCAGTATCGAGAAAGCGCAGGTAGCCCGACATTCCATATCTTTGAATTCGGGGAGAGCATTACCTGGGACGATCATAAGGTGACTTCGATCAATTGGCGCAGTTACAACACGCTGCCGCTTGGAATTGAGGTGCCGGTCATCGAGAGCGTTCTCATCGACCGGCCGGCAGCAAAAGCGTCTGGGGCGGGAGAGACGGCTATCACATTGGTTGCCGCCGCGATCGGCAATGCGATTTTCGATGCGACAGGCGCACGAATCCGAGAAGTGCCATTCACTCCCGATCGTATAAGAGCGACGCTAGCTTCGCGCGGATAAGAAGCCTTAGATTCAGTCTGGAACAATCCAAACGTCGCGATCTACTTTTGGCTGAACACATCGAAAATACTGCTAGTGGCGCGAGTCGGAGGGCAGATCGCGGTGCCTGATTGAACGGAGTCACAACCAGAGCACATCTGCACGGTCAGCATCGTCGCCAATGGTCGCCCTTTGTCTCCGCGGGTCCAACGCATCGCCACGCGTCGTGAAATTGCTTCTACTATATTGGTCAACAACGAGCTCTTTGCACGGCGAGTGTTGTGGGCAAGAAAAACTGGCCCGTGGCATAGAGCTTTGCATCAAACTCAGGTCCAGTATGAACGGGATACTCATTGCCCGGGAGGAGTGAAAGGTTCGTAAGAATGAAAGAAATATCGCAGCTGGTCGATGGAAGAGGTCGAGTAGTAATTGAGAGGGTTTCGCCACAAATTGATTGCGGCCGCTTCCCGATCAAACGCGTAGTTGGAGAAGCAGTAGTTGTAGAGGCCGACGTATTTGCCGATGGTCATGACCAGGTCACTTGTCAGGTGCTCTATTTACGCGAGGGCGACAACGAATGGCAAGCGTCACCCATGACACCGGAGGGCAACGATCGCTGGCGGGGTGCGTTTTCGGTCGCAGAAGCGGGGCGTTACCAATACACCATTGAAGGATGGATCGATCGTTTCCAAACTTGGCGCGACGGTCTTGCCAAACGAATCGCTGCCGGACAAGACGTTCACGTCGATTTGCTGATTGGAGCCGAGTTGATTGAGGGTGCCGCAGGGCGCGCCAAAGGGGAAGACGCCGGCCTCCTGCGACTGTCGGCGCGCAGAATACGCGAAGAAAGCGACATACAATCGGCAACCTCTCTTGCTCTCGGAGAAGAACTGTTCAAAGCGATACGTCGTTATCCCGAACGCCAGTTTGCTACCCGGTATGAGAAACCTCTCGCCGTTGTGGTGGACAGAGAAAAAGCCAGTTTTTCGACTTGGTATGAAGTTTTCCCTCGATCATGCTCGTCCGAGGCTGGACGTCACGGAACCTTCCGGGATTGCGAGCTACGGCTTCCTTATATCGCCTCCATGGGGTTTGACGTAGTCTACCTGCCGCCGATCCATCCGATCGGCCGTGCCTTTCGAAAAGGAAAAAATAACTCGGTGGTGACCGAACCGAACGATGTAGGTAGTCCATGGGCGATCGGATCGAAGGAGGGCGGCCATACATCAGTTCACCCCGAGTTAGGCACTCTTGAAGACTTTCGGTATTTTGTATCCCAGGCTGCAAAGCACGGTCTCGAAGTTGCTCTTGACATCGCGTTTCAATGCACGCCCGATCACCCTTACGTGAAGCAACATCCGCAATGGTTTCGGAAGCGTCCAGATGGAACCATACAATACGCAGAGAATCCGCCGAAGAAATACCAGGACATTTACCCGCTGGACTTCGAAAGCGAGGACTGGCAGGCGGTATGGAACGAGTTAAAGAGCGTCTTTCAATTCTGGATCGATCAGGGAGTCCGAATCTTCCGTGTCGACAATCCTCACACGAAAGCTTTTGCCTTCTGGGAATGGGTAATTGGAGAGATTAAGAACGAGCATGGCGATGTGCTTTTTTTGGCGGAGGCTTTTACCAGACCTCATGTGATGTACCGCCTCGCTAAGCTCGGGTTTTCGCAGTCCTACACTTACTTCACGTGGCGCAACACGAAACAGGAGCTAACAGACTATTTCACCGAGCTTACGCAAACTGACGTGCGAGAATACTTCCGCCCTAACCTCTGGCCCAACACGCCTGACATTCTTCCGGAGTTTCTCCAAGTCGGCGGCCGGCCTGCATTCATGATCCGATTGATTCTGGCGGCTACTTTGGGGGCAAGTTACGGCATTTATGGGCCCGCGTTTGAGTTGTGCGAAAACACGCCCGCGCAGGCTGGCAGCGAAGAGTATTTGAATTCCGAGAAATACGAACTGAAGCATCGCGATCTGCATTCCTCGTGGAGTTTGAGTGAGATCATTTCCCGAATCAACCGTATCCGCAAGGAGAATGCGGCATTGCAAAGTAACCATAACCTGCGCTTTCATGAGACGGACAATCCGATGCTGATTTGCTACAGCAAGACTACCGATGACCTGAGCAGCGTGATTGTTGTGATCGTCAATCTCGATGCATTTCACCGCCAGACAGGTTGGGTTGATCTCGATCTCACTGCCCTCGGGCTGGAATCGGGTCATGACTTTCAAGTTCACGACCTGCTAGGTGAAGGCCGGTATTTATGGCAGGCCTCAAGGAACTATGTGGAATTGAAGCCGCAAAGCCTTCCGGCCCATATTTTCCGGGTACGCCGGTGGATTCGGACAGAGCGCGATTTTGACTATTACCTCTAAGTGTCTGGGAATCGCTATCTCGAGTTTATCGAAGTTGGAGCATGACACCCGTGGAAATGCTCGGATACGTGGAATTCCTGCTGATCGAGTGTCACCCTCGTCGGCTTACATTGCCTTTCTCTGGCAGGAACTGCAACGAAGAGAGAAGCCCACTGGCAGCACTGTGGATATGACAGAACATGCACCCTTGAAGGTAACCGCGGGATGGGAGAGCATTCTCGAGCAGACCGGCGGCCTGCGCCTGGAAACAGTGGAACTCCCGGAGTATCTGCCCAAGCAGCGCTGGTTTGCGGGCAAATCCCGGGAGATCAAGTCCGTTCGAATTGTGGACTGGATTCCGTTAAGTGTCCCGTTGAATGTTTCATCGGACGCATCGCAATCCACGCTGGTACTGGTCCAAGTAGAGTTCGGCACTGGGTCTCCTGACTTATACTTCCTGCCGCTGGCGATGAGGTTTGGGCATACCGAAAACGAATTGCAACGGACAGCCCCCAACGCTATTATCGCCCGGGTTGTATCGCAGAAGAGAACAGGTTTGCTCTACGATGGAGCCTTCGATGACCAGACTTGCATATTGTTGTTCTCGCTGATTGAGAATGCGAGGAGGGTGAACGCGCGCCACGGGGGCGTCCGTGGCATACGTGGAAAAGCATTTCTGGATCTCATGGCGCAAGCCGAGACAACATTGCAGCTGCGGCGGGGTTCAGCGGAACAGAGCAACACTTCAATTCTGTTCGGTGATCAGTTCATACTGAAGCTGTTTCGGCGTCAAGAGCCCGGATTGAATCCGGACGCGGAAATTGGACAGTATCTAACCGAAAAAACCAACTTCGCCCAGATTCCTCCTTTTGCGGGCTCGATTGAACTCGACGGACTAGACGCGACCGATGGCAAAGTCGCGAGCCTAGCCCTGTTGCAGGGCTTGGTAGCAAACGAAGGCGATGGCTGGAAGTGGACCTTAGAGGAGCTTGACCGCTACTACGAGGTCTGTGCCCGCTTGCCATTCCCCGAAAACTTGAGTGCAGGAGGCCAGGGGTCACTGGAGTTTTCTGAGAATCCCGCAATTCAGGTGGCCCGGGACCACCTTGACTTGTACCTCGAAGCTGGCGCAATCCTCGGGCGCAGGACCGCGGAACTCCATCGGGCGCTAGCTACACTCACAGATGATCCTGCATTCGCACCGGAGGCACTGACTGATGTGGATATTAACGCACAATTTGCCGGTATCCGACAGCACGCTTCCAGCATCCTGGACATGCTGCAGGAGCGTCTGTCGTACTTGCCCGATGAAGTGGTCGAGGTTGCGGCTTCGGTGCTCGGCCGTCGCCGTCAGATTCTCGATCGCTTCGGTCCACTCAACGGTGATTTCCCGCCGATACAACGAATCCGAATTCACGGAGACTACCATCTTGGACAAGTCCTCCGCGTAAAAATGGATTTTGTGATCCTCGATTTTGAAGGCGAACCGGCCAGGCCGCTGGCGGTTCGGCGGTCGAAGCAGTGCCCACTCAAAGATGTCGCTGGCATGCTGCGGTCCTTTGGTTACGCCGCCTATGCTGGTCTCAGGAACTATACAGCCCGACATCCCGGGGATTTGACCCGTCTCGAACCATGGGCGCAGCTTTGGGAACGGTCGGCCGCTGCGGAATTCTTGCGCGCATATTATGAAGCCGCGCAAGGTGCGGCCTTTCTACCGCCAGGGAATGTCGATTTCCGCAAGCTGCTCGATGTCTTCCTGCTTGACAAGGCGCTCTACGAAGTGCTGTATGAATTGAACAGCCGCCCCGCGTGGGTACGCATCCCGTTGATGGGGATTATGTTGCTTGTGCCGTGAACGACTCATGCGCGGGACATCCTGTCCGGCGGGCGAGAAGTTGTTTTCTATCCATTAAGTTCAGAGATTAACAATGCAACCGGAAAATTCGCATATAAGCGCGTTAGTGGGATAGATGCGGTATTGCCGTGCCTCTCAGATTCGACTAATTCACCGGTGAATAAATTCTCAAATCGAATCTCCAGCGTGGGGAGAAGCTCGATTCTGGTATCGCCCCAAATGTCGCGATTGCCGAGCAGATTTAGTTTGCCTCCGAGTAGCTCGGCACAGAGTCGCGGCACCGCTGTTATCAACATTCTATCGGCTGCTTTCCGCGCAAAAGCGAGCACATGTTTCGCTTTCTCGCCGGTGACCCGCAATGGAATGTATTCGCCTTCGCGAAACAACTCGTGCCTTTGCTTGCGCAGGCCAAGCACTCTCCACAACGTGTACAAATTAATCCGACCATCTTCCATATTTTGAGCCAGTTCACGAGCTTTCGGTCCTATGGGCTGACGGGTTGATTCGAACGTGGTTTTGAGCAACTGCAAGGTGCGGTGGCGTGCTTTGTAATCCACAGGTCGGCGGTTATCCGGATCCACCAGACTGAATTCCCAGAGTTCGTTGCCCTGGTAAATATCCGGAACGCCAGGCGCCGTGAGCTTGATCAAGGTTTGCGAGAGGCTGTTCAACATTCCAAAGTAGGCGGCTTTGCGTTGGAATGGCAGGAAACTGTCCCGGAAGTCCTCGGATTCCAGAACAGATTTCACAAAACTTGACACGCCCGATTCGTAGTCCTGATTTGGATTTGCCCAATTCGTGTTCTGCTTCGCCTCTCGAATGGCTTTGCGCATGAAGTCGCAAATCCGCTCGACGAGGGTTTCGTCCGGGCCTTTGCCGATACCGAATGGCCAGGCGCCAATGAGAGTTTGATAAAGCAAATACTCATCGTTTGCAGTCGGAGCTTCGATTTCACCACAAAGGGACTTTTTGTCACGGTTCAGCTTCCGCCAATCGCGCACATGCCGATGCCAGGCAAGCGGCATTTCGGAAAGCACGTCGATGCGCGCGCGCACATCTTCAGAACGCTTGGAGTCATGAGTGGAAGTTGCGAGCATTTCGTTCGGCCATATCTGGGCTGCCTGCTCCATCTTGCGATGAAACTCTTCTGGACTGATGCCGAAGCGAAGTGGATCGCCACCGACTTCATTCAGTGAAATCAGGCGGTTGTACCGGTAGAAGCTGGTGTCTTCCAGCCCTTTCGCCATTAGGGCGCTAGTGTACTGTTGGAATCTCATCGCGAAGTGGTTCACCGAGCGCTGATAGTACTGTGGGCGTCCCTCAAGACGGCTGATCAGAAGAATCTCACCAATGAAGTCATACACCGAAGACTCCGCAGCCGTGCTCTTCGCTTTCGCACAGCTCACAGCTTCATTGATGTAGGCGCGATCGCTGGTGGAGATCTGTTGGTCAGTCACATAGGTCCGGTACACGGGGAAACAAGCGACGATTTCGGTAAGTGCATCGCGCAGACTCTTGAGAGTGAAGTCGCAGGTGTGGCGGTCGGCAAGCGCGATGCGGCTTAGATGATTGGCCATGACATTCAACTCGCTATTGAGCGAGCGGTCCATGACCAGCTTCTTGCATTCGTACACCAATTCCTTGAAGTCAGTGTGTTCACCAATGAACAAGCGATAAATCCGGTCCATTTTCCGTTCACTGGCCGGATCGACAAACAAGCTATTGACCAAGTTCGAAAAGTTGTAGCCAGTTGTGCCGTGAATCGGCCAGTCTTCAGGGATATTTTCTTCAGATGTGAGGATCTTTTCCGCGACGATGTAGTAGCGTTTTGCGCCGCCGCCTTCGCCCCCAGAGGAATCGCCGCCGCACTGTAATCGCTCGAAGTACTGCTGTGGGTTGTAGAGGCCGTCTGGATGGTCTATTCGTAAGCCATCGATCTTTCCTTCTCGAAGCAACTGCAGAACGAATTCATGGGTCTGATTGAAGACGTTCTCGTTTTCCTGACGCAGCGCGGCAAGATCGTTCACGTCAAAAAATCTTCGATAGTTGATGTCATCGGCAGCCACTCGCCAATACGCGAGGCGATACGCCTGCATTTTAATGAGCTCGTGAAGAGCATCGAATGAAGCAGAATCACCTGCATTGCCATTGATACGTTGGACGACCTGTTCCAAAAATTGCGCTATCTCACTGGAACGGGCACACAGGGCTACCAACCGCCGCTTGTGAATCTCTTTATCACGCAAGCGTTCTGCACGTTTTTCAGGAGCAGCTTCCTCCCGTCCGGGCAAATGATTGAAGGCGGAAATCAAGCTTTGGAACTCCAGCAGATCTTCGTTCTCCGGGCCCAGGCGCTGCTGCAGAGCTTCAAGGCCAAAGCTCAGGATTCGCGGGTACTCCCGGGGATTTACTGGAAAGCGGTGCTTGAAATAATGAAGGCTGAATTCGCCCTTCTCTTTATCAAACGTGAGGCGCAGTTCAGCACGATCAAGGATGGTCCCATACTGGTCGCCCAGAACGGGAACCAACACTTTGCCCTGCAATTCGTCTTTCTGCGGATACCAATCGATATCGAAGAACTCCGCATAGGCAGACGCTTCTCCATTCTCCAAAACATCAAGCCACCAGGCATTGTCACTGCCCATGATTCCCATATGGTTGGGAACGATGTCGAGAATTTGTCCCATGCCATGCTCATGCAAGGCCGCAACGAATTTGGCGTACTCTTCAAGAGTGCCGATTTCCGGATGCAGTTGATGATGGTCAACGATGTCGTATCCATGCGTGCTGCCGGGCCGCGCACGCAAATAGGGAGAAGCGTAACAATGCGAAATGCCGAGCTCAGCGAGATAGGGGACGAGTTCGGCGGCTTGCGAAAACGTGAAGTTGCGATTGAATTGCAACCGGTACGTAGAAAGAGGTATTTGCGGCGGTTTCATGTCTTCAGGAACCATGCGGCTGAAAATGGCGGCACCTGCTCCAAAATTGGCGTGTAGTTCGCAGTTGTCGTGTAAAGCAAAGTCCCGTCCGGTTTGTTTCGAAGAACCGTCGAGTCCTCACCTAGATTCGCGACTACCTCCAAGGTACCGCCTTTCCCGAGTCTCCAGCAGACATGAACGGCACTCGGACCCAGCACATCATACTGTGCCAATCCGGGTACGATCTCGTTGATTTGCGGAACGATCTTCTCATGCCTGCATATCAGCAATTCTCTATAAAACTCCAGCCACTCGCGATGGGGCTGCTGCTCAAGAGAAACCCAATCGAGTTTCGAAGCGAGAAACGTTGCCGGATCATTGGGGTCAGGAATGCGGGCTCGCGCATCCGCAGAACGAAACTGTTTGAAGCGCGCGAATTCACTGCGGCGTCCATCCCTCACTTTATCCGCCAGTTTGGAAGCGAAGTCGCAGAAAAACAAGAACGGCGTCTGCGCCCCAAACTCCTCTCCCATAAACAATAAAGGAGGAGAGGGTGCGAGCAGTAGAATCGCTATCGCTGCCCTCACTGCTGCAGGACTACTCAAGCTTACGATTCGTTCTCCCAGAGCGCGGTTTCCTATTTGATCATGGTTCTGCAAGAAGGAAACGAAGCACGCCGGCGGGAGGTCGCAACTCGGCTCTCCGCGCGATGCACCGTCGCGAAATGCTGATGGTTCTCCCTGGTACGCATACCCTTCGGCTAGACAGCGTCCCAAGCTTTGTGCGGGATTATCGGCGTAATCGGAATAATAGCCGTCGGTTTCTCCTGTGAGCAGCACATTAAGCACGTGGTGAATGTCATCGTTCCATTGGCCTGTGAACCGGCAGGGATTGCCTTGGACGTCACGGCGCAAATATCGCGCCGCGTTATCGTCATTCTCGAGAACCAGATGGATCTGGCGGTCATCGACGAATTTATTATGAATTGTTTCCGCTAATTCAGTGAGGATGTGCGGACGCGAGTCGTCCGCAATCGCGTGGACGGCGTCAAAACGAAGACCGTCAAAGTGATATTCCTCTAACCAGTAAAGCGCGTTGTGAATGAAGTAATCCCGAACTATGCGGCTGCCTGTACCGTCGAAATTGATCGCCTGACCCCATGGAGTGCGATGGCGATCAGTAAAGAATTGCGGCGCGTAGAGCCAGAGGTAATTTCCATCCGGGCCGAAATGGTTGTAAACGACATCAAGGAACACCATTAACTGTTTCGCGTGCGCCGCGTCGATGATGCGCTTCAGATCTTCTGGGCGGCCGTAACACCGCGCGGGAGCATAGGGCAGGACGCCATCATATCCCCAGTTGCGCTCGCCCGGAAAACTAGAGAGAGGCATCAATTCAATCGCAGTAATACCCAGCTCAGACAAGTAATCGAGTTTTGCTTCGGCCCCGGCGAAAGTCCCTTGGCGAGAGAATGTCCCGACGTGTAGCTCGTAGATCACCGTTTCTTTCCAGGGCCTTCCATGCCACTCCGTGTCTCGCCATTCGTAAGAGAGGGGATCGATTATCTCGCTTGCGCCGTGCACACTTGAAGTCTGGGAGCGAGACGCAGGATCAGGAACACTGTGCTGGTTGTCAATCTCGAACTTATATTGAGTACCGGCGCGAGCATCTGTCACAAGTTCGAACCAGCCGTCCTGGAGTTTGGACATGGGAAAATCGCGTTCCAACTCGGGGAGGTGTACTGCGACTGAAGAAGCTTGCGGTGCCCAGAGCCGAAATCGGACAGTGCCATCCTGACGGCATTCTGCCCCAAAAGGCATTTCGTGCTTGCGTTTCATGCGGCGGGGTTGCGCCTCCGGTCGGGTCCGCGCACGCGGTCAGAGGCGCGTTCGACCAGCAGCGCCAAAGATCGCGCCCGCAATGGATAGGAAGCGCTGCCGAAAAAGAACCTGTTTGCATCGCCGGATATTTGACATGAGGTATCAATCAAGGCGATCCAGCCCGCGCCCAACGGCGGTGACGGCAACGCGAAGGGGATTTCCTCAAAATGCGCATTCATCAGTAGCAGGAAGTTTTCGTCCTGAACGCGCTGGCCACGCTCGTTCACCTCATCGATAGCGGCGCCGGAGAGTGCGACCCCCAGACAGCGTGCGAAATCCTGGTTCCACTCTTCGTCCGTCATTTCTCCGCCGTCGGGGCGGAGCCAAACGATGTCTTTGATTTCCGCGCCTTTGATCTTTCGTCCCTGGAAGAATTTGCGCCGCCGGAAAACCGGGTGCTCCTTGTGCAACGCGATCAGCTGCCGAACGAAACCAAAAGTGTCACGGTCCATGTGCTCCGGAGTCCAGTCGACCCAGCTGATTTCGTTGTCCTGGCAATAGGCATTGTTGTTCCCGCCCTGAGTGCGCCCGATTTCGTCTCCGGCGAGCAGCATGGGGACGCCTTGCGAAAGCAAGAGTGTTGCTATGAAGTTCCGCTTTTGCCGTGCCCGAAGCTGATTCGCCTCGGGATCATCGGTAGGACCTTCAACGCCGCAGTTCCAACTGCGATTATTGTCAGTGCCGTCACGGTTTTCCTCGCCGTTAGCTTCGTTGTGCTTGGAGTTGTAGCTCACGAGATCGTCAAGGGTGAAGCCGTCATGCGCGGTAACAAAATTGATGCTGGCGTAAGGCTTTCGGCCGCTGCGCGCGTACAGGTCGCTCGAGCCAGTGATACGGTACGCAAGTTCGCCGATCAGACCACCGTCACCCTTCCAGTAAGAGCGAACCACGTCACGATACTTGTCATTCCATTCCGCCCAGCCAACGGGAAATTTGCCGACCTGATACCCCCCTTCGCCAAGGTCCCAGGGCTCTGCGATGAGCTTTACCTGGGACAGAATCGGGTCCTGATGAATGATGTCGAGAAATGCGCCCAGGCGATCGACTTCGTGCAACTCGCGTGCCAGAGTCGCTGCCAGATCGAAACGAAAGCCGTCAACGTGCATTTCCAAGACCCAGTAACGCAGGCTGTCCATGATCAACTGCAGCACGCGGGGATGACGCATGTTTAGTGTGTTGCCTGTGCCGGTGTAGTCGATGTAATAGCGTGGATCATCTGGAACCAGACGATAGTAAGCAGGATTATCGATCCCCCGAAATGACAATGTCGGGCCCAACTGATTGCCTTCAGCGGTGTGGTTGTAAACCACATCGAGAATGACCTCAAGGCCTGCCGAATGCAGGGTCTTTACCATCGTCTTAAAATCGTTGATGCTAGCGGTTGCGCAGTAGCGAGGCTCAGGAGCAAAGAAGCCGATAGAGTTGTATCCCCAGTAATTGCGCAGTCCGCGCTCGATCAAATTGCGGTCGTCAACCAATGTGTGTACAGGCATCAGCTCGACTGCAGTGACCCCGAGTTGGGTTAGGTGATCGATCACCGGCGCGGTCGCCAACGCAGCATAGGTCCCGCGCAATCCAGCCGGAATCTCGGGGTGTCGAATCGTGAAACCTTTGACGTGCAATTCGTAAATGATGGTGCGATGCCAGGGCGTATGCGGCGCACGATCTGCTCCCCAAGTGAAAGCAGGATCGACCACGACACCTTTGAGCATGCCAGGAGCACTGTCGCGGCGGTCAAACGAGAGGTCCTCATTACGGTGCCCAACTCTGTACCCGAAATGTGAGTCGTGCCACTTCAGGCCGTTTTGAATCTGCTTAACATAGGGGTCGAGCAAGAGCTTGTTGCGATTGAACCTGAAGCCCTTGGTTGGTTCGTAAGGGCCGTGCACACGGTATCCGTAAAGCAGACCGGGACGCGCTTCCGGCAGGTAGCAGTGCCAGACCTGGTCGGTTTGCTCGCGCAGCAGAATGCGGTGAATTTCGCGCCGCCCAAATTGATCGAATAGGCAAAGCTCAACCTTCTCGGCGGACTCGGAGAATAAGGCGAAGTTTACGCCTTCTCCGTCCCAGGTGGCCCCAAGTGGATACGGTCGCCCGGGCCAGACGATTGGGTCGGTTTGCCTAGTCAATAGATGGCCTCAGAAATGATTCGCTGGGTTGCAGAGCATCGCCTTCGCAGCCCCGGAAACAATCGGCACGAACGGTGTAGCAACCAGAAAACCACTCGAACAAAAAACGCTTAGATTCATCTAGCGCCTGAAAAGAAGGGGGCGCTCGTTAAGATAAGTGCAAGCTCTTGAGCGAGGCGCGCGCTGCACCGCCGCTGATATTGGGCACAATCGTCAGCTCAAGGACGGTGACGTGCGAAAGTCCGACGCGGTATTCCTCGACCTCCCGCGTTGAGGTAGGTGCGCTGAAATTCCATTGCTGACGCACAATCTCTCGAAACGGCCCGCTAGGACTCGCTGACGCTCGCAAGACAAACTCTTGCGTGCGCTCCGTCTCATTGTCTTCGAAAACTAACGAGATTCGTTTAAGTTCCTGAGGCTCGTTAAAAACCAGACGAATGGTTTGAGTCCCCGGTTCAGCGGCGCGCCAGCCTTGCGTTGGCTCCATCGCTAACGAAGACTCGATTGGAAAGTCTTTATCTTCCGACGTCACCTCCACCGTGGCGAGGCGCTCAAGGTCAAGGCTAGCTTCACCGTGTGTCTCTACAGCTATCGGGATTCGCGCGATAAGGCGTTTTCGCATTTCGTGACCTGGCACTACTTCAAGCAGCCCTCTGCAGAAAGAGTCTGCGCGCCGTCTCAAGCAGGATGGAAAAATGCTGAGATTTTGAGATCAGGGCAACGTCCATCGAAAGGACTAATCTTTCAACAAAATCGTCACCGTAATTGCTGAACATTATCATCGGAGTCGAGGGCATGGACTTTCTCAGAATTCGCACTGCTTCGACGCCGTTCTCACCGGCATCGATAGATCCATGATGATTAGGTCAGGACGCAGTTGCTGGGGCCTTTTTAATCGCTTTCCGTCCATTCCCGGCTTCGCCGCAAATATCGAAGTCGCCCTCGCGAGTCAACATTTCACACAGTTTTTGAACGTAGTAGGGGCCGTATCCACGACCAGAACCGACCTCGCACGCACGGACATACTTATCCTTTTCAGGGCAATGTGAACCCCACATGAGATGCACAAACCCATCGCAGCTGTTTGATTTCCAGGAAGAAATGTGAAAAACCTCAAGCAATTCTCCCGCCTAGAGATGGGATTTCTAAACTCGCAAAAAGTGCCGGCAGGCTCAACAAGGAACCAATAATCGCATTCCCAGGGCGATAGCCGTTTTGAAGAGTGCCCGCTTTCTAGTATTTTGGGCAGCGACCCAGAACCGCGAAAAGTGCCTTCATCCCCAATTGGCATAATCGCATTATAAGAGGGCGCCCCTTTGGGAGTAGGTTGTGAGCGCAAGCACCACCACCTACGAAAGGAGCACCCTCGTGAACAGCGAAAAGTATATTGGGCTGGACGTGCATCAAGCAACCATCTCGGTCGCGGTGATCGATTGCAGAGGCAAGATAGTCATGGAGTCCATCCTGGAGACCAAAGCCGCGACCATTCTTGAGTTTTTGGCGGGGCTACGCGGAACTTTGTCGGTCACCTTCGAAGAAGGCACTTGGGCGGCGTGGTGCTCGAAAAGGAGATCGTCATGTCCAAGAGCTTCTTCCGTCCTGCGCCAACGCGCCGTCTGCCTCAGCACCCAAATCTAGAGCAACTGCGAAAACAAGCCAAAGACCTGCTCGAACAGTATTGCTCGGGCGATTCCGCCGCCACTGCCGAGATACAAAACTTCGAACGCAACCCTGATCCGTCCACATTCGCGCTCATGATGCACAGCGGGTCCTGGCGCGGACTTATGGCTATGAAAGCTGGCCCAAACTGAAAGCTTTTGTGGATGGAGCGAACACAGCGAGGTTTGCTGAAGCAGCGAAAGCCAGCAATTATTGTACCCGACCTTGTGCACGCAAAGTCTACACCGATGATACAGAAGCGTTCAAGACCGGGAGCAACGCTTGAGCGTTGACGATGCTTGGCGAAAACCTGAGATTCTTACCGTAGGAATGCTTGTGTTTTTTCATCAAGCTTTAGGCCAGCCTGATTTGATTTTGTCGTGAGCAGCCGGTCCAACTTCTTCCTTCGATGCTACCAACATTTCCAGGTAAGTCGTCCCTTTGCGGGTTAGGGGCGCCGGCATCTGCGGCAAAATGGTGTCATTCAAGGGCGGTTTTCGTATTTGAGAACTGTCATTGTCGCCTCACATGATATTGGGTCGGTCGGTTCTTTGCTCACGCAACTGAGTAACACTTCGTCGGTGCTGCTAGCGGTAACGGTTTGGTGAAACTGAGCGTACATTTGGCCATCGTGTTCGTATTTCAATAGGCACTCGTTACCGTCTTTCTTAGGCTCAACGTTCGTACAGGCAATGAGACTGCCTTCGTGAATTGCCTTGTGATCTCTTCGATCTGTCTTCTCCGGCTGATTCTGCCAACTCTTGAGAGTGTAGCTGGAACCGACCTCTGGATTTTGTGACATCGAAATGCCAACGATTCCGGTAACGAGGGACGCGGTAACAAGGGCACGCCACGTTTCCAGAATACCTCTGGCTAACAGATTCATGTTGTATCTCCTGGCCGAAGACTGCCAGTCGCCGAGCGTACGGCTCCAGTACACTGCCCCAGTGGAGGTTCAGCACCTGTCACTATCGACAGGGGCAAAAATATTGGTGAACAGCGCACCTAGTCGGGTGACCTTGCAGTGGCAACTATTCAAGGGGGATGCAAGAGTGCGAGGAACACTGGAATCCGTACGGGAACTGACTTATAGTCCTGAAATTCAGTCTAGACATTCGGTACCCTGCGGTTGACTCATTTCGGCACTTTGATTCTTCAATCGCAAGCGAGCGCCCATTTTTCCATTTGTCCGCATCTTTCAGCACAGAATATGCCGCCAGTTACTCTTCGGATTTGCGTGTCGTTAGGCGTGGCAAGCGTGGAGCAGGAGACGAGAGATCTGCTTTGGGTATGGCAGGCCCAGGGGTTGCAACGAGGACTCTCGCTATTGGTGCCTCCTCCGCTGGTTTCGTTCGCGCTACGCTCAAGGTAGTATCTGGAAAGCCTGGCTTAGCGGCGGTCTCGTGAGCTTCTGCCCCGATACCCGCTACGAACTTTGCAAGCACCGCGAAAATTGCACTTCCCACCGGACACCTTCAGATGCGCTGTAACTCGTGACTAGCTATGACCTGTCGACCAGTCGCACAAACGACTTACACTGTTTCTCGCTCGCGTAGTATGCAGCAGCTTGTTGTGTTCCCAGAGCTTTTCCAGATGAACTCACCAACCTATCTAACCCAAATTGCAACATAGCGTTTCAATTCGCGAAGACCCCGCACTCTTCAATTAGCGTGATGTGCCACCGGCAAGAGTATCCCTCAGTTGTCGATGCGCTATGTGAACTTGGGATTTGCTCGTATTCGACGATATGCCCAGACGCTGGGCGACCTCTCTGTGGGTCAACCCTTTGACATCATGCAAGATCAGGGCCGTCCTTTTTCCCTGTGGCAGACTGCCGATCGCTCGCGTCAGCGCGATTCGCATGACTGGCCCTAGATGAGCGTGCTCGCCTCGTTGGAGGCCAATTGTGGCTTCATGTCGCTTAGTCGAAACCTCGTCCAGTGGCAGTACTGCGATGCGTCGTCTGCGAAAATGCATCATTATGACGTTTATAGTCACCCTGTGAAGCCAGGTTCCGAATGCTGCTTCGCCACGAAAGCCACATACCTTCAGGAATACTCGCAGAAATACTTCCTGTGTAAGATCCTCGGCATCGAACACATCTTTTGTCTTTCGTAAACATACAGCGTACACCCGGCCTTTGAATAGTTCATATAGCTGCGCGAACGCGGCTGTGTCATTGCATTTTACTTTGTCGATGATCTCTGTTTTCAGAAAGATAGGCTCTCGCATTTTAACTCTTCCTTTTCGCGTTGGGTTTGAAACCCTGGTGTGTCCTTATTGATGAAGGTAGGCAGCGGTTCACGCAAGTAAACACGAGTTGCGTCTCCTGCGAAATAAAAGCTTAGATCAGCTGAACGACTCGACGAAACGCGTTCCCGAACATCAGTGCGTCAGAGCTTCCCGCCTCCAGCGAAAGGCCACCAATCACTGTCTGCTGTCGGGTGTTACTCATCGGGGGCATAATACCCTTGCTTTGCATATGTCCTCAGTGGAGGTAATCCCTTCGGCGGTAATAACTTGATCTTGATCTTGTGCCATTTGCCGTCGTGCTGCCGGGACTGGGGGCGATAACCGATAACATATTGGTTGCGCAACTCGCTTCCAATCTTGATGGCCGCATCTGCAAGATCATTAGGATTATCGATAGTGACGGTGTGTCCTCCAGTAAGTTCGCTTACATCGCTCAATAATGCAGGCCCGAGGAGCTCTTCTTCCGTTGAAAAATATCTGTCGTAGATGCCGATGGCATATGTCATGACATCGGTTTCCTTAAGAAGATGTTTGAGTTCGCTCTCGGTGTAGCGACTGTGATTGTCACCGCCGTCGGAGATGACGAGTAAGGCCTTTTTTGTGCAGCGGGCTCGGCGCATTGTGCTCACTCCCATATACACAGCGTCGATCAGAGCCGTGCGTCCTTTCGGGGTCATGTTGAGAAGCCTGGTTTGAATCTCATCGATCGAGTTAGTGAACTCAACAGACTCCTGAGGCCTGTCTGCGAAAGTCATCAGGAAGAACTCGTCTTGGGGATTTGCGGTCTTGAGGAACTCAATTACCGCCTGCCGAGCTCGTTCGATCTTGGCACCCATGCTCCCACTCATGTCGAGGATGACACCGACGGAAATCGGGACGTCTTCGGTGGAAAAATGTCGAATTGCCTGCAACTGCTTGTTCTCGTAGACTCGGAAGTTCTCCTGGTCCAAGCCCAGCACCGGGCGGTTCAACGGATCGGTGATAGTAACTGGAACAAGAACTAAATCCACATTGACCTTTAACGGCCTCGCAGCCGCGTCCAAAGAAGGGCCGCTTTCCCTGGGTGATTTGGTTGCCGTGATCGTTTGGGGGGTGATATGAACTTGATCCAGGTTCGTTTGGCTAAACCCGGGCGCCAGGAAAACGAAGAGAGTAACAACCGCGACTGCGGAAACAAAACAAGGTGAAGCCGGTAAACCGGTTCGCACCGCCTGAATATCATCGCCGCTGCTCATTCGTTTCCCTTGCAGGACATCCTAGAAGCATGTCGGCGCGCTTGTGAGCTGTCAGAAATGACAGGAATCGTAGGACCTCAATTTGCCCCTGACTCGCAGTACGCGGGAAATTGTGCCTAACTCCGGAGATTGGCAGGTGCTTCTTGGAGTTGTCGCGGGAGAAATTGAGGGCGATCACGAGAACGGCAGGTCTTGAAATGAACGCTTCTTCGATGCGTCGAACACCACCTGATCATGCCACCAGAGCCGTTCAAAGAAGGTACGCGCCATGTCGGGGTTCGTTCTTCGGTGTGAGGATGACAGCGTTCTGTCCATGATATCGCCGATGCTCCGGACCCCATCAATCGCGTCGAATAAGCGCTCCTCCGGTGACACAATTGGCAAGAAGAGATCTCTGTACGTGTGAGTCTGGTTGATCAGAACAGCCGCGGCCCCAGGAGGCAGCCGATCTTGAACACAGATCGTGTCTGACATTCGGACGGGTACATATTCAATCCAGGCGTCACCGGTAAAACTAACCTGCTGCGGGCCGCTCACGCTATCGTTTCGGTACGCAACCACGCTGTGGCGGGCCATGGTGCCGCGAAACAGTTCGATAGCGGCATACTGCTCTGCCAGGGTAAGGCGCGCCATCCGCGTTGCCTGCGGGAGCTTTGCGATGACACCACAGTGAATGGAATAAGGCGCCTGTCTTACCCAACGGCCGAATGTCAGCCCTGCCTTCTCTAGAAAATCGAGCAAATGCGGGACGGAATAGGCGCGGTCCTGCGGGTGCAGGAGAGCATCGGCAAGCGCCGCCTCATGCCGAAAGTCAGGAGCCTGCCTAAGCAGGCTTTCCAGCGGATGTCCCGGAGGCAATGCGCTAAGAGCAGCAATGAGATCCCGAATTTCCCTATCAGTAGCATGGACGCCAATCCGTCGACAAAACTCTTGCAGCATATAGATGCCGGTCCGTCCGTAAGGCGCGTACACCATTAGATGAATCGCGCCGTCCGGTTTGAGCACTCTGCGCAGCGCACGAAGGCCCGCATCGGGGTCGGCGAGGTGATGAAGAACCCCGGTGCACACGATCTGATCAAAGCTCATATCGAGGTCACGTACCTGCTCGATTTCAAGTTCGTGGACCTGAAGATTTTTCAGGTTGTATTTTCGCTGGAGTCCCTCCGTATGGCGCACACTCGTTGCGCTGCTGTCGATTCCTGTAACCTGAGCCCCGGGCCAGCGCAACGCATGCTTGGCCGCCTGCGATGTCCCGCAGCCGGCGATGAGGATGGATTGGTCTTCTTTATAAGATCGGGCCGGCCAAAACAGGTGATAGTCCGCGCGGCGTCTTTGTCGGTCCTGCCAGAGCTGCCGATATTTGTCCAGATTATCGACCGGTGGAGGATACGGAAAACGGTCGTAGAAGTCCCGCACTTCCCCCGCTACATCAATTAATGGCGAGAGGTTTTCTGCTTGGCTCATGGCAAACGCCGTGTTTCAACAGGCCCTCCTGCTTCAGGCAATCCTCGAATTCAATCATGCGACCCGCTTATCCGCTACCGGTTCTTTCTTGGCAAATGCGCCGACTTTACCGACCTCGAGAAACTGAGCTCCGTCGAGCCTGCCGAAGAGCTCGATCAGGTTGGCGACGACTCCAGTCCAGCCGGTTTGATGGCTCGCTCCCAATCCCGCGCCGTTATCTCCGTGGAAGTACTCGTAGAACAGAATGTAATCCTTCCAGTTTGGATCGTTCTGGAATTTCTCGGTCCCACCGTAAACCGGTCGCCGGCCAGACTTGTCACGCAGGAAGATCCCTGTCAACCGATTGGCAATTTCTCGGGCCACCTCAAACAGATTCATGCGTTTGCCCGAGCCGGTTGGACACTCAATCTTAAAGTTCTCGCCGTAGTAAAGGTAGAAGGACAACAGGGCGCGGATCAGCAGCGCGTTTACAGGCATCCAAACAGGGCCGCGCCAATTCGAGTTTCCACCGAACATACCACTGTCGGATTCGGACGGGAGATAATTTACCCGATAATCCTGGCCACCCACGTTGAAGGCGTAGGGATGCTCGGCATGGTGGCGGGACAATGCCCGTATTCCATGAGGGCTCAGGAATTCTTTCTCATCGAGCATGCGTGACAGGATTCGGCGAAACCGTTCCGGATTAACCAAAGCAGCTATACCGCGATCGCCATAGCCGAGATGGCCCAGCCCAGTCGGATGAATGCTCTCGCGCAGTTCGGGCATGCGTTGCAAGCGCTCTCTGAGAACCTCCGCAACTCGCGGCACCCGTTCGCGCTGCCACGGCTCAATGACACTGGTCGCACAGAGGGGCAACAGACCTACCATGGAACGAACCTTGAGGCGCGTCGCACGACCATCGGGAAGGCGCAAGACATCGTAGTAGAACCCATCTTCTTCGTCCCACATGCCTCCTGGCCCCAACTGATTCATGGCGTGGGCTATAAAAAGAAATTGGTCAGCAAGTTTGATGGCCATGTCTTCGAAGAAGGGGTCGTGGGCTGCCAATTCGCAGCTGATCTCGAGCATGTTTTGGCAGAACATCGACATCCATGCAGTGCCGTCAGCCTGCTCAAGATGGCCACCAGTGGGCAATGGAGCACTGCGGTCGAAGACGCCGATGTTGTCCAACCCCAGAAACCCGCCTTCAAAGAGATTGTCGCCAAAGCGGTCTTTGCGGTTCACCCACCAGCTGAAGTTCAGCATCAGCTTGGCAAAAGACCGCTTAAGGAACTCCACGTCGCCCCTGCCCTTGAGTGCCTGCTCAGTCCGGTACAGGAAGAGGGTGGCCCAGGCATGGACTGGCGGGTTCACATCGCTAAAGTTCCACTCGTAGGCTGGGATCTGACCGGATGGATGAATGAAGAACTCTTGCAGCATCAGGTCGAGTTGTTCTTTCGCTAAGTCCACATCGACGGTGGAGAGCGCGATGGTGTGGAACGCGAGGTCCCAGGCTGCGTACCACGGATACTCCCACTTGTCGGGCATCGAGATGACCCGTTGGTTCACCATGTGGAACCATTGGCTGTTCCGCATGGAGCGTCCGCCGGGCTTCATTGGATCTTCACCGTGTTCTGTGAGCCATTTGTCCACGTCAAAGAAAAAATACTGCTTGGACCACAGCATCCCGGCCAGCGCCTGCCGCATGACGAGGGCCTCATCTCCGCTGACGCGGGTTGGAGCTATGGATTTGTAGAACTCATCGGCCTCGCGCTGGCGAGTCTGCATGATCTTCGAGAAGTCCTTGAAGGGATCGCCGATAGTAGCCGGTGCCGCATTGCTTAGCCGCAACCAGATGGTCGCTGTCTGTCCCGCTCCCACTTGCAACTGGTAATGTGCCGCAGATTTAGTGCCCTTTTTTTCAGGATTGACCGCCTCTTGATGTCCGTTAACTACGTAGTTGTTGATTCCGTCTTTGACATAAGGAGAGGTGTTGGCGGTTCCGAAAATCCGCTCGTTGTTCGTCTCATTCTCCGCGAACAGCAGCGGGACATCTCGCTCACAGTACAAATAGCGCTCCCCCAGATCGGAGTGTGACGCTGTAACCGCCTGAGTGCTCTTCTGTCCAGAGACCTGTTTCAGGGACGGCTTCGGTGTACCTGGCCACCAGGTCCAGGTGTTGCGAAACCACAGTGTCGGCAGGACGTGCACTGTGGCTGGCTCACGACCGCGATTACTCACGCTGATCTGGATCAGAATGTCCTCAGGCGACTGCTTAGCATACTCGACAAAAACGTCAAAGTATCGATCACCATCGAAGATACCTGTATCCAGCAGCTCATATTCCATGTCGCCACGATTGCGCCGCTTGTTCGTCTCGATCAAATCACTGTAGGGAAACGCCGCTTGCGGATACTTGTACAGGTGTTTCATGTAGGAGTGCGTGGGCGTGTTATCGAGATAAAAGTAGTACTCTTTGACGTCTTCACCGTGGTTACCCTCACTGTTCGTTAGGCCGAATAGACGTTCTTTGAGGATGGGATCCTTGCCGTTCCACAGACCCACGCTGAAGCAAAGCAACTGGTTATCATCGCTGATACCGGCAAGGCCATCCTCGCCCCAGTGATAGGCCCGCGATCGGGACTGGTCATGAGTGAAGTAACCCCAAGCATTACCGTCCTGGCTGTAATCCTCGCGAACCGTGCCCCACTGGCGTTCGCTAAGATAGGGTCCCCACTTTCTCCAGGCCTTCTTGCCCCGGCCTACCTGTTGGAATCTGAAGGTGTCAAGCGTGCTTGCCTCTTGGAGTCGGGCTAATTCCGGATTTTGGAGCATTTTGTTCCTCCTCTGGCTTGTGCTATTCGAATCAAGCGGGCTAAGTGACTCGCGGATTCCGGAGTTAAGGGGTTTTCCCAACATCGAAGAATCGCCTGTTCGTTCTCCCATTGCACTTTCACGAACACTTTCCATCTCCGTCTGTCGCCGCTTGGCGCGCAATACAGCGGAACCCGATGTGGCTCATGCTCGTGTCGACCATCTGCGGCTGCCGCGCCGCTGGACGATACCGTAAGCAGTAGTTGGGCGCGCACAAATGCGAGCCGCCCTTGACAACCTTGCGCGGAATCCGGAACTGCGCCTGCGCGGCATCGTAACTTTTGTCTGGCGAGATAATGCGCGGATTGATTGACGGGCCGCAGCAAGCCTTGACCTTTTCGTCAGCGAGGCGCGGGACAAACCAATCACAAGTCCATTCCCACACGTTACCCGCCATGTCGTACAAACCGTAACCGTTCGGGGGGAAGGATCCGACCGGAGAAGCCCCCTCGTAGCCGTCGTGGAGCAAGTTTTGCCAGGGAAACTCTCCCTGCCAACTGTTAGCCATGGCCTTGCCGCCGGGAAAATGCTCATCGCCCCACGTAAACTTCTTTCCCTCGAACCCACCGCGAGCGGCAAACTCCCACTCCGCTTCGGTCGGCAGTTCTTTCCCTGCCCAGTGTGCGTAAGATTCGGCGTCTTCGTAGGCAACATGAACCACGGGGTGTTGGGCAAGACTTTCGAGCGATGATCCCGGCCCCTGCGGATGGCGCCAACTCGTTCCCGGTACCCAAGCCCACCAGTTGAAGTAATCGCGCAGGTCGACCGGGCCTGCAGTTTTGTGAAAGAGCACGGAGCCTGGCACTAGATTCTCAGGAGGGGCACCAAGAAAGTCCGCAGGATTGAGCGGGCGCTCGGCGAGCGTGGTATAACCACTCGCCTCCACGAACCGCCCGAACTGTTCGTTCGTGATCTGGTAGCAATCGATCCAGAAGCCATCCAAGCTAACCTCGTGAAGTGGCCCCTCTTCGGGATAGAAGTCTTCGGAACCCATGCGGAACGTCCCGCCAGGTATCCAAGCCATACCGGGATGCCGTGGACTGCCCGGGGTGTCGGTTGCGTGGCTAAGTTCATCCGCCATTTGCGATTTCATCTTAATTTTGCGAGAGCCGTTCTGCTTTCGTGGCAAAATGCAGTGTTCAAAAAATTTCCCGGCATACCGCCGGGGAAATCAATCGATCAATTTGCACAGACGGTTTCTTCTTTTCGAAAGGGAGGCCTTTCGACCTTCCCCTTCCATACGCGCTTAAGTTAGTTGCCGACCAAGACGCCATGCCCTCCGACGTCCTGGACTTCAGCGTCTGCCACTTTCTTTTCCGCTGCGATCGCCGGCCCTAATCGCGAGTTAATCGCTTTTATGTGCCGGCTATGCCTTTGTTCTGCAGGATTCTGACTACGACCCGCCGGTTCTCGGACTGCCCTTCTACAGTTGCATCGGGCGCCACTTGGTTGGACGTGCCCATCGCCCCAGGGGCAAGCATGTTCGTCAAGGGGATGTTCGCCTGCTGCTCGAGAAACTCGGTGACGTGGTCGGCGCGCTCGGAACTGAGTCTTTGATTCAGGGCTGCCGATCCAACGGCGGATGCGTACCCTTGTACCTGCAGAACGTAGCCCGTAATGCCCGTCGCCTTTTGCGCCAATTGCATCAGCTGTGGTTTGTACTGCGCTTCAATCGTGGTACTGCCATTGACGAAGTAAACCGTCACTTCTCCCAAGATGTTGTAGTCAGCCAGTTCGCCAAAACGCTTGTTGTCGGCAGCGATGGCGACTTTGTTGGCGGCGATTGCCGCCTGGTTTGCGGCGGTCTGCTGCTGCTCGACTGCGAGTTGCTGCTGTTGCTGCTGAAGCTTCTGTTTCTCGGCTTGAATTTGCTGCTCACTTTGCTGGATCTGTTGCTGGTTCGCCTGCGCTTGCTGCGCGGTCGGGGTCACGCCAGCCTGAATGTCTTGTGCATTCTTGAGGTCGTTGCCTTTGAACTTGACCGTGTCCGCCACCAGTTGGTTTTGGGCGTTGTAGGACCCTTGCACCTGTACCGGGAGGCCCGGGATCAAAGCGGTGACCCCCATCTCTTTTTTCCGAGCTTTCAACAGTCCCTCAACTTCGTCCACCTCCGTGGAGGGGTTGAGGACCACCACCAAGTTGCCTGAGTCTTGAGTCTGCAGCGTCATGGTCGCGCCGCTTCTTCCACTGATTACTCCCTGAACGTTTTGCGCAGCAGCGACGCCGCATATCAAAAGAAATGCTGCACAGGCCAGCCCTTTCCATGCGCCGCCTATTTTGTTGCTTGTCATATCAATTCCTCCTGACGTCATTGCATTGTCCTGCTGGCCTGCCTCCCATCAATCTCAAGCTAGCTGTTTCGGACGTGCGTACCACCCCGCCGCCACAAGTGTTTGGGAACGTTGGTCAGGATTGAATTCCTTTCTTCAACCCCGTACGCCTGTGAACTTGTATCTAAAAAAGGGAGATCTTTCGACCTCCCTTTTCATGCGCGCTTAACTTGCTTTGCCGACCAAAACGCCATGCTCTGCTTCGCTCGGGGCTTTGCTGCTTGCCGCTTCTTTTGCCTTTTCCGCAGCGATCGCTGGCCCTAGTTGCGCCAGAACCGCGTCGAGGTTGAATGAAGCTGCCTTCTGGCGCGGAGGGTACTTGACGAAGTTCTGGATCTGCGCCGCCACGAGTGCCTGACATTGGTAAAGCTGGGGGACGTGATCCATCAACCAGTTGTAATAGACATTGGAGTTGAAAGAGGCGCGCTCGAACGGATCGCGACGCAGGCTAAATATCAGCGGAAGCCGCAGGTTCACCATGGGCTCTGCCCAAACCCCGGTTGAAGTTGCACGCTGCTCTGCAAACACCAACTTCCAATCGCCTGTCCGGACCGCCATGATGCCGCCATCATCGCTGACGTAGAAGAAGGCGGTTCTGGGGCTCTCCTTCACCTCGCCTGTCAGATAAGGCACCATGTTGAAACCGTCGATATGTACGCGAAACGTCTTGTTCCCGACTTTGTAGCCGTTCAAGAGTTTCTGGCTTATGTCTTGATCGCCCGCTGCCGCCAGCAACGTCGGCAGCATGTCCTGGTGGGAGACGATACCGCTAAGGACCGAGCCCGCCTTGATTTTGCCGGGCCAGCGGATGAAAGACGGAACCCGCCAGGCGCCTTCCCAGTTCGTATCTTTCTGGCTGCGGAACGGCGTATTGGCGCCATCGGGCCAAGTGTCGTTCTCGGGGCCGTTGTCGGTGGAATACATGACGATGGTGTTGTCGGCGATGCCCAGTTGATCGAGTTTGTCGAGCATCTGGCCAATTTGCTCGTCGTGGGTGACCATTCGGTCACTGTAGTCGTCCTGCCCGCTCTTGCCACGGTTCTTGTCGGCGAGGTGGGTCCTGAAGTGCATGGCCGTGGAGTTGTACCACAGGAAGAATGGCTTTTTCGCTTTGGCCTGCTTTTCCATAAAGCCGAGAGCGCCTTCAGTGATTTCCTCATCGATGGTTTCCATGCGCTTCTTGGTCAGGGGGCCGGTGTCTTCAATCTTCTGCTGGCCCACTCGGCCCCAGCGGGGGTCCGTGGTCGGGTCATCCTTGTCAGTCGCAAAGCAATGCATCACGCCTCGGGGTCCGAAGCGCGCCAAGAACGCAGGATCCTTGGGATAGTCGGGCAGTTCCGGTTCTTCTTCCGCGTTCAGGTGATAGAGATTGCCGAAGAATTCGTCGAATCCATGCGCGGTCGGCAAGAATTCATTCCGATCGCCGAGATGGTTCTTGCCAAACTGACCGGTGGCGTAGCCGAGCGGCTTTAGCAGTTCAGCGATGGTTGGGTCTTCGGCTTGAAGTCCGAGAGTGGCGCCGGGCATTCCGACTTTGGTCAAACCGGTGCGGAGCGGGTTCTGGCCGGTGATGAAGGCTGCACGTCCGGCAGTGCAGCTCTGCTGGCCGTAGAAGTCGGTAAAGCAGACGCCTTCTTTGGCGACTCGGTCAATGTTCGGTGTTTGGTAGCCCATCATGCCTCGGCTGAAGTGGCTGATATTCCACATGCCGATGTCATCGCCCCAGAGAATCAGAATATTCGGTTGCTTTGTAGCCATGATTTATTCCTTCCTTTAGTTTGATTTTTGTACGTGAAGTTGCCGGCTCGGGCCGGAGAAAAATCGAACCTGGGCAGAAATGCGCATTGAGGTGTCACTGGGTTCCTCCATGCGCGCCTTCGGCCGATGCTCGGGGTGGGACTTCGTTGTGGATAGGACTGACTCGTCCATCCTGCGGCGCAGCCCTCGCGGGGCTTATCCCACTGAAGGACGAGTGGGGCGCGCGGTCGCCGTGGCAAAAGCGGAACTTCTGGCCGCTCCCGCAGGGACAGGGCAAATAGGGCCCTCGCTTCAAGTCCTCGGCAGCGGTCAATGCCATCACTTCCGAGGGCGGGCGGCCCCGTTGCAGCAATTGGGCCATCGTCTGCATCGCGGGCCGGGTGTGGGTGAAGAACAGGTACAGACCCGCACAGAGGTAGTTCTGGCCCGGATCGCCGTCGCTCGAGAGTGCAAATCGATCCTTCGGACAACCTCCGTTACATAGCCCCCTGACCTCACAACGCTGGCACTGCGGAGTTAGCGAATCTCGCTTGTCGTCCCCGAACTTGCGCTGAGCGGGCGAGGCCACCAGTTGCAGAAGGTTGGTTTCATGGATGTTTCCCAGCAAATAACGCGGTTCGACGAAATGATCGCAGGAATAAACATCGCCGTTGTACTCGAGTGCCGGGCCATATCCGCAAGTAGGAGCGTGGATGCACAGTAAATGGCGACCGAAATAGGCCTCGAGCGTCACATCGAACATCTGGACAAAGACCCGGCCCACGTCATGACGAACCCACTCCTCGAAGATATCCACGAGGAAGCGGCCGTACTGTTCGCCACCGACCGAGCGCTTGGTCACGAGGTTGCCGGACTGCGTGTACAGCAAGCGCTTGCGGCCGGGCTGCTCGCTCCAGCCGAGGTTGGCGATATCGATGGTTTCCGGACTGGCGCGCTCGACGATGGGTATAAACTGCACCCACCTTGCGCCCATTTCATCGCGGAAGAAACGATAGACAGCGCGGCCATGTTTCTCGTTTGCGGCGTTCACCGTACACAAGATGTTGAATTCGACTCCGTGATCGCGCAAGTGCCGCCAGCCCTTCATTACCTTGTCGAAGGTCCCCTTCTTGCCGCGGTCGAGCCGGTAGGTGTCGTGGATTTCGCGTGGACCGTCAACGCTTAGGCCGACCAGGAAGTTATGTTCCTTGAAGAAGACGCACCACTCATCATCGAGAAGAATGCCGTTGGTCTGAAAAGTGTGCTGCACGATCTGATCGGGTCGGCGGTACTTTTCGACGAGCTCGATGGAGCGCCTGAAGAACTCGAGCTTCATCAACGTCGGCTCGCCCCCCTGCCACGCAACAGTTATTTCGGGTGTGCGGTGGGACTCCAGCAGCTGGCGGATGTAGGCTTCCAACGTGGCATCGGACATCCGGCTCTTTTCGTTCGGATATAGCGACTCCTTGGACAAGAAGAAGCAATAAGTGCAATCGATATTGCAAGTGGACCCGCTCGGCTTGGCCAGCAGGTGAAAGCACGGTGGGATCTCGGCCGTCCGGGGGTCAGCAGTAATTAGAGCCATTTGCGCAACGTCTGTGTGACGGCAACCAGATCTGGCTGCCGGCCATGGTTACCTCTGCAGCAACAGACTAGGCCCACGCGCTCCAGTCCTGTAACTGTCAAAACGTACAGGGGTGCGGGACGGTGGGGGGCCTGCCTGTGGCCACGTGGGGTGCGGGGGCGGAGCCGTGATTCTTTGAAATTAGTTCCTTGAAGGGGGAGCTAGCGGTGAAGGAAATTCAAGCAGCAACGTCTATCCGAGGGGACCCCGGCTCACGCAATTCGCCGGACAGCTCTCTTAGAATGCTCACGCAGGATTCTTTCAATATGCACCTGTAATTCGTCTGCCATGTTCTTTTTGGCATCTGCGAAACTATTGCCACGAACCGTGACCGACAGACTCTTACATAGCCCCTTCCAGCCATCGTCTTCCGTCCAGAAATCGCAGTCAATCGGTATAGCAGCAGTCACTGTAAGTTTACTGGTTGAGAATTCATAATCACTCTATTCGGATTTTTATTCTGCAAATGGATCCGAGGTAGTTGCTAGTCTCGCAAGAATCGAAACGCCTGGAAGAGGTCGGGGGTTCTTTTGATTGTTGCTAGCGCCAGGATCCCTTATAAAATACCCAGCCGCCTCCGCTTCGGACCCAACGGGGAGACACCCAAATGACACCCGCACGTGGCGGACGAACCCACCTACCCGCTACCCACACATAGCCGTTGCCATTCCAACGCTGGTATCCGCCGATCCAGACATATCCTGGGTGGGGAGCTACTCCAATCACTCCTACTCGGACAGGCGGAGGTGGCGCAATCCGAACTACCGTCTGTGCAACTCCGATTACTCCTCCCAGCAACAGTACTGCGCAAAGAGCGGCGCGAGTGAAGTACATCGTGATCTCCTTTTAAGGAACTCCTTTTGTCGTCAACTGAGACCAAGAAAGCCCCGTCCCAGAGGCGTTGGGACGGGGCTTAAGGAAGGCCGCCAGAACCTTTCTCACTGCCGTGCCATGGCCAGCCGGACAGCATCCTCCGGCGAAACCAAGTGCTCTCCCTTGTCGTCGGCGATTGAGAGGTGGACGCCCTTCACCATGCCGTTGAAGGCATTGCCCGTCGGACCGTAGTCAGGGGAAACGGCGGCGCCGCTGTCCTCGCCCACGTCGCAGCCATCGTCGGCGGAGAAGACCATGGCCAGCGTTGCTCCAACCGTTCCCTCGCCGACCTGCTTGCCGTCGGTGTACAGAGTCACTGTGCCGCCCTTGCCCAAGCCGCCACCCGCGTACGCAAACTCCATGCGCACCTGGTGCTCTCCAGGCGGGAGCGTGTTCCCTTCCACCATGAAGTTCTTGAAGCCGCCCCAGTTGTAGCAGTACTTGAGTTTGCCGTCCTTGGCGTAAAGACTCCAACCGCCGATGTTCGCGCCCTGGGAAATGATGACTCCCTCAGCGCCCTTCTCCGGCACTACGATTTCCGCGGTGACAGAATGCGACTTATTCTTAATGTTGAGTACGCAGTTTTCCGACAGCCGTCCCATCCCTTGGAAAAGAAGCTGTGTCTTCCCTTTAATGAGTTGCGGCCGACCAGCGGTGTCCGGGTTCATCTTTTCGACCATCCGGTCGTCGAGCGGCAGCACATTGTACTTACCCGCTTCGATCAACCACAGGCGCTGCAATTCGTGCAGCTTCTCTGGCATCTCCTTGGAGAGGTCATGGGCTTGGCTCCAATCTTTCGTGGTGTCGTACAGCTCCCAGATGTCTTCGTCAAATTCCGGCGACTTGACATTCAAGGGGTCCCAAGGTTTCCGGTGGTGCGTCACCGCCGTCCAGCCTTTGTGCTGCTCCGCCGCGTTGGCGTCGTTGAACGAGTACAGCATGCTCACACCCTCGATTGGGTGCTGCTGCACGCCATTCACGAAGGTTGGCTGTGGAAGTCCGGCCGCTTCAAGGATCGTCGGCGCCACGTCAATAACATGGTGGAACTGCGACCGGATCTCAGCTTTCGACTGGACTCCCTTCGGCCAGTGAACGATGGTTCCGTTACGAGTTCCGCCAAAGTGTGAAGCGACCTGCTTGGTCCACTGGTAGGGCGTGTCCAATGCGTGCGCCCAGCCAACGGCGTAGTGGTTGTAGGATTTGGGGCCGCCAAGTTCGTCCAGCCGCGATCCCAGGTACTCGGGCGTCTCGAGTGACTGCAGGCCGTTGAAGTAGCTCATCTCGTTAAAGCAGCCGTTGATCGATCCCTCAGCCGAGGCGCCGTTATCACCGACGATGTAGTACACGAGCGTGTCATCGAAAATGTCGAGTTTCTTGAGAAAGTCCAGGATCTTGCCCACATGGTAATCGGTGTATTCCATGTAGCCGGCATAGACCTCCATCTCACGGCGCAGCACCGGCTTGAAGGCATCCGGCATGTCGTCCCAGGCCGGGATCTCTTTGTGGCGAACGGTAAGCTCGCAGTCCGGAGGGATGACTCCGAGCTTCTTCTGCCGGGCGAATGTCTCTTCGCGTAGTTTATCCCAGCCCTGGTCGAACTTGCCCTTGTACTTGTCGGCCCACTCCTTGGGCACATGGTGCGGGGCATGGGTAGCGCCGGGTGCGAAATAGACAAAGAAAGGCTTGTCCGGGGTCAGGGCTTTCTGCTGACCGATCCATTTGCGCGCCTTCTCCGTCATGTCATCGACAAGGTGGTAGCCCTCTTCCGGGGTCCTCTTGTTTTCAACCGGCGTCGTACCCTCGTAGAGTGTCGGGTACCATTGGTTCGCTTCGCCGCCGATGAAGCCGTAGAAGTATTCGAAGCCGCCGCCGCCCGTTGGCCAAGCGTCGAACGGCCCGTTCGGGCTCGTTTGCCAGACCGGCACTTCGTGGCACTTCCCGAAATGCGCCGTGGAGTAGCCGTTAAGCTTCAGCGTTCGCGCCAGGGGTGACATGGTGTTCGGCAGTATCGAGTTGTAGCCGGGCGCCGCGGTGGCGATCTCGGTGATGCCTCCCATGCCGGCGGAATGGTGATTGCGTCCGGTCAAAAGCGCCTGGCGTGTGGGGGAACACAATGCGGTGGTATGGAAGCGGTTGAATTTCAGGCCGCCTGCCGCAAGTTTTTCGGCGTTGGGCGTCTGGCAGGGTCCGCCGAAAGCACTGGACGAGCCAAAGCCGGCGTCGTCAATAAGGACGATTAAGACATTGGGCGCACCTTGCGGGGGCCGCAGGTCTCGTATCGGCGGAAACTTCGTGTCAGGATCTTTAGCATCGTAGGTGGTCAGGCCGGTGCGTGGTTGATCCGGGATGGGGAGAACAGATCGCTGAATCTTGTCTTGGTCACTCATGGAGAGGTTCCTTATCCTTTAGAAATGTGGGATGCTCGCGCGACCATGAAGAGAACGGGCACACTGGTCTCGATTCGATCAAAGATTAGAACTAACGCGTCAGCGAAGTAACTGTCAGAATGTACAGTTTGGTGGGCTCGCGTAACGCTTGTTTTTGGGCGGCGCGGAATCTTCACTTGGGAGCGAGAAACGAACTAGCCAATCGCGAAGTCCAGCCGATTGATCACGATTGACGGTGCGGTTGTTAGGGCCGAGGTTTGCGTGCGTGCTCGTCGCAAACGACAGTGACAAGACGTAACTCCGTCGCGCATCCCAGCACCTGGGTAGCGATATTGGGACAGTCGGGGTGGTCGCAGAAATATTCAGCGAGTAGTTCTTCGCGCCCGTCCGGAGTCGTGAGGCCCGTCTTAATTGTTAACCGAGGAATGGAAGGTCCCCTAACCGAATACTTGTATTATCTGACGGATAGAGGACTCTTGCGCAAGTAATTTTTTATATTCCAGACGAGGCGTCTCCTATACCGAAAGAGGGCGAGCAGGCCGAGTAAAGCATTGTCACGCTTTAGTGTGACTTCGTTAATACCGAATGTATTTCGCCATCAGCGCGCTCGCAGTGATCGCCGCGAGGATCCACACGGTTGCGATTACGACGGAAGCAGCGACGGTGGCTGATGATCTGATTTCTTCTTTCCTGCGTACCTCGGCGGCGTCCGCAAGCTGACGACATTCGGTGAGCACGTCCGGAGGAGTAATCCTTTGAAGCAGCTTTGCTCCAAGGAACAGGACCGCCAAGTCGTCCACGAATCCGATCACGGGGATGAAACTAGGAATGAGTTGAATGGGACTTAATAGGTACCCTGCGGTGCAAACTGACAGTAGCCTGGCGTACCATCGCGTGCGGGGATGGTTAAACACAAAGTAGAAAACATGCGCTTCTTTGTGAAGCCGTTGTGCCTGCTGCATCCAGCCCATTGCGGGTCCGGGTCCAGGCCGTGCCGCCTCAAACTCTTCTCCGGGCAGGCATGCAGGGAGGGGCCATTATTTGAAAAGGATTTTGACCAGAAGTTTCACCAACTCTGGCACTGAAAAAGTAGTCAGTAATAATGGCAAAAGAGGCGCGGCGGTGGTGGCTGCCAGGCGTGTGATGTCATCGAGTCCGAAGGGAACGATGCGCATCTCGTGCACGTTCGAATAGACGTTGCTCATGTCGGCCAGCGACTGGATGTCTGCCGTACCGAGTAAGTCGCGTGTCTCCGGATCGGCGGTTCGCATCCATTTGTCTTCAAAGGCGAATACATACCGACTAGCCAGTTGGCCATATTCGGCTGAACCCTGCTCGTGGGTACGCACAAGTAGGGGGGTAAACATCACCAAGGGACCGAGGATG
>WNFZ01000440.1_pt1 | contig 65236 bp, 48 predicted proteins | sample 5400081 | NCBI WGS metagenome assembly WNFZ01 (sample SAMN13153365, study PRJNA577476) | soil metagenome | isolation source: 80 cm soil or saprolite under grassland replicate 1 | place: USA:California | collected 2016-06-15
GAGGATCGAGGATCGAGGATCGAGGATCGAGGATCGAGGATTGAGGATAGAATGATATCACGCATCGCAATATTCGATCCTCGATCCTCGATCCTCGATCCTCGATCCTGGCGTTTCGCTTCAAATTTTCAACTTCAGCTTCTCTTCGACAAACTTCTTGCTGATAATCGCGCTCTCTTTCGGCGTCCGTCCTCCGATCGCTCGGTCAAGCTCGATGATGATCCAGCCTTGGTAGCGGAAATCTTTCAGTATTTGCAGCACACTGGGGATATTGACCACGCCTTGCCCCAGTTCGACGAAGTCGTATTTCGGCCTCAGCGGCCGGCCGTCGAGCCCTGGCGGGGTCTTCTGAATCAACACGTCCTTGAAATGCGGATAGAGCAAGCGGGTGATGTAATCGCGCGTGAATTTCACGGGGTCGCCGCCCGCGGTCTGCATATGAGCGATGTCAGGCGCCGCCCACACATATTTCGGATCGGTCGCGTTCATAATCCGGTCAAATTCCAACTGCCGCTCGCCCATGCTGTTCACGCTGTTTTGATAGCCGAGCTTGACGCCGTATTCGCCGAACGTTCGCTTGCCGATCTCGGTCAAACGCCTGCCAAGCTTCTTGTAATCCTCGTGATCGTTCACTCCCTCTTTGGCGCGCGAGTTATCGGTGGCTTCCAGATAAAGTCCTCCGAGCTCTTTCATCCATTTCGCCATAGCGACGCGGTCGGCGATCTCCTGCTTTTCGGCGCCGGGATTGATCGTGACGTCGCCGGTCGAGATCGAGACGACGGTCAATTTCTTCGCGGCCATCAGGTCTTTAAATTCGGCGGCGCGATTGGCGTACTTCTCGTAATCGGAGCGGCGAATCGCGACGCCGCTAAACCCGAGCTCCGAAATTTCATCAATCGCCTGCTCAGTCTTATCGCCCCACGTCATGGCGTGATAGCCGATCTTGAATTCGTAATCGGCGGCGAAGACGGATGAAATGGGATCGGGGTCAAACTGCGCGGCGAGCGCGGCCGCGCCCACGCCCAGCAAAAACTGTCTGCGCGACGGAATCATAGCGTCTCTTCTCCAGTGATAAAGATGGATTGAGTCGCCAAGATACGAAAAGCGCGGGGATTTCACAACGCTCGTCCCCGCGCTTTGTCGTGTTTGGAATTGTCTACAGCCTGAGGCTAAATCAGAACAGCCGACATTGGCGCATTCATTATTACGAAAGCCGCGTCAGCGACGATTGAATTCAGCCGTCGCTCGCGTGACGTGGGAATATTTTCCAACCGTCCCGTGGGTTGAAACCCACGGCTAAATTCAGGCGCCGCTGCGGCGGCGGAGAAAGCGGAAACGATTGGTTTATTGCGCCGATTGCAGTTCGCGTACGGTCAGCAGCGAGACTTTTGTCGGGAAGGAATTTTCGACTCTGACTTTGAGCAGCGCCTGATAATACCTGGGGGGCGCCGATTGATCTCTCAACTGTGGCAGGCGCTGATTAAGTTCATTGAGATAGCTGGCGTTGGTGACAAAATCGGCCGCGGCCTCGGTCCCCTCGCTGTATATGCCCGCCAGAACCATGACCGTCCTATGGCCTGTGACGCCCGGAGTGACTGTGATCAGCGCGTAATCTTCAATCAGACTTCCCGTGCGCTCGTCGAAGGCCGCCTTGTATTCGCTCTGTTCGCCCTGGGCCGGGGCCAGATTTTCAATCGTGGCGCGCGTGGTGTAGACGAAGTTTTCCTTGATCGAGAGCGGCTTCGACCACTGGTTTGAATAAACGCTTCCGAGCAGAATGATGTCGTAATCGCGCAGGTCTTCAGGCCCTATGCTGCGGCTTTGTTTGAGCAGGGTCTGTTCTCCGGCGGCCTGCAGGAGCGACGACAGGCGGTAAACGCCGATCGCCTCTCCGATGCCCGTGTACATGTTGAAGGCGGGGATCAGTTGCAACGGATGGTCCGGTTTCGACGGCAAACGTCCGCCGGAAGCGCTGGTCAACATCGCAGCCTGCTCCTGCGACAAAGCGAGGCTGCGGCGCGTCGCCATGTCAGGATCAGCGCCGGTCGCAGTGCGGTAAACGCTCGGATTGCTCAGGATCAACAGCGTCGGCTCAGAGCTTTTCAGGAAAGGCTCCCAGACCGCGCCGTAGGAGTCTCTGTTCTTTGCGATGGCGAGCGCATGACTTTCGACCTTCCCCCGCTGACCTAGAACTATTATCAGAAGGACGATCACGGCGGTGGAGAGCGCGGCGACTGCGATCTGCATCGGCGCCAAAGTCTTTTTTCCGGCCGCGCGCTGCTTGCTACCCCTGGTCGCCGGCTCGACGTCAATTTCGGCCGGAAGCTGTCTTCCGACATCCACGCCCGCGCTCAAAGCCATCGCAGCTTCGGCGGGGAGCGCCTGCCCCGTTTTAATGAAGACAGGTTCGTAGCTGCCGACAGGAATCTCGATCCGAATCTCGTCATCCGCGCCCTCTCTCTGATAATAGAGCGCCAGTTTCTCTCGCACGCCATGCGCGCCGACGCGGACTATCGGATCGGTGGCGGGATTATAAGAATCATCGCGGTCAAAGACTTCGCGGCCAATCAGATATTCATTAAGCTCCGCCCCGCGCCCGCTCAGGTGAAAATCGCAGGTCAGGCGCAAAAATTTCTGCTTCATCGGCGCATGGACGAAGTGCTTGCTGTTGAGCACCCGGTTGAGCGCCCGTTTCATCTCTTCCTGAGTGGCCAAAGGAACTTGGCCCGATTGATCTGCCGGTTGACCCGCTGATTGACTTACCAATTGACCCGATTGATATTGAGAGGAGCCCGTCAATGTCTGGGGGTTGTTGACTTGCGCTGACATTTTTAGAATCCCAGGTTTTTCCTGAACGTTGACTGTTGACTTCATTGACCGGAGAGCGCGCAGGCCTTCAATAATACAGATTTGTCCTGAATGCAATCCCCGGAAAGCGAAAATCGGAATGTTAATAACGTGGATGTAACGTGCTGATAACCGTAAATAGCGGTTTCAGTATTGACCCCTTCACCCAGTCAGTCTACTATTCTAAAAATCCAAATGATGTAATGATATCCTGGATTATAGCAGAAGGAATTCATTTTTCTAAACTTTGCTGGGACCTTTGCTGGAACATCGGACAAAAGCCGGCGTGAGCCCTCGCTCCGGTAATTAATCAAAAATCCGTATCTGTGAGCTGCTTGCCGCATCACGCTACGCCCGACTCACGCAGTAGTGTATTTGCGCCAAAGGATGTCGCGTGTGCGGCACTGCCAAACGATAAGGCGCGCAGAAAATCACCTAGTGAGAGATTGCCGTTAACCCATCGCCAATTAACATTGGAGGTTATATGAATATGAAGAAATTGATTAAGCCTTCGTCGGCTCTGTCCGAACGGCTCTTGAGGCGCCCGGATTGAGCCGAGCAACTATGAGCTGAAAGTCGAAGCCGGCGGGTTTAAGGTCCTTTCGCAAACGGGGATCACGATCAGCCCGGGTGACAATCGCGGTCTCGACGTGAAGTTGGAAATAGGCCAGACCAGCGAGACAGTGACCGTCAGCGGCACGCTCGAAGAGATCAAGACCGAAACCGGCGAGCGGACGAACACGATCAGCGCCAAACAGATCGAAAACCTTTCGATCATCAGCCGCAACAGCCTGGAACTTTTGCGCGTCCTGCCGGGCGTGGTCGCCCCCGACTCCTCAACTTATCAGGTTTCAGGGTTCGGCGACGCCGGCTCTTACAACGTCAACGGCCAGCGCGGGCAGCAAAACAACGTCAGCGTTGACGGCTCGCGCGTCATTGACATCGGCTGCAACTGCGGCGGCATCGTCAGCCTCAACAACGACTTCGTCCAGGAAGTGACGATCCAGACCAGCAACTTCGCCGCCGAGCACGGCAACAGCGCCGTGCAGATTCTCGGCAAAACGCAGTCCGGCAGCCGCGAGTTCCACGGCGCGCTTTATGATTACAACCGCCACGAGGCGCTGGCCGCCAACGACCGTTTCAGGAACTACGCCAAGGCCCAGGACCCGAAATCGCTGGCAGGGCAGAAACCGCCCGGGCAATTCTATTATCCCGGCGGCAAACTCGGCGGGCCGATTGTATTGCCGAGGAAGATCTTCGGTCCGCTCGGCGGATTCAATGATACGCTGAAGCAGCGGAATGGCGATTTCAGCGAACTGCTGCTTAAAGATCCTAATGATGATAAAAATAAGGTGAAAATCCCGTTGGGCTTCCCTGGCGCCGGGAGCTTCGCTCCAAACAATAACCTGGCGCCTTACATCAATCCCATCGGCAAGGCGCTCATCAACCTTTACCCGCTGCCGAACTTTAACGGCGCCGGGAGCAACTACATCTCCAACACCACACAGACGCAACATCGCAAAGATTTGAAGATGAAGTTCGACTTACGTGCGCGTCACCCGCGAGACCCAGGGTGAGGTCAATCCCTATGGCATCTGGTGGGGGCCTTCGACTTTTGAGTTACCCACCCAAAACGTTCAGAGTGATCTCGGCCGTTCGGTCGCCGTAGGGCTGACGAAGGTCATCAACCCGACGATGACCAACGAGGTCGTCTTCAGCGGCAGCAAGCTGAAACTGGACAACGCATATGCCGATCCTAACAAGGTGAAGCTTTCGACCCTCGGTCTCGACAACGTTTGGCGTCTGCCGTTCGACAATACCCAGTTCGGCAGACAGAGTCCCTATGTTTCGCTCTCGTTGATCAGTTGGGCGCAGGGCCAGCTCTGGTCTCCTGGCACCAACCCGATCTTCGCCTACAACGACAGCTTCTCGATCACCGACAACCTGACCAAGGTCGCCGGCAGCCACACGCTGAAGTTCGGCGCGCTGGTCGAGCAGGGCAACAAGAGACAGAATTTCCAGGGAGATCCCGACTCGCAGGGACAGATCGAATTCAACAACTGGAACGGCAACGGCACCTCGAACGACTGGGGCGATCTGCTTGTCGGTCAGCTTACGGGCGTGGGTCACGGCACACAACCGCCGATCGGCAACTATCGCTTCTACAACTACGAGTTCTATGCCCAGGATTCGTGGAAGGTGCGCCAGAATTTCACTCTGGAGGTCGGTCTGCGCGCGTCGCACATGTCAATCAACAAGGAGCGTAAAGGATTCGATATTCTCTTCAGCCCGAGCGCTTACAAGCCCGGAGCCGGATATTACATCAACGGCGATCCGTTCCGTCCGAACGGCGTGCTCTCGGCCGCCCGTGGAGAGATCGATAAAGGCGCGTACGATCCTCCGGCCGTCGAATTGGGACCACGCTTGAACTTCGCCTGGAGCGTGCTCAAGAACGACAGACTGGTCGTCCGCGGCGGCGCGGGGATTTTCTACAACCGCGTGCAGGGCAACTTCCAGTATGACGCGACCTTGCGCTCCGCGCCGAACGGCAACGTCGGCTCCAGTATTGATCCTTTCACAGGCATCCCCGGCGCCTTAAAGCCGGATGGCTCGCTTTACAACTTTACCGACCTTGGCGGTTTGACGCTGAGCAACATGGGTATTGTGACATTGCCGAATGGCCAGAAAGTACCCGTCAATCCGCTCAAACTGGCCAAGGGCGGCGCTCAGATCATTTCACCCGATCCGAATTCGGATAAGTTCCCGACGACTTACAATGCCAGCCTGAGTATAGCGACTCGCTTGCCTGGACAGATGGTCCTTGAAACAGCATACGTCGGGACATTCGGCCGTCATCTGGCGTCTCGCCTGCCCATCAACGTCGTCCCGCTCGGAGCGATGTTGAAAGGAGGCATCCCGGGCGACCCGGGAAGCACCATCAGTTATCTGGTGGATCCGAACTGCGATAGGGGCCAGGTTGCCGATGATGGCAAAACAGTCCTACAAGTGGGTAACTGCCAGGTAGGCCAGATAACCGGAGTTAAGGCCAACTTGTCTAACCCGCTTAACAGGGTGGCGCTGGACGGCGCCGCGATCAATAAGTTCCGCCCATTCCCCGACCTCGCCGGTGTTCGTTTCCAGGAATACACCGGGACGTCGAACTACCACTCGCTGCAGATGACGCTCAGCCGGCAGGCCGGGAAGAATCTGCAGTTCTTCGCCAACTACACCTTCTCGAAGGCGATAGGGACGAGAGGCGGCGAATTCGCCGATCTGGATCCGCTCGATGTGCGTGGTCGCTCCTATGGCGTTTTGGATTATGACCGGACGCACATATTCAATCTCTCGTACAACTACAACCTTCCGAATTTGTCGCCGACCAAGAACGTGGTCGGGCGTGGGCTGTTGAACGGCTGGCAGATTTCTGGCATCACCACCTTGACCAGTGGAACTCCTCTCAATCTGAGGTTCACGGGCGATGTGCCCGGATTGGCTCTTGCGGCTTTCGGTTCAAACGCTTTCTCCACCGATGGAAATTTTTCGGGGGCGATTGCGCCGGTCTATAGCAAGAACCCGAACCTGGGCGGAAAGAATGTCGGCGAGAAGGTTCTCGACTTCGCAACCATCGGCATCCCGGCGTTTGGCACGACTGGGCCGACGGTCTCCCCGTTCTACTTCCGCACACCGGGCCGTCAGAACTGGGACATCTCTCTGTTCAAGAATTTCAAGATGACAGAGTCAAAGGAGCTGCAGTTCCGCTTCGGGTTCTTCAACGTCTTCAATCAAGCGTTCCCGAAGAACCTCGACAACGGGACCGCGAGCAACAGCGACATCTTCCTGACGCTCGACACACGATGCGTGCGGACGCCAGTAGTCTCCGCGGCGCCGATAGCGCTGCCCGACGGCACGGTAGCAAACATGGCCCCCGTGGGACAGGCCCAGGCCCAGGCTCAGTTCATCCCCAACGGTGTGGGTGGCACGGCCACGAACGTATGCGATCCGAGCAAGGGCTTCAGCTTCACGGACGCCACGAAAAATAACTTCGGCAAGATCACGAACAAGCGCGGTCAGCGCGTAATCGAGATGGCGGTGAAGTTCACCTTCTAACATCCGCCACCAATTGATCTTTCTTTTCTGGCGCGGGGAGATGAATCATTCAGCCTCCCCGCGCCAGAATTTTATTGGGGGCTTTCCGGTGTTATACTCTCGCCGTTCAACCCGTACTCATTCCCGCGAAATCGTTCGCCAGTCCGAAGAGCATTTCGCGCGCGGGGTCGAATTGCAGCAAAAAGGCGATTTGGAAGGCGCGCGCGCGGCGTACGAGGCCGCGTTGAAATTGATCCCGCGTCGGATTGACGCGCTCTCGAACCTCGGCGTCATCTTCGCCAAACTGGGCCAATACGATCAGGCGATCATCCGGTACCGGCAGGCGCTGGCCATCGATCCGAAAGAATACTCGATCCGTCTCAATCTCGGCATCACCTATTACCAAATTGACAAATATCAACAGGCGCTCGGCGAATTCGACCAGGTCGCCAAAGCGCAGCCCGACAACATCCAGGCGCGCTTTCTGCTGGGAATGTGCCTTTTCGAGACGGGCAAGCTGAAAGAATCCTGCGCGGAACTCGAAAAGGTTTACGGCGCGCAGCCCGACAACACCGCGGCCGCCTACGGGCTGGCCACCGCCTACCTACTCGACGACCAGGTTGAGAAAGGGCGAGCGCTGATTGACAAGGTCTTCAGGGAACTCGGCTCCGCCGAAGCCCACCTTATATTCGGCCTGCTCAATATGGCGCGCCGCGAGCTTCAACCTGCGGTCGAAGAGTTGAAGCGGGCCACTCAGCTCAATCCTAAGCTGCCGACCGCGCATGCGCAGCTCGGCGTGGCCTATCTGCTCTCCGGCGCCCGCGAGTTGGCGATCCAGGAGTTCAAACAGGAGCTTGAATTCAACTCGCGCGATTTCATCGCCAACGTCCGTCTCGGCTGGCTTTACCGCGAGGACGAGAAGTTGGATGAAGCGGAGCCGCTCCTGAAGCGCGCGCTCGAACTCAGGCCGGACGACGCGGGCGCGCTCTTTCAATTAGCGCAACTGGTCCAGGCCCAGGGTAAAACCGACGAGACGGTCAAGCTGCTCGAGCAGGTCGTCACCATACTGCCCGATTACATGCAGGCGCACGTCCTTTTGGCGCGACTCTATTTCAAGCTCAAGCGGGCCGACGACGCGAAGCGCGAACAGGCGATCATCGAACGGCTGACCGCCGAGCAGCAGAAGAAACAGCCGACCGCCGAGTCGCAGAAACAGAATCCGTTGCTCCGCGAGTCGAGCGAGCGTTCGGCGCAGAAGCCGTGACCATTTCGTCGACCAAATTTTTGAGTCGGCTCGAAACCAAAGACTCTTTGAAAAATTGCTTTGAGGTCTTGTTCATAGCTCTTCGCCGCTAACGCGGCGGAAAATCAAAGAGAACTTAACCCTCAACGAATCTATGGTGGACTTCCTCATCGCCGCTGAAAACGTCACTGAAATCAAAGATCGAAAAGCGAAAAAATTTGGGCGATGACAAATAACATTTAACATTGACAGAAGCTTTGTTGATGACTCATATCAGTCAAACGAGAAAACTGGCCTTAACGTTATCGCTCGCGCTGGCGGCGTTCGCCGCGATCGGGTTCTCACGCCCGCCCGCGCCTGGCGGACAGGCGCAACGAGGCAAGGTCTGGAGGCCGACCAGAATTCCCGCCGGCGTCAATTTCGTCGGCGGCCAGGCCTGCGCCGAATGCCACAAGAACAAGGTCGAGGTTCAGGAAAAAAGCTCGATGGGACTCGCGCTGGAGATTGTTGCGGAATCGCCGATCCTCGGCTCGCACAAGCGGCTGACGTTCCGTGACGGCGGGTTTTCTTATGAGATCCTTCGCAAGGGCGATCAGAGTGTCTACACCGTGACGGACGGGAGAGAGACGATTTCAGAGCCGATCCTTTACAGCTTCGGGCAGGGAAAGGCCGGGCAGACCTATTTACTCAAATATGCCGGCGATTATTACGAAAGCCGCGTGAGCTATTACGCCGAGATCAAAGGTCTGGACATTACCCTCGGCTACCAGGATACGCTCCCTCAATCGGCGCTCGAAGCCTTTGGCCGGAAACTCCCCCGTGACGAAGTCATGCAGTGCTTCAATTGCCATTCGACCGGCGCGGTCAGCGGAGCCCAGTTACATTTGGAGAAGCTGGCGCCCGGGGTCAGGTGCGAGGCGTGTCACGGCCCGGGGGCCGAGCACGTCGCCGCGGGTAAGGAGGGACTGCCGAACAAGGATAAGATATTCAACCCGGCGAGGCTCGGCGGCGACGGATTGAGCCAAGACTTCTGCGGCTCCTGTCATCGCAGCGCCGAGGAGATAGTCATGGCGCCGAAGCGAATTGGCAAGAACGGCGTCCGCTTCCAGCCTTATCGCATCTTCGGCAGCAAATGTTACTCCGACGATCGCAGGATAAGCTGCGTGGCGTGTCACGACCCGCATGAGTCGGCGTCGCATGACGAAGCTTATTACGACGCGAAATGCCTGACCTGTCACCAGCCGGGGCCCGGATCGGGCGCCGCGAAGCCATCGCAATTGGGCGAAGGAGGCGCGGCGCCTGGCTGTAAAGTCGGAGCGAAGAATTGCGCTTCGTGCCACATGCCGAAGGTCGATCTGCCCGGCTCGCATTTCAAATTCACCGACCATCGGATTCGCATCGCCAAACCGGGCGAGCCGTATCCATATTGACCATAAGCTGTCATGTTTCATAAGAAGCTAGGAATGAATAATAATTTGGAGTTCACCGCAGAGGCGCTGAGAACGCTGAGATCTCGCAGAGAGGCGCCTGAGTACTTCTCTCTTCCTGTCTCTGCGTTTCCTCAGCGCTCTCGGCGCCTCTGCGGTGAACTCCGAACTATTTTCCCGCGTATGAAACTTGTTCTTTTCGCCTTCGAATGAGAGGAAACAGTGAAATTTCTATTGTTCGTGATTACCGTCGCTGTCTGCCTGGCCGTTAAGCCATTATCCATTCCAAAGGCGCAGAACGCTTCGACGACGCAACCCGTGACTTTCGTGGATGTGACAAAAGCCGCTGGCATCGTCTGGGCGCATGACAACGGGCGTTCGGACGCGCGCCACCTGCCTGAAACCTGCGGCGGCGGCGGGTTGTTTTTCGATTACAACAACGACGGGCTGATGGACATCTACCTCGTCAACAGCGGCCCCTCAGACTTCTTCACGCCGAAGGCGCCGATCAAAAACGCTCTCTATCGCAACAACGGCGACGGGACGTTCACTGACGTGGCCGACAAGGCGGGCGTCGACTGCGGCCGGATGGGCCATTTCGGGATGGGCGCCGCGGCGGCGGATTTCGACGGCGACGGCTGGCAGGATTTGTACGTGACCAATTACGGCAAGAACGTCCTGTTCCGCAACAACGGCGACGGGACGTTCACCGATATCACCGAGAAGGCCGGGGTCGCGGCGCCGAACTGGTCAACCTGCGCGACGTTTTTCGATTACGACAACGACGGCAAGCTCGACCTCTTCGTATCCAGCTTCGTGCAATACAGCGCGTCGGGCAGCTTATTCTGCGGCGACAACCGTCTGGGCAGGCGCTATTACTGCATCCCGCGCGTCTTCAAACCGCGACCGAGTTTCCTGTTTCATAACGACGGGGGCGGCAAATTCAGCGACGTGAGCAAGGCGTCGGGCATCGCCGATTCGCCCGGCAAATCGTTCGGCGCGGTGGCCACGGACGTCAACAACGACGGAATGATGGACCTCTTCGTGGCCAACGACACGATGGCCAATTACCTGTTCGTCAACAAGGGCGGCGGCAAGTTCGAAGAGATGGGGCTTGCTTCCGGCGTCGGCTACAGCGACGCGGGAAGCCCGCGTTCAGGAATGGGCGTCGACGCGACCGATTTCGACGGCGACGGGTGGCAGGATTTGTTCGTCGCCAACATCGACCAGGAGCTATTCAGTCTTTACCGCAACGAGAAAGACCTGACCTTCGCCGACCGGGCGGGCGAAATAGGCCAGGCGACGCGGCTGTTGAGCGGCTGGGGATTGAAGTTCTTCGATTACGACAACGACGGCGACCCAGACCTGATCCTTGCCAACGGCCACCCCGACGACATGGTCGAGATACAGGCGGCGAAGGTGAAATACAAAGAGCCGCTGCTGATGTTCGAAAACGTCAACGGCAAATTCAAAAACGTCAGCGCGCAATCGGGAGAGGTCTTCAAACGCGACTTCCCCGCGCGGGGGCTGTCGGTCGGCGACATCGATAACGACGGCGACCTTGACGTGTTGATAATCAACAACGGCGACGCGCCGATCCTGCTGCGCAACGAAGGCGGTAACAGAAACAACTGGCTCGGGCTTCAACTCGTCGCCACGAAAAGCAACCCCGGCGCGGTCGGCGCGGTCATCACGTGGACGGCGGGCGGCGTAAAGCGTTCGCGTTTGAAGACCAGCGGCGGCAGCTATCTTGCGTCGCACGACCCGCGCGAAATTCTGGGCGCCGGCCAGGCGGCGAAGATCGACGGCGTCGAGATAAAATGGCCGAGCGGTAAAGTGGACAATCTCGCCAATCCGCCGATTAATCAGTACGTCAAAGTCGTCGAAGGCGAAGGCATTGTGAAGTCGACCGCCACGGCGTCGGCAAAACAGCAATGACCCGGAACGAGAGGGAATATTGATGAATCTCAAGATCGCAGTATCGCCAGTAATTGTTCTCATCGCCCTGCTTTTCTACTTCCCCGCGCAGGCGCAGCAGCGCAGGGCCAGACCCTCGGCCCAACCGAACAAAGCGCCTGGTAGGCCACAGGCGAACTTCGATCAGTTGAAAGCTCAGGCCGACGAGGCGCGCGAGGCCGGGCGGTTGGAAGATGCCATCGAGCTATATCGCAAAGCCGTCGCGGCGAAGCCGAACTGGGTCGACGGCTGGTGGTATCTTGCCACGCTGCTTTACGACCGCGACCAATACGCCGAAGCGATTCCGGCGTTCAAACGGGTGACGGAGTTGCAGCCGCGGGCGGGCGCGCCGTTCGTGATGCTCGGATTGTGCGAGTTCAGAGTAGGCAATTACGACAACGCCCTCGGGCGCATTCGGCAGGGACGTCAAATAGGCGTTGAAAACAATCCTGACCTCGACATGGCCATGCGCTATCACGAGGGGCTGCTGCTGCTGCTCAAAGGCGATTTCGAGACGGCGCAGACTCTCTTCGGCGGGCTTAGCTATGAGAACGTAAACCGCGAAGACCTGATCATCGCGCATGGGCTTGCCGTCCTGAGACTGCCGATGCTCCCTTCACAGGTACCGCCCGGTTATCGGGACCGCGAGATGATCAGGCGCGCGGGCTTCGCCGAGCATCTGGCGGCGCAAAAGAATCAGGGCGACGCCCGGCAGGAATATGAACGCCTGGCCGCGGATTTCCCGAACGCGCCCGGCGTGCAATACGCCGTGGGACGCTATCTGCTCAACCAGCGCAACGACGAGGGGGCCATCGCGGCTTTCAAAAAGGAGATCGAAAACTCTCCGAACCATGCTCTGGCCAGGCTTCAGATCGCATACATTCACATGAGAAACAAAGAGGCCGAAGCGGGACTGATGTTCGCGCAGGAGGCCGTCAAGTTGCATACCCGCCTGGCGCTCGGACATTACGTCCTCGGCAGAATCCTTTTTGAAATTGGCGAGAACACAAAAGCCGTCGAGGAACTGGAAACGGCGCGACGCCTCACCCCCAACGAACCGAGGGTTCATTTTACTCTCTCACGCGCTTACGCCAGGGCCGGACGCAAGGCCGAGGCCGACCAGGCGCGCGAAACCTTCGTCCGCCTGAACAAGATCGCCGAAGAGGCCGCCGCAAAAGGCCTCGTTCGCGGCGAAGCAATTGACGAAAACTCCGAGAAAACCAAACCCGATTCGCCTCGGTAGTGAGTTTTCTACTCGTTCGGCTATCAAATTTTCGACGATTGAGGCGCTGGCACAGTGCCTTATGTTAGCGAACAGGTACGGGCAGCGTTCGGTATGCGCTCTGCGACTCATCAATCTCGATAAACTGATTGACTTTGACATTGTGAAATACCTGTCGCGAGCCGCTGGCGGGCCACCAGATCTCCATCACGGCAATTTGCCGGGCGCGGCCAAGCCCTATCTCCTGCCGTAGCGACGAAGCGCCGAACGAGCCGCCGCTTGTCACTTCACGATAGCGTAGCGACTTCTGCCCGTTTGCGCCGGTCAAAGTCAATTTGATCTTCGCGCCGATGGCCGCGCGGTTACTCTTAGCGCCGATGAGTTTGATCGAAATCCAGTTATGCGCGCCGCCGGGATTGGCGAAGAGGACTTTGTTGTAGTAATCGCCGGGCACGAAGCCTCCGATGTTGACGTAAATGTCTTCGTCGCCGTCGTTGTCGAAGTCGCCGAAGGCCACGCCATGGCCTTTCTGCAAATGTCCAGTGCCCGTCGCCGCGGTCACATCGGCGAACCTCTTCCCCGCCTGATTGCGGAAGGCGAAATTTGGCATCAGCGCCGCATAGGACGGCGCGCCGGTCCCGAGGTAAATATCGAGAAAGCCGTCGTTGTCCAGGTCACCGAAGTTCGCGCCCATCGTCGGAACCACACGGTTCAATCCGACCTCATTCGTCACGTCCTGAAATCCGCCTTTCGCGTCGTTGCGATAAAGCTTCATCGTTTCGGCCTGCGGAGGCAAGCCCAGAAAACCGCGCGCGACTTCGGCGGCCGAGGGAACAAAGCTGGCCACAAAGAGATCGAGCCATCCGTCATTGTCATAATCGAAGAACCACGTTGGGAAGCTCATCAGGGGCTTTTCGACGCCGAGCCGTTTGCCGACTTCTTCGAACGTCCCGTCGCCGCGGTTGCGATAAAGAAAATTCTCTTCGCCGTAATTCGAGACGTAGAGGTCGGCGTAACCGTCGTTGTCGTAATCGGCCCACGACGCGCCCTTGGTGAACGCCGTTCGGCCCACGCCGGCTTTCCGCGTCACGTCTTCGAACGTCCCGTCGCCGCGGTTGCGGAACAACTGGCTCGGCGTCTCCTCGTGACCAACGAAGACGTCGAGCCTGCCGTCGTTGTCGTAATCGGCCCACGCCGCCGTATGAGTGCGGTGTTCGCCGCTTGCCAATCCGCTCGACTGCGTGACGTCGGTGAAAGTCCCGTTCCCGTTGTTGCGCAGCAGAGAATTTCGCATGGGGAATTCCCACCCGCCGCGCATCACGAAGATGTCGAGCCTGCCGTCGTTGTCGTAATCGGTCTGAACGCAGTTGATGCCGCCCAACTGATCAGCGAGCTTAGCGCGCTCCGTCCAATCGCTGAATGAACCGCCGTCGTTGTGGAAGTACCGCAATGAATCGCAGGCGTTGACGGTCGAGATGACGACGTCGAGCCTGCCGTCGTTGTCGAAATCATCCATGATCGCGCCGCCGGCGCCGCCGACCGGGTCAATGCCGAGCGACGCGGCGACATCAACGAAGCGCCCGATCCTGTCCTTTGAAGCGAACGCCGAGGGCGGGATCAAATAGGCCGGCGGAACGGCTTGCGGATATTTGCCCAGAGTCATGTAGGCCAGATTGAGCAGCCAGCGGACTTCGAGGTTGTCAGGCCTTTGGGCGAGATGCTTTTTGAAATATTCGATGGCCTTCGTCGAGCCTTCGGCGCGCCCGTGCTGCGCGGCCCGGCTTAGCGGGAAGATGCAGGTCTCGGCGTTGTGATTGTGGACGCAATTTTCCAGTTCACCACGGCGCATGTGGGCCACGCCCAAAATCTCATCCATGGAAGCTTTGTCGCCGGCGAATTCGGGATGTGAAGGCGCGATGCTTCGGATCAACTCGTACGCCGCTTCGAAATGCTCGATAGATTTCGCCATCTCGCCGCGATAGGCGTACAACTGGCCCAACTCATTGCGCAGTTGCGCCATTTGGATTTCAAACTGGCGGCGGTCGCCGGCCTGCGAGAGTGTGTTCAGATAGCTTTCCGAGGAAAGAATCGCGCGCCGCTCCGCCTCGCGCTTCGCGTCGCAGATGGAGCGAAGGTCGAGCGGGTCCGGCATTTTGAAAAATCGGCTGACCTCGACGCGCCCTGAAACTTCCAGCACGATCTGATAGTCGCCCGCGCCGGCGACGCGGCGATTCCAGCCCTGGTACTGCTGAGTGTTGTTAGCGGTTTGCGTCTGGGCTTCGCCGACCTGCAGCGCGATCAACAGCGCCGGCAGTGGAAACAAAAAAAGTAAAAAAGGCAAAAAGGGCAAAAAAGCTTGAAATTTTGCCCTTTTTGCCCTCTTTGTCTTTTTTGCTTCCCTTCGCATTCTGGCGCAAGAAGATGATCCGGAGATCAGGCGTCTCATATCAAAAGTAATCAAGGCTCAACAGTGAACGAGACCGAGCGGCTGACTGCGCTCTTCGCGTCACTGACAGATATTTTCAGTTCGTAGCTTCCCGCGCTCAAACTGTCGAGCGGCAGCGCGCTGGCGTATTGAATGCGCCCTTTGGCGTCGGGCGCGCCTAGCTTGAGCGGAACCTTGGCGACCGATTTGTTATTTTGCAGCACTTCGAGCGTGAGATTCGGCGCCTCGGTCGAGCCTTTCGCCGTGTAGACGTTGAAATAGAAGCCCATCTGCTTCGCCGACTTGCGGACGGGCTCGCCGAGGTTCGGGTAGACCATCAACTGATCGCCGACCAGGAAAGGGCTGTCGGTCTTCTCTTTCACTTGCTCGGCGCGCTGAATGATCGTCACGCTGCTCAGGCGCAGATCGTTTTCGCCGGCGGCGGGAATCTCCAAACCGCATCTGTTCACCGAGGCCTTGGCGCTGAGCGCGTCGTAAGCGACGGCGTCGACTTCGTATTTGCCAGGCGGCAGACTCGTCTCGCGATAAAAAAGAATCTTCCCTTTCTTCACCGAGTCGAGCGATTTAAGAGGCCCGACCAGGCCGTAGTGATGGCTGAGTTTCTCCACGACCTGTTTCGATTGATCGCGGATCAGGACCACGATGCTGAAATCCGAGCCGTAAACCTTCTTCTCACTGTCGGGAGTGAAAGTGAAGGCGCCGGTCGGGACTTCGACCTCCACAGCGATGCGTCCGACGCGCCCGGCTTCGGGAAAATTGAGGCTGTTGACCAGCAGCGGAAAATCTTTTGATCTGGCCGAACCGCTGAGCAAGGCCAGCGGCGGGGCTTCGTAATAGAACATCGGCGAAGAGCCTGTCGGCGGCACGGCGTAATAACCACGGCGGGCCAAAGCCTCGACTCCCGATCTTTTGACCTTGACCGAGATGTTCCTGAACTTCCCGTCGTAATTCTGGTTGGTCGGCGAGTAGGTCAGCAGGTAGTACGTTCTGAGGTCTTCGTCGATCTCTTTCAGTTTTGAGCCGATGTCGTTGGCGCCGCCGATGAACGCGCCGCCGGTCTGCTGCGCGAGTTGCGAAAGCCCGCTTTCCGGGCTGTAATTGAGCAGGTCTTCATTGCGTTCAAGCCCCTGGGTCAGCGGGCCCGAATTGTTCATAGCCCTATCCAGGGTGTCCATTCGCCGCCGCGAGCGGGCGTTAATCTCTTCGCGCGCCGCCTGCAATCCGCTCTCGGCTCGCAGTCCGGCGGCGTCTACGGCGTAGACGCTGACGTTGGCGCGGTTGGCGGCGTTGACCACCGAACGGAAATGCTGTTGCACGTTGGGCGGTATGGCAACGCCCTCTGAGAAGAAGAGCACGGCCTTACGCCCCGGCAGTCGGCTCATCGAATTGACGATCGCCATCAGCCCGTTCGTCGTGGCGTAGCCCTGCTGATCACGCTGCAAAGCCTCGAAAGTCTCGTCGGTCCGCGCCCTCATCGCCTCGAAAGTTTGCTCGACGGCCGCCGCCCCGGCCGCAGCGCCTGCGGAGGCGGCCTCCGCGCCGCCCGACTGCGCGGCCGCGGCCGCCGCTTGAACGGCCGCGTCACGCTGCGCGGCGGCTATGGCCGACCCCGAACCAACGGTCTTCGATTCGAATGATGACGACGCCATCATGCCGGCCTTCTCGATCCCCTTTTTCACCAGGCCGATGTCCGTCGTGTAGTTCTGAACGGTGTTGACTGAAAGATTAATGGCGAAGACCCCGACGAAGCTGTTCAGGCCAGAATCTCCGCCGACATAGCTCATCGCGGCGTCGTGGGCGCGCTTGCGAGCGTCCTGCGACAAACGGTCGAAGACCAGGGCGACGACGCTGACGCCCACATCGGGGTTTTGCGTCGAGGCTGGTTTCGCCGGAGTCGCCTTCGCCGGCGCCGAAGCCGCATCCGGGACGGCGGGGACGCCTTTGCCGGATTCGCCGGCCGAATTGCGTGTGATCAGCCTGAACGATTCAACCGGCTGCTTCGCCCCGTCCTCAAAAACCTCGAAGTCGGCGGCCGAAAGGTCCGTCACCGCCCGTCCGCGTTTGTCTTTGACAACGACATCGAGCAAAACTTCAACGGTTCCGACGGCGACCTTCTCGTCCTGACGAGCGGGTTTCGATGGGTCTTGCGCCGGAGCCGGCGCAACCAGAGCGGCTGTCAAAAACATGACGGCGAATTTTTTCATTGCGGACCTCGTAATGGATTGGTGAATGAATGAAGCGCCGAAATCATATCACCGATCTGCGCGGACTAGAAACAAGAATGGGCGTGCAAAGGCGTCCGGCCCTTCTTTAGGACAGGAATCAGATGTTAGGATACGGCCTCAATGAGCTATGATTTCATTCCCCTCGATTTCTTACGCCTGGAACCTGAAGAGCAGCGCCGCCGCGCCGTCGAGTTCTATGAACTGATGCGCCGCCGCCGCACAGTGCGCGAGTTTTCGCCCGACCCGGCGCCGTTTGAACTGATCGAAATGGCGATCAAGACCGCGGGCGTCGCCCCGTCGGGCGCGAATCAACAGCCCTGGCGCTTCGTAGTCGTCAGCGATCCCGAAATAAAACGCCGGATCCGGCTGGCCGCCGAAGAGGAGGAGCGCGAGAATTACGGCGGACGCTTCCCCGACGAATGGCTGCAGGCTTTGGCGCCGCTCGGAACTGACTGGCATAAAGAGTTTCTTGAGGTCGCGCCTTACTTGATCGTAGTCTTCAAGATCGATTACGACGTCGAACGGCTCCCCGACGGGAGCGAGCGCAAGATCAAACACTACTACGTCAACGAATCGGTGGGCATCGCCTGCGGGATGCTGCTGGCGGCGCTGCACAACGCGGGGCTGGCTACATTAACGCACACGCCGTCCCCGATGGGGTTTCTGAACGAAATCCTGAAACGGCCGAAGAACGAAAAGCCGTATTTGCTTATGCCGGCCGGCTATCCTGCCGACGGCGTAAAAGTCCCGAACATCACGAGGAAGCCCTTGAACGAGATAATGCGCGTGATCGAATGACGCCGAAAGGAGTGGCCCGCGATGAACTCTCAGATCGTTGAACAATTGCGGCGACTGGGCGCCCGCATGCCGGTCGCGTTGATCAGCAGTCTTTGTCTCGCGCTGTTTGGGCGCCCGTCTCGTGAGACCGCCGCCAATGTGAATGGGCCTGCCAGCGCTGAAATGAGGGTTGGAGATTTCCGGCAGATAACCGGAACGGGCTTCTCAATGGCGGGCGCTTACGCGAAGAAGGAATCAGGCATTCTGGACAATATTGACCTGCCGCAACGACAAGTCACGACTAAAGACTTGCCGGCGATACCGTAGCCGCTCGCAGCGGTTACATGACAACCGACATTCATCACCGGAGAACATCTATGAAAAAAGAGACTACGACTCGATCACAAATTCAACGGCCTTCGGAGAACGCCGACAAACAAGCGCCGACGCGACGTGACTTCGTCAAAACTACGGCGGCGGCGGGCGCGGGGCTGTTAATCGTGCCGTCGGCCATCGCCTTCGGCTCGGAGGCAAATTCGTCGCTCGGCCTGGGCGTCATCGGATGCGGCGGGCGCGGCAATTACGACGGCGGCGAGTTCCTCAACAACACCGACGTCCGCGTCACGGCGCTGGCCGACATGTTCGAAGACCGCGTGCTCTCGACCCGCGCCAACTTCGACAAGAAGGCCGAAGAGAAGGGCCGCGCGAAGATTTCGGATTCAAACCTCTTCAAAGGCCCCAGGGCTTACGAGAAGCTTCTGCAGTCGAAAGACGTCGACATGGTGCTGATCACCAGTCCGCCCTATTTCCACCCCGAACACCTGGAAGCCGCCGTCAACGCGGGCAAACACGCCTACTGCGAAAAGCCGGTCGCGACCGACGTCCAGGGCTGCCAGCGGGTGATCGCCGCCGGCAAGAAGGCGCAGGGCAAACTCAGCCTTCACATCGGATTCCAGAAACGCTACGACGAGGGCTATCGCGGAATGATCCAGCGCATCCACGCGGGCGAGATCGGAGACATCGTTCTGGGCCAGAGCTTTTATTACACGAACGACCTCGGACGCCAGAACAAACCCGGCATGTCCGACCTCGAGGCCCGCATCCGCAACTGGGTCTTCGACCGCGCGCTTTCGGGCGACATCCTGGTCGAACAGAACATCCATATTCTGGACATCGTCAACTGGGCGATGAAGTCGCATCCGGTGAAGGCGATGGGCGTCTGCGGGCGCTCGTTGCGCAAACAGGTCGACGCCATACCGCCTGACTACCTGTGCAGCGATCATTTCATCCTGACCTACGTTTACCCGAACGACATTCACGTAAGCTTCAATTCGAACCAATTCCGCAACAAAGGCTACCGCCAATCGGGTGAGCGATTCTTCGGCACGAACGGCGCTGCCGAGTCGTTCCATAGCGGCCCCGCTTCAATCATTCTCAACCAGGTTCAGGAAGGCCAGAAGACGGGCGACAAGATCGACACCGGCAAGGTCGACCTGCATGTGGCGGTCGGCGCGAAGATGAAGGCGCTGGTCGAAAGCATAAAATCAGGCCAGTTCCTCAACGAAGCCGAACAGGGCGCCGAGAGCACCTTGACCACGATCCTCGGTCGGATGGCGGCTTACTCGGGCCGCGAGGTGACCTGGGATAAGATGATCCGGTCGAACGAGAAGTGGAACTTGAAGCTCAACCTCGAATCCCTGGGCGGCGCCGAGGCGGTTTCGATGAAAGGCTAAGAGTGGGACGGACTTTAGTCTGTCCGTCGCATAGATAAGGACGGACAGACTAAAGCCCAAATCCAGGGTTAAGGAGGCGAAAATGCTGTTTCGACCAATAACCATAGGCTATTTCACGATTTCGCCCTGGCGCCCATCAAGTGAAAGTGGATGTAGGCTGTAGTCCGGGCCTGCCGTATAACTCCGGGAGAACCGTGGCGCGGACTTTAGTCTGCGCGGCGCGTGAATATGACGCAGGCGCAGACTAAAGTCCGCGCCACGGTCAAGCACGCCTTGCCTCCCTTTTCCTCAACAGCCAGGTGGATTAATGCGTTGACAAAGGACTAGTGACCCACTATATTCCACGCTGCATAATTGCTGAAAATAATTAGCGGTCTCAATATCACTGCCCTATTAATTTAATTCTCACCCACTGCTCATCTAATAAAACGATAGATAGATCAATCGTGATAGCTTGATTAATGCCTGCGTCACCAGTTGGTCGCCCTTTACCTCACAAATTGCAAAGCTCTCCACTTTTCCACATTTAATCCGCTGCAAAAGCGGCAGAGATTACCTATTGCTGTAGGTGTATTTGGTCTCGGTCACTCACAGCAAATGTATATCTTTAGTTGTAAAGAACCTCCCCTTAACGAAACGAACCTCCCTGTTTTTTTCGGAAAGGGTACGACCTAGTAAAGGATGCCACAATGAAAAAATCACTAGCTACATTAACGTTTACCGCGCTGGCTTTGTCTGCCACGCTGATCCCCGGCCTTATGAGCAGACACTCGGCTAGCGCTGAAAGCAAACTCAATTCATCAAAAATGGCGCCGGCTGCGGGCGCCGCCGCGCAAGCCTTGACCACCACCTCAGGGGTTTTTTTGCCGAACAGGAACATTTACACGCTGAACAATAACAACGTTCTTTTTGTCATGTACGCCGGCACGACCAGCTTCACCCGGTTAGTTCGCCTCGACGACGGCAATAGCAATTTCATTGGGATTGATTTTCGCCCGGCTGACAAACGCCTCTATGCTTTGACCGACACTGGCACTCTCTACACCGTTGCTCTGGGCTCCGCTAATTTGGGCGCCCTGACTAAGGTGAGCACCCTGTCGCCTCGTTTTAACGGGGGGTATCAGTCGCTGATGGACTTCAACCCCCAGGTCGACGCGATCCGGTTGATCGCAAGCGACAACTTTAACTATGCCGTCGTCAAAGACGCCAACGGTATCCTCAACACGACCGCGGTCCAAACCGCCCTGACTTACCCGGCCCCCGACGTAAACGCTGGCAAAGACCCGAACGTCTCCGGCGGCGCATATACCAACAACGTTGCTGGCGCGGCGGTCACTATTTTCTACGGGTTTGATTACGCCTTGGACACGTTCCTGACGATCCCGCCGGCCGCTCCCGGTGGTAGCTCGGCCACGGGCACAGGTCAACTGCAGACCATTGGCAACCTCGTCACTCCGGCCGGCGCTCGGGTCAACATCTCTCCGCATGCCGACTGCGACGTCTTCACTAACGCCAATGGCGTTAATTTTCTCGTCGGGGTCAGCGGCAGGACGCTTTTCAGCATCGACCTGAACCAGCTCAATCCGGCCCTGCAGCGAGGGCAAACGCAAAACGTGGTTGTTCGAGGAATCACGATAAATAATGAAGGAGGCCAATTCCTTGATATCGCCATCCAATAGTAAGGAAATTCGATCTCGAGGCTAGCGAGGGGCGCGAAGATTTAGAAAATCTTCGTGCCCCTCTTCATTTCGTGATTTTGATACATCCCCATTACGCGCCGCTGCAATTCGTAAAGCTTGGTCAACGCCTCGACCGGGCTGAGTTGATTGATGTCGAGCGCGGCGAGGGCTTCGAGCGCGGCCTTCACGCTTCCGTCCGGCGACGCCGTTTTCGCTCTCGCCTTCGCGTGCGCCGCGCCGTTGTGATTGTCCAGCAATTCCGTGGCGCGGCGGATCACTGGTTTTGGCAATCCGGCCAACTGCGCCACGTAGATGCCGAAGCTCTTTTCGGCGCGCCCCGGCTCGACTTTGTGCAGGTAGCGCACCTCGCCCCCCTTCTCTTCGACAGCCAGATGAAAGTTCCGCACGCGCGGCAAATAGTCCGCCGCGTCGGTCAATTCGTGGTAATGAGTGGCGAACAGCGTCTTGGCCGCGACGCGCGGGTTGTTGTGCAGAAATTCGATCACCGCCCGAGCGATTGACAATCCGTCGGCGGTCGAAGTCCCGCGCCCGACCTCGTCGAGCAGGATCAGGCTTCGCGAGGTCGCCTGGTTGAGGATGTGGGCGGTCTCGATCATCTCGACCATGAAGCTCGAATGGCCGCGCAGCGTGTAATCGTGCAACCCGACGCGAGTGAAAATGCGGTCAACAATCCCTAGCGAAGCCGACCCGGCAGGGACGAATGCTCCGATCTGCGCCATCAGACAGATCAACGCGACCTGTCTGATGTAGACCGACTTCCCGGCCATGTTCGGCGCTGTCAGCAACATGATCTGCGGCTTAGGGGGACAGACTTCAGTCTGTCCGGACAGACTATAGTCTGCCCCACTAAGCCGCGTGTCGTTCGGCGCGAAGCGTCGCTCGACCTCGTCGCCCGAATCGGACAGCCGCCGCTCGATCATCGGATGGCGGCCATCGCTGATCATGATCTCGCCGCCCTCGTTCAATTCAGGCCTGACGTAGTTGTAACGCGCCGCGCATTCGGCCAGCGCCGCGCAAAGGTCGATGTGAGCGACGCCGGCGGCCACCTGAGCGATGCGGTCGGCGTGGCGGCTGATTTCGGCGCAGACCTGGCGGTAGAGATTGGTTTCGAGCTCGACTATCCGCTCGCTGGCGTTGGCTATCAGCGTTTCATGCTCTTTCAACTCCAGCGTGAAGAATCGTTCGGCGTTAGTCAGAGTCTGTTTGCGTATGTAATCGCCGGGCGCGAGCTTGAGGTTCGTCTTCGTGATCTCGATGTAGTAACCGAAGACCTTGTTGTAGCCGACCTTGAGCGACCTGATTCCGCTGCGTTCGCGCTCGCGCGCCTCGAACTTCGCCAGAAAATCTTTCCCGCCCGTCAGCACGCCGCGCAATTCGTCAAGCTCTTTGGAGAAGCCCGCGCGAATGACCGCCCCGCGCTCTATCTCCGAAGGCGGGCGCTCGGTGATGGCGCCGGTGACGTAACCGACGATGTCATCGCAATCCTTCAAAGTCCTGGTGAAATCGGACGGCGCCTTCTGTTTATCGAGCGTGAAGCGGATCGGCGCGACGGCGCGCAGACTGCGCGCGAGCGCGACCACCTCCATCGGCGCGGCGATCTTCCGCCGAACGCGTCCGAGCAATCGCTCGATGTCGAGGATTTCATTCAGCCCCGCGCGGATCTTCTCCCGCGCAATGTCGCGTTTGAAGAACCATTCGACTGCGTCCTGCCGCGCGCGCAATTCGACTATGTCCAGCAGCGGGCGCCGCAGCCATTGCCGCAAGCGTCGCCCGCCCATCGGCGTCACGGTCAGGTCAATCGTCGAAACCAGCGACCCCGTAGGTTGGCCACCGGTGAAATCCCAGCCTTGAAGGATTTCCAGGTTGCGCATCGTTTGCGGATCGAGCCGCATGAACCTGTCGGTCGCGTAACTCTGCAACCGGTCCAGATTGGCCAGGGCGTCCGGCTGAGTGTCGCGCAGGTAGACGACGATCGCGCCCGCGGCCTGCGCCGCCAACGGGCGGTCTTCACAACCGTAAGCCGCCAGCGTTGCGACCCCGAAATGATCGAGCAGCGCCCGCCGCCCAGCCTTCAATTCGACCCTGGCGGCGTCTATTTTCGTCAACGCGCGGATCTCGACTTCGGGCGGCTGCTGATCGCGCGGCAGCAGCAATTCGGCAGGCGCCAGACGTTCAAGCTCCGCGACCGCCTGCTCGACCTCAAGCTCGGTCGCGGCGAACTCCCCCGTAGTAACATCGGCGTAAGCCAGCCCCGCCGAATCGCCGACGACGACCAGGCTGGCCAGGTAGTTGTTCGCCTTGCCTTCGAGCAACCCCGGCTCGACCACGGTGCCGGGCGTGACGATCCGCGTGACTTCGCGTTCGACCAAGCCTTTGCCCGGCGGCGTGACCTGATCGCAAATCGCGATCTTGTAACCGCGATTGATCAGCTTGGCCAGATGCCCTTCGACCGAGCGCACCGGCACGCCCGCGAGCGGATGCACTTGCCCCTTGCCGAAATATTTTCGGGTCAGCGCGAGGCCCAACTCCCGCGCCACGACGTGCGCGTCTTCGTCGAATGTCTCGTAAAAATCGCCGATCTGGAAGAAGAGAATCATTCCGGGATAGCGGCGTCTGATTTCCAGGTATTGGCGGCGAAGCGGAGTTGTCATAAGACTTTTAACATTATTGCGATCGAAATATAATCGCCATGAGAGGCGATATGAATTACCAAGATTACATCACAATCGAGCCTGGGAAACGTAGTGGCAAGCCCTGCATTCGCGGAATGCGAATTACAGTTTATGACGTTCTCGACTATCTGGCATCAGGGATGTCAATCGAAGAGATACTTGATGATTTTCCCGCATTAACTCGCGAGGACATCCTTGCCTGCCTGGCGTTTGCCGCCGACCAAGGCCGCAAGGTAATGAGCGTACATGATTGAAACTGCTATTCGATCAATTTGATTTCCAGATATTGGCGGCGAAGCGTCGTCGTCATGCAATACTGCGTAACAGTTAAATGAAGCGTGTACAAATTAAAGCTGAATACAATCAACTACTTGAAATGGCGACAGCCTTTGGAGTGCGGTTGCTTGGAACCGCTTTGGTAGTCATCTCCGGATTCTACAGATTTCCCAGGCAAAGGACCCGAGTGGGTTTCCTCTCCGATCATTGCCGCAGGATCGAAGTGGACAGAGGAATCTTTAGCGGATGAGCTGCATCTGACAATACAAAGGCCAAAGACTCGCCCCAGCCTGCTGGGGACTTACCTTCGTAGAACCATCCAGAATTTGTGATTCCCACAAAGGCCGGGGGAACTGGTCCAAATACAGACTTTCCCTCCTGATTTATTTTTTGCAAAAGTTTCTTGACCCAATCTCGATCAATGACCAGGCGATCACGTTGGCTAGGAAGATTCATATCAATGAACACTCCAAATGGCCTATCGCCTGGATTCTGTAACATTGCTTTGTTGTAGAGGCTAAAAATGTCGTTCTTTATGATGCTCAAGTCAGGAAGATCGCCTTTTTCATGATATACGCCTCGTCTACGCCGACTTTTTGCCTCTATCGTAATTACTTCATTCGTCACTTTGTGAATGGCGTTGAATTCACAATGCTTCTTAGATTGCCTATTTTGTAACCACTCAATTTCAAAACCCGCGCGCACAAGCGATGCGGCAACGGCTATCTCGTACCGCGCGCCTTGAAACGCGTCGTAATCAATTAGTCTAACTCTCAAAGGCTTCGGGAGTTCGTCAACAAGCTGTAGGTAATATACGTCTCTAGCAAGAGCAATAAGTTCCATAACCTCGCCCGGTGGTACTATGCGATCCTTGGGGGTCATATTCAGTGACTCCACTTGCTTGAAAAATTCGGACCGGGCATCCATCCACCGCATAATGATGTGTTGTTCTTCAGGAACCTTTTCTCGTTGGGCTTTGCACCAAGATTTACCAAGTGTTTGTATCAATACTTTCACGATGAACTCGTGTAAATGTTCAGTTAATGGTCGAAAATGAATCTTATTCCAAACAGCTCGAACCCGATATTTGCCAAATTTAGTACTGATTAGTGGAGGGCTCGGAAACTTTTCTCGGTGAGCGGCTTCGGCGGCCATTAGAATCAACGCTTTCCCACAGCACTCCCCAAACTTAAGCCCAGCGCCACACTCGCATTTTTTGTCAAACTCAACCTCTTTCAACATCATAACTTTCACAACAGCAGCTTAGCTTTTTACTGCCAGCTTTATAAGCAGATCCTCCTGTAACTTCAACGCTTCATACAGCCGCTGCAATTCGCCCACGCCAATCACCGTAATTATATCCCAGATTTCGTGGAACGATCCGGTCAGCCGCTTCCCCGCGAACCGCCTGTCGCGCTCGCCGGCGACGACCAAAAAAGGCAGCGAGCGCTGCGCGTCGTAAGCATTTTTCAACCGCGTCAGCGCGCTGTCGACGCTCCCCGAAATCTGCACTTCAAAGACGTGACTCAATCGCGGCGCCGAAGCCGCGTCGCGCCAGACCACGTCGTAATGCTCGAACTCAGCCTCTGCGTGTTTGCCCAGCATCAGGCCGATCTCGACCAGCATCGCCTGGGCCTCCTTGTGAGTGAGCGTTTTTTCTTTGCGCTCGACGGGGGCGGCGGGCGCGTCGAGCGCCATCGCTTCGGCCTCGACGCGCTTCAGCCCTCTCGCGGTGATCTTCCACTGATCCTTCTCGCGCCGCAATTCGCCCTTCACTTCGAGCTGACGTCCGGCGCGCTGCACGACGCGCGCCCATCGGCTGCGGCCACTCTCGGCGCGATCCTCCAAATCTTGGCGGGTGAGTTGCGGGAAGTAGCGCGGCAACCGCTCGTAAAGGTAGCGCAATTGATCGCCGCCTCCGGTGGCTTTGAGTTCTTGCAGGATTGGAAGTTCGAGTCGTGAAGTATCAGGGAAAGGCATTTGATTTGAAGGTCAGAAAGTCGAAACTACTGATGGATCACGCCCCGCAACATCTCTTGTATTTCTTGCCGCTGCCGCATGGACAAGGATCGTTGCGCCCGACCTTATCCGGCGCCCTGTAAGGGTCGGTCGGCGCGAAGTTATTCCCGTTCAAAGCTGAGAGCCTGCGGCGACCGGCGTCCCATTCATCTTCTTCGTCGTCTTCATCCCATTCACCCTCCTCAAACCAATCTTCGTCCTCATCCCATTCGCCGCCATGCTCACGATTTTCAAACCACGCGCCCATCTCCACGGTCACGTCCTCGACCAGGTGATTCCACTCCAGAAGATCGGCCAGGACGGCGTCTTTGCCGGTCACCATTTGCTCATCAACCCAATCCGGGTGAACGACATACTCATCAACCAGCCCGTCATCGTAGGCCTTCTTGATATGGTCGTAGACCTCTTCGGGAAAGAGGTCGTTGGCGGCGTCCACCAACTCGCTCCAGACCACCTCGTTTCTGTCCTCCAATCCTCCCTCAAAGAGGCCCTTGTAATAAGCCATCGCCTCTTCACGCGACCTGTCGCCCGAAACCACGAGCGCCAGCCACGACCTGATCGCGGCGGCGCGCGCGAACTCTTCGGCCTCTCTGTTCTCGGCAAGCTCGGCGATCAGGCCCATGTCGCCCGTCGAGACGGAAGCGAGAACGTTAGCTAAATCTTCGGTGGGAATGTCCCCGAGCAGATCGTCTACCAGCTCCGGCGGATGCGAGGCGAGTTTGATGATCAACGGGTACGCGCGTTTTTCGCGGAATTGGGCGAGCAAAAACATGGCGTAGATGTAGGAATCGTCTCCCGCTTCCAGAACGTCTTCGGGGTCGTCTACCGCTCTTTCCAGAGCCTTAAGCAAGTGCGGAGTTATCTCATCCTTCTTTTCGACGGCCTGACGCAGCGCATGGCGCGGGAACACCTGATCATCGTAAGAGAAAATTTCCATCATCTCTTCGACGCTCAGTTCGCGGAATTCATCCTCTTCATCCTCTTCATCGTCGGATTCGCGGTACCAGGCCCACCATTCCATTTCCTTGATCGCGCTTTCCACCAGTCTGTAATGCCGGTCTTCGCGAAGGCGCGGCAGGACGGCCTCTTTGCCCTCCGCCATCTTTTCGTCGACCTCTTCGAGATCAATTATGAACTCATCTATCAGCTCGCTTTCAAAGGCCGCTTTTATTCTGTCGTAAAGCTCTTCCGGGCAAAGTTCGGTCGCGCAGTGGACGAGTGCGGTCAAAACAGTTTCCCCCTCTTCGGAAGGCTCTTCCTTCAGCGCCGCGTCGAACAGGCGGGAGTAATAAATCATCACCTCGTCACGCGTTCTGTCGCCGCTGAGCACGAGGGCGAGCAACGCGGAGAGCGCCGAACCTCGCGTGAACTTTTCCACCTCGACGTTCTCCGCCAATCGCGTAATAAGGCTCGTGTCGCCGCCGCACACCGACGCCAGGATTTTAGGCAGCCCTTCGGTGATCGTATCACCGAGCAGCTCGTCGACAGTCTCGGGCGGAAGCGAGGCGATGCGGACGACCAGCGGATAGGCCCGCGTCTCGCGGAACTGCGCCAGTAAATAGAGCGCGTAAAGATACGCCGAGTCTTCCTGATCGAGGGCTCCGTCGAGGTCGTCCGCGACTCTTTCGAGGATTTTCAACAGGTGCGGCGTGATCTCGTCTTTTTGGGCAGTGGCTTGCTCCAACGCCTCGCGCGGGAAAATGTTGTCTTTGTGAGAAAGGGCTTTCAGAATTTCTTCGACTGTCATATGTCAGGCTGCTTTCCGGTTGCGAGCCAACAAGTGTTCACGTAAGGCTGCTCTCCAGGTCTGCTATTCGGGATTTTCTTCCAACTTCTTCTTAAAGGCTTCCGCTTTCGATCGCTAATGATACTGCCGCCGCAGTTCAACGACAATGAAAAGAGGCAGTGATACGCGGCTAATCACTGCCTCTCGCGTTTCTATTCAGCCGTTGACGAATCGGCCTTATTTCTGCGCCCCGATTCTCATCCCGTAAAACGACCGGTAGACGAAGAAGAAGGCGATGGCCAGGAAGATTGCGGCCAGCGTGTGGCTGAGCGTCGCGTTCCCCTGCTGTAGCGTCAGGCTCACGGCCAGTTCCACCGCCAGCAATCCGAAGAGCGTCGTGAACTTGATGACCGGGTTCATGGCCACCGAGGAGGTGTCTTTGAACGGATCGCCTACGGTGTCGCCGACCACCGTGGCGTCGTGCAGTTCGGAGCCTTTGGCCTTCAGCTCGACCTCGACGACCTTCTTGGCGTTGTCCCAGGCGCCGCCGGCGTTGGCCATGAAGATCGCCTGATAGAGGCCGAAGATGGCGATCGAAATCAGGTATCCGATGAAGAAGAACGGCTCGACGAAGGCGAAACCGAGCGAGGCGAAGAAGACCGTCAGGAAGATGTTGAACATTCCCTTCTGCGCGTACTGCGTGCAGATCTCCACCACCTTCTTGCTGTCCTCGACTGAGGCCTTCGCGACGCCTTCGAGCTTGATGTTGGCCTTGATGAACTGGACCGCGCGGTATGCGCCCGTGGTCACGGCCTGCGTTGACGCGCCGGTGAACCAGTAGATCACAGCGCCGCCCGCGATCAACCCGAGCATGAACGGGGCGTGCAGGATCGAGAGGTTCCCGACGGCGGTCTGATCGCTTAGCCCGCTCGTCAGCAGCATAATGATCGAGAAGATCAGCGTCGTCGCGCCCACCACCGCCGTGCCGATCAATACGGGCTTGGCCGTCGCCTTGAACGTGTTCCCCGCGCCGTCGTTCTCTTCCAGCAGGTGTTTGGCGCGGTCGAAATTGGCCGTAATGCCGAACTCGTTCCTCACCTGGTTCTCGACGTTCGGGACCTGCTCGATCAGCGACAGTTCATAAACCGACTGCGCGTTGTCGGTCACCGGGCCGTATGAGTCCACCGCGATGGTCACCGGCCCCATACCCAGGAAGCCGAACGCCACCAGACCGAACGCGAACACGGCCGGCGCCACCATCAGCCCGCCCAGACTACCGCTGAAGAGATATGCGACGCCCATCAGCGCGGTGATGCTGATGCCCAGCCAGAAGGCGGAGAAGTTGCCGGCGACCAGCCCTGACAGGATGTTGAGCGACGGTCCGCCTTCGCGCGACGAGGTGACTACCTCGGCGACGTGGCGCGATTCGGTCGAGGTGAAGACTTTGACCAGCTCGGGAATGATCGCCCCCGCCGCCGTGCCGCACGAGATGATGATCGAAAGCTGCCACCACAGGTCGGTGTTTTCGTTGCCATTTCGGTCCTTGAGCACTGGGATCATCAGATAGGAGACGATGAAGGTCAGAATGATCGAGACCGCCGAAGTAATGATGACCAGGTTGGTCAGCGGCCGCTCGAAATTCATCTCGCTGGCGCGGCTGTAACGCGCTTTGGCGAGGCCTTCGTTGATGAAGTAAGAACCCGCCGAAGCGACGACCATCATGATGCGCATGACGAAGATCCAGACCAGCAATTGGATCTGGATCACCTGGAAGTTCGGGCCTGCCGATTGCGCATTGATGGCCAACAGTATGAACGAGATCAGCGCCACGCCGGTTACGCCGTAGGTCTCAAATCCGTCCGCGCTCGGCCCTACCGAATCGCCTGCGTTGTCGCCCGTGCAATCGGCGATGACGCCCGGATTGCGCGCGTCGTCTTCTTTGATCTTGAAGACGATCTTCATCAGGTCGGAGCCGATGTCGGCGATCTTGGTAAAGATGCCGCCCGCGATGCGCAGCGCCGCCGCGCCCAGCGATTCGCCGATCGCGAAGCCGATGAAGCACGGCCCTGCGTAATCGCCCGGCACGTAGAGCAGGATGAAGAGCATGATCAGCAGTTCGACCGAGATCAGCAGCATCCCGATGCTCATCCCCGCCTTGAGCGGAATCTTATAGATTGGGTAAGGTCGCCCTTCGAGCGACGCGAACGCCGTGCGCGAGTTGGCGAAGGTGTTGACGCGAATGCCGAACCACGCCACGCCGTAACTGCCCACGATGCCGACCAGGCTGAAGAGCAAGATGATCGGCAGCGTGACCGCGAGCGGTTTGCCCGGAACCGGCGCGAGCACGCCGAAGTAAAGAACGATGATCGTGGCGATGAACCCCCACAGAATAAGAATGAACTTCCCCTGCGTAATGAGGTAGGTCTTGCAGGTTTCATAGATCATCTCGGAGATTTCGAGCATCGACCGGTGGACGGGCAATTTCTTCAACTGCATGTAAATGACCAACCCGAAGACCATTCCCAGGAAGGAAACGAGCAGGCCGATCAAAAGCAGCGAGTGGCCGTCAACGCCCATGAAAGAGACCTTCGAGAGATCGGGCAATATCAGGCTGGATTCGCCGCCTCTGTGCTGGGCGCCCTCGCCCTGCGGCTGCTGAGCCAATGCCGACGCGGCACTGACAGTGACGAGGGCCAAACCTGCCGCGACCGTCGTCGCGACGCGGCGAAAACGGGTGATTGAAGAAAAAGTGTGTCTCTTCATATAGAGCAACATGATGAGGCTGATGCTCAATGTAATTAATAGCATATGCTGGCGCTTCCTTATTCAGTTTGGAATTTTGTCTTAACGACAAGCGCAGGATTATAGACAAAGTGAATTAAGTTGCAAAGTCGTAAAACTCGGATTTACAGGCATTTCGCGCGCCAGAGATTCAGTTTTCTGGTCAGACAAAGATTTACGGATTCACAGCCGACGCCGGCAACATCCGGGACGGCGCGCGTTCAAAGGCTGAGAGCGAACTCACGTGAAGATACGGTACCGCGCGCAGAGTGGGACAGACTTTAGTCTGTCCGCCCTCACTTCACACTACGGACAAACTAAAGTCTGTCCCACTCTACGCGCGCGGCGCTGTTCGTGCTAAAGTCTAAATCGTTTCAAAAAATTGGGACACGGCACGATACCGCGCTGGAACAGTACCGCGCGCGTAAGCAAGCGGTCGCCCCCGTGCGCGGCCGCTTGCTTACGCGCGCGGTACTGTTTCGTGCTAAAGTCTGAACACTACGGCGCGCGCATAAGTAAGCGCCCCGACGCGCCTTGTCATTAACCGACATTTCTTGAGTTGGCGCGAATCCGCGCGGTACCGTGATGAACCTTGAGGGGAAGAAAAGATGCATCGATGCGGTAAGACAATTGTTTCAACTATTGCGCTGTTCTCTTTGATTTCGGCGATCGCGCTGGCGCAAAGCGGGCGCGGGCGACAGCCCTCTCAGCCCGCGCCGAAACCCACGCCGAAACCGAATATGCCGGCGACCGGCGTGATCGGCGTGCCCGAAGGCGGCAAGTTGGTGGCTCAAGACCCCGACGTCGCGATTTCGCGATACAAATTGAAAAACGGGTTGACCGTGATCATACGCGAACGCCATTCATCTCCGCTGGTGGCCGTGAATGTCAGCGTCAATGCGGGGTTGATAAACGACCCTGATGATCTGGTCGGGATGTCCAGACTGACCCGGTATATGGTTTTGAAAGGCACGGCCAAACGTCCGGGCGCGGCGGTGGATCGCGACGTGGCCAGGCTCGGCGGAATTTTGAGTTCCGAAATCGGCTACGACCTGACTTCGTACAGCCTGATCGCGCCTTCCGAAAGTTATCAGGCGATGGTCGAATTGCTCGCCGACCTGATCCAGAATCCGGCCTTCAAACCTGATGACGTGAAGGGGGCAGCGCAATTGGCGTTGCTCGAAAGCAGGCGGGAGCAGGACGAGGCAGACAGAGTGGCGATTGAGAAGCTATTCGCGACGGCCTTCACGGCTAATCGTCTGAAGCGCGGCTCTGCCGTCTCCGACGCTTTTCCATCGCGGGCGACGCGCGATCAGGCGATGGCCTTTTATCAGAACTTTTACCACCCGGCCAACACCGTGGTAACAATCGTCGGCGACATCTTCTCGCTAAAGGCGCTCGGTCAGATTCAAGTAAATTTCGGCGATTTCAAAAAAGCCACAGTTAATCAATCTCAACAGTCGGCTCAACAGTCGGCTCAACAGCCTGCGCAACAGCCTGCGCAACAGCCTGCGCAACAGCCTGCGCAACAGCCTGCGTCAGCGCCAGGCGCGACCAAAACAACCGCCGCCGCATCCGGTCGAGGATCGAGGATCGAGGATCGAGGATCGAGGGTCGAGGATCGCAGTCCGCAATCCCAGAGTCCCGGTCCGCAACCAGAGAATCCTCGATCCTCGATCCTCGATCCTCGATCCTCGATCCTCGAAGAACCGCCGCAGGACAGGTTGCGTTACGGCAATTCGCGCGCCGACATGGGCGAGAGCGTGGTGACGATCGGATATCACACTCCCGCGCTCAAGGCCGATAAAGAGGCGGCGACGCTGCAACTGATAGCCGCGGTTCTGGGATTGGGGCAGGGGTCGCGTTTGTGGCAGGGGATGCGCGAGGGGCAGTCTTCGCGCGATAAGGCCGGGGTGGTTTTTGAGATCGAGGCGAATCAACTGTCGCTGCCCGGCGCCGGGATGTTCGTCACGCGGATGCGCGTCGATCCGAGCCGGATCGATCGCGCCGAAGCCGAATTTTTCCGCGAGATCGAGCGGTTCCGCCGCGAGATGGTCGGCGAGGCCGAATTGGAGCGCGCCCGCGTGATGCTGGAAAAGGATTATCTCGACACCGTCTCGCGCTACGAAGCCGAGGCCGCGACGCTGGCGCGCTATCAGATTCGATCCGGCGACCACAAATTGTTCGACAAAATCCTCAAGCAAATCCGCGCCGTCACCGCGCAGGAAATTCAGCAGGCGGCGGCGAAATACCTGACGCTGGCCAACACTTCGGTCCACGAATACGAGTCGGCGAAGGCCATCTCTCGCGCGTTCACGCCTGAAAAATTCGCCGAACTGATGCTGACCTTCGAACCGAGGGCGGCGCAGCCGGTCAGGCCCGAAGAGGTCAAACCGGCGGTCGCCTTGAAAGCCTTCCAGCAGGGCGAAGAGCGCGGGCAGGCCAGCGAGGGGCAGAACGTGATCATTGCCAGCGTGCCTTTGCCGATCAGGGATTTTTCGGTGCTGCGCGGTCCGCGCGCCTACGTGCGCGAGGACAAGGCGTATCCGAAGATTTCGGTCGGCGTTTATTTTCAGGGCGGGCGCCTGATCGAAGACAAGGCCACGAGCGGGATAACGGAGTTGATGCTGCGCTCGATGATGAAGAGCACGACGACGCGCAAATTCGACCTGATCGCGCACGAGCTTGAGAGTTACGGCGGAAAGATTCAGATCGTCAACGAGCCGGACTTCTTCGGCTTCACGCTCGACGTGTTGTCGCGCAACGCCGAGAACGCTGTCAAGCTGTTGCTGGACGTGATCGAAAACCCATTCTTCGATAAAACCGAGGTCGCGCGCGAGCGCGAGGCCGTGATCGCGGATCAGGCGCGGCTGCGCGACGACGGCCGTCAATATTCGATCGAGTTGATGTGGGATTCGCTCTATCCGGGTCACCCTTACGGGTTGCCGCGATTCGGGCTGCCCGAGGCCGTGAAGGGGGCCAATGAAGAGAAGTTGGAAGCCTGGCACGCGAAAACGGTCAAGAGACAGTTTCCGCTCGTCATCATCGTCGGCGACACCGACGGGTCGTCGCTCGTCTCCAGAATCTTCTCCGAAGGGTTGAAGCGCAACGAAATCGACAAGACCATTAAAGCCAATCTGCCTAACTCTTACGCGACGCCCGACGACAAGATTGAACGGCGGTCGCGCCAGTCCTCGACCCTGGCGACAGGTTTCCGCTCGCCCGCAGTGACGCCGGAGAAGCAGAACGACATGTTGGCGCTGGCCATGCTTGGGACTATAGCGTCTTCGGGAAAATTGATCGAAGAGCTGCGCGACAAACAGAGCCTGACCGACGGCGTCTTCCTGATCTCCGACCAGCGCCTGGCGTCGGGCGTCTTCCTGGCTCAGATGGCGACGCTGCCCGAAAACGAACAACGCGCGCGCGCGGCGCTCGAAACCGCTCTTGAGGGACTCACCCGCGCGCAACCTTCCGACGACGAATTCGAACAGGGCCGCAACGCCGAGATAGGACGCTACGCCATCGCGCTGCAGGATCACAACGCGAGGACGCTCGAATACGCGCGAGCCGTCATCTTCGGACGCAAGCCCGCCGACGTCGAAGCTCAACCCGACCTGATCCGCGCGGTCAAAAAGGCCGACATCAAACGCATCGCCGAGAGCGTGATGAAATCGGGCCAGGCCGGGCACGGCGTCGTGCGCGGCGCTACGGCAGCGGCGCAATCGACCAAAAATTGAGGAAGCAAAAAAGACAAGTAGGGCAAAATTAGTATTAGGCATTGCATGCAAAGAACCGGCGAGTGAAATGTTTCCCGCTGCTGTGTTCATTGGGCGATTTCCGGGCCAATGACAAATGAACAATGAACGATGACATTCGAGAGGCATTGGATCTGCTGATCGAGAAGTACTATCATCCGGTGGTTAAATGGCCCGATAAATGGCCCGGTAAGCGTCCAGGTTCGGCCCGATAAATGCAAAGCGAGTTCGACTTCATAAAACGCATTCGCGATCAGGCGGCGGAAGCGCGCGCGCAAGACCTGGTCCTAGGGATCGGCGACGACGCCGCCATCTTGCGCGAGCGGGAAGGGCGCGAAACTCTCGTCACAGTTGACCTGCTGGTTGAAGAGATTGACTTCAAGCTCGAATACGCTCCGCCACGCTTTCTGGGGCATAAAGCCCTTGCCGTGAGTTTGAGCGACATTGCGGCGATGGGCGGCGCGCCGGCGTTCTCACTGCTCACGCTCGGCATTCCGAGACAATCTCAAATCTCAAATCTTAAAGCCGACGTTTTCTGGGAGGGGTTTTTCGCGGGCTATTTCGCGCTGGCCGAAGAACACTCAGTAACCTTGATCGGCGGCGACCTCTCGTCAACGCCGGATCGGTTGTCTATTGATTCGGTTTTGATCGGACATTGCCGGGCCGGAGGGGCCGTTCGTCGCGGCGGGGCGAAGGTCGGAGACGCTATCTACCTGACAGGCTCGGTCGGCGCGTCGGCCGCCGGGCTGAAGTTGTTACTCGACGGCGCGCGCGTGAACGAGGGCGATGGGGGCCTGACGCAATCGGCCCTGCGCGCGCATTTGAAGCCTGCGCCCCGCGTCGCGTTCGGCCGTCGGGTCGGCGAGCGAGGTTTGGCCCATTCGATGATCGACGTGAGCGACGGTCTGGCTCAAGACCTCGCGCGAATTTGCGAAGAGAGCGCCGCAGCGGCGATTGTCGATTTCGATTCCGTGCCCGTGGCGAATGAAGTCGGCCTGATCTCGAAAGAGACTGAAGCGGCGTTCGAGTTCGCGGTTCGGGGTGGAGAAGATTTCGAACTGCTGCTCGCCGCAAGCGGCGATGATGAGGCGGAATTGTTCGAGATCGCCGCCTGTTGCGGTCTCAGACTCTCGCGCATCGGCGAAATCGTCCCGGCGGATCAGACTCGGCCCCGTCTCCTGCTCCGGCGCGGGGGCGAGGTTAAGCCTCTGTCAATTCGCGGATTCGATCATTTTCGGATTTGACGCGCGCAGGCGACTGCCCTAATCTTCCCTCTCAACGCGGACGCATTGGAGCGAAACATTGATAGATAGAAACGAACAATTGCAAAAAATATTGCTTCGCCGAGTGGGCGAGGCGATCAAAGATTTCGGAATGATTAGCGAGGGCGACCGCGTTATGGTCTGCCTGAGCGGCGGCAAAGACAGTTACACGCTGCTGCGACTGCTGATGGAGATAAGACGCCGCGCGCCGGTCAAATTCGACCTATTGGCGGTCAACCTGGATCAGAAACAACCCGATTTCCCCGAGCACGTGCTGCCCGAATATCTTTCGAGCATCGGCGTCCCTTATCGCATCGCCGAGCAGGACACGTATTCGGTAGTCAAGCGACTGGCGCCGAAGACTTATTGTTCAGTCTGTTCACGCATGCGGCGCGGCATTCTCTACAACGTGGCGGTCGAGGAAGGCTGCGCGAAGATCGCGCTGGGACACCACGCCGACGACATTCTGCAAACCTTCTTTCTCAACCTGTTTTACATCGGCACGATGAAGGCCATGCCGCCGGTGCTGCGTTCGGACGACGGGCGCAACACCGTGATCCGCCCGATGGCCTACATCTGGGAGAAACAGATCGCCGAATACGCCGCGATGCAGGATTTCCCGATCATTCCCTGCACCCTCTGCGGCTCGCAGGAGAATTTGAAGCGCAAACGCGTCAAGCGGCTGATTGACGAATTGCAGAAAGAGATTCCGCACATCCGCCAGTCCATGCTCGCGGCGATGGGCAACGTCGTGAACACGCATCTGCTCGACCACAACCTCTTCGATTTCAAATCACTGTCGGAAGCCGTCGGCGACGTCGCGGCCGAACTCGATCTGGCGGTCTCGGATCACGAGGAAGAGGCCGCCGCGCCCGCGCTTGTTTCGATAGGGCGTTGATCATTTTCCATTACGCGTTACGCATTGCCGATTGACTGAATCAGAACACGTGAGGCAGGTACAGTACCGCGCGCGTAGAGTGGGACAGACTTTAGTCTGTCCGTAGTGTGAATTGAGGGCGGACAGACTAAAGTCTGTCCCACTCTACGCGCGCGGTACTGTACCAGCGTCCTAATAGGTATATTCCGCCCGGTCACATTTTCATCATAACGCGTCAAGCCTTAAGGAGGAGACATGTTCGCTCGATTCTCGAAAACTGTCGTCCGTCTGATCTGTCTTTCACTGCTCCTTCCGGTTCAATTCAATTCCGCGGCGGCGCAATCGAAAGCGAAAAGCCCGCCGCGCAAGGTCCCAGGCAAGACCGCCGCAGGCACGCTGCTGCCGAACGGCTGGACGCTGACGCCCGAAGGCGCACAGGTTTCCACGAGCGATCTGCCGCTCAATATGGTCTTGAGCAATGACGGCCACTACCTGCTCGTGACGACCAACGGCAATGGCGACCAAACGATCAACGTGATTGACCTGCGCCGGGGGGAGAGCGCGCAGACGACGACGCGCAGAACGGCCCTGACCACGTCGACGCCCACCGCTCGATCGCCTTCGTCGCCAGCCCTTACACCAAGCGGCGTTACGTCGATTCGACGATGTACACGACTTCCGGAATGCTGCGCACGATGGAGCTGATTCTGGGGTTGCCGCCGATGAGCCAGTACGACGCCGCAGCCACGCCGATGTACAACTCCTTCACGAACAAGGCCGACCTGACGCCGTTCAAACATCTGGAGGCGCGCGTCGACCTGGCCGAGAAGAATCCGGAGAACGCCCCCGGCTCGCAGCGCTCCGCGCAACTAGATTTCAGCAAGGAAGACGCCGCGCCCGACGTCGAATTCAACGAGATCATCTGGAAGTCTGTGCGCGGCGCCGATTCGCGGATGCCTGCGCCAGTGCGCAGCGCCTTCGTTCGCGCCATCGAAGACGACGATGACGACGAAGGAGACAGAGACCGCGAGCGAAAAAGACAAGGGGACAAGGAGACAAGGAGACAAGGGGATGGGAGGACAGGTAGATAAGGAAAAAGGTGAAACAAGGGGAGAAAGAATTCAAATCCCCTTGTCCCCTTGTCTCCTTGTCTCCCTGTCCCTCCCCCCTGGTTTGACAAGCGCATCCGGCATCAGCAATAAAAGTTCAGGGCCCACTCAAAGGAGGTGAGTTATGCTCGAACTTAATATCGGAGCCACAGTCGAGAGCCGGGGGCGTGAGGTCGGGCGCGTTGAACGTGTGGTGTTGAACCGCGATTCCTATGAAGCCACTCATCTGGTGGTCAAGCTGGGCGGTCTGCTTCATCCGAGACATCTGCTGATGCCATTCGATTGGGTGGTCGGGTCGGAACACGACCGCGTTCGGATCGAGCGCGCGGATGACGAGATAGCGACGCTGCCCAACTTCGAGATGCAACATTATGTGAGATTGGATCAATTGGACGAAGAGCACGCGGAGCATCCCAGATCGGCCATCAAGCCGTCCGATTGGATCAACTACGTAGTTCCGTTCGTCGCCACCGCGTTCGGCGAGCCTTACCATCCGCCCGGCGTGGTCGTCACCGACCAACTGCTTTCGCCGTCCGAAAGCGCCGTCAACCGCGGCCTGCCGGTCGAATCGAGCGACGGACACAAGGTCGGCGAAATTCATGAGGTGTTGCTCAGCGAAACCGACTGGCGGTTGAGCGGAATCATCATTACACGCGGTTTTGTGTTGAAACACCCGATGCGCGTCCCCGCCGATTGGGTGGCGAGAATCGGACGCGAGCGCATCACGCTCAATCGTTCCAAGCAGCAATTTGAAGATTGGGAGCGACAGCAAGGATGACCTTCGACCGGTTTCAACCCGCATACTGAAGAGTCATTCATGTCGCTGGGGCGACACCATGAAACTATGAAAAAGCCGCGTGTCCCGTACCGTAGGTTGTCTAACCTGCGGAGGCTTGGTTATTGAGGCGTTCAGTTGTTATCAAGCAGCTTAGTTATTAAACCCTTCGCAGGTTAGACAACCTACGGTACGTTTTTTATGAAAAGACGCGCGTTCTTATCCCTCGCCGCCACGACAGGCTTATCGACGTTGTGGCCGAGATCGCTCGGCGCCAACGCCCCCGGGATCATCATTTCCGACAAAATCCGCCCGCAGATCCCTTTCGGCGCGCAATGTGGCGACGTAACTGCCAACCGCGCGGTGATCTGGAGCCGCAGCGACAGGGCCGCGCGAATGATCGTCGAATATTCGACGACGGAATCTTTTCAAAACTCGCGGCGCGTCATTGGCCCTGCGGCTATCGAACCGACCGATTTTACCGCCCGCGTCGACCTCGCTGAATTGCCCGCCGGCCAAAAGATTTTCTACCGAGTCACTTTTCAATCCCTCGATGACGCGAAAGTTTTCAGCGAACCGGCGCCGGGCAGTTTCCTCACGGCGCCGAATACGAAACGAGGCGTGAGCTTCGTCTGGGGCGGCGACGTGTGCGGACAGGGTTGGGGCATCAACCCCGAATTCGGCGGGTTGAAGATTTACGAGGCGATGCGGAGCATGCGGCCAGACCTCTTCATTCATTCGGGTGACGCGATATACGCGGACGGCGTCATCCCGGCGGAAATCAAACTCGACGACGGCTCAGTCTGGAAGAATTTGACGACTCCGGAAAAATCGAAAGTCGCCGAGACGCTAGACGAGTTTCGCGGTAATTACCGCTACAACCTGATGGACGAAAATCTGCGGCGCTTCAATTCGGAAGTTCCGACGCTGGCGCAGTGGGACGACCACGAAACGCGTAACAACTGGTATCCGGGACAGGTTCTGGAGGACGAGCGATACGCGGTGAAAAGCGTTGACCTGCTCTCTGCGCGGGCGCGTCGGGCGTTCCTGGATTACATGCCGATCCGCTTCAACGCCGACGACCCCGAGCGAATCTGTCGTGCTTTCGGCTACGGCCCATTGCTCGACATCTTCATGCTCGACGAGCGCAGCTATCGCGGCCCGAACACGCCGAACCGCCAGACGGCGGCGGGCGACGAAACGGCATTTCTCGGCGGCGCGCAGATGGTTTGGATTAAACAACGATTGCTCGCGTCAAAGGCCAGGTGGAAAGTGATCGCGAGCGATATGCCCATCGGGGTCGTGGTCAAAGACGGCCCTGCTAATTTCGAAGCTTTCGCCAACGGCAATGGCCCGGCGCTGGGGCGCGAGATCGAGTTGGCCGAACTGCTGCGATTCATCAAACGGAACAGAATCAAAAACGTCGTCTGGCTCACGGCCGATGTGCATTATTGCGCGGCGCATTATTACGACCCGGCCAAAGCGCAGTTCACGGACTTCGATCCTTTCTGGGAATTCATCGCCGGGCCGCTCAACGCGGGCGCAAACAAGCCGGGCGAAATGGACGACACGTTCGGCCCGCAGGTAAAATTCGCCGGGACCCCGAAAGACCTGAAGCCCAGCCGGGGGCCGACGGAAGGCTTTCAATTCTTCGGCGCAGTTAAGATTGATGGCAAGACCGAGGCCATGACTGTCGGATTGCACGACATCAACGGTAAAAAGCTTTTCGGCGTCGATCTGGCGCCGCGAAGATGACTGGTATTTGTTATTGTGATTGTGCGGCCTCCGTAACAGTACGGGGAGCGTCAGCGACCTGCGCATCCCGGAAAGAGCGCATTGACAAGACTCAGGTCGCTTACGCCCGCCATACTCTACAGGGCGCCGCGCGACATTTCCTGTTCGCCAATCTGATGAAAACTACAAGAACCCAAATCGCAAGACTCCTGCTCTGTCTGTTGATTATCGCCGCCGCGCTGACGCAACCTTTGTCTGACGCGCATGGCTGGGGGCCGCACGGGCATGAGATGTCGGGCCGCGCCGCGGCGATGAAACTTCCAGAACAAATGCCGAAATTTTTTCGCAATGCGGTCGCTCAGCTCGGCTATCTCAACCAAGAACCCGACCGATGGCGCGACCGCGCCGAGTCCGATCTGGACAAGGCGCTGGATTCGGCTTACGCGCCCGACCACTTTATCGACCTCGAACTCGTTCCGCCCGCCGCCTTCGACGCCGTCAACCGCTACGACTTCACAGCCGAATTGATCAAAGCCGGGCGAAAGCCGACTGCCGCCGGCTTCGCCCCGTTCCGCATCCTCGAACTGTTTCAAAGCCTGCGCATCCAATTCCGCCTTTGGCGAGCCGAGCGCGATCCGAACAAGCGCAAATGGATCGAGCAGCGAATTATCAACGACGCGGGCGTCCTGGGCCATTACGTCAGCGACGCGGCCAACCCGCATCACACCACGATTCATTACAACGGTTGGTCGGGCGACAATCCGAAAGGCTATACCGTCTTCACGCGCGAACACGATCAGGGAATCCATTACCGGTTCGAAGAACTCTACGTGCAAACGCACATTCAGTTGAACGACGTGGCGCAGCTCATCGGCAAGGAGCGCGTGATTGCCAAACCGCGCGAGGAGATATGGAACTACATACGAAGCTCGAACGCGCTGGTCGAGCAGCTTTACATCCTTGATAAACAAGAGAAGTTCAACGCCGAGACCAAATCGCCGGAGCATAAGAAGTTTGTGAGCGGGCGGTTGGCCGCAGGCGCTCAGATGCTGCGCGATATGTGGTGGACGGCGTGGGTCACCAGCGCGGCGCCGCCGGCGCCCACGCCATAGTTTTATTGGCCTGACGGTTTGTTGAACTTCGAGTCGTCAATCGCGACGTTGTGTTTCACTTCGGTCAGTTTGATGACGGCGCTGGACACAGAACTCTCCTGGCGCATCGTGAAAGCAATCTTGACGCCGTCCACTTCGCGGTAATCATCCGCTGTGGTCTCAACGTGAAACCGCCCCTCCGGGGTTTCGACGTCCGTATCCACCCGCGCCATCAGACCGGTCTGGGTGTCGAAGTACATTTTGACGGGCGCGCCCTCCGCCGGGGTCGCCAGGATGACGTAGGTTTCACGATTCCCGACCTTCTCTTTCCCCTTAAATTCGAGCTTGGAGTAAAGCTGCCGGGTCTTGATCGGGGCGTGAATGTCGGACGAACGCGCAATCGCGGCCAATTCGGCGCCGCTCTTTTCACGTAGTCCCATCATAGGATTTTGCGACCAGCCGATCTTCCCGTCGTAGCCGTCCAGAATCTCTCCCACGCCGGAGAGATTTTGAATCCTGAGCGTTTTGTTCGGGGCTTTGGCGTAAACCTCTATCTCGCCCTTCAGCCCCATTGTGGAAAGTTCGAACGTTCCTTTGGCCACGCGGCTGGTGATCTTCTCGACCGCCTGGCGACCGCCGGTGGCTTCCACATACCTGTCCAGAATTTGATCGACGGTCAGCTCGGCGGCTGTCGATTTCGCCGTATTCGCTTCGGGGGCTTTGGCCGGCTGCGGTTTCTCTTGGGCGAAAGCTGCGCCAGTAGTCGCCGCAAGCAGGAACGCATAAATAACGATGGTCATCACGAGTTTCATAGTTTCTCCTATTGGTTGTGAACGATGATTGGTTGAATTGACGGTTTGGCGTATGTAAATCAGCGCCGCGAGCGGTAGCGAGCTTGATTCTATCAATAGGATGGCTCATGAGCACGCTCGCGGCACTGACTCGTGAATCGCTACCGCTCGCGGTACGGTTTTTTCTGCAATTCCGCGATTGCCGCCTCCAACGGCGCGTCGCGCCCGGCGAGTAGTGACGCGCGAGTATGTTTGACCTCGAGATCGGGCGCGACGCCCCGCCCTTCAATCAACAGCCCGCTCAGCGTCCTGAAATCGGCGAAGGCGTATTGGAAGATAGCGCCGGTTGGCAACTTTATCATATCCGACGGCAAGACCCCTCCCGCGCTGCGTTCGCCGACGATCACAGCGCGGCGCAGTTCCTGCAAACCGGCCGCGAAGATTTCGGTAGCCGAACCGCTCCCGGCGTCAATCAAGACCGCCACCGGCCCTGTGTAAGGCCGGGATTGCGGAAAGACTGCGAGATTTATCCGCTCCGAGCGCATCCGCGACGCGCCGAGCGATGTTTGCCGCGTCTCGATCAATCCCGCAATCCCAGGCGCGAGCGCGCCTATCCCGCCGAGGTTGCCGCGCAGATCGAAGACGCGCGGCTCGTATTTGCGCCGCGCCGCATCCCAATCCACGCCGCCAAAGCTCGGACAGAAAAATGTGGGAGAGGAAAATAAAGGCCTTCCGGCGCCGTTCTTATTTTCCTCTCCCACATTTTTCTGTCCGCCCTTTTTGCGGCTGCCCACTCCTGCCATACTTTGGGCTTGAATCTGATTAAAGCCGCGATAACTTCATCAACATAAAGAGGCTTTTTTATGAGACACCCATCATTACTCGACCGCAGTCGCGCCGCGCTTGCGGTGATTGATATGCAGGAAGCTTTCGACAAGATCATTCCCGATTTCGACGAAATGGTCGAGCGCATCGCATTGATGGTTCAAGCGTGCGGACTGCTCAAGCTGCCGATCCTCGTCACCGAACAATATCCGAAAGGGTTGGGGCGAACGGCGTCGGCGATCGCCGAGAGTCTCCCCGAAGGGTCCTCTCCGATCGAGAAACTTTCGTTTTCGGCCTGCGGCGCGCAGGAGTTCGACTCACGGCTGCGCGAGCATCACGTCGAGCAGGTGATACTGTGCGGCATCGAAGCCCACATCTGCGTCAGCCAGACGGCCCACGGCCTGTTGCAAAATGGGTATCAGGTTCACTTGCTGAGCGACGCGGTTTCGACCAGGCTGGCCAGGAATCGCGAGTTGGCGATAGACAGGATGGCTAAGGCGGGAGCGATCATCTCATCGATTGAGATGGCGCTGTTCGAATTGTGCCCGGCGGGAACGCCCGAATTTAAACAGATGCAGGCGCTTGTGAAACAGTTGAGTTGATAGTTCGTAGCGCCGCCTTCAGGCGGAAGGTCTCGATAAACGAGGCTCTTCCGCCTGAAGGCGGTACTACGAACAAAGCTACTTCTTCGAGAGCACGTAGGTTGATTCCTGAGGACCGCGCTGGCTTTCTGACTTGACATGAATCTTGAGAGTCTTGCCGCCATCGGCCAGTTCCCAGTGTTCAGTAGTAGTTCTCGTGAATGCGTTCCCCTGAAAGGCGCCGCTCGTCACGGATGTAATTTCAAGCGCCATTCCACCATTCAGCCATTTCGCTTTGGAGACCGTCTTCCCGCGTTCTGATTCAGTGGTTGTCTCGCTGCCGTCGAGTTTGACGGTCACTTGGCCGCCGCCCATCCCGAATCCGCGGCCGCGTCCACCGCCGCCGCCACCGCCGCCTTCAACGCGTTCAATCTTCTGCTCGCTGGTTAATTGTTTGTCGTCCTGCGTGACGGTCCACGTCGCGCTTTTGACGCTATCGGCTTGCCTCTGCGACAACTGGCTCTTCGACTTATCCAACTCCCATGTGCCCGCAAAGTTTGCGCCTTTTTGCGCGCTGACGGCCGCGACGCCGATCATCAATGCGCAGAACAGACCACAAATAGTCAATGCTCTTTTCATATTGTCCCCCTGTGAAATTCTGAGTGAGTTTGAACTGACCGCGCCGCCTCTTTCCGCAAAGCCTAAAAAGGGCGACATTATTCCACTCAATAAAGACGCTTGCGCGAGCCGGATGGTCACAAAATCTTTCAACCTTCGTCCCCGTCCACGACCTTCCGCGCAATCTCTTCGCGGTGATAGTTGGCGTCGCCGAACATAATTTCAGACGCTTTTGCTCGTTTGTAATAAAGCTGCAGGTTGTGTTCCCAGGTGAATCCGATGCCGCCGTGGACCTGCGCGCCGCGGTTGCCGACTTCGCGCGCGGCGTCGGAACAACAGGCCTTGGCGACCGAGACGGCGAGTTTCGCCGACGGGTCGTTCTCCGAGACGGCCCAGGCGGCGTAATAGGCCGCCGAACGCGCGCCTTCGGTCATCAGGAACATGTCGGCGAGCTGATGCTGCACGGCTTGATAGACGCCGATTTGTTTGCCGAACTGCTGCCGCGTCTTGGCGTATTCGACGGCGTTTTCCAGCGTCCACTGCATCACGCCCAGCATCTCCGCGCACAACGCGACGACGGCCGTAGCCGTCGCCGACTCGACCGCATCCAGCGTCCGCGTGTTGAACGCGAGCGCGTCGGCTTCGGGCGCGACTACGTCCTCGAACTCTACCGAGTAGAGTTTGCGCGTCGCGTCGACGCCGGGCGTCGCGGCGATCTTCATCCCCTTGGCGCCCTTCTCGACCGGCGCCAGAAGCAATCCGTCATTGCCGCGCGCGACGCAAATGATCAGGTCGGCGACCTCGGCGTCGGTGACGAACTCCTTGCGCCCGCGCAGCCGAAATTCCTTGCCCTCTTTTTCCGCGCGCAATTGAACGGATTCCGGATTCCAGTCGGCGTCCCCTTCGAGGAGCGCGACCGTGGCCTTCATATCGCCCGCCGCAATCGGTTCGAGGTATTGTTTGCGCTGCCCCTCGCCGCCCGCGCGGTCAATCAAAGCGGCGGCCCACAGCGTCGAAAGAAATGGCCCCGGCAAACAGGCCCGGCCCATTTCTTCGCTGACGGCGATCAGATCGACCAGGCTCAGTCCGAGCCCGCCGAACTCTTCGGGGATGATCAAGCCGGTCCAGCCCTGATCGGCCATCGCGCGCCACAGGCCGTCGTCGTAGGCCGTGTCGGTCGCCATCAGCTCGCGCACGCGTTCCGGTTTGCATTCGCGCGCGAAGAAATCGCGCGCCGATTGTTGAAGAAGCTTCTGCGCTTTGTTGAGATCGAAATCCATAAATGTAGATGTCAGATGTCAGATGTCAGATGTCAGTGAGTCGCCAGCAGGCAGAGGTCTTTCTGACATCTGACATCTGACATCTGACATCTGCGTTAATAACTCTTCGGTAACCCCAGAACTCTTTCGGCGACGATGTTGCGTAAGATTTCGCTGGTGCCGGCTTCGATGGTGTTGGCGCGCGCGCGCAGATAATTGAAGACCCATCGGCCGCCGTCGAAGCCCCACGACTGCGCGTGCGGTCCGAGCGCCTCCATCGCGGTCTGCGCGAATCGCTGATTGAATTCGCTCCATTGAAGCTTGAGGATCGAACCTTCAGGGCCGGGGACCCCCGTCTGGCTGATTCTGGTGAGCGAGCGCATGTTGGTGAGCCGGAAGACCTCCAGCTCGACATAGGCCTGCGCGAGCTTTTGACGGAAGAGAGGATTCTGGACGCGCTTAGTCTGGCGGACCCGTTCGATCAATTCGTCCAGATTGCGTTTGAATATGACGTAAGTTCCCGTACCAAGGTTTGCGCGTTCGTTCATCAGCGTGGTGATCGCCGTCTGCCAGCCTTTGTTGACTTCGCCGAGCGCGTTCGCGACCGGTACGCGCACGTTATCGAAAAAGACTTCGTTGAAGCTGGCGTCGCCGGTCATCTGCTTGAGCGGGCGCACGGCGACGCCGGGGCTGCGCATGTCAGCCAACAGCGCGGTGATCCCTTTGTGTTTGGGCGCGGTCGGATCGGTGCGCGTGAGCAGCAGACACCAGTCGGCGACGTGAGCGAGGCTGGTCCAGATCTTCTGTCCGTTGACCACGAAGTGATCGCCGTCGAGCGTGGCTTTGGTCGCGAGCGACGCCACGTCCGAGCCGGCGTTAGGCTCGGAGAACCCCTGACACCAGATCTCTTCGGCGGAGACGATCTTCGGCAGAAAACGCGCCTTCTGCTCTTCGGTCCCGACTGCGATGATCGTCGGGCCGATCAGGTATAGGCCGAGCGAGTTGATCAGCGGCGGCGCCTCGGCGCGCGCCCATTCCTCCTGCAGAATCGCCATCTCGATCAGCTTCGCGTCGCGCCCGCCGTACTCCTTCGGCCACGAGATCGCGGCCCACCCGCCCTCGCTGACTTTGTGTTGCCATTTGCGCAGATACTCGAAGTACGGGCCTTTCTCTTCCTCGGCCGTGCTGCCCGACCAGGGCGACGGCGCGTTGGCTTGCAGCCACGCGCGCAGCTCGTCGCGGAATTGCCGCTGTTCCGGAGTGAGATTTAAGTCCATATTTCCTCTTGATTCGCTGAAATTACTCGAAGCCTGTGCCAATAAAATTCTTTTGCAATCAACACCACAATTGGCGCTCGCCTGGGTACGCATCGCTTCCAGCGTGCAGTCTCGGCAAGAAGCGCATTTAAGAACTAACAGGCCGCCCGCCGAGACTGCGCGCTGGAAGCGACGCGTACCCAGGTTGCCGTTGTTCGGGAGTGAGATTCAAATCCATAGCTGTTCTCACTGAACACGATTAGCCTGTGTTTCTTTTGTTCACTAAACTGAGAATTACGCCGGCTATCAATAAGGGTACGCCCATATAAAACCACGTTCTAAGAGACTCGATTGCGCTGCCAAACACCGTCAATGCAATACCGACGGTGATTAAAGGAATCGCTCGTGGATTACGCCCTCTCACATTTCTGAATCTTTCACCGTTTGCCATAATAACTCCGCTACGTCCATCACGCGCACATCACGTTCGCCTTTGCGCGCGTTGACGCCGTCTTCCAGCATCGTCATGCAGAACGGGCAACCGACGGCGACAATATCCGCGCCGGTTTCCAGAGCCTGTCGCGCGCGCTCCTGGTTGACGCGTTTGTCCTTCGGCTCTTCAACGAAGCTCATTCCGCCGCCGCCGCCGCAACAGAATCCCTGTTCCCGATTCTGCTTCATCTCCACGGTTGAACGCGACGAAATCCGGACGAGTCGTCGCGGCGCGTCGAAAACGCCGTTGTGACGGCCCAGATAACATGGGTCGTGATAGGTGACCGTCTTATCGTTTTGAGCCGTCGTTTTGATCTTGCCTTCATTAACCAACTCGGCGAGAAACTCGCTGTGGTGATAGACCTCGTAATCGCCGCCGAATTGCGGATATTCGTTGCGGAACGTGTTGAAGCAATGCGGGCACGAGGTGACGATCTTCTTCACGCCGTAGCCGTTGAGCGTCTCGACGTTATCTTTCGCCATCATCTCGAAGAGGAATTCATTGCCGATGCGTCGCGCGGGGTCGCCAGTGCATTTTTCCTCGCGGCCCAGGACGGCGAATTTGACTCCGGCCTTTTCGAGCAATTGAGCGGTCGCGCGGACGACTTTTTGATTGCGTTCGATCAACGCCCCGCCGCAGCCGACCCACAACAGGACCTCGGCGTCGCGCGCGGAGGCTGCGGTCTTGACGTTAAGCCCTTCGGCCCAATCCAGGCGCGAGCTTTGCGTCCCTCGGAACGGATGGCCGCGCGATTCCAGCGACGTGATCGCCTCTTGCATCGTGTCGGGGAAATCCGACTCCTCCATCACCAGATAGCGTCGCAGATCGACGATCTTCGTCGCCTGCTCGATGAAGACCGGGCAGGCCTCCATGCAGGCTCCGCACGTCGTGCATTGCCACAAACGTTCGGACGCCGCCGCGGGAACCACGTTGGCGATCGGCGCGGCGAACGCGGGACCGCCGTCTCCGCGCGCGAAATTTCGCAGATCGAGAATGAGGTCGCGCGGCGATAATTCTTTCCCGACCGTATTTGCAGGACAAACTGACGTACAGCGACCGCATTCCGTGCAGGCGTCGAGATCGAGCAGGTCTTTCCACGTGAATCCGGCGAGCGTCTTAACGCCCATCGGCTCGCCAGTCTCCGCCAGCCGGTCGAAATCCAGCCGCTTGAGCGCCGCGCCGCTCGGCCCGAGTCGCGCGGCGTAAATGTTGAGAGGCCCCGTCAGCGCGTGAATCATCTTCGTGTACGGCGCCCACGCGATGAAGCCGAAGACCAGAACCGCATGCGCCCACCACGTGACCAGATGGGCCGTCTTCATCGCGTCTACGCTCATGAGCGACTGCGAAGCCCGCGCGACCAAGTAGCCGAACGGCGACCACACGCCCCACGGGTCGTCCGTCGCCGCGATCCGCCACCCTTCGATCAGAAAACCGGTCAGCGCGATCAAAAATATCGAGGCCAGTATCAACAGCGCTTCGTCGGTGTAGACCAGCTTCGCCGGCCTTATGACCAGCCTGCGCGCGGCGGCGATTCCGACGCCGATCAACACCAACGCGCCGAAAACATCGACTATGAAAGACTGGAAGTAGAGATAGAACGCGCCGCGCATGATCGAAAGGCCGAAATCGTAATCGAGCATGACGACCGTCGTCGCGGCGGTAAGAACAATGAAACCCGTGTAAATGAAACTGTGAAAGAAGCCCGCGTATCTTTCGCGGACCGTGCGCCGCTGCCCCAGCGCGTGTTCGAGCAACGCCTTCAGCCGCTCCGCCGGACGATCAAAACGGTTCGACGGCGCGCCCCGCCGCCACACCGCGACGCGCCGCCAGACGCCGTACCCGGCGACAACGATCGAGACGACGAACATCGCGTACATCACCCAAACGTCGGTGATGTTCCAGAGCACGGGGCGTGTGGCTTCGATATGTTGAATCATCAATTATCGTAGGGGCAGACCTGTGTGTCTGCCCCGGCGCCGGAATTTGCGAATCCGGGGCAGACACACAGGTCTGCCCCTACGAGCTTTATTTCTGCAACGCCGCGAGTTTCTCTTTCAGCAGAGGAATGACTTTCCTGTAATCCTCGACGATGCCGAAGCGGCAGCTTTTGAAGATCGGCGCGTCGGGGTCGATGTTGATCGCGGCGATGTTCTTGGCGTCTGAAATGCCCGCCATATGCTGGCTCGCGCCACGGATCGCCACGGCTATGTACAAACCGGGCGCGACCTTCTTGCCCGTCTGGCCGACCTGCCAGGACGGCGGACACCAGCCCGAATCGCAAGCGGCGCGCGACGCGGCGGTCTGACCGCCCAACATCGCCGCGAGTTCCTGCAAATCCTTGAACGGCTCGGGACCGCCGAGACCTCGGCCTCCCGAAACGATTACGCGCGCGTCTTCCAACCGTGACGCCCCCGCTGCTTCGGATTTGCGTTCGACGATCTGCGTGCGGTCGTCGGCTTTAATATCGAACCGGATTCGTCTAACCGTGGTCACCGACGTCAAGGCCGTGGCCACAGGCTCGAACGCGCGCGCGCGCAGCCATACGACGGCGGGCGACCTCTTCAGTTCGATCGTGGCTATTGCCTTGCCGCCGTAGACGCTGCGTTTGACCCTGATCGCGCCATCCTGAGTCATCAATTCGAGACAATCGCCAGCGGCCGCGCCTCTCAATCGATGCGCCAATCGCGGCGCGGTCTCCTGGCTGTAAGTGTCATTGGCGAACAGGACGGCGGCGGGCGCGATGTCGCGGCAGATTTCCGTAATCGCGTTCAGATGCAATTCCGGCTGGTAGCGGGCCAGTTCTCTCTGGTCGACGGTTATTACGGCGTCAGCCACCGACGCGACCCTGATGTTTAACTCGGGATTGTGCGCGCCGGCGACGACGGCATGCAGACTGCCTTTGAGCTGATCAGCCAGACGACGCCCCGCGCCGACGACGCCTTGCGCCGCGCGGTCGTAGCCCGAACCGGAAAACAGACAGATAACTATGTCACTCATAATTTCTAGATCGAGCCACGCAAGATCGGTATAGTACCGCGCGCGACTGCTGCGCGGCCGACCGATGAGTCCGCCGCTTGCTTACGCGCGCGGTACTGTTCACAAAGCGCGCGTAATTTCGACGACGCGCTCGGCGAACCTTTCGACCTTCTGCTCAAGCGTATCGCCGGAGACGAACTCACAGGACACTTCTTTGACCGGGACGGCCAGATCGACGACTTCGTAATAGCTCCCGCCCGCGCGGATCTCGGCGGCATTGACGCCGAGATCTTCTAACATCCATTTCGTGATCGGCTGGCGCGCTGACATCATAATGTCGCGCGTCTTCGGAATGCGCGGGACGTTGAATTCATTGTTGGTGATCGTGACGACCAGCGGCGGCTTGCCGGTGAGCTTCTCCCAACCGTTGTCGGTCTGGCGCTTGACGATCAAACCATCATTGGGGCCGGCGCCGCTCATCTCGATGTGATCGACGAACGAGACGCAGGGCGCGCCCAATTCTTCGGCCAGCAACCCGCCGGTCTGCGCCACGCCCCAATCGCCCGATTCTCGGCCCAGCATCACCAGGTCGAACGCGCCGATCTTGCGGATTGCGGCGGCGAGCGTTTGCGCCACGGCCAGCGGATCGGGATGCGGATGGCCGTCGTTGACCACGAGCGTGGCCGCGTCGGCCTTCATCGCCAGAGCTTTTCGCAGCGTGTCCTCAGCCTCTTCGGGGCCGAACGTCAGCGCGGTGATCCTGCCGCCCGATTTTTCGCGCAATTGTAGCGCGGTCTCCAGCGCGTTCTCGCAGAAGATGTTCGTGACCAGATTGGCCGAGCCGCGCACAGCCTCCTTCTTTTCGCCGTCGACGCGGAAATCGCGCGCGGGAATCTCAGGGTCGAGAATTTGTTTGAGACAAACTATTATGTTCACGACGATGCTTTTGGCGTCTAAGAATCAACGAGTTTATAATGCCCGCGCGGTTAAGTTACCGATCGGTAAGTGAATCTAGTATCCAAGCAATTCCCTGTCAAGATTGAGTCCGTTGTTGATAAGGAAATCGAATGGAAATTCTGAGAACTCCGGACGGGCGATTCAATAATCTGCCTGATTTCGACTTCGCCCCACACTACCTGGAGATCGCCGGACTGCGCATTCATTACGTTGATGAAGGGCCGGCGGCGGCCGCGCCCGTGTTGATGCTGCACGGCGAACCGTCATGGTCTTATCTGTATCGCAAGATGATTCCCATCATCACAGCCGCCGGGCATCGCGCCGTCGCGCCCGATCTGGCGGGCTTCGGGCGCTCGGACAAACCCGCGCGGCGCGAAGATTACACCTACCAGTTTCACGTCGACTTGATGACAGGGTTGATCGAATCGCTAGACCTGCGCGAGATCACGCTCGTCGGTCAGGATTGGGGGGGGCTGATCGGGCTTAGAATCGCGGCTGAACGTCCCGACCGGTTCGCGCGCATCGTCGTCGCCAACACCGGCCTGCCCACAGGCGATCAGCCCATGACCGAGGGCTTCATGCGCTGGCGCGAGTATTCGCAGACGGTCGAAAACTTCCACGTCGGCGGAATAGTCAAAGGCGGATGCGTGAACGATCCGCCGCCCGAAGTCATTGCGGCGTACAACGCCCCATTCCCAGACGACAGTTACAAAGCCGGCGCGCGCCAGTTCCCGCTACTCGTGCCGACCAGGCCCGACGACCCGGCTTCGGAAGCCAATCGTCGAGCCTGGGAGGTCTTGCGCCGTTGGGAGAAACCGCTGTTGACGGCTTTCAGCGACGGCGATCCGGTGACGCGAGGAGGCGAACGGGTCTTCCAAAAACTGGTTCCGGGCGCGCATGGCCAGCCGCACGTGACGATCGCAGGCGCCGGACATTTTTTACAGGAAGACAAAGGCGAAGAGTTTGCGCAAATCGTCGTTGATTTCATCAGGCGAACGGGGCGATGAGCAGATCAAGTCTTGCCGTCGGAATTGCGACCCGCCGCGATCTCCGCGATGGTTAATTGCGTAACCCCGGGCGGGTCATTACTCGTCATAGCGCGTGGCCGGGAACCGAATGACGATCCAGGATCAATGCCCTGGCCATTAACCAGGGGCGATCTGGAACCTTTTGCTCAATCAGGTTTGGAGTTGATTTCGTTCGAAGATTTCTTCGATCAAGAAGAACCGCCGGTCAGACGATTTAGGGTTCAATACCGCAAACCAATCGAGGGGAATCCATGAAGACAAAAATTGCTTCGCTTTCACTGTCTCTTGTAACGCTCATCATCGTAGCGCCGGCTCAAAACAAAACTCCTGCTAACCAACTCACCAGAGCGGAAAAAGCCGCCGGATGGCGACTGCTCTTCGACGGTAAAACATTTAACGGTTGGCGTGGTTTTCACAGTGACAAAACGCCCGAAGGCTGGACAATCGAAGACGGCTGCATCAAAAAAATTCCTGCCCAGGGCGAACTGGGCCAGGCGGGCGGCGATCTGATCACCACCGATCAATTCAGCAGTTTTGAACTGTCACTCGAATGGAAGCTGTCGAAGGGCGGCAACAACGGCATCAAGTATCTGGTTTCAGAAAGCCTGCCACCTACCGGCAAGTCCGGCGTGAGCTTTGAGTATCAGGTACTGGATGACGACAACCATCCCGACGCAAAGGCCGGCATCGCGGGCAATCGCACCGCCGGATCGCTCTACGATCTGATCCCCGCGAGCAAAAACAAGAAACTCAAACCTATCGGCGAATTCAACCAGGTTCGTATAATCGTCCGAGGCAATCACATCGAGCACTGGCTGAATGGCGTGAAGGTGGTTCAGTTCGAGCGCGGCAGCGAGGACCTCAAACAACGCATTGCACAGAGCAAGTTCAAAAATACGAAAGGATTCGGCGAAACCGCCAAAGGCCACATCCTTTTGCAGGACCACGGTGACGCCGTCTGGTATCGCAATATCAAAATTCGCGCGCTCAAGTAATGGCTATTTATTTGAAGACTGTGCGAATTAAAGTCGAATGCAATTAACTATTTGAATCCTGCGCATAAATCCAGAGACGCCTGGGTACGCATCGCTTCCAGCGTGCAGTCTCGGGGAGGCCGCCCATTAATTCTCGAATGCGCCTCCTGCCGAGACTGCACGCTGGAAGCGATGCGTACCCAGGTTTTCGCCAATCAATGTATTGATTGCACAGTGGTTTTATTTGCACACGCTTCATTTATTTGAAGCGTATGCGAATTAAGGCTGAATACAATCAACTAAAAGCGCTGCGCCGATTTATGCGCGGGCTTCATTTATCTTGGTTGCGCGCGCCCGAAAAACTGTGAGTTTGGAATGTTTGATAGAAACTTTCTTGACCCGGAAATATCACTTGTCGGAAAGTGCCACACCTGTAACGAACAGATTTTATTTGAGCATGAATTCTGTCCACAATGCGGAATCAAAATTGACCATGAGGACATGGCGCCCAGCGTCGTAAATAATTTCCTGATCACTCAAGCGATCAGTTCAGCCAACACAATTCGCACTTTTGATATCGGCGTTTACATCTTTCTGGGGGCGAGCGTCATTCGGTTCATGATTGATTTCCCTCTTTGGTATTGTGTGGTAACAAGCCTCTCAGGCGCCATGCCACTGATAATCATTCTTAGATGGTTTCACCGACACGGAAGATGGGAAACCCGCGACGGGGAATATTTGACTGCGCGAAAAGAGATGAAGAAATCACTTTGGTTGTGGCTCGCCGCAAATGCTGTTAATGGCGTGTTGATAGGCGTTGGTGGTTTAGTCAAAATCACGTAAAGCGTCATCGCTCTGAAATTCAATCCAATGAAGACCACCCATACACCAATAGTTCAAATCTCACTCGACCTGACCGACATTAAAGAAGCGATTGAAACCGCGCGCATCGCGATCGAGGCCGGCGTTGACTGGCTCGAAGCGGGCACGCCGCTGATTCTGGCCGAGGGGCTTCACGGCGTGCGCGCGTTGCGCCGCGAATTTCCCGATCATCCGATTGTCGCCGACCTGAAGACGATGGACGGGGGCTACCTTGAAGCCGAGATGATGGCCAAAGCCGGCGCGACGCACGTGGTGGTGATGGCTCGCGCGCACGCGGAGACGATCAAATGCGTCGTCAAAGCCGGGCGCGATTTCGGGGTCAAGGTGATGGGGGACAACATGGTCTGCGAAGACAAGGCCGCCGCCTCGAAATGGATGGAAGACCTGGGCGTCGATTACATCGTGCATCACACCGGCTTCGACGAGCGAAACGGCGTCTTCGCCGACACGGGTAAGCGCCTCAGCCCGCTCGACGATCTGAGAGCCGTCGTCGAAGCCGTCAGCCTTCCCGTGCAAGCAGTAGGCGGCCTTTCGATCGAGGAGGCGATCTCGATGCCGAAACACGGCGCGCCGCTGGTGGTAATCGGGGCGCCGCTGGCGATTGACGCGCATTCGTTCAGCGTCGCCGGCGCCGATTTGAAATCAATCTTGAGCGAAATCACCAGGAGAATTAAGCAATGAGCGAAACAATGGCCGCCGTAGTGCAGTTCGATTTGAAGCCGGGTTCGGTGGAGTTGCGCGAAACTCCGATCCCCGAGATCGGCGAAGACGAGGTCTTGCTGCAAGTCGGCTCGGTGAGCGTCTGCGGCAGCGACGTGCATCAATACCACGGAACGCAAAGCTGGCCCGTGGCCACGCCCGTCGTGCTAGGCCACGAGTTCGGCGGCGTCGTGGCGAAAAAGGGCGGCCGGGTTCGCGGCTTTAAAGAGGGCGACCGCGTAGTTTCGGAGACGGCGTCGCACATCTGCGGCAGATGTATGATGTGCCGCACAGGCGCATATAACCTCTGCCCCGAACGCAAAGGCTTCGGCTACGGCATCAACGGGGCGATGGCGGGATTCGTCAAAGTCGCCGAGCGATGCCTGCATCACATTCCCGGGGCCCTGCCCTTCGAAAAGGCCGCGCTGACTGAACCGTGCTGCGTGGGCTACAACGCAGTGATCGAGAAGAGCAAAGTCAAACCCGGCGACACGGTGGTCGTGCTGGGGCCCGGGCCGATCGGACTGCTGTGCGCGGAGATGGCCCGGCTGGCCGGCGCGGGAGCTTTGATCGTCGCCGGGATGGCGCAGGACGCGTCGCGGCTGGCGGCGGCCAAAGAACTCGGCGTTACTCACGCAATCAACCTGCAAGAAGTCGACCTGAAGGATTTCGTTCATGGCGTCGGCGACGGACTCGGCGCAAATCTGGTGGTTGACGCCGCCGGAGCTTCGGCGGCGCTGAAGACCGCGCTCGACGTCGTGCGTCCCGGCGGACAGATCACAAAGGTCGGCTGGGGGCCGCAGCCTCTCGGCTTCTCGCTCGACCCGCTGGTGCAGAAAGCCGTCACGCTCCAAGGCAGCTTCAGCCACACTTTTCAGAATTGGGAGATGGTCGTTTCGATGCTGGCTTCTGGACAGATCAATCTGAAACCGATCATCAGCCGCGTAGCGGGCTTGGAAGATTGGCGGGATTGTTTTGACGGGATGAGCAATGGCAATTACGTGAAGACCGTTTTGCGACCTGAAGCGTAGTTACCGCTGTTGAATGCCAGATTGATAGACGGATGACGACTCATGGACAAACTTGATTTCCCATCTTTCCTCGAATCTACGGGGCGTGAGATCGAGGCCAGGATTCAGCGCGCCGGCTTCTATCAACACCCCACAGGAACCGGCGATGCGCGCTGCCGGGCGAAGAGGCAGGCGAACACCGGCTCGATCACGTCATCACGGGCGGGGGCGGCGCGCAGCTATACGCTTACTCCGGCGGTTCCGACACGCGCGACTACATCAAGAACAACGCCGACCAGAAGGTCACGCTCGATCGCATCGCCAAGCCGGCGTACGAGCCTGGCCAGGGCGCTTATCATTACGTGCTGGTAAAGGTGGACGGCGACCGAATCTCGCTGGAAGTGATCGGCGTGGATTGGGGGCGCAATTTTCAACCATACCGCAGCAACAAAGCGGATTTGCGTGATGAGGGAGCGAAGAGTCACAATTGATCCGGAGGTAGTTAAATGATGCGAAATCTGGCAAGCCTGCGCGAAGGGTGGGAAGAGATCGAACGTGAAGAGCGGCGCATCGAGGAGCGCGAGAACCTGACAATCGAGCAGAAATTCAGGATCTTTCTATCGCTGATAAATTCGCTGGCGCCCTTCATCAAAAAGAGCGAAGAATTTTTTCGTCGTGATCGTGTAGCCTATCTGATTGAAATCCAGGACAGGCTTATGCGACTTGATAAATGGAGAGAGCGGCAATATGGAAACTCAACGGAATCTGCTTGAAAGCGCGGCGCATTTGCAAAACGTGTTGCGGCAAGCGGGAATTGACTCAATTTGACAAAGGCTATGCCCGGATTAAGCGCTTTCCCGAAATGTTATATGGACGACCTTTGCGTCACGCGCTCGATGACGCTCTTCGATTGGATTGACCTCGCCGCGACGCTAGGCGTGGACGGCGTTGAAATGTATCCGGGCTTCTTCGCCAGCTTCGAGCCGGAGTATGTGGCGGAAGTGAAAAGTCATGCGGAGGCCAAGGGGCTCGAAATTCCGATGATGTGCTGTTCACCCGATTTTACGCAGCACAGCGCGGCGGCGCGCGCGGAAGAGGTCGAGAAAGAGAAATTTTGGATTGAGCTCACGGCGCGACTCGGCGGGCGATATTGCCGCGTGTTGTCGGGCCAGCGACGCGAAGATGTGTCGCGCGAAGACGGCGTGCGCTACACGGTCGAATGCATTAAAGAAGTCATTCCCTACGCCGCCGAACGGAACATCGTCCTGAATATGGAGAATCATTACAAGGACGGCTACTGGAAATATCCCGAATTCGCGCAGCGCCTGGACGTCTTCCTCGAAGTCATCAAGCAAGTTGATTCGCCGTGGTTCGGGGTGAATTTCGACCCGTCGAACGCGATCATCTGCGGCGAAGACCCGCTGGAAGTGTTGGCCGCCGTCAAGAGCCGCGTCGTCACGATGCACGCGTCGGATCGCTATTTGATCAGCGGGACGATCGAAGATTTGAAGAATCAAGACGGCTCAATGGGCTATGCGAAAAACCTGAAGCACGGCGTGATCGGCAAAGGATTGAACGATTACGACGCGATCTTCTCGACCCTGCGAAAAGAAGGATTCGACGACTGGATTTCGATTGAGGACGGCGAGAACGGTATGGAAGAGTTGCGCGAATCGGTCAGGTTTCTGCGCGCAAAGATCGCCGAGCATTTTGGTTGATCCCCTCATGATTCGGATGCTATAGCATTCAAGAAAACATTCTTCCGCGCCGGAGGCGCTGCGGAGATTAGCCGGTGGAGAAACCACCGGTATCAGACCTGATGGGAATCTGCGCCCTGGAAGGGCGCCGGACTGAAACTCCGGTCTTTCGCCCTTTAAGGGCTGGAAGAATTTTGGCGCCAATATTCCGGTGGATTCTTCACCGGCTAATATCCGGCGTCCCTCCGGGACGAAGAACGGAGCAACTTTTTCTTGAGTCTGTAAAAGCGTCATGTAGGGGCGGAAGTGGCGACGAGGTTACTGATCAAGATTGGTCAGTACATAATTCTCCCAGGTCGATAGACGAAATGAATCGCTTAAAAGACAAAATAGCAGTCGTCACCGGTTCGGGCGCGGGAATGGGCGAAGGCGTCGTCCGGTTGTTCGCCGAAGAAGGCGCCCGCGTGGTCGTTTCGGGTCGGGATGAAGAGAAGGGCGAGGCGGTGGCCTCGGAGATTGTGGCGAAGGGCGCCCGGGCCGTTTTCGTTCGCGCCGACGTCACGGTCGAAGCCGAATGTCGCGCGTTGATAGACAAGACCGTCGAGCGTTACGGCGTGATCGACGTGTTGGTCAACAACGTCGGCCTCAGCACGCGGGGCACGATCGAAGACACGACCGTCGAATTGTGGGACAAACTCTTCGCGACCAACGTCCGCAGCGCCTTCATTTGCATGCAGCAGGCCGTCAAATATATGAAAGAGCGCCGTCAGGGTTCGATCATCAACATCGGCTCGGTCAACGCCTACATCGGCGAGCCTAAGCTGATGGCTTATTCGGCGACGAAGGGCGCGATGATGACGCTCACAAAAAACACCGCGAGCTATTTGAACCAGTACCGGATTCGCGTGAATCAACTCAACGTCGGCTGGACGCTGACGCCCAATGAACGTCTAGTGAAAACTGTCGAGGAAGGCCGGGGGGAGGACTGGCTTGAAGAGGCGGTCAAGACGCGCCCCTGGGGACGATTGCTCCTGCCGCGCGACATAGCGATGGCCGCGCTCTATTTCGCCAGCGACGAGAGTGAGCTTATCACAGGCTCCGTGCTCGATCTGGAGCAATACCCGGTCGGGAGGCCGCCGAACTGGTAACTCGAAAACAGTGAATCGGTCGTTTTGCGATTTGACTAAATGCGATGATCCCAAGCCGAACCCACACGGCCTGGGATCATCTGTGACTGAGGACGGATGCTGTTGTTGGCTGATGGTTACTAGTCAAAATCCGGTATCGGGGACACGGCGATCCCGTTTCACGTCCGGGGCCATCAACTCCAAGCCTATTCTCAATCTCTATGCCACGCCGCGGCTGCGCCAACCACCCACCAAACATTGGCAAGACATGAGCCAGACATTCGGGGCGATTCTGGGATTGAGGTCATAAAACAACTTGATTAAGATGCGGTTGCGGGAAAGAGAGATCATCGGCCCCCAGGCCGGCTCCGACGCCGTTCCGCAATCAATTTTGATAGCGCACAATCAATAGTGATTGGCCTATTATCAATTTTGATTGTGGCAGGTCTTGCGAACACTTAGGTCGAAGCCCGGTCTCGATGACATTCGCGCTCAAACGTCAGTGCGGAATTTAAACGTTGATCAGGCGCCGTAATCCGATGATTCCCAAACTCATCTCCATCTCGGGACCGTTGAAAGGAACGATCTTCTCCATCACCGACGCCGATGTCACCATCGGCCGCGGGCCTTCCAATTCGATCTGCATCGCCGACCCGCTGCTATCGCGGCAACATTGCCGCATCACCAGAGAAGGCTCCGTGTTCAACCTGCACGATCTGGGAAGCTTTAACGGGACCTTCGTCAACGGCGTGCCGATCAAGGAGCAGGCGATCGCGCACCGCGATCTGATCAAGACCGGTGATTCGATCCTGTTGTTCATTTGCCACGAAGAGTCTGACTCGGAGTCCGGCCCGGACTCGGGCGCGGACCCCGGTCGCGTGCGATTCGCCGAAGACGATCCGGCCATGCAATCGACAATCTTCCTCCGCCGCGAAGACTCGCTCTATTTCAACCCTCTGAAAGGGCAGACCGATTTGCCGCCGACCGCGCGCACGGCGCGAAACTTCCGCGCGCTGCTTCAGATCGGGCTTGAGATCAACGCGATACGCGATCTGGAGACCCTTCAACGCCGGTTGCTGGAATTGATCTTTACAGTGACGCCCGCCGAACGAGGCGCGATTCTCCTGGCCGACTCCGGCGCCGAAGATTTCGCTTCCGTCTTCGTCCTACATCGTTCGGGGCGGCAGGAGAAATCGGTGAGCGTCAGCCGTTCAATCGCGCAACGCGTGATGCGCGAAGGCGTGGGAGTCTTGAGCGCCGGCGTCGCCGACGACGCCTCGCTCCAAAGCGCCCAGGCCGTGGGCGCGACGGCCGTGGCCGCGCCACTCATCACTTCCGCCGAAGTCTTCGGCGTCGTCTACCTGGAAATGACCGGTCCTTCGTCAGGCTTCGATTCGGATCACCTGCAACTCGTCACGGCCATCTCCAACCTGGCCGCCGTTGCTCTCGACACGGCGCGTTACGTCGAACGATTGAGCAACGAGACGAAACGGCTGCAGGACGAGCTTAATTTCGACCGCGCAATGATCGGCGAATGCGCGCCTATGAAAGAGGTGCGGGCGTTCATTGCAAAAGTCGCGCCGACCGATTCGACAGTGCTGATTCGCGGCGAGAGCGGGACGGGCAAGGAGATGGTCGCCCGCGCGATCCACCTCAACAGCCCGCGAGCGAATCGCCCATTCATCGCCATCAACTGCGCTGTTTTGCCGGAAAACCTGATCGAAAGCGAGCTCTTCGGCCACGAGAAAGGCTCGTTCACCGGCGCCATAGCCCAAAAGAAGGGCAAGTTCGAATTGGCCGAGGGCGGAACCGTCTTTCTGGACGAGATCGGCGAACTCGCGCCAAAGCTCCAGGCGAAACTGCTGCGAGTCTTACAGGAGAACGAGTTCGAGCGTGTCGGCGGCCTGCGCCCGATCAAACTCAACGCCCGTCTGATCGCCGCGACCAATAAGAACCTGGAGGCCGCAATTCAATCGCGGGAGTTCCGCGAAGACCTCTTCTTCCGGCTCAACGTCCTGAAACTGACTATGCCGCCGCTGCGCCTCCGGCGCGAAGACATTCCGCTGCTCGCCGGTTACTTCGTCACAAAATACGCCGCGAAGTGCCAGCGCCGGATCAAAGGCGTCACCGCCGCCGCGCGCTCCTGTCTGGAACGTTATGACTGGCCGGGCAACGTGCGCGAATTGGAAAGCGCCATCCAGCGAGCCGTAGTGATGGCGGCGACAGAATTCATTACGCCCGAAGATTTGCCCGACGACGTGCTGGAAAGCGAAGCGGCGGACGCCGAATCGTCCGCGACGCCCGCTCCGGACGATCAGAAGGTAATCACGGCGGTCACCGCTCCGACGCCGAAGTATCACGACGCGGTCAGGGAGGCGAAGAAACAAGTGATCATCAACGCCATCGAACAGGCCTCCGGCAATTATGTCGAAGCGGCCAAACTGCTCGGCCTGCATCCGAACAATCTCTACCGGCTGATCCGCAATCTGAACCTGAAATCACGTCTGAAAAAATAGACGTGACGGGGGCGCCGCAGCCTTGAAGTCACATCGGGCATCACGCAAAATACAGGCCATTTTAATTGCGATGATCAACCGAATCATTTCGCACTACCAGATTCTGGAAGAACTCGGCAAAGGCGCAATGGGCGCCGTTTATCTCGCCGAAGATACCAGCTTGGCGCGGAGAGTCGCCATAAAATTCGCCGACCAGGCGCGCGACGACCAGGAATTCCGCGCGCGATTCCAGCGCGAAGCGCGTCTGGCCGCATCGCTCAACCACCGAAACATCGCGACCGTCTACGATTTCGGCGAGACCGAAGACGGACGCCTGTTCCTCGTCATGGAACTGGTCCGGGGGAAGAAATTGAGCGAACGCCTGCGCGACGGAGACCTGGCGCTGGAACGGCGATTGGAAATCATCGCTGACATCGCCGGCGCCCTCGGCGAAGCGCATCGCCGCGGCGTCACCCACCGCGACATCAAACCCTCAAACATCCTCATCAACGAGAACGGCGAGGTCAAAGTCCTCGACTTCGGATTGGCCAAGCAGTTCAAAAAGGCGTCGCCCGAAGAGATTGACCTCTTTGCCTCGACGATGTCCGATTCGCCAACCCGCGCCGGGCTGGTGTTGGGCACGCCGCATTACATGTCGCCCGAACAGGCGCGCGGCGCGTCCGCCGAAGCCGACGCGCGCAGCGACATCTTCTCGCTTGGCGCGGTGCTTTATGAATGCCTGGCGGAACGTCCGCCCTTCAACGGCAAAACGGTCATCGAAGTCTGCACCGAAGTGCTACACGTCAATCCGCCGTCGCCGTCCTATTTCAACCCGCAAGTGTCGGGCGAACTGGATCGCATCGCGCTCAAAGCGCTGGCTAAAAAGCCTGACGAGCGTTACCAAACAGCGGACGAATTCCTCGACGATTTGCGGGAATCGCTGGCGATCCCGCCACGGCAGGGCAGCGTTCGCGCACAATCCGTTCAGATCAAAGGCGAGCCGAAAATCTCCGATAAAAGCAGATGGATCGAGATGTCGTTTGAATGGTTGAGACGGTCTCGATGGACGGCGCTGATTATTTTGATTGCGGTCGCCGGCGGATATCTGGGACTTGCGCGGGCAAGGAATTGGCCCCCTTTCCGTCCTTCGGCGTATCAGCCTTCCCCTGCCGCGGCGAGGTGGTATGACAAGGGCATCCAGTTCATACGTGACGGAGATTACTATCAGGCGAGCCAGACATTGAAGATGGCGGTTGACGCCGACGGCAATTACGTGCTTGCGCGCGCGAGGCTGGCCGAGGCTTTGACCGAACTCGATTACAACGACTTAGCGCAAAAGCAACTGAGTGAAGTTTACCTGGCCGTGCCCGACCGCTCGGCGTTGCCGGAAGCTGAAGAGCTCTATCTCGAAGCCGTTCTGAACGTCGTCGCGCGCAAATTCCCGGAGGCCATCAAAAACTACAGCCGGCTGGCGTCGCTCGCGCCCGACAAAGACGCGGCATACGCGCATTTCGACCTCGGTCGCGCTTACGAAAAGAACGAGGAGACGGACAAGGCGATCGAAGAGTTCTCGACAGTAACCAGACTTGATCCGCAATCAGCGGCGGCTCATCTGCGGCTCGGGATTCTTTACGGGGTCAGGCTGAAGAATCAGGAGAAAGCCGAGACTTCTTTCGGCGAAGCCGAACGACTCTATCGCAGTTTGAGAAGCATAGAGGGCGTGGCTGAGGTCTATTTTCAACGTGGGATGATGTATGGCGGGTTGGGCCAACTGCAGAAAGGGCGGGAGCAGTTGGAACAGGCTCGCGACCAATCGAAGGCGCTCACCAATAAATACCAGCACATCAATACGCTGTTGCAGTTGAGCCTCAATTCTCTCTTCCAGGGAAAATATGCGCTGTCGCTTCAGGAAACTGAAGAGGGGATGAATCTGGCGCGCGCGGAAAAGATGAATGACCTGTCCGTCAAGGGCTTGATCTATCTCGGCCTGATCTCCAGACGGCAGAGCGACTACAATCAAGCCGAAAATTACCTCAAGCAGGCGAAAGACATCGCACAGGGCTATAACGGCCTCTATACCATCGCCCTGGCGGAGAGCAATCTCAGCAGCCTGTATGCTGAACAGGGCATTCACCCCGATGAAACCATTCGGGGGGCGGAAAAGGCGCGTGAATTTTTCAAATCGAGCGGTTATCGTGCGGAAGAGTTAGGCGCGCTTCTTGTTATTGCGCGCGTCAACCGCAAATTGGGGAATTTCGATCCGGCGGAGCGGGCTTATCAGGACGCGATTCCCGTCTCGAACAAACTAGGCGACCGGCTAACGGAGGCGCTTGCTCACCTCGAATACGGCAAGTTGCTTGCCGATCAGGGACGATACCCTGAAGCGCTCACCCAGATGGATGAGCGCTACAAACTCAGCCTGTCGCTCAATCAAAAATTCAGAGTCATCCAGTCCCTGCTCTATCGCGCTGATCTGCTGTCACGGCTTGGGGATTACCCGAAAGCTGAAGCCGATCTCAAGGATGCTAGATCGCTCGCCGATCAATCCAACTTAAATAACGGCGCCCTGGCGATGGACCTCTTGCTGTTCGAAGCACAGAAGGCATTGAGTCAGTTCCAGCCTGAGGTGGCGCTGGCTAAGAGTAAACAAGCCATTGCGCATTCAAACTCGCAACTGCCTGAGGCGCAGATCGAAGCCAGTCGCATCATCTGCGTCGCACGAGTAATCTCTGGCACACCACGTGCTGGCGTCTCACATTGCAGAAACGCGGTGGCTCTTGCCGAAAAAGGCTCTGACAAAAAGCTGTTTTTAGGAGCGCAACTGGCGCTGGCTCAAGCAGAACTTGCGAGTGGCGCCGCAGGGGAAGCTGGCAAAATTGCCTCTCAGGTTCAAGCTGAATTTAACAAGTTACGGCAACCGGAGTCGGAATGGCGGGCGGCTTTGCTGGCGGCGCTGGCCAACCGCCGTGTGGGGAAACGGCAGTTGGCATACAACCAGGCGGCGCTGGCGGCCGCGGTTTTGGACACTTTACGAAGCAAATGGGGCGAGAAGTTCTTTGATCTTTATCTTCTTCGCCCGGACGTCAAACAGCAACATGAGCAACTCAATGCGTTGATTCGCAACAACCAGAATTAAAACCAAGACAACAAGGAGAGTATTTTATGCCTGAGGAACCAATTGAGATCGTACCTGGCGTTTACACAAAACCTGGCGGGCGGGAGGTGGTGGGGTTATGCATTATGCTTGACAATCAAGACGATCAATGGGAGGTGGCCACGTCTGACCATTACGCGACCATCATCAAAATCAATAAGGGCGCAAAATGGAACGTGCAGGAGTACACCGATCCGAAGACTGGTAAACGGAAGGTACAGCTTTTCCGCGAAGGCGCGAAATTGCACCATCTGGCGCAACAGTTCATCCATCCGACAGAAGAAGCGTATGCCCAGAACGCCAGCGCGGCGAACAATGAGTGGCCGGAACTCAAGATTCATTACACCACTCCTGAAGATAGCCAGACGCCGCCCAGAAAGAAACCGTAAGTCGGCCCGAATTCCAGAATCAATATCTCCACTGCAACCGGGCCTCCGACTCCTGATCGGAGGCCCGGTTGTAAGGGGGTTTTGCGCATAAATTCGGGAAGCGCGCCCTGGGTACGCATCGCTTCCAGCGTGCAGTCGTGAGTAGCAGACCATTGGAGCTCCGCAGCGCGCTTGGAGCCAGGAGCGCGCGATTGCAAGCAATAATCGGCCAATGCAAGCAATGCGACATCAGGAGCGCCTGCTTCCTATCAATAAGTCTTTTGCCGAGACTGCACGCTGGAAGCGA
>WNFZ01000266.1_pt1 | contig 65064 bp, 57 predicted proteins | sample 5400081 | NCBI WGS metagenome assembly WNFZ01 (sample SAMN13153365, study PRJNA577476) | soil metagenome | isolation source: 80 cm soil or saprolite under grassland replicate 1 | place: USA:California | collected 2016-06-15
GATGAGGTCGAGATTCAGTGCTTGGGAAGAAGTTATTCGGATCGAGCCATAAATAGTTAATTACTTAATCACGAAAAGTGGTTGAATCCATTCTCACTTGACTCATGCCCTTGCGCGAAAAGTTAAGTTGACAGTGCCTGGTGAAGAGGTATTCCACATCCCCAGCTTGATGGTGCAGGGGCGAGCAAGACTTCTCGCACAATGCGCTCCAGGCGGTCTCGGTTCGTTTTGTTTCGGTGAAATTGATGGTGTTGACGTCAAAATCCACGTTCCGACCAGCGAAGTTCAGTAACTCTCCTCGCCGTGCTCTTGAGTGAACCAATTAAGGTTCTGAGTGTGGGCGTCGGAAAGACGAAGTCGTGGAAAGTTTGAATGAGCGACGCCAAAAGTGAAAAGTGAGGCAACGGATGTGCGCGTATTGTGCGCGCGAGAAATTTTTACACGATTTCTGAGTGAGGCTAAGTTATTGAAAGGATTGGTGGCCAGGGACGGAATCGAACCGCCGACGCCGGCCTTTTCAGGGCCGCGCTCTACCAACTGAGCTACCTGGCCAACGGATAGGAAGGACCGCGTAGTATAGGTATTCGGCAAAACTGCTGTCAACTTGCGTGTCAGGCCTCCGGAATTGTCGGATTAGTCACAAAAATTCGTTGACTCGTGAGTTAGGAGGTGTATAATTCTGGCCGTTGAGGATGGGATTGGTGCCCAAACGCCAATTCGGTTGAAAGACGACATCCGATTCAAAATTGATAGTGCCCGCCAGTGCCAGCTCGGCCGCCGATCGCGCCCCCCGCAGTCGCTACCTTCGAGCTGGCACAGCCATTTTACGGGCTCCCTTCTGAAAAATTCCACGAATAGCTCCCGATCACGTCCGACAGACCTCCTAGCCCACTTCCTACCTTAGCCCGGCACGGTCGAACAGACGCTTGGCTTCATGATTGGCTTCTTCAACCACAGATTGCTCATCCATTATTAGCATTTTCCCCTTTCCGACAACGAGCTCTCCGTCGATTATCACAGCTTCAACGTCGGCAGGCTGAGCCGAGTAAACTAAAATGGATGCCGGATTGTTCGTTGTTGGCGCGGAATGTATCGAGTTCATTCGCACTACAATGACGTCAGCACGCTTTCCTGTCTCCAGGCTTCCGATCTCATTTTGTAGTCCCAGTGCCCTGGCGCCATCAATTGTGGCCATGCGCAAGACTCTTGTGGCAGCCAATGACTCGGGACCATGTATAGCTTTCTGCAGGAGTGCTGCGGTACGCATTTCGGTGAACATGTCGAGCCGATTGTTGCAGGCGGCCCCGTCGGCGCCAAGCGCGACCGAGATACCCAGCTCCAGCATGCTGGTCACAGGTGCAATACCAGAACCGAGCTTCAGATTTGATGAGGGACAGTGAACAACGTTAGTCTCTGTAAGCGCAAGGGTCTGCATCTCACGCTCATCAAGATGGACACAATGAGCCAACGCAACATGCCGGCCACTTAAACCAAGCGAATCAAGATAAAGAATATTTCGCATTCCGGTGGCTTGTTCCACCAGCTCACACTCTTTCGCGTTTTCCGAAGCGTGCGTATGGATCATTACGCCATGTTCAACTGCCAATCGAGCTACCTGGGCAAGCAAGTCACGACTGCAACTAATGGCAAACCGCGGAGCGAAACAATAACGAATTCGACCGTTTGCCTTTCCGTGCCACGCCTCCAGTAACTCAATTGAGCGTTGCAATGATGTTTCAGTACTTTCGAGCAAGGATTCAGGAACATCTTCCCCGCTGTCCATCATGCATTTCCCAACGGTTGCTCGAAATCCGGTTTCATCAACAACGCGGAACACTTCGTCTGTGTGGTTCACCGTTTCCATTGTTAAGGCGCAGGTGGTACCACCTTTTATTAATTCGGCGATTCCCAGACGCGCAGACGCCCGTATCGACTCAGCAGTATGGGCCGCTTCCAATGGCCAGATGCGCTTCTTTAACCAATCGATTAGCGAGAGATCGTCAGCTGCAGCGCGAAATATTGTCTGGCAAAGGTGCACGTGTGCCTGCACAAAACCAGGAAGAACGGCACAGCCTCTGGCATCGATTGTTGTTTGCGGGCTGATATTTTGCGGATTGAAGGCAACGATGCGGCCCTCATCGATTAGCAGAGCTCCGGTGAAGACAGAGTCATGCTGGTCCATGGTCACCAGGGTGCCATTAGTAATTAGAAGTGAATCGCGCATCAGCGTTATTTGCTTACGAGTCGCGCCTTCAGCGTAGTCGGTGCGAAATAATGCCTGGTAACGGTATCACAAGGTTATCGTAAGTTCGCGGTAACCATCCAGAGTGAGAGAGGCTGTTTTAATAGGCACGATGTTCAGCTATGGCATTTCGATTGTGAAGTTTTGATGATGCCGGCTGAGAAACAGATAAATCGCATACAAGGGAGGGAGTAAACATGTCGAAACGTTCGACAGTACTTGGCGCGGTGATAGTCTGTCTGGGATTGCTCTTCTCGGCCAGCATTATTATGGCGAGTCAGGATCAGGCAGCACCGAGCAAAGAAAAAACGAAAAATGAACAAGTAAAAACAGATACTGTGACCATTAGTGGGACGGTCTCTGCCGTAACGGACTCCGCGGTAACGATCATTGACAGCGAAAAAGCGGAGCATACGGTGGCAATAACGAGCGAAACAAAGGTAATCAAAGGCGGAAAAGATGCTGCCCTGGCAGATGTGAAGGCCAACGACGTCGTCACAATTGAGGCCAAGAAGGGGGCAGGTGATGCCTGGATGGCGCTCAAGATTTCGGTTTCTTGAACCGATTATCAAGAGCCATAGCGATAAACATTTTTGCCCGATTCGAGCAAATTTGTAGAATTAAAAAGGAAGAGTGGAACAGAACGGTTCCACTCTTCCTTTTTTCACAGACTATTTGGCTGTTTTCCCGGCAGCTGCGGTAGCTTCCACCACGTTTTGCAAAATATCCCGCGTTGGCAGTCCGAGCTTGACCTTTACTTCATGTTCAATTTTTTTCAACAACTCCGGATTGTCCTTTAATGATTGCTTGGCGTTTTCGCGGCCCTGGCCCAGACGGTCGCCTTTGTAGGAAAACCAGGCTCCGCTCTTCTCGATTACTCTTTGGAGCACGCCCAGATCAAGCACATCGCCTTCCCGTGAAATGCCTTCGCCGTACATGATGTCAAACTCACATTCACGAAATGGCGGGGCAACTTTATTTTTGGCCACTTTAACTTTCGTTCGATTCCCAACCACACGGTCGCCATCTTTGATTGCTCCTATACGCCTGATATCCAGTCGCATGGAGGCATAGAATTTGAGCGCCCGTCCTCCGCTAGTAGTCTCGGGATTGCCAAACATCACTCCGATTTTTTCACGAATTTGATTGATAAAAATGAAGCAGGTGTTCGACTGAGAAACAATCGCCGTTAATTTACGCAAAGCCTGCGACATCAGCCGAGCCTGAAGACCAGGCAGCGAATCACCCATTTCTCCATCCAGTTCAGCGCGGGGCACCAGGGCGGCAACTGAATCAATTACTATTACGTCGATTCCATTGGATCGCACGAGCGCCTCCGCAATTTCCAATGCCTGTTCGCCGGAATCCGGCTGTGAGATCAAGAGTTGATCTATATTCACGCCCAATTTGCCGGCATAATCTGCATCCATGGCATGTTCCGCATCAATATAAGCAGCCACTCCACCAGCTTTTTGTGCTTCCGCGACTATGTGAAGAGCAAGGGTGGTCTTACCGGAGCTTTCCGGCCCATAGATTTCCACAATACGACCACGGGGTACGCCACCCACACCAACGGCAATGTCGAGACTTAGTGAGGTAGTAGAAATCGCTGGCACTTCTGAGACCTCGCGATCGCCCAATCGCATGATTGATCCTTTGCCAAATCTCTTTTCAATGTTTGAGAGTGCGGCTTCAACTGCCTTGCCGCGATCAATATTCGTTCTATCATCAGCCATGACATACATCTCTTTCTTCCGCTCCCTTTCTCGCCATTGTAGGTGGCAAACTAACTCGTCTAATACCGCGGCGAGCATAGCACACTTAAAGCAAGAATGGAACGATGTTTCATGCGTGCAACAGCAATTTATTCCGGAGGGTGAGGTCCAATAGCCCGGTGGGCAGCAGCCCTCTCTGCTTCAGGTTGTGAGGTTGCGCACTGGTTTCAAAGTAGGAAAAGGGCTCATTTCAAACCCTCAACATCAGTTCGCAATAGCTCTTGAGCACTGCGGCCGGTACGTTGTTCTACCTGTTCGTACAATGAAGGGACTCCCCCAGAAGCCTCATCCTTCGAAATACGCTCGACTCGCCATAGGGGAAAGAAAAGATCATCACAGCCCACATATGGCTCGTCGTGAACCACCGCGCGTAAGAAGTCGTCAAATGCGTTCAAGTCCAGTCCGCGCAAGAATACTCCAGCCGGACTGATCTCGTCGAGTATACCCCAGCATTTTTCCCGCGGTGTATGAAGTACGACTACTATCAATTCACCTGGTTGGATTCGCTTTTGATCCATGACCTTATTCCGTCAGCTGCCTTTCGAGTCTACCGCGATTTTCATCCTGGTTCGATTTGGCAATAACCCGCGCGCAAAGTCACCGATATGTTTCACCAGACAGTCTGCGTCCAGATAACTCTGAATCTCGGCAACAATGGCCGAACCGACGACTGCCGCATCCGCATAGCGCCAGGTTTCCCGAACTTGCTCGGCATTTGAAATTCCAAATCCCACTGCTATTGGCAATGGGGAAAATTCGCGTACACGATTGACTAGTTTTGCGGCCTCGGCACTGACGTCGGACTGAGTGCCTGTAACGCCGGCCCGTGAAACTGCATAAATGAAACCACTGGCCCGTTCCGCGATCATCTTTAGGCGTTCATCTGTTGATGTCGGAGCAATCAGAAAGATCATATCAAGATCATGCGCCCGGAAGAGCTCAGCAACTCTCTTTGATTCCTCAGGGGCAAGATCGGTTATCAGGATACCGTCGATGCCGGCTGTTTTTGCTTCGGCTGCCAGTCGCTCGATGCCATATTGCAGAAACGGATTGAAATAGCCGAAAAGCACTATGGGAGTCTCGATTTTCTCACTGGCCCTCGCTGCTGTTTCCAGGATCGCCGAGATTCCAAAAGCGTTGCGCAGTGCCCGCTCGGACGCTCGCTGAATAACCGGACCATCAGCCATCGGATCGCTGAATGGCACACCGAGCTCGATTACGCTGGCGCCAGCATTTGAAAGTTCGATGATAAGATCATGGGTGACGGCAAGATTAGGATCGCCCGCCGTAATAAAAGGAATAAACCCTTTAGTGCCCGCGCGCTTAAGTTGCGCAAAAGTCTCTGCAATGCGACTCAATTGGTACGTTTATCCAACTCGGCAATAACCGTGTTTACATCCTTATCGCCGCGTCCTGAGATATTCACGATCATTATCTGCTCAGCATTCATCCCGGCGGCAACTTTTAGTGCATGGGCGACGGCATGGGCAGACTCAAGTGCGGGAATGATGCCCTCGAGCCTGGCAAGCTGTTGAAATCCTTCCAGAGCTTCGGTGTCAGATACAGATGAGTATTCAACTCTGCCCGAATCATGCAGGAAGGCGTGCTCTGGTCCTATTGAAGGATAGTCAAGACCAGCAGAGACAGAATGCGTGCGGCTAACTTGACCGTACTCATCCTGCAAAACATAACTCAGAGTTCCCTGCAATACTCCTGGGCGACCTCCTCCGTTTCGATTGAATCGGGCGGCGTGCTCTCCGAGATGGCTGCCGCTTCCTCCCGCTTCCACACCAATCATACGGACGCTCTGATCCTTAAGAAATGGGTGAAACAAGCCAATTGAATTAGATCCTCCACCTACACAGGCGATCAACACATCCGGTAATTTCCCCGCCTGGGCCACGATCTGCTCGCGCGCCTCCTTACCGATAACACTCTGAAACTCGCGCACCATCAGGGGATATGGGTGCGGTCCAAGCGCACTGCCAAGCAGATAATAAGTGTCTGTTACGTTGGTCACCCAGTCACGCAACGCTTCATTGATTGCATCTTTTAAGGTTCGCGAGCCAGAGTCCACGGCTCTTACTTCCGCTCCCAGCAATTCCATACGAAAGACGTTCAGAGCCTGTCGGCGCATGTCTTCCGCACCCATATAGACGACACATTGGAGCCCAAAAAGTGCGCATACCGTGGCGGTCGCGACGCCGTGCTGGCCGGCACCAGTTTCGGCGATAATGCGACGCTTGCCCATCCTTCGCGCCAGTAAGACCTGACCCACTGTATTGTTAATTTTATGCGCGCCCGTGTGCAACAGATCCTCTCTCTTGAGATAGACCTGCGCTCCTCGGGCAAATGCTGCAAGCCGGTCTGCACGAAATAGCGGGGTGGGCCGGCCCGCATATTGGCGCAACAACTCGCCAAAATCGTGTGCAAAGTCCGGATCGCCGCGCAGGGAATAGTACGCCTGAGCCAGTTCCTCCAGGGGCGCCATAAGAGTTTCCGGCACAAACCGTCCTCCATACGGACCCCAGTGACCATACACATCAGGCTCTGAGAAATTTGTTGTCATTCCTGTTTAAAAACACCTCAAACGCCAGGTAACTTCTCTTGCACCAAAGGCGCAACTGCCAAGCGGTTGCGTCCTCCATTCTTTGCCACATACAAAGCACCATCACTTGCGGCATAGAGAGAGCGCTCAGAAGTTGCCTGCGCCGGACAAGAGGCTACGCCAATGCTGACTGTTGTGTTACCAACCTCCGGAAGAGATTGGTATTCGAGAACAGCCCTCAGCCGTTCGGCGACGAGGGCGGCCTTTTCTGCATCCACTGCGGCCAGCAACAGAGCAAATTCTTCGCCGCCTAAGCGAGCAGCGGTGTCATTATTGCGTGATACCTCAGTTAAGGTGGCGGCAATCAGTCGTATAACACTATCACCCGCCGGGTGGCCATACTTATCATTTATGGCCTTCATATGGTCTACATCAAGTAAAAGTAACGCGCATGGTGTGCCGTAGCGACGCCACCTTTCTACCTCACGATTGAGCGCAGTCCTAAATCTTCGGCGATTTGCTAATCCCGTGAGGGAATCCAGATCCGCTTCGCCCCGCAGCCGGTCCATTGTCTGGCGGATTTTTACCAGCTGAGTCACGCGTAAAATCACCAACTCCATTTCCGCCGGCAGCTGAAAGTAATCAAAGGCTCCAGCTGACAATGCAGCACGTCTGCGTTCTGCAGTCGAGGTTTCATTGCCAACCAAAATCAAGGGTATACCATCCTGCGTTTGGCTAAGCATTTTTGCCAGCTCACCAGTAGACATTCGTTTCACGGAATCACTGGCAACCACGACGTGGGGACGGCCTCGTTGCAAAGAGACTAAGGCCGCTGCGCTGCCGGAAACACCGACAATTTCCAGACCGGTGGACTTCAACGATCGCGGCTCGAGCGGCAGGGGTTCGTCCGAAATAACCAGCACGCGCCCCCGGTCACGCGAATTAAGGGAAACTGAGCGCTCTTTCTGGGCTTTCGCTTTCATCGTAGATCTCTTGATGTGAGGAACAGGAAATTAGCCACGACCTGTAGCATAACCCGCAACTACTCGGACTCGTCAACGTTTAAACGGAGTGCGAGCTGCTTTAATGAACTCAAAAACCCGCTGCGCATCTTTTTTCCCTGGCCTAACCTCGAGCGCACTGCACGCATCAACACCGTAGGGTTCGACGGCGGCGATTGCCTGTCTTATGTTTTCGGGAGATAGCCCACCAGCGAGAAATAATTTCGCTGCAAGCTGTCGGCAGCTGGCTGCAATGGACCAGTCAAACACGCGGCCGGTGCCACCTCGCAGAGACGTGTGGAACGCGTCGAGCATAATCGCCGATACCGTGTACTCGCGCAGGCGATTAATGTCGAATTCCTCTTGCACTCTCAGTGCCTTGATTACAAAATATTGATTAAGCGCGAGGCAGTATTCGGGAGACTCATCGCCGTGCAATTGCAGCGCCCTAACCCCGGCCTCATCGGCCAGTTCCTCAACCACAGTTGGGCTATGTTCATTTACAAATACACCAACAGTTAAAATATCTGAAGGTAGTCGATCGATGATATTCCGAGCGGCCTTTGGCGTTATGAAACGCGAACTGAGTCGGTAGAAGTTGAATCCCAGTGCATCAGCGCCGGCGTCAAGGCAGAGAAATGCGTCTTCCAGATTAGTAATGCCGCAAATCTTGACGAAGGTCATAAGAAGTAGTTGGTTTGGTCTTTGGTCTTTGATTTTTGAGCTTTGTACTTTGAGCTTAGGTTATTGACCCGAAGAAAATAGATTTGTGGCAAAGTTCAAAGTTCAAAGCACAAAGCACAAAGCTCAAAGTTCAAAGCTCTAAGACCAAAGACCTAAGACCCTTTACAAAGGTTGCGTAATGCTTCCTCGGGTCTTTCAGCTCGCATCAAAGATTCACCAATCAAGAAACCGTCGAAACCCAGTGCTCTCAGTCTCTGAAGCTCTGCTCGGGTGTGGAGGCCGCTTTCACTCACTAGCAGCAAGTCGGTAGACAAATCGCGCGCGAGTTCTGCTGAAGTCTGAAGAGAAACCTCAAAAGTCTTTAAATCGCGATTATTGACACCAATTAGTTTTGCACCACTTTCGAGAGCCCGTCTCATCTCGTCACGGGCGTGCACCTCCACCAGAGCATCCATACCCATATCCTCAGCCAGCCGTCGCAGTTTTACCAATGATTCGTCGTTAAGCGCGGCAACAATCAATAAAAGAGCATCGGCTCCGGCAGCGGCCGATTCATAAACCTGGTATTCGTCGAAGATAAAATCTTTACGCAGCAAAGGCAGCGTGACGGCCTTACGAGCCGCCCGCAAATCGCCAAGTGAACCGGCGAAATAGTCTTCCTCGGTAAGCACTGAAATTGCGGCCGCTCCTCCGCTTTCATAAGCGCGTGCGATTGCTGAGACACTTGCATCCCCTCGAATAAGGCCTCTCGAAGGGGATCTTCGTTTGAACTCCGCGATTACATTTAGGCGCGTTTTGTCCTGCAGAGCTTTCAGCAGTGCGTGCTGTTGAGCGGATTCCCTGACAACAGCGGCTTCTTGGCGCAGTCCAGTTGGGGAAATAGCTTTTATCGCAGCTTCAACGGATCGACGTTTGGCGGCAAGAATTTGTCCGAGGATGTCCATGTTATCGGTTAGTCATTGTTACCAATTGCTCCAGCTTGGTCATTGCTGCTCCATTATCAATACTCGTTTCAGCACGTCGGGCGGCCTCTTGCAAACTAGTAGCAAGGCCGCCGACAAACAAGGCCGCGGCCGCGTTAATGACAACCAACCCGCGCGCCTCGTCTCGTCGTTCACCCGCGAGTACTTCACGAATTATATTTGAATTTCTTTCGACATCGCCTCCACGCAAGAACTCAATTGAACTACGAATCAGACCAAATTCTTCTGGACCTGTCTCGAAAGTCCTCACAGCACCGTTGCGTGCTTCAGCCACGAAAGTTTTTTCTGCCAGCGTAAGCTCATCCAATCCATCAGCGCCATGCACCACCCAAGCGTGTTCGGTTCCCAGCAGCGACAACACACTCGCCAATCGCCCAACCAGGTCATAGCGCCAAACACCCACAATCTGCCTCGGCGCGCCGGCGGGATTACTCAACGGACCGAGCAGGTTGAACGTGGTGTGAATGCCTAGTTCCCGACGAATGCTTGCCACGCGAGCCGTCGCACCATGGTAGAGAGGGGCGAACATGAAGCAAATACCGATCTCATTTAGGCATCGCTCCGACAGTGATGGCAGCGCAGATATGTTTACGCCCAATGCCGTTAAAACATCCGCGCTTCCTGAGCGACTACTGGCCGCGCGGTTTCCGTGTTTCGCGACCGGTAGACCCGCACCGGCAATTACGAAAGCGGCGGCAGTTGAAATATTGAAAGTCTTTGCAGAGCTTGAACCCGTTCCCGCGGTATCGATGAAGCGGCTATGTTGGGCAGCAACTCGAACGGCCCGACGACGCAAGGCTGAAGCCATGCCAGCCAGTTCCTCGGCAGTCTCACCTTTTGCGGCTAGGGCCACCAGGATCCCTGCAATTTGCGCATCAGTTGAGTGCTCCTCGAGCAGGGCCTCGAGCAACTCCTGGGCCTCCCCATGATTGAGATCTTCGCGTCGGCTAAGACGCAACAAGAATTGACGCAATAGATGCTCAGGCATTAGACACACCTGCAACACTTAATATGCACCATGGCTGGCTTCGATTTTGACCGCGAACTGATCCCGGCACTCACAATTTTAGGAAATTGGCGAGCAACTTTTTGCCACTTGGGGTCAGGATTGATTCCGGATGAAATTGGACTCCTTCAACCTTCATTTCACGGTGGCGCAGACCCATTATTATTTCGTCTGTTGTATAGGCCGAAATCTCCAAAGCTGAAGGTAAAGAGTTGCGGTCAACAATCAGCGAATGATAACGCCCGGCTTTGAAGTGATCTTCAAGACCGACAAAAATCGTTCTGCCGTCGTGACAAATCTCAGACGGTTTTCCATGCATCAGCGTTGGAGCGCGCACTACCTTTCCTCCGAAAGCCTGGCCTATGGCCTGATGGCCAAGACAGACGCCCAGGATGGGAATACGACCTGCAAAACGTTCGATTAGTTTTAAGGAAACACCAGCGTCATCCGGCGTGCCAGGTCCGGGAGAAATCACAATTCTTTCGGGCCGGATGCTTGATTCGATTTCGTCAAGGGTTACCGCGTCGTTGCGACGAACCTCAATCTGTTCGCCCAACTCGCCGAGATATTGAACGAGGTTGTAGGTAAAGGAATCGTAATTGTCGATGACTAAGAGCATGGTTCTCTGGCTGAGCGTTTTTGGATGTTTCTTCTGACTTAATGACTCCAGTTTACTTACGGCACGCCATCACGACTGCGCGAGCGAGCTTTACTGGCTTCTCCGGTTTCTCTCCCTGAGCCGGGGCATGATTGATAACATCCGCGACCTCCAGTCCTTTTGTCACCCGGCCGAATGCCGCAAACTTGCCGTCGAGATGATGCCCATCGCCAACCAAGATAAAGAAATGAGAGGTTGCACTGTTCGGTTGCTCAGGTCGAGCCATCGACAACACGCCGCGCTCATGCTTTATATAATTGGGCTCATCCGGAATTTTGCGAGCCATTCTTTGTGCCAGAGCGGCTCCCCACTTGTCGCTCGTAGTCAGATTGCCTCCCTGAATCACAAAATCTTTGACTATGCGGCTGAAGGTGGTCGTATCTAATGCTCCCGTGGCAGCGAGATTCAGAAAATTTCTTGCGCTTTCTGGCGCTGCCTCTGGAATTAAGGTGATTTCAATAGAACCTACCTCTGTTTCCAGGGTCACGCATTGCGCGGCCATTTTTTCTACTGAAGCGCCGTCGAAAGGTTCCGGGGCGTTGACCCCAGCATCAGCCGGACGCGTATTAGCCTTTCGCGGTGCGGCAGAGACAGGGTCTGTTTTGTTTGAGACTTCCTGCGCAACGGCGCCGTTCAGAACGAGAAAGAGAATGAGCAGTGCTCTCCCCAACTCTTCCACTACAGCCCCTTCTCCGCAAGTTCAATTGCCCTGAACAGTCCGCGGGCCTTATTAACGGACTCGGCATATTCGTGTTCCGGTACTGAATCAGCAACTACACCAGCGCCTGCCTGAACGGAAGCCTTCCCATCACGCAATACAATGGTGCGAATGGCGATGCACGAGTCGAGATTTTCAGCATAATCCATATACAGAACCGAGCCCGCATACACGCCGCGACCGTCGGGCTCGAGCTCACGAATGATCTCCATTGCTCGGATTTTCGGAGCACCGGTAACCGTACCCGCGGGAAAGCAGGAGGCGAGAGCGTCGAAACGATCCAGGCCCTCACGCAATCGAGCACGTAAACTCGTGACCAGATGTTGTACGTGGGAATAACGTTCGATGCTCATCAGGTTTTCCACCTTAACTGAGCTGTAGTCAGCTACGCGACCAAGATCGTTTCTACCTAAATCCACGAGCATGATGTGCTCAGCGACTTCCTTCTCATCGGTCCGCAGATCTTCACCAAGTATCCAGTCTTCAGTCTCCGTGGCCCCACGCTTGCGAGTTCCCGCTATGGGACGATAGTCAAGCCTGCGGCCATGGCAACGGACCAGCATCTCTGGAGAGGCGCCGATCACCGTCTCAGCTCCCAGCCGCAGGTAGAACATGTAGGGTGAGGGATTGATCGATCGCAGTGCTCTGTAAATGGCCAGCGGCTCTCCGGTAAATTGCGTCGAGAATCGCTGAGAAAGCACTACCTGATAACACGTACCCGCAGCAATATATTCCTGAATGCGACGAACGCCATTCTCAAAACCGCGTCGCGTCCAATTCGACTCAAGTGGCCCCATTTCCGTAACTTCTGGCTTCGAAGGATTGCTAATTGGGGGTGATACTGCAGTTAACAATTCTGTCTCGACCTGCTCGGTGCGCGCCACGGCATCGTTGTAAAGTTCCTGCAAACGCTCGTGACTACCTCGGGCTTCCTCGGTGAGCACGATGGACATAATTTCCATTCGCTGTCTGAGGCGGTCAAACGCAATTACATTCCGATAAAACATCCATACGCCCTCTGTTGGGCCAACAAGCGGCTGCGTCTTATCACTCCTCAATGCGGGCTCAAACCACTGCGCTGCGTCATAGCCCAAATACCCAACTGCGCCACCGGCGAAGGGCGCCAGACCAGGTCTCAAAGCGAGCACGCGCTCTTTAAAATAGGTGCGAATCCACTCCAGTGGGGTAATTGGATATGATTCAGTCTCGCCCTTCCGCTCAACTACCGTCTGAAATGCGCTGCCGCGCACAATCATCTCTGGCTCGGCGCCAAGGAACGAATAACGCGCAATTCGCTCGCCGCCCTCTATCGACTCCAGGAGAAAAGCATATGGCGAGTCTTGGGCAATTTTCATAAATGCCCCGACTGGCGTGTGTAGATCGGCAAGTACCGAGCGCACCACTGGAACTACATTGCCTTGCCTGGCTTCTCGTTCGAAGTCTTCGAATGTTGCGGGCTGGAGATCGAGCATGTTGGACTCCATAACTCTAGCGCACTTACGGCAACTAATCTAGAATGACCGCAGTCATCCGTGATTTCTGCACCGTTCGCCCATTTCTGATCGTTGGTCTAGCTAACCCTCATGTCCTTGAATCCCGGTACAAGTCTCGGCCGTTACACGATTCTTTCCAAACTCGGCGGCGGCGGAATGGGCGAAGTCTATCTGGCTGAAGATCGAGGACTGCACCGGAAGGTCGCTTTAAAAGTGCTGCCCGCGGAACTCGCTTCGAATAATGACCGAATGCGGCGTTTCGTTCAGGAAGCCCAGGCTGCTGCCGCATTGAACCATCCAAATATTGCGCACATCTATGAAATTGGAGAATCCGAAGGCATAAAGTTCATCGCCATGGAGTTCGTCGAAGGCCTGACACTGGGAACTATTATCCACACTGAGAATGCCGGTTTGAAAAAAACCTTAAGGTATCTGCAACAGGTCGCTGAGGGTTTAGCGAAGGCGCACGCTGCCGGCATCGTTCATCGAGATCTCAAGCCCGACAATATCATGGTGACGCACGATGGCTATGCGAAAATTCTTGACTTTGGCCTGTCAAAACTCGTGCAGCCACAATTGGAAATCGAGTCGGACGAACGCCTCCATAGCGAGCTAGCCACCGCAATCATGCCCCAATCTATCCCGGGTACTGTAATGGGGACTATTGGCTATATGTCACCCGAACAAGCACAAGGTAAGGTTCGTGAGGTCGACCATCGCTCGGACATATTTTCCTTTGGTTGCATTTTATTTGAGGCAGCCACGCGGCACAGGGCCTTTCAGGGAAAAGATTCAATCGATTCGCTTTATAAGATCGTGCATGGTCCAACCCCGCAGCTCAGAGACTTCAACCCCCTGATGCCCGAAGAATTGCAGAGAATAATTCGTAGATGTTTGGCTAAAGACCCGGATCGACGGTATCAAACAGTCAAGGATGTAGCTCTTGAACTTGACGAAATCAGGAATGAGTTGCCGGCAGTTGATCAGCCCGAGCAGTCGCTTGGCACCTCAACTCCCAGATGGACCGCTACGAGCGCAACCGGCCAGACTGCCGCCGGAGGGGTTCAGTCCAATACACAAGCAGCGAACACGGCGACGGGAGGGTTATCTACATTTGAATTTTTTTTGCAAAAGGTCAGGCGTAGTAAGATTCATGCAACCCTGTTTGCTGTCGGCATTATCGCTGCTCTCGCGTGTTCATTGTTTTTGCTGCCGCGATTTTTCCGACAACGCGGAATTGGAGTTAACCTCCATGTAGAAAAACCCGAATCTGTTCGGGACATGAAAATTACGCGGCTGACTGCGAACGGCAAAGTACAAACAGCGGCTATCTCACCGGACGGAAAATTCCTCGCCTACGCAGAGTCTGAGGGTGAACAGCAGAGTCTCTGGACCCGTCAGATAGCCACTAACAGCAATGTCCATATTATTGCCGGCGCGACTACAATTTATTTCAGCCTCACTTTTACGCCCGACGGCAATTACATCTACTACGTTGCAAAGGCGCCGAACGAGGAACTGGGATCAATCTTCAGAGTGCCAACGCTAGGAGGAAATCCCGTAAAAATATTAGGTAAGTGCATAGGATCCGTCTCTTTTTCACCTGATGGCCAGCGATTTGTCTTCCAGAGAAATGACACCAGTTCTGAATCAGCCTTAATGATCGCCAATGCGGATGGCACAAACGAGCACAAACTGGTCAGTCTCTCAGGTCACGAATGGTTCAGCGCGCAGGGTGCGACCTGGTCTCCCGACGGCACTCTAGTTGTTTGCGGCGCCGGCGACGATAGACAGGAGCGGCAGATGACCATCGTTGTCGTGAGCGTTACAAACGGGAGCAAGAAAGACTTAACGTCGAGGCGTTGGGACACGATCGGGCGTGTGGCCTGGTTTGCAGATGGCAGCGGCATCGTGTTCTGCGCGAGTGATACTGGCACAACTGGCGCTCGTCAGATTTGGCAGCTCTCCTACCCAAATGGCGAAGCGCGGCGAATCACTCACGACCTGAACTCCTATCTCGATCTATCCATCACCGCTGACTCTAACAGACTGGTGGCCGCCCATAGTGATCTGACCACCAGCATCTGGGTTTCACCCACTGGCGATCTAAATAGGGCGCACGAGATCACTCGTGAACGAGACGACGGCGCGGGTGGTATAGCCTGGGTCCCCGACGGTCGAATTGTTTATGTCTCGACCGCGAGTGGCTACCCGGAGATCTGGATCATGAACCAGGACGGCAAAAGCCAGGAACAGATCACCAATGATTCCTATGCTAAGTATGAACCTGTCGTTTCACCTGACGGGCGGTATATTGTTTACGCTGCTGAGCGCGGAGGTGTCCACCTCTGGCGAATTGACATCGGCGGCGGCAGTCCCACTCAACTGACGAACGGCAATTACGATAGCGAGCCCCGAGTATCACCTGATGGGCAATGGGTCGTCTATTCGTCTTATACCTCGGGCAAGCTAGTGCTTTGGAAAGTTCCTATCACTACCGGTAGTCCGACACCGCTGACCAACCTGGCCTCTTCCCAGCCTGACATCTCGGCGAATGGCGAATTGGTTGCGTGTTTTTACAACGATATTCATGACGCGGCCCGCTTGCTGATACTGTCGCTCAGTACCGGGCAGGCTAATTCAACGTTCGATCTGCCGCAAACTGTTTATTGGAATGCGGGTCCGCGCTGGATGCCAGACGGACGGATTACTTATGTGGACAGACGCGGAAATAACACGAATCTTTGGGCGCGTTCGCTCGAGTATAGCCGTGCGAAACAACTGACCGATTTCAAAGACGTTGGCATTCTTCGACGCGAGTGGTCCCATGATGGCAGACGGCTAGCTTTTGTGCGCGGAGCAGCAAGAAATGACGCAGTGCTGATCTCTAATTTTCGCTGAACAACAATCGATTTGTTCAGCTTCACCCAAATCACTCAACACTCAAAGGCTTCAATTAGCCGAGGCTCGCTCCGACGAGGCAGTGTCCTCCATCAACAACGAGCACTGCACCGCTGATGAAACTAGCGGCGTCTGAACACAAGAATACTGCAGCGTTCTCAATGTCTGCTATCAACCCAAAACGCCCAAGCGGTACTTTCTTGCGCAACTTTTCTTTGATCGGCTCGGGAATCAAACGTCTCATGCCTTCAGTATCCTCAATGGGACCAGGCGCAATTGCGTTTACTCGAATGCCATAGCGGCCCCATTCAACTGCGAGATTGCGCGTAAGCGCGTCGACACCGGCCTTTGCGGCCGATACGTGCAGCTGCAGAGGTGTACCGAGATAATGAAGCGTTGCACTGATGTTTAGTACCTGACCGCGGCTCCTCTTTAACTCCGAGAACGCCAGGCGGCATACATTGAAAGTGCCCTTTAGGTCGATGTCGACGACTGCTCCAAAACCGTTGGGCGAAAGCTCTTCTGCGGCACAAAGGAAATTGCCAGCCGCACCATTTACGACAATATCGATCTTTCCGAACTCCGAAACGGTGGCCGCAATCGCCTGCTCAACATCGTGCGGATTCCGTACGTCGGCCGACACTGCTATCGCCTGACCCGAATTGTTTTTAATCTTCTCAGCAGCCGGCCCCAGGTGTTCCGGATTACGACTGATAAGAGCAACCGCGGCGCCCGCTTCCGCCAGGGCACGTGCCACACCACCAGTGATGCCGGTTCCACCACCCGTTACAAACGCGACGCGGCCGGCTAGAACTCCAGGCGTAAAAATGGTCTCAACCATTGCTATCAACTTCCTCAGAGCTGCAATTACGAGCGGTTCCAGCGTCTGAAGTCAACCACCGGCAACGAAGGGGCGCGATTGAACAATATAAATTTGCCCCTTCGCGTACGCCCATTCAATATCCTGTTCTCGACTGCCAAAAACGCGCTTAATTGCCGCCGCTGCACCTACCAATCTGCGAATAACATTATCCGTCAACACCACTCGTTCCCCGGCGATGGGAACCTCCTTCAGCCCACCTTGCTCGTTAAAAGTCAACAGACTATCTTCCTCTGAGCGCGTCAGCACTTGAACTGCGTTTGTTCTTGGTCGATAGATAACCTGCTCGGCCACCTTTTTCCCCTCAACAACTTTAATCCCCAACCCGCGCTTAGCGCTAATGTAGATAGCCCCTTTATTCTCGACATCGAACGGATCAGTAGTGATCATAACGCCGGAACTCTCGGAGTTTATGCCTTCCTGAATCAACACTGCCATGAAGATTTTCGAATGGTCGACGCCGGATCGTTCACGAGCCTCATAGGCATCAAAATTCCAAAGCGAAGCCCAAACGGTCTTAATCGCCCCTATAAGGTCTTCGTCCCCGCGGACGTTCGGAACAGTTGTGTAAAGTCCGGCGCCACTAAAATTCGGTAAGTCCTCCGAATTCGAGGAGCTTCTAACAAACACCCCCTTGCCTGAGAATTCCAGATGGGCTCGGCGCAAGACCTCAATTTTCAATTTCTCATCGATACTGCCGCGTTGAATCCGCTCTCGCATGGCGGTTAAGCGATCCCGACGGTAAGCAGGATCGTGAACAAACTTTTGGTCATTCATCATCTGGAAGATAGCGTCGTCCAGGTCGTTCTGTTCGAGAAACTGTTCGTAGTGATAGAAGGGTATGGTGAAGCCGGCTGGGACGACAATTCCTGGCAGCCGCGCATTCATTAACTCACCGAGATTCGCCGATTTGCCGCCAAATGCCGTGCTCATTGACCTGCGCTGCCGATTGAGTCCAAGCATGCGCACTTCTGAGAGGTCATAACGCGGCTTCACCACATCATGGCGCTGCGCAAGCCGTCGCTGGTACTCGCGAAGTTCATCGATATCAGCGCGTCTTATAGAGTACTTATCGCGACGTGCCTCAAACGACACCCACCAACCATCGTATTGTTTCAATAACTCCTGCGCGTTCTTTATGTACGCGTTTGGAATACCCCAACCCTTCGCCAAAAGATTAATGTGAGAAAGGGGTGTTGACGGTTGGGCCGTAATAATCCCCGCTACCGGTGGAAGTTGCACAGGCACCTCATTAAGCACGAGAATCTCGTTGAAGCCTATTTCGACGTGCTCGTCCAACTTGGGAATGATGTGAATACGACCAAGACCCCGCGAGACATTCAACACCTCGTATTCCTGTACCTTGGCAATATCGCTTTGCAAAACGCGCTGCAGTCCGGCAATCGATCCGGATTCACCATCCTGCCGAAGTGAATTTGGTTTAAAGGCTACCGGTTTGAAGAAACTACTGTTTATGACCTCGGCCGCCAACTTGATCTGGTCAGCCGAAATCAGATCACCCTCCCAAAATTCGAAGGTCCAACGCTTGACCGGAGTCTGGAAAGCAATTGTGCCCAGAATGAATCGGCGATTGGCTTTAAGATAATTGTTCTCGAAGAATTCTCGTCCGCGCTCAAGTGAAAGATAGGTGCCGTTGACGAAATCCTTATGAAACGAATATCGTCTGGTATTTACGTAGTAGATCTTGTTCTGATCTTTGCGATCAATTACAAATAAGAGATGAGGCAGGGCGTACGGCGTTTCCGGATCGTAAACCACTGCCAGGGAATCAAATTCTTCCTGTGAGGTGATAGCCGAAAGTGAGCGCCTCGACGACACTTGCGCCTGACTTCCAATAAAAGCAATAGCCATGACGACAACAAATGACGCGACGCAAACAAAATGCTTTGGCAGGGCAAAGATCATACTATTCCCCGATTCAATCTCTCTGGACCAGCTCCTTACCCTCAGGTTCCAATAGTACTATCAAATCATGCAACTGCTGGCGATTAACGATGCAAACTCAGTGGATTCCGACTTTACTCGCGCATTAATAGAGCATTGCTCCGACTTTCAGATACAGTTTACCGCTGCTGCCCTGCATACCCTCAGTAAGTATTACAATCTGGTGAAACTCTGGAACCCCCGGCTGCACCTGGTAGCGCCGTGTTCACCAATAGAATTTGCTAAACGACATGTGCTTGAGTCTCTCCTTCTGGTCCATCACGTACCACCAGGAGCAACCGTATCGGACATTGGCTCGGGTGCAGGGTTTCCAATTATCCCCTGTCTCATTGTCAGGCCGGATGTTCGGGCCGTGCTCATCGAATCATCTAAAAAGAAGGCGATATTTCTGGATGAAGCACTGCGTGAGACCGGAAATCGAATGGCCGCAAGGGTCATTTCGGAAAGATTTGAGAACATCGCAACGCCTCAATCACAGTTCGTTACTTGTCGAGCAATTGAACGATTTGAGGAGAAGTTGCCCCAGCTGATTAACTGGTCCCCTAAACGGACTACCTTATTGTTTTTCGGAGGGCCCGGACTCAGAACCCGCGTCGAATCGACTGGTTTGCCGTTCACAGTTATTCCAATTCCCGGCTCAGACAGGCGCCTATTATTGAAAATCAAGCGAAGCTGAAGTTAACGTAATCTGTTTACTATAATCTCTGCCTGCGGTGGACCTGGTGAGTGATAAATCAGGAGAAGGATAATTAAAGCAGGAGCTGCGATCAGCAAATATTTCAGTCTCGGATTCAGCTCGCCTATGCCCTTGATCAATGGCATGGACCAGCCCGCGGCACTCATAACTGGCGGACAACCTCGAAACTGCCGAGACGATTAGCGCACCACGTCGATTCCAATCAGTTGTTGTCCGGAAATCACAAATTCAGCCGGCGCCAACTCTGTCTCATACACGGGTGACAAAACGGTGGGTGTATAACCGCCGGAGTTGCGGTCACTATTAAGTGTGGCCACGACAGAAGGCGGTAAATTGGGCAGTTCGTTTGTACCAATCACGGCGCCAGGCGTGATACGAAAGAGCTTCACATACAGCCGATCACTTTTCTTAACTTTATTTATTGCGCTAACTAACTGGCTCAGGTCTTGCGGCACGAAAGCCTTTGCGGCTGATCCTTCCTGTAACGCTCCTCCGTCACCAACGAAAACCAGCAACTGCCCGGGGGTGGCGTCCTCAGGAATTTGAACGGGGATTCGCTGTACGAACTGCTTTCCTGATTCTGTTCTTACATAGGCCTGAATCTCGATCTTTTCGCCGCGTCGCACTTCCGTACGATCCAGCGCGATTCGTTCGAGAGTCCCGGTGTATTTAGTATCAGTCGAGCCAATATCAAGAGTGACGCCATCAATCTCAACGTTGTCGAAACCACTAGCCAACAGCGAACCTACCGGTGAGGCGACTGAGCCCGCCGCCAGAACGGCTGAGTTTCCGGCCGAAAAACGATGGTCCACTTCGATTTGCTCTTGACCTTTGACCTTAATGGCTCCCCGGATGCTGATGGTCGAATCCCCGAGGGCCCGCTCGCTCGAGGTGATAGTGTTGAAGATTGTGATGTTCAGCAATAGGGGCGTCAGAAATGCATCGCTGGCAATTTCGTAAGAATAGTTCTCGCTTCGATCGCGGCTGGTATGCAAAGTTATGTTGACAGGGATCATCTTTGGCGCGTGACCAAGTTGGCCGAACACGCCGCTTGCGCGATCCTGGGAAATAGCACCGACCATCTCGCCAGGAATTGAGAGTTTAAAAGAATTGTTTACATTGGGAATTACCGTAACAACGGAGGTCTCGCTCATGGGCATGTCCGAAGCGCCGAGGCTCAGAAACGGATGTCCAAAGGCATAAATGCGATCGCTATCGCGGAAAGTTACTGTTCCGGCCGCGGCAATTGAGTAGTCACCACGGACTAGTTGGACACCTACTGAAGTCCCCGGAGCCAGGGTTTTTTCGGTAGTCTTTGCAAGGGGTGTAATAGCCGCTGATCCGCCTACGGCTGAAACAGGGAGCAGACCGTTTGCCATCAGCTGTGGCGCGAACATCGAGAGCGATTCCTGGCTAATGCCACCGAAAACTAGAGGGGTGGCAATTGGTGTCATCTGTTGTCCCATCAGACCCACAAGTGGTGACCCTTGAGAGACCGGCGCAATCAAAGGAGCAGCGGCAACTGCGGGCTTCGGCAATGTTGGCTTCCATTGTGTTGAGGCCAACTGAGCGAAAGATACAGCCTTTGGCTCTTTCGGTTTCAAGGTCTCGTTGCCAGACCCTTTCTCGAATAGATCGACCATCTGTTTGATGGGGGTTATCCCGGCAATTGGTTCTTTGGAAAATGGAAAACTGAAAGCAATGGCGCCGACCAGGCGACCCTCAATGTAGACTGGAGAGCCCGACATACCGGCAAAAACTCCAGTTTTTTCCACGTTCGCGCCGGTTAACCTGGCGATAATTGCCGACTGACGGGGACCGGGGAATCCCGGCAATACGCCCAGCACTTCTACACCAAACTCCTGCGGCTCGGTACCGGAAAAAACAGTCCAGGCCACCCCCTTCATACCCGAATGCAATTCCTCCACCGGGAAGAAACGAGGATCCCTGACGGCAGAGCGCGTTGTATTTTGCGCTTTGGCTGATACAAAAATAGCAGCGAGAATAACCAGGGAGGATAAAACTAACGCGAGCCTTTTCATTAAACTACCTCTTATTTCCCATTTGCGGGGGGTAATACACACTTGCTTCGGCGCCAACTGTGATTTGATGCGCCGAGAGGACAAATCGTCGCAGACGACATTAACGAATATAACTGCGACCCCTGAAAGCGGTCAAGGCTCTTGCATCCGAATGTTGCTTGCTAACAAGCTAACCGCCAAGTAACATTTCGTTAACCAGAAGTATGGAATACACCGTAGCAATCACGGGCGCTTCAGGCTCCATTTACGCGGAACGAACTCTCCGTCACATGCTCGCCAGCGGCGTTGTTGAGCGCATTAATTTGATTCTTTCAGATTCCGCGGAAACAGTTGCACGGGTGGAGCTTGGTCTCGATCTGCGTGATCTCGACAGCGCCGGAATAAATGAGTGGCTGGGCTTACCAGCGGATTCCAAACTGATTCATCGTCACCATTTAAATAATCTCGCAGCGAGACCATCGTCAGGCTCTCATCCACAGGAAGGGATGGTCATCGTACCATGCTCGATGGGAACACTGGGCGCAATTGCTTCGGGGGCCGGCACAAATCTCATTCACCGCGCGGCAGATGTGACCCTTAAGGAGGGACGCCGCCTGGTTCTCGTGCCTCGCGAAGCACCATACAACATCATCCATCTAGAAAACATGCTGAAAATTGCACGCGCCGGAGCACATCTCATTCCAGCGAGCCCCGGTTTCTACCAGCGTCCGCAATCAATAGAAGCCCTGGTCGATCATCTGGTGTTCCGTATTCTCGATCACCTCGGTGTGCCTCATTCTCAAGAGACACGGTGGAAGGGAATTAATGAAGTTAAAACCAGCCTGCTGGGAGCAGGAAATGATCAGGAGCGGGGTAACTGATGTCCGCCGTTTTTCGCAATGTCCGAATTACGCTCGAGATGATCAAGATCGAGCACACTCTCTTCGCGTTGCCGTTTGCTTTTCTCGGCGCGCTTTTGGCGGCACAAGGATTACCGTCGCTGCGGCAGATAATTTGGATCACCATTGCAATGGCTGGCGCGCGCTCATCCGCTATGGCTTTCAATAGAATAGCCGATCGAGAATACGATGCTCGGAATCCTCGTACCAAAGCACGCGCCATCCCTGCCGGATTGCTCTCAGTTGGATTTGCCTGGGCATTTACCATTTTCTCAGCGGCGCTATTCTTGCTCGCAGCGGCCATGCTGAATCGGCTAACGCTTATCTTAGCGCCGCTGGCCCTCGCCAGCGTGGTTCTCTACTCCTTTACCAAGAGATGGACGCTGCTCTCTCATATTGTACTGGGCTGGTGTCTCTCCATCGCTCCCAGTGGAGCCTGGATCGCGGTGCGTGGCACAATTGAGAGCACGCCATTGCTGTTATCACTTGTGGTGCTGCTTTGGACTGCCGGCTTTGATGTCCTCTATGCTTGTCAAGACTACGATTTTGATCGCCAGGAGGGTCTCTACTCAATTCCGGTTAAATTCGGAGTACCGCGAGCTCTGTGGATTGCTCGTAGTCTGCATGCAGGAGCCTTTGCCGCTTTGCTTGCGTTATACTGGTTGACCGCACTGGGTCATGTCGCACTGATAGGTGTTATCGCAGCGGGAGTGTTGCTCGTTTATCAGCACCGCCTGATCCGCGCCGATGACTTGAGTAAACTCAATGCCGCGTTCTTTACAACTAACGCGTTTGTTAGTGTGATCCTTTTTATTTCCTTCGGAACCGCGATTTTCTTAAAGCCTTGAGGCAAATTTTTTCGAACGTTCAAGTGCATTGACATGAACTTTTCACATGACAACAGGCTCCTTGCAGTCGCAGCAAAGGTCGAAAGCGGCGAGCGATTATCATTCGACGATGGTCTCGCTCTTTATGCTACCGAAGACCTTTCAGCATTGGCTAAACTCGCGGATGCAGTACGGCGACAGCGACACGGACGAACTGTCTATTTCAACGTCAACCGGCATCTCAACCCCACCAATATCTGCTATGCAGATTGCAAATTTTGCGGCTTCTACCGCACGCCGCGTCAGCCTGATGCTTACACCCACAACATTGAAGACAGTCTGCATCTTGCTGATCAGGCTGTAAGTGAAGGCGCGACGGAATTGCACATTACGGGTGGTCTGAACACAAAGCTTCCTTTTAGCTATTTCACAGATCTTCTCGCTAGCATAAAACAGCGTCACCCCCTCTTGAACCTAAAAGCATTTACCATGGTGGAGTTGGATCATTTCGCGCATTTTTACAAGATGCCTGACGAAGAGATGATTCAGCAGTTGATTGACTCGGGTTTGGACTCGTGCCCCGGCGGCGGCGCCGAGATTTTTCGTGAGCCCACGCGATCCATGATCTGTGCTCATAAATGCGATGCGGATCGCTGGCTGGAACTCGCTGGGAAGGTTCATGCTAAAGGGCTCAAGACAAATGCGACAATGCTCTATGGTCATATAGAGTCGATTGAAGACCGCGTTGACCATCTTTTGCGGTTACGTGAGCAACAACAGAAGTCAAAGGGCTTTCAATGCTTTATTCCGCTCGCCTTCTACCCTCCTAATACGCAGCTGAGTCATCTTTCCGGACCCTCCGGGGTCGATTCGTTAAAGACGATTGCGATTTCCCGCTTGATCCTCGACAACTTCGCACACATAAAGGCCTATTGGGTTATGCTGGGAAAACGTCTGGCCCAGGTTGGACTACACTATGGGGCCGACGATCTTGACGGCACTATTACGGAGGGTGGTGAGCTGTCCGAGAGTTATTCAGTCGAATCCAATAATGAAGTGAAAATGTCCAAAACAGAACTGGTGGCACTAATTGAAGATGCTGGATTCGAAGCGGTCGAGCGCGACAGTACTTACAACTGGATTGAACGAAATGCAGTCGGTTCGACCACCGTAAGCTGAGTTCTCACTTACCGCCCTCAAAATTTCACACCATCTCTGGGACTATCTTGTCAATGCACACAAAAGCTGAAAATCGGACGATTACGGTGGCTCACTCGCCAGATTCAGATGACGCTTTCATGTTCTATGGTTTGGCGACCAATAAACTGGACACTGGAGGTGTCAGCTTTAAGCATGTCTTACAGGACATACAGACACTAAATGAAGCGGCAATAAAGGGTACTTACGACGTCACCGCCATCAGTTTCCATACCTACGCATACATAGCGGATAATTATCTGTTGCTGCCTCATGGGGCTTCTATCGGTGACAATTACGGCCCCGTAGTAGTGTCCCGAGAATTGCTTCAGGATCCGGACTGGTCAGCACTCAAAATTGCGATTCCCGGACTGTTGACTAGTGCCTTCCTGGCCCTGCGTATCTTCAACCCCCACTTCAAGTATGAGGTGGTGCCGTTTGATAAGATTATAGATTCCGTGCTCAGTGGTCGCTGTGACGCCGGCCTGTTAATACATGAAGGCCAACTTTTCTATGAATCGATGGGTCTTCACAAGGTGATTGACCTCGGCGAGTGGTGGCACAAAAAAACCGGGTTGCCGCTGCCGATGGGTGGCAATGCGATACGGCGTGATTTAGGGCCAGAGCTTATGCAGGAAGTGTCTGCCTTACTACGAGAAAGCATTCGCTATTCGCTTAATAATCGCGAAGACGCGCTCCAGTATGCAATGCAGTTTGCCCGCGATATGGATCCAGAACTTGCGGATCGATTCGTTGCAATGTGGGTGAACGATTTGACTCTTGATTACACTGAACGGGGGCGTGAAGCCGTCAGTCGTTTGCTGATGGAAGGATTTCAAAAAGGAATCATTACCAGGCAGGTCCAAGTAGAATTCGTCAATTAGATTACCGGCAGCAAGGCGCTTGAGAACACTGCCTAGGCCTTGTACGCCTTGTACGGGTACCACTATTTTTTTGAACCGAGCTCAGGTAAACTCCGGGATGGTCATCACCAATGTCTCGCGGTGCAGAAGATAGTTCGTCGAGTATTCTGCTCTTTGGCTAAGCTGGGGTGTGCGCGGCAACATTGAGATGCCACCCCGCCCAGTAGGGGCAGCAAAAGTCACCGCGCACATCATCGGCTAATCGGCTTTGTGATCAAGTTCCTCCCAAGAATTTGATCTGCGGCCACTTCCATGTTGCAACGCGGCCGCTCGGCGTTACGTTGCGTTCGCGTGCCATAGGGTTCACGGAAAGTTGGACGCTGCCAGTCACCGACGTGAGGACTTGAGAAATCATTCTATCTCCCACAACTTCTGTTCCTTCGGACCCTGGTCCGGCGCCCAAGCTGTTGCGGTGAGAGGTAGCGGCAGGTGCAACAGGACTAGAAGCCTTAAATCAAACAATAAAGAGAGCTTACATTATATGCATGGAACTTTGCAATACCAAAGTTGGTTTCTATAGAGTTCGCCCTTAGACAAGGTATTATTGCCGTCGCTGGCAACAAGCGGGTTTGCCCGAGCATCTGAGCGGTGTTTTTGGCCTGCTCGGTTTGATCTTAATTTCTCAATCCGGGGAAGAAATATGAAGGAAAAGCGAGCCTCCCACTTTGCGAGATCTGCTGCGCTCCAGCTATCAACCATTCTATTTGTGAGCATACTTACGGGTTTGGGAGAGACTCATGCGCAACAGCCGGCAGTGGTTTCGGGCGGCTTGAGCCCGACAGAAGTTGATCGCATAGTACAGCGCTTCACCGGCAAAGAAGGGCTATTTCGTAAAGCTTTGAATGTGTATTCCTTCAAGCGCGATGCGATTATCCAGAGTGTGGGGATGGGCGGCCAGGTTATTGGAGAATATCATCGTATTTCCACCTTCACTTTTGACGATCAGGGAAATCGCTACGAGAAGATCAGTTTCTTTCCCATGCCCTCGTTTAGCGGAGTAACTCAGGAAGACATCGACGATCTTGGCGGTATTGAACCGTTTGCTTTGGAGCCGTCGAGAATTGACCGATATGTCATAAAGTATATCGGCAAAGAGAAGATTGATGAGTTGAACCTGTATGTCTTTGATGTGGCACCCAAGGTAATACCCGATCCAAAAAAGACGAAGGAACGTCTGTTTGTGGGTCGAATCTGGGTGGATGATCAGGATTTGGAGATTGTTAAGACGAAGGGTAAGGGAGTACCCGAGACAAAGATCAATAAATTCCCGACAGTCGAAACTTATCGAGAACAGATCGATGGGCATTACTGGTTTCCCACTTACTCTTACGCCGACGAGGAATTAGTTTTTGATAATGCTGAACCTTTACACATACGCATGCAGGTGAAGTACTCTGATTTCGCAAAGACGAGGGCTACGCTGAAAATCATCGAGTTGGATGATCCCAATGGACCAAAGAAAGAAACTAAGCCGGATAATCCGCCAAAGCCAAAGCCCTAATCTAAAGATCTGTTCGCGAAGGTATTAGTCCTGCAAACCAAGTTCTTTAGCAATCGTTGAGTGCACCTCCTCAACCAACCGGTTAACGTCCGTATCAGTTGAGCAATCGCTGGTCGTTACTTGTGGCAAGAACACCAGTTCGATTCTTCCCGGCTTTGATTCACCGGTCCCCTTCCCCATCAGCCGGTCAGTATTTTTAATTGCCACCGGCACAATCGGAACACCTGCCTGAACAGCCATGTAAAACGCGCCCTTTTTAAATGGGAGAAACCCTCCTGGTCTGGCTCGGGTTCCTTCGGCAAAGACACCAAAGGAAATTCCTGCGCGAATTCGAGCCGTTGCGGCGCCCATAGTCTCCAGGGCGCGTTCTCGGTTAGATCTATCAATGGCCATTACATTCGCGTAACCCATGCCGTAACCCAGAATCGGAACTTTCAGCAGCTCCTTCTTGGCGATAAGACCAATTCGTCGTCCAGTAAAAGCAAACAATGTTGCTGTATCAAGATATGATCTGTGATTGGAGATGAACACGTAGGTTTGCCTCGAATCCAATAGCTCGCGCCCGCGGCAACTTACAGTCATTCCGCTAAGCCGCAACCAGTTCCGGGCGCCAAAAAAGGCCCACGGATACAGACGGTCCCGTTTCCCTGTTATCCAGGCGATAAAAATCGCCGGTGGTCCAAAGATCGCAAGCAGTGCGCCGGCGACAAACAAGGACCACCAGTAATGTAACCGGCCGCAAACGCCTGGTCGATGAGTTATATTAGACTCCGCGGCTGCCGGCTGCTTAGGTGGGGCTTGCTCGTCGATTGACTCCCTTAAGGAACTTCCAGAATGGCTCGTCATCGGACGCTTTTAATCGCTTGCTTCTCTTTTCTTTTCCTGGTCAGCGCCAATCCCGCGGTAGCAGCCCAGAAATCGTCCCGGAGTCCGGGTACCACGTCGATCCCCTCACCACGATCCGCCTTGGGGTTTAACCCGGGAGATGATGGAACAATAGCTGACTGGGATCAAATTACAGACTATTTCGCGCGATTGGACAAGGCATCTGATCGCGTAATGGTTGAGACCGTCGGACGGTCCACACTCCAACGCCCTCTGATCGCGGTTTTTATAAGCGCCAGGGAGAATCTTTTGGCGTTGGACAGGTATAAGCAGATCCAACAAAAATTAAGTGATCCGCGGACGGTTGCTAGCGATGCTGAACGCGAAAGACTAGTCACGGATGGCAAGCTCGTAGTTGCTATCTCATGTTCGATTCACTCGACCGAAATTGTCGCCTCCCAGATGGCCCTACAACTAGCTTATGAACTTGCTATCTCTCAGGATTCAGAGACTCGAGAAATCCTGCAGAACACCATTCTACTGTTGCTTCCTTCACCAAACCCCGATGGTATCGACATCGTGTCGAAGTGGTATCGCAAAACTCTGGGAACACCTTACGAAGGAAAAGAACCTCCGGAACTCTATCATCATTACGCCGGACATGATGATAATCGGGATTGGTTCATGCTCAATTTGAAAGAAACGCAAGCAATCACACATCTATTCTGGAAGGAATGGTTCCCCGAGATTATCTATGATGTCCACCAACAGTCATCGACCGGGCCAAGGTTTTTTATTCCTCCGTTTTATGATCCTCCCAATCCGAACATTGCGCCCTTGCTGCTGCGGCAGGTTGGTCTAATTGGGCAGAAGATGGCCGCCGATCTTCAAGCTGCCGGTTTTCGCGGTGTATTGACAAATGCAGAGTTCGATACCTGGTGGCACGGAGGGTTTCGTACTGTGCCCTATTTTCATAATTCAATCGGCATTCTTTCAGAAGCCGCCAGTTGCAGACTGATGAGTCCTGCCACCATAACCCATGATCAACTTTCGCAGTACACAACACGCGGTTTGCGTAATCCTCTTGAGCCAACCACAAACTTTCCGGATCCATGGGCCGGAGGTACATGGAAGCCGCGCGACATCATGAATATGGAGCTGATAGCGGTCCGGGCTGTGCTCTCGCTGGCAGCGAAATACCGAAAGAATTATTTGGCCAACTTCTATAATCTCAACGTGAAGTGTGTAAACGACGCCATCAAGGCCGGCGAACCGATGGCTTACTTGATTCCCGCCGGACAAGCGCGCGATGAAGCAGTTGCGAGACTCGTCGGTATCCTCCTGGAGCAGGGGATAGAGATTTATCGGCTCGACCATGAATTACACGCTTCGTATGGCCCGGAAGTCCTGCAGCGAACAAATTCTGAGAACGAGAAGGTTGGCCTTTATAGAAAAATAATCCACCAAACGGTCGCTATGCCAGATGTCCCCGCCGGCAGTTACATAGTTTTCGTGAGTCAGCCACAACGCGAAAATGTACTTTCCCTTTTCGAACCTCAGATCTATCCGAATCGAATTCCTGCCGCTGGCGAAGTCGAACGGCCTTACGACGTGACCGGCTGGACGTTGCCTATGCAGATGGATGTTGCTGCTCCTGCGGTAATAGCTATTGAGGAAACGGCCGCGCAGCGACAACTTAGCAAGATCCGCGATGAAAACGAGGTGCGAAAAGATCTGGCGTTGAGATTGAAAAGCGGGAATCAATCTCCGATACCAAATCCAGTAAAGGCGCCCGTGCGCGTTGGACTATACAGGGGCTGGGTTGTTAATACCGACGAAGGTTGGACACGTTATGTTTTTGATACCTTCAATGTTCCTTACAGATCGGTATCTGACGCCCGCATCAGGCAAGGATATTTAAGTTCGGAATTTGACGTTTTATTGCTGTCCTCGCAACCGGCCAGGGAAATCATGGCCGGGAATGCCCGGGGCACTTATCCGCAGGAGTTCACTGGCGGTATCACAGCAGCTGGAGTTCTGAGCCTGAAGAAGTTTGCCGAGGATGGGGGCACACTCATTTGTTTCGGCGAATCTTGTGAATTACCAATTAAGCAATTCAGCCTTCCGTTGCGAAATGTGCTTGAAGGGCTAAAGCCTTCGGATTTTTATTGTCCCGGCTCAATTGTGTCGCTGGACATCGACAATAATCAGGCTCTGACTCGCGGAATGTCACAGAACCTCGATGCGTATTTTCTCAATAGCTCGGCTTTTGATACTAACGATTCAAGGGTGCGAATAATTGCTCGCTATGCGAAAGACAATGTGCTTCGCTCCGGTTGGTTGCTGGGTGAGGAGAATCTGAAGAACAGAATTGCGCTGGCAGAAGTATCGCTGGGAAAGGGTCGGATCGTACTCTTCGGATTTCGTCCCCAGCATCGCGGCCAAACGTGGGGAACGCTGCCTTTAATCTGGAATGCCATTGCGTCAAGTCGCCAGCATAGCTAAAAGTGACTAGTGTCCTAATCCCAGTTTTTGTCTACGCGCTAACTATCAGGCGCGCGAACGTGCCTTGCTCCCCAATGAGGTTTCGAGTACTCTTCTTGTGTCTCGTTCCTGGCTCTCCCTAAGTCTGGCAAAACAGGCTAACAAGCATCTATTTAGTTATTGCAGCATCCGAGCGCTGTAGGTATACGGCTATTCTGCGCCGTGGAATAAGGAGTTCTCATAATGAGAAAGAGTTTAGTCTTACTGTTTCTCTCTTTGCTTGCGTTTACAACCGCTGGATTCATAAACGCGCAAACAAGGGCGCGACGGGTGGGACAAAGTCAACCAGCTACTTCACCCTCATCTCAATCTTCACGTCCTCCGGTGCTTGGTGGCGCTAACAATACAAGAACTCCGTCTTCAGCCGGAACTGGCGGGTCCGCTGCTGCAGGTCCTGAAGAAGTCGAAGCTGGTGATGTGGTCCGGGTGAATACCACATTGGTAACAATTCCCGTCAGCGTCCTTGACCGGGATGGCCGCTACGTCCCCAATCTTAGCAAGGCAGACTTTCGACTCTGGGAAGACGGAACAGAACAGGACGTGGCATTTTTTGCCTCTGTCGATAAGCCCTTTTCCGTGGTCTTGATGCTCGACACAAGCGGTTCCACACGGTTTAGATTGGAAGATATTCAGGATGCGGCGATCAGCTTTGTCAACCAGTTGCGGGCGGACGATCGAGTGATGGTGGTTTCTTTTGACGACAACATTAGAGTGCTCTGTGATTTTACGAACGACCGCCATACACTGAGGGAAGCCGTTCAGCACACGCGACCGGGCGAGGGTACAAAGCTCTATGACGCTGTGGATCTGGTAATCAATCAGAGACTGAATAGCATCTCGGGACGAAAAGCCATTGTCCTTTTTACTGATGGAGTTGATACCACCAGTCGTCACGCTTCTTACGCGAGCAATGTTCGTGATGCTGAAGAGCTTGACGCTCTAATTTATCCGGTTCAATACGACACCTACAGAGATGTGAATGGGGGAGGCGGGCCTGTCTGGTCGGGCAGGCATCGCAGACCGAGCTCTCCGGTGGACATTCTGGGGCAAATCCTGGGCGGTATTGGAACCGGAGGGAATGGCAGGCGCGGCGGCGGCTGGCCAGGAGGCGGTCCGCGATCCGGAAGGGACGAGTACGAAACTGCCAGTCGTTATCTGCAGGATTTGGCGGAAAGGACTGGGGCCAGAGAGTATCAGGCTGATACTACCCAGAACCTGGCATCGGCTTTTTCTCAAATAGCCGAAGAACTAAGGCGCCAATATAGCCTCGGCTACTATCCCAAAAAACCCGCTCAAGCGGGTCAGCGTCTGCAAATCAGAGTCCGGGTAAATCAGCCGAATCTGGCGGTACGGACTCGCGATAGTTATATCTTCAATCCGTCGGGAACCTTGGAGCCTCAGGATACAGCACAACAGCGTTCCGCACCGGTGCTACGAAAAAAATTGTCTGGCAGGGTCGATCCAATGGAAAATCTGATTGATCGCTAATGCGCTGGGAACGAACTGGAACCGCAGCAGAAAAGTGAGTAGTTCGGTTTTCAGAAGTCCTACGGAATTGACCGCGTTGCGGCTTTTGACCAGGACTTTCAGAAAAATGGAACAGAATAATAAAGCAAAAAGGGCGCGGCAGGCATCGCTGCCCCCGCGCCCAACTACACCCACAGGAGGAAAGGGGTATTCAACGGAGTCATCATAACATGACGACGAGCCGCACCCCAATCCTACTGAGGGTGGTGTCTAGTTTCAACTCTCCGCGCTTCCACGGCCTCCTTTGCGTCTCCAGGGTGATTGCTTTAACAGTTTTTGTACGATTGCGGACAGACACGTGGGGGGACGGATAGTAAGTTTCGTAAAACCAACAAGCAGGGTTGGCCAGGGCTGTTCGACTTTCCTTCCCGACTGACTGAACAGATCGGCAGCCTTGGCCGCTTTACGAAATCTTGACCTTGATTTATAGATGCCCACAACTCAGTCCCTAATGGAGTGTGAAGGCTGGATCTGAATCAGTTGAGTTCCCCTTGGCTGGAGCTTCAGCTATGCAACTGAACAAACGGCATATTCTGTACATTGAGGACCACGAGGATACTCGCGAGCTCGTAACGCTTATCCTTGAAGAAAGAAATTACCAGGTAACGACAGATCAGACTATCGCCGGCGGTCTGAAGTCCGCGAGATCACAGGATTTCGATTTGTACCTGCTGGACTCGTGGCTTCCAGACGGCTCGGGCATCGAACTCTGTCAAAGAATCCGTGAGTTTGACCGAAACACTCCGATCCTCTTCTATTCCGCCGCTGCCTTTGAGATTGATAGGGAGACCGCAATGAACTCCGGGGCTCAGGGTTACCTCATAAAACCCAGCCACACCTTAGAACTATCAGAACTCATTTCAAAGTTAATCGACGAATCCCGGATGTCCAGCTTCACTGCCGAGAAGGTAAATTAGCTTATCGATTGCCTGAGCCTTTACAGGTGAGTGCCTTCCGGCGATGAGGGCCAAAATCTGTGGAAGAACAACCCCAGAATCCAGAGCAGTAAGGCTGTTCCCAGACTAAGCACTAACCAAAATGTCCAATATGAGGCGAAGGTCTGGCGCCATTCCCCATAGATCCTGTGTGAGACGTTGACATTCAGTTCTGCGGGCGTGATAAGCCTGGATATGAATTGCAGAGCGAAAAACCACAATAGGGCATAAAGCCACGCGGTACGATCCATTCTGGTTCTGCGCAGAACAAACATTCCCACAATCAGACCACCAACGTGTGCAAGCGTGGAAGTCAGAAAGACTCCCCAGGCTGAAACAACATATAGCCACCAGATAAACAGACCCGGGACCATCCAAAGCACAGCAACACGGATCAATACAGGCCGGTTTATGAATAGGCCTATCGCCATGATCAAGTTTCCTATATTGCACATCCAGAGCAAATGGCCAGGCTGATTAATTCTCAGGTAATGGACCATCTGGCCCAAAAAGAATATAAGCGGGAAAAACCCGAGCAACCGAAAGCGGATGTCTGCGTCTCTTGCTGTCGCTAAGATCTCGCTCATGCTCATCGATTGTGGCCGCGTTTCCATTTCTCTCCAGGTAAGTGGTCAGGAAAGAAGCCTTATGGTATTTTATCGAACCGTTGTACTCTCTTGTTTCAAGAATATCATTCATCTTCTAAATCTCCAGCAAACCTGTGTAAAGGGAACTGGAATTGACAATGACTCTTCAGAGAAACTACGCCAATCATGCGCTCCCTCGAATTACTCCTGAGTAAACCGATAGCTGAACTGCGAGAACTGTTTGTGGAACGGAACCGGCCGGTACCCAAAGGTTTACTGCAAGCCCTCGAAATCGATCCACGACACGGGGCTCAACAATTAGCCAGACGAATTCGAGGGCGATACCGTAGCAACCGGTCAGAGGGTCAACGTCTGCACACACTGCTGCGGTTTGAAATTGAACTGTGGACTCAGGGATACGTCCATGTAGCGGGTGTTGACGAAGCAGGAATGGCACCCTTGGCTGGTCCGGTAGTCGCTGGAGCCGTGATCCTACCTCAAAACTATAAGCTTCAGGGGTTAAACGATTCAAAAAAGATTCTCGACGAGTGTAAACGTCGGGAGTTGGCTACTCAGATCAAAAAGGACGCTGTGTGCTGGTCTGTTGGCTTCGCGGAAGTTGAAGAGATTGACACACTAAACATTTATCACGCTGGTCTGCTCGCAATGCAGCGAGCAGTTCGAGGGTTAAGTTGCTTGCCCGATTTCGTATTAGTTGATGCCCGCAGAATCCCTAATTACACTTTACCGCAACGCGGTATTATCCACGGCGACGCGCTATCCGCCAGCATCGCTGCGGCTTCGATCATCGCTAAAACAACCCGGGATGCGCACATGCTGGAGATTCATGAGATGTACCAGGGATACGGGTTTGCCTCTCATAAAGGCTACCCAACACCTGAGCACTGCCGAGCACTTAAAGCACTTGGCGCATTACCAATCCATCGCCGCAGTTTTGCCAGAGTGAGAGAGGTCCTGGGCCTGGATCCGATTCAGACGGGGCTCTTTGATGACGAGGCGGAACTTGCAGCGGAGCTTGCATCCGCGCAAACTACCTGATTCACAATTTCCGCTACAGTTAAAGAATTACCTTAGGCTTTGCTTTTCAGAACTATGGCAGCACTTTCTGAGTACAAGAAAAAGCGTAGATTTGATAAAACTCCTGAACCCGGGCCGGAAAGGAAACGCACTCGAACTGGCAGGTTGTTTGTGGTGCAAAAGCATCGTGCTACCCAACTACATTATGATTTCAGACTTGAGGCTGATGGCGTTTTGAAATCCTGGGCGGTGCCCAAGGGTCCCTCTCTCGACCCTGCAGTCAAACGGCTTGCTATGCAGGTTGAGGATCATCCAGTCGATTACGCCAAGTTCGAAGGCGTCATTCCTGAAGGAGAGTACGGCGGCGGAACGGTGATGGTTTGGGATTTCGGTACTTACGAGGCGGAAAATACCGACGACGTTGGCGAAGCATTGCGCAAGGGAGAGTTAAAGTTCTCCTTGAACGGTAAAAAATTGAAGGGCTCTTGGGTGCTGGTTAGAACGAGAGATCGCCAATGGCTGCTCATTAAGCATCGCGACTATTATGTCACTGAAGAAGAGGTAACCGAGCTAGCTCCAGCTTCAATACTGTCGCGCAGGACTTTAGCCGAGATTGCGGAAGATGAGGGTGGCAATGTAAAAAAGGCTGCCACAGGAGATCCCAAAATCATACCGCGTCGAACCGGCGTGAAGCGAAGAGGCAAGAGACAGAAGAAACGCGTCTGGCACAGCAGTTAAGGCTCTGCTTTAAGTATCGCGGGTCTATGGATTGAACAAGCCGGACTGCGCGTCCGTAATCGGCCCATATGACAATTTCCCCTCGACAATTCGTGCCGCAGATGTGAAGGAATGGCTTTCGGTTTTCCTGGCATCTACGATGTGAATAACCGATGCGCCTCGGGCTTTCAAATAATCCGCGATAAGACTCCTGTGACAACGCCACCAGAGTGCTTCGGCACACATAAGTGAGGTTCGTCCAATCTGAGCCAAAGTCAGTAGCTGCGCAATTCCCCTCGTGAACTCTTCGCTTTCCATGTAATCAGCGTACGCGCGAAAAGACGGATTTTTCCAGTTGCTGCTCCGGGAATCCGGTTGTAGCCGACGTCTTCCCCCGAGTGTCGGAAGATGTTTATATTTCACACCAACCTCAGCGAGCCATTCAGCCAAAGACTCTTTATTGAAATGAGGGTATCTCCGAGAGCTGGGAAAGCTGCGAACGTCGGCGAGGTTTTCGATCTTATAGGCAGCCACAATCTGGGTGAATTCATCTTTCGAGCGAGTTGAGTGGCCCAGAGTCCACACAGTGGGCCAGCCACTTCCCGGAGTTAATGCGTCACTGGAGCTTTGCAACCACACAGATGGACCACTCAAAAGAGCTGGCTCAGATCGCACTTAAACTGTCTGCCTGCCGACGCCTGAGGTTTTACGTGAGTCACTCTTGCCGAATGCACACGCAGTTAAAGATAAGCTTCAAGTTTGAATCGGCCAGTCTTAACCAGCAACGGCTTCCACAAATCTCCAAGCTTCCGCACTCGTGCAGGTACATTGTCCAGACGAAAGTCCTCCATTTTAATCCCGCGTTCGAGCTCGTCCCATGTCACAGGTGTAGATACCGTCGCGCGAGCCGTTGGTCTGACAGAATAGATCGATGCTAGTGTCCGTCCCCAGGCATTCTGATTATAGTCCACGAGGACTCTTCCCTTTGGTCGCTTTGAAACCTGATATACGGCAGTTAGCAGGCGCGGCGCCTGTGAGGCAACAGCACGGGCAAACTCTTTCGCAAAAGTCCAAACCTGCTTCTGGGTAGGGCCACGAACTATCGGAACATAAACGTGAAGTCCGCGCGAACCGGTAGTTTTGGCATAGCAAGGAATTCCTAAAGATTCCAGCGCCTTTCGTACCAATAAGGCCGCTTCAATCAGCGTGTCAAAATAGGCTCCGGGAACGGGGTCCAAGTCAAAGTGCAAATAATCAGGCCGATCAACGTCGTCACACTGCGCGTACCACTGATTCAGGTCAATGCACCCAAGATTAATTACCCACAGTAGCGACGGAAGATCCTGAATCATCGGAAAGTCGATCACATTGCCGGAAGAATGCTCGATGGAACAGATTTCGATCCAATCGGGTCTGGGCGCCGGCGCCCGCTTCATAAAGAAGAACTCGCCCGCAGCACCGTTTGGGTAACGCTTCATGACCATGGCGCGATTAGTCAGGTGAGGCAGCAAAACGGGAGCGACATCGGCATAGTATTGGATCAAATCTCTTTTTGTAATTCCCAGTTTGGGCCAAAAGAGCTTTCCCAGATTGGTGAGCTTTACGGACCGGTCTCGAATTTTAATTTCAACTAGCGCTTCATTTTTAGGGATAGTAATCGCTTTTGTTTGTCTGGGGATGCTCTTCAGCGTCGGAGCATTCGCCCGCACTGTTGCCGGATGATAGTCGCGAGTGGCAGATTTCGAACGGACCATTCCTAAAGAAAACCTTGAGGTATTTCGCCGCCAGTTACGGCTGGATAATGCACTAGAGGGGATTTAGACGTTGAAGGATTACACTTAAAGTTTCCCCTTAGCAAGCAGGGCGGCTTTGGTCCACTCAGCGGTCCAATAGCTAAGGCTCAGGCTTCATTACCTGACTCAGATTTTCAAGTTCCTGTTCGATGGCTTTTAAGCCATTAGTCAGCACCTCTCGATAGGAGGCGTGCCTTGCCTGTTCAAGTTGTTGCAGAATTCGCGAACGCGATAGCCTTAGCGACTCCAGTCTCTCTTGTCGCAAACGCCGATCTGTCGAGTCAGTGGACGCTATTGCTTCCATGGGCCGCTGCTTCCCTTCCTCTATTTGTGCCTCTACGGCTTTGCTCTCCCAACCCCGAGCCATATCTATCCTCAGACCATTCAAGGCTTGCATCTTTGCAAGCAGGTTAGATCACTGCGCCATCTCCAATGATCGCGCTCTTTGGGATGATGATAATTCCATCGCGAATATAATAGGAACCGTCGTCCCCGTCTGCTTCCAATGTTCCCTTCTCGTTGATCAGTCGAGCCCCACTTCCTATGCGCGCATTCTTATCGATGATCGCACGCTTGATAACCGTGCCTTCGCCAACACCGACCGGCGGTAAATGGACACCAACATTCTCACGCATCTCCTCGATACTTTGGTAGTAGTCAGCCCCCATTACGAACGACGCTTCAATCTGCACACCCTTTGAGATACGACTTCTCAACCCAATCACCGAGTTCACTACCCGCGCCCCATTTATGATGCATCCATCACTTATGATGGAGTCGTCGATCACCGAGTCCTCAATTTTCGAGGGAGGCAAGTAACGTGCTCTGGTGAAAACTGGAGCTGAGGCATCAAAGAGGTTGAATTTCGGTATCTTCGAAGTGAGATCAAGGTTAGCACGATAAAAAGCGGAGATCGTTCCAATGTCTTCCCAGTAACCATCGAACACAAATGCTTGCACCTTGCCGAGGTTAATAGCAGCAGGAATTATCTCTCGACCAAAATCGACCCAGCTGGGATCCTGCGCCAGTAGTTTCTCCAAACGGTCATATTTGAACACGTAAATTCCCATTGAGGCGAGGAAAGGCTTGCTGGTAGCTTCCTCGTTACTCAGACCAAGACTGGTCGTTGTCACTCTCATGGATTCGAGTTCTTCACCTTTTGGTTTTTCCTTGAATTCAATAATCCGACCGTGCTCGTCAGTCTTCAATAAACCAAAATCACTGGCGGAAGACGGCGCACATGGAATTACGGAAACCGTCACGTCAGCGTCAGTTTCATAATGGCGAGCTAAAAACTTTCGATAATCCATGTGATAAAGATGATCGCCCGATAGAATCAAAAGCGTATCTATGCCCCAGTCTCTGATATGCGGCAAGACTTGGCGTACAGCATCAGCGGTGCCTTGAAACCACTGGGGACTTTCGGGTGTCTGCTCGGCCGCAATGATGTCCACAAACCCATCGGAGAATTGCGAGAAGCGATAGGTCTGAGCTATATGACGATTGAGGGAAGCTGAATTGTACTGCGTCAAGACAAACATTCGCAGCACGTCCGAGTTGATGCAATTGGAAATAGCTACATCAACCAGGCGGTATTTTCCTCCCAGAGGAACAGCTGGTTTCGATCGTTGCTGCGTAAGCGGAAAAAGGCGTGTACCAGCGCCTCCCCCCAGTATTACTGCGAGCAGTTTACGGTCCGCAGGCATGTCGTCTCACTGACTGACAGATCTGATTTCAGAGGAAGAATAGACGCAAACCCTGCCCGGCATCAAGATCTCGCGACTCTTGTTGGTGCCCTAGTTTCAATTGTCTGCGTAGCAATTTCGTAAGTTTCTTGTTCCTTGAGCAAGATTTGGGCTGAAAGCGCACTCTCCCTGGGCTCTTTATCGAGCCCGTCAATGGCAGAACAGGTTTCACCCTGTTCGGGGTCGAATGTTTATAGTTTGGGCCAAGCAAATACCTCCTGGCGCCGTTCGAAGGAGCGGAACTCAAGTTGACAAGTACTCATCTAGCAACTTTCCGCTCCTTCGAACGGCGCTAGTTTTATGTGGTGGCCGAGGCTATAAACATCCCACTCCTAAGGAGTGAAGATCATTTGCTCGATTGACGCTGTGGGGGCAGATAATAGGTTATGGACCAACGGTGCGGGGCTTAATAAGCGGCGGGGCTCGTTGCACCCCTGGAGCCGGCAGCTTCCTGTGCGATTTTAACACCAACACTTGCGCCAATCCTGGTAGCTCCAGCTTCGACCATTCTGCGTGCGTCATCCAGACCCTTAACACCTCCCGACGCCTTGACGCCGAGTTCAGGGCCAACAGTACGGCGCATCAATGAAACGTCAGCTACAGTTGCTCCTCCTTTGGAGAACCCGGTCGAGGTTTTCACAAAATCAGCACCAGCGTTTTTTGCCGCCAGACAGACACGAACCTTCTCTTGCTCAGTGAGTAATGCGGTTTCGATAATGACCTTACAGGTAGCCTCGTACTCGTGAGTCACTTCGACCACCGAGCGTATATCGTGCTCCACGAGACAATCGTCGCCGCTCTTCAAGGCACCGACGTTAATTACCATGTCCACTTCGCGGGCTCCATCCAACAGAGTGCGACGTGCCTCATAGGCCTTAACGTCTGACAATGTTGCGCCCAAGGGAAAACCAACAACAGTGCAAACCGGAACACCCGTACCACGCAGGTTACAGGCGGCAGCGCGAACCCAGGTTGGATTGACACAGACAGATGCGAAGCGATAACTCGCAGCCTCCGCACACAAACGCTTGATGTCTTCGTCTGTGGCCTCGGGTTTTAGTAAGGTGTGATCGATCAAGCTGGCCCAGTCTTTTGCCGAGGCTGTCTCACCCAAAACCAGCCCAATACGAGCGGCGCCGGCATCGATGATTCGATGCATCCGCTCGGGACAACGATTGAAGCATTCTGAAGTACAGCCACAGAGTGAAGCCTGATCTACACCGTCGCCATTTAAGCGTGCCACAATGGCGTCCGTGATCTGTTCAACTAAATATTCAAATTCACCGTTACCTGAATCGTACATAAGTTTGACCGAGGTCAGAACTGGAGAGCGAGCCGATACATCATACAGCCAGTTATTCTATGGCAGCCTCCGCCAAGAATGAAACATCACGAGACCGTACTAATCGCTATACTGACGCTCAATGCTGACAATTTTAGCAACTCTCTTGCGATGACGTTCCTCCTTAATCTCGGTTGCCAACCAGGCGGAAACAATCTCGCGCATCTCTTCCAAGCTGATCGTCTTACTGCCGAGCGTGAGCACGTTCGCATCGTTGTGCTCGCGTGAGTTTCGAGCAACAACAACAGAGTAACAGGCTGCTGCCCGCACGCCAGGAACTTTGTTTGCCGTCATAGCGCTTCCGACTCCAGCGCCATCGATGACGATTCCCACATCCGCCACGCCTTCTGCGACAGCCTTAGCTACTGCGTGAGCAAAATCGGGGTAATCAACGGGATCCTCAGAGTTGGTGCCAAAGTCATAAACGCGGTGGCCCAACTCCTGAAGAAAATATCTAAGTTCCTCTTTCATCTTGAAACCCCCGTGGTCCGCGCTCACAGCGACCAACTTTGCGCTGCCTGATCCGCGTCTGGAAGTGCGCCTGATGATTTCGATTTTTTTATCGTTGATTATGTCAGCCGCCAGCGGGGTCAAACGCGCGGCTTGCGCGATTCGCAAGACAGCTCCTGATTCCAGACCACGAACATCAGCTTCGGTAATGACGGTCTTTGCCGTTTCATCGCGGTCGATCTCGCCGGAATCTCGCGCTTCTGGTATGACGTCAATGAACCTGGAGGACGCTTGAGAGGTTGTCTTTGCTGTGCTGGTCTTATCGCTTTCTTCAGCAGGAACTGCTTTCAGCAAGACGTCGCGTACCAGTGCTCGAATCCGGTCGCGGGGATTTTCATCATTCATAAATTAGTGTGTTTCTAAATGAGGGCCCTGCCCTGGGCCCTGCCCTATCTTCTTTTCTTCTTATTTAAAGGTCTACACCAACTGCGTGCGGTATTCTTGCCAAGGTCGGATCACGCAAGTCCAGCAACCGACCCACCGCGCTAACCAACTTTCCGGCGCGAAATGTAAAGTCGACTCGACCCACATATATCCCGCTCTTCCCTACTTGAAATATCAAAGTATCATTCCCGGAGGGTTGCTTCACAATAACAGGTTTATCCATGAACGTATGCGTGTGACCGCTGGCGATGAAGTCAATACCATCAACCTGTGTAGCCACTTGCGAGTCTCCAATTTCGCCAGATTTCGGTTCCGGGTAATAACCAAGATGTGACATGCAAACAACCAACGCGCAGCGTTCAGTCTCACGCAGAGTACTTACGATTTGTCGGGAGGCGATTACCGGGTCGAGATAGGTAATCCCTTCGAAATTGTCCGGCGTTATCAGCGCTACGGGACTTATACCCAGACCGAAGAGACCAATCCGGACTCCTGCCACATCGCGTATCACATACGGTTTGATCCGATGCTCCAGCACGGTGCCACGTACGTCGTAATTTGTTGACACGAGATCGAAGTTAGCAAATTTAAGCGCCGCCGCCAGCGACTCCACTCCGTTGTCAAATTCATGATTACCGAGTGTGCCCGCATCGTACCCAATTTGAGACATCGCCCTATATTCAACTTCGCCTTTGTAGAAATTAAAATAGGGTGTTCCCTGGCAAACGTCTCCGGCGTCAATCAGCAGCGTGTTAGGATTTTCCTTGCGAACTCGCTTTACTAACGTGGCCCGCCTGGCAACTCCTCCCTTTCCCGGATATACGCTGTCATTCGACGGCAACGGATCGATTTGTGAATGGGTGTCATTAGTGTGAAGGATTGTGATGCGCGTATCCGTGAAATTCGCCGCGGATAACTGCGATCCAAGCAAGATTCGTTCGAGCAAGAGCCTTGCTGGCGAAAAGACCATAGCTCCGCCAAATATTGCAAGCCGGGCTACAAAGTCTCTTCGAGTGATGCAGTTTGAGTCCATTGTAAAGTGCTATAGTTGTGGCCTATGAGGTCAGTACCAAAAAACGGAACAGGGGAAGAGGAATTCCTTTCCCTGTTCCCCTTTTTCCCTCTTCCCCTGTTTCCCTGTTCCGCGTTCAGTAGGTTCTGGGCCAATTACTTTAAATCGGTCGTCTTTGCTCGGATGAATTCGTCGATTCGCCGCTGTCTCGGCTTTCACGTAATCTATAATTGCGTCGCGGATCGATACGCCAATCGGTCTGATATTCTTTGCGTGCTGCAGCATAGAATAGCCGCCGCTTTGGAGGTTAAGCAAATAATCGATTGTAACCAGTTTGTAAGTTTCGCGAGGGTTGATTTTGCTCTCCGTCCCAGTGGAGCTCACCAATTTTGCGGTAATCAGCTCGGGCTTATTATCGTTAAAGCGGTAAGTAATTCGCGCGCCGGATTGTGCATGTCGCTTGGCTAACACCAATCGCAGTAATGCCAGCAACTGATCGCCAGTGAGATCCATTTCAATCAGTTTATTTTCGAATGGCAGGAGTTCAAATATATCGCGCTCCCGCAGATCGCCTTCTGCAAGGGAAGATTTCCGCAGACCGCCGCCGTTCGTTATCGCCAGTGAGATGGACTTGCCCAATCTCGCACTCGCTTGCGCTCGAATCCCATCAGCGACAAAATTTCCCAGCGAACCGGCGCCCATCCCTCCTGTCTGCAGCTTCCTGTCAACTGTTCCAATCTTAAGTTCCAGCGCCTGAACTTTCGGCCGGTAGGGCTCCAGCAATTTATCAACCCCTGAATCGTTGGGAATGCTCGAATCCACCAGCGTTTCTGCAGCATGGGTCTCTGTCTTCTGATCTTCTTCAGTTTTCGATGCTGTCGGCGATTTTGCCGCTTGCTGTCCCTGAAAGGCAGGTGAAAAGGCCGCTCCGATGAAAAGCAAGACGGAGCAATAGATAAATCCCTGTATCCGTCTGATGAACTTTTTTGTTTTATAAGTGCCTATTTTGGAGTTAGACATTGACGTTCGAGGAAGAGCTTGCATAGTATGTCGCACCACGCGCATGGGCGCAAATATTAGCTTGGGTCATGATCCTTCTCTAAATATTTTTAGCGATTAACAGGAGAACAACTTGGCTACGTCTTCCGCTTCTCTGCCGTCAGAGTTCAGCAACCCAAATCTCGAAGTGCTCTTATCGGAGGAAAAGATTCAGTCGCGTATCAAAACGCTGGGCGCAGAGATTGCGCGTGACTACGCGGGCCGAAATCCACTGCTGATTGGTGTACTCAAGGGCGCCTGCTTTTTCCTCAGCGATCTGCTACGTGCCACTGATATCCGGCTCGGTATCGAATTCATGGCGATCTCAAGCTATGGCTCCTCACTACGTACATCCGGTGAAGTTCGGATCATGAAGGACCTCGATGTGCCCATTGAGGGGAGGCACATTATTGTAGTGGAAGATATCGTTGATACTGGACTGACGCTTTCCTATTTGCTGGCAAACTTGAAATCACGCGGAGCTGCCAGTGTTAAGTTAGTGGCGCTTCTCGATAAATATGAACGCCGGCAGCGTGAAGTGCAGATCGATTATCTGGGATTTCAGATTCCGGACCATTTTGTCGTTGGCTATGGCCTCGATTTTGCGGAGCGGTACCGCAATCTGCCATTCATTGCGGTACTTAGAAATCCGGCGGCTTAGACATGCCTGGGAAAACTGGATTTCATACCCAAAATCCAACTACACAACCGAGCGCGGTAGCGCCGGGTTAGTCATCCGAAAGGAACCGTGCCGTGAAATTAGCCCGCACGCTTTACTGGTTCTCTCCAGTTGTCGTGGTCCCTTTTTTCTTCGTGGCCACAACCGCCGCGCAGCAGGATTTTTCCAAGGTAGAGATAAAAGTCAATAAGGTAGCTGGAAATATTTACCTGCTGGTCGGTTCGGGCGGCAATATCGGAGTCTCAGTAGGTCCCGATGGAATCTTGATAGTGGACGATCAATTTGCTCCTCTCGCCGACAAAATCAAAGCCGCACTCAAGACACTGGGCGAGGGTAAGCTTAAGTTCATTCTCAATACCCACTGGCATGGGGATCACACCGGTGGCAATGTAGTGTTTGGACCAGATGCGCCGATTATCGCACAAACCAATGTACGCAAGCGTTTGGCCGAAGGCTCAACTTCCCCAAATACGAGTGCCAAGCCTGCACCAAAAGAAGCCTTGCCGGTTATCACTTTCGATCAGTCAATATCTATCCATTTCAATGGCGAAGAGATTAAGGTCATTCATTTTCCACACGGTCATACGGATGGAGACAGCGTGATCTTCTTCACCGGTTCCAACGTCGTGCATATGGGAGACGATTTCTTCGCTGGGAAATTTCCTTTCATCGATCTGGCCAGCGGCGGAGATGTTGAGGGCGTCACAAAGAACGTCGGAGACATCATCAGCAAGCTGCCTTCCGATGTAAAAATAATTCCGGGTCATGGCCCTTTATCAACCCTTGAGGACCTCAAGCTCTATCATCGCATGCTCGTTGAAACAGTCGACACTGTGAGGAAGAAAAAGGCAGCTGGCAAAAATTTGGAGCAGATAAAATCGGAAGGGTTACCGGATGAATGGAAAAGCTGGGGTACCGGTTTTTTAAAAACCGATCAGTGGATCGAAGCTGTTTTCAAAAGTCTGTCAGCTCATTCATAAAGTGGCTTAGTTCAACACGCGATTCAGTTTTCCGTTCTGAATGTCCCAGAGAACCACTGACGCATTGCCGCTGCCGCTGGCAATCAGCTGTCCGTCACGAGAAAAAGTTAACGAACTGACAGTCAGATCATGACCCTTGAGCGTTTGCTTTGACTTCCCGGATCCGATCTCCCAAATCACTACTGTCCGATCATCGCCACCGGTGGCGAGCAATCGTCCGTCGGGAGAAAAGGCAATTGCGTTGACAGCGCCTTTGTGCTTCTTGAGCAGGGTTCGCGACCCGCCTGCCCGTAAATCCCAAAGACTGACAATACCATCGTCGCTTGCGCTTGCCAGCGTCTCACCCGCGGCTGATAGAGCTATAGCAGTGATTTTGCCCTCAATGGATACTGTTCTGATAAGCGTACCGGTTCGTGCGTCCAAAGTGGACACTGGGCCATCGTTCCCAGCGCTGGCCATCGTGCTACCATCAGCCGAAAACGTTAGAAAAGCTATGGCGGTCTGACCTCCTGATAACGTTCGTATGACCCTTCCGGTCGCAGTATTTAGTAGCGTTACATCTTTATCGTCAGCAAATGCCAAAACCTCGCCGGCAAGCGAGAGCGCTGCCGAGGAAATTGGCTGACTAACTGGTCCCGAAAGTAGCTTCCTGGTCCCACTTACCGGATCCAACAGGAATAGCGATTCATTATTGAGCTCAGCCCATGTCTGGCCATCGGGGGATACTGTAAAGACGGAGGCTCCGTTCCCATTAGCTTTAATTTGCTGTTTAACTTCTCCGGTTCTGTAATCCCACACCTTAATCGCGCCGCCTTCGATTTCGCCAGATAACGTGTTCCCATCAGAAGAAAACGCAACGGCCAGAACACGTCTGACCGACAGGAGGAACCGGCTCGCCGACTTGGAATTATCAGGTTCAACTGCCGGCTCAAGAGTCCATTTCTTCTTCCATGTTTCAGTGTCAAGAAGCTGAACAGTGGTGACCCCGGATTGAACGGCGAGTGCGCGCCCATCAGGTGAAAGGGCCAAACCCGTAATAGCCTCTTCGCTGCCGTTCGTAAGACTACCTAACCTGCCGCTCTGTAGATCCCAAAGTTTGATAGTGCCGAAGACACGGTCCTGTTCATGCTGCAGAGTTCCCACAAGGATCACGTGGCCGTCTGGTCTGAATATGAGGGAGGTCACTGTGTCGCCACGACCAGTTAAACTGCGAGCAAGTTTTCCCGTACGAAGATCGAATAGCTTAATCTCACTCAATGGATTCCAGGTAGTTTCGTCTCCCGACCTTTGATACTGGTTGTTGGTGATTGCCACCGCCAGCGTGAGGCCGTCTGGCGAAAAAGCAATGGCGTTTACGCTACCTTTGAAGTCTTTCAACGTGCGCCCTGCCTCTCCTGTTTGCGAATTCAACAACCTCACTTTGCTGGAAGTCCAGTCTGCTAATATCTGTCCGTTCGGGGAAAACAGCAGCCGTTCCGGCTGATTGTTAATGAATCTAAACCGTCCGAATGAGCCGCTGCGGCCCCGATAACCAAAAGTCTGATCCGTGTTGAGGCTTGCCTTTAACTTGCGTTTGAGGGCCCCGGTTTGCGCATCCAGAAACTTCAGGTCCACACCGTAGACTGAGGCAAAATCCACGGGCCGCCTGAACATGCGGTCCGGATTTTGAGTGTCGAATGGGCCGTTGCTGTCGGTAATGCGCATCATGGTTTGAGTGTAGTCTTCAATGGTAGCCAGTTGTTGACCATCGGGAGAGTAAGCTGCCAACAAGCTGAGTCGTCCCTCTCCAGGCATTGTGTGCTCCTGTTTCAACTCGCCAGTTTGTACATCCCACCACTTCAGTTCCGCGGTCCTTTTCTCCTTTCCCTTCTCCCGTATCTTTGTGTCTCGCGCTTCAGTACTGCCGCTGACCATGGTTTTCCCGTCAGGCGAAAACGTAACTGACCAGACCGGTCCATCGAAGCCCCTAATTACGTGACGCAACTCTCCACTCTCGGTATTCCAGAGTTCAATGCGACCGCTTCGTTGCGAAATCTTACGAGCACCTCTGGCTAGCGCCAGAATGCGACCGTCAGGTGAAAACGTGGTGGCGAATACAACATCGTCAAGATCTGTGGGAGCTCGTGCCGAGTCTTTCGTTTGTGAGCTCAGTGTTCCAGACATTACCGTCAGGGCACAACAAACCAGCAGCGTGCTTTTCGCGCAGCATCTGGACCAGAGAAAAAACATGGCTTTTTTGAAATTCAGACTTTCAGGTTATCGAATTTTTGGGGAGATGATTTGATGTGATCGCGTTAAGGAAACTCTCACCCGCTGCCAATCTCAAGCCGAAGTTTTCGGCGATCGTCTGACCGATGTCTGCCAGGGATTCTCGTGTTCCCAGGTTAGTGGACGCAGCACCTCTTCCGAAGACAAGCAGCGGCACGTATTCGCGGGTATGATCTGAACCACGAAAGGTTGGGTCGTTTCCGTGATCTGCAGTGATCATTATTAAATCTTGATTGCCCATTGCTGCTGCGATTTCTGGTAAACGTGCATCGAAATTTTCGAGCGCGCGGGCGAAGCCTTCGGTGTCACGCCGATGACCGTAAAGCATATCGAAGTCAACTAGATTAGAGAAGATCAGTCCGCACCTTTCTTCCTGTAAGGCGGCGATTGTTTGGTCCACCGACTGACGGTTGTTTTTGGCTGAGAGATCTCTCGTCACACCAACAGAGTCGAAAATTGAAGCAATCTTTCCGACGCCCACCACCTCAAGTCCTCTGCTCTTCAATAAGGGCAATAGATTTTCTGCTGGTGGAGCAATCGCATAGTCGTGACGATTCTCAGTACGGTAAAACGATCCAGGTTCGCCAAGAAAGGGACGGGCAATCACGCGGCCGACCTGGTGTGATCCGACAAGAATCCTTCGGGCAATTTCCGAAATTTCGTAAAGCCTCGACAAGCGAATTACTTGCTCGTGGGCAGCTATTTGAAATACCGAATCAGCCGAGGTGTACACGATAGGTTTACCGGTTCTAACGTGTTCGGCGCCGAGTTGCTGGATTATCTCCGTCCCCGAAGCGGCAATGTTGCCGAGGATACCCGGGATCTCAGACTCGTTGATGAAGCGGTCGATGATCTCCGGCGGAAATCCGTTCGGATAGGTAGGAAATGCGCGCTCGAGGACAATTCCGGCCATTTCCCAGTGACCCGTTGTCGTATCTTTCCCGTTTGACTTCAGGGCACAGCGTCCATAAGAGGCGGTTGCCAGCGGTACCGGAGGCAGATTTTGCAAAGGCCGAATATTGCCCAGACCATAACGACGAAGGTTGGGTAAGCGAACCTCCCGTGATTTGAGAATGTGACCGAAAGTATCCGAACCCGAGTCGCCCCAATCGGCGGCGTCAGGCAGTTCACCAATACCGGCGCCATCAAGGACGAGGAGCACAATTCGTTTGAAAGGATTATGGCTAACCATCTGACAGGATCTGGCCACTAGCCCTTGGTCGCGTAATAACCTTCCCGGGCGCGGATCTGAGTCTTATCCGGTATTCCACGAACCTCGACGCGAATAGAACGAAATTTCCCATCACGCGTTTTGTTTGTGGGGTAGTAACCGAGGCTATACTGCGTCCCAATCTCTGTCGCCACTCGACCGAATGCTGCTCGAGCATCTTGCAAGGTGCCGGCCACAAAGTTCTTTCCACCACTTGCCTTAGCCAATTCGTTCATCTCTCGACGGGCCAGGTTATAAAGATCACGGCTAATCTGCATCCGTTCGAACTGGCCCATCTGGCAGAAGTCAACGTAATCATCAGGCTTGGCTCGCGGAAGAAAGATCTGTCGATATCGCTGTAGTTGTTTTGCTGATAGTGTCAAACGACCGTCATCCTGACAATCTTTTAATAATCGGTCTTCGACGAACTCCTCGGTATTTACCTGAATGAAATAACTGGCAATACCAGAACGGACCAGTTTTGCCCGGGCTTGGGCGAAGTCTGACTCGCTGGTCGAATCCACACCATCAGTCAAGGCGACCACGGCCCTGCGGCCGCGCACCTCGTCCCGCGGCGATTCACGAAAGATCTCGTCAGAAATACGCTCCAGGGCATCATAAAATGGGGTTCCGTTGCTTGTTCCTAAATTATCCATCGCTCGCCGAAGCGCCTTGCGATCATCGTTAAGCCGCGAAAGAATTTCCACCGTAGCCATCATCGAATGACCCTGTGGCGCTTTATTGAAGCCGACAATAGCCACTCTGTCACCGGGGCGAAGAGCCTCAATAAAAGCGTTCGCTGCCTGCCGAATCAACTCCACATCAGCACGGGTTGAGCCGGACGTGTCCAGCAAGAGAGCGATTTCAAACGGCGCTTCGGTGGTGCCAAAACTCGTGATCTTCTGGGGCTGTCCATCTTCAAATAGCAAAAAGTTCTCCTGGCGCAAACCGGCTACTGGCCGACCGGAATTGTTTGTTACCACCGCGGGGACTGAGACGAGCTGTGTTTCCACTCTCACAACATCGCCTTCGTCCACTTCTTCGGCGCCGGAGTCCGATTTCTTCTCGACCTGAGATTGATTTTTTGCGCCGTTCACCCGCCGCGGACGCTGCTGCTCGGTTGGTTGTTGGGCCACGGGTCTCGCGGAGATTCCGGCTATGATGAAAGTCCCAGCGACCAAAACAGTCAAAAACCGTCGAATCCTTAGCTTTGGCTTCAATTGAATTGCAGGCATAACGGATACCCTAAGACTCATTTCGAACAGTGAACTATAACTGGAAATGTTACGACAACAAAGCGCCGGTATTTGCCGTCAGAGTAATAGCGATGGCAAATCGCGTTGCGAGTCGTGACGACTAGAAGAACCACCGCAGAGACTGCGCAGCGCGGCCAAGGCCGCAACCAAATTAGTTAGACTTGTCGGCTTGGCCATAACACTTAACATGCCTGTCACTGTTTGATTCCAGGCAAAGGCTCACTCAAGCGGAAGCCCGCTGCGACGCCTGATGTGAGACCTCGGCTTCCCCTCGCTTTGTTACCGGCACACAGCGTCAATCGAGCAAATAATCTTCAGTTGAAATTAGGACACCACCAAGCCTCCTTGACAGTATCGCTTCCGTTCTCTTAGCATGACGGTTCGCCGACAGTGGAAAATTTTCACTGTTGAGCTAGCCCTGATGGTCACTGGAAGCGGACGTGTCGCGGAAGTCTGGGCCGGGCAGCCTGCTGGTCTTGAAAATTGAAATGAGCCCGGCACATTTGAAGGCACGTACGTCAATGGTAGACGGCTTCCCTTACAAGGAAGAGGTTGGGGGTTCGAATCCCTCCGTGCCTACCATATGAATAGGTCCGACAAACTTTAGTTTGTCGTCACCGTCGTTGCGACAGGGCTTGCGATGACGACAAACTAAAGTTTGTCGGACTTTGATAATCGAGTTTCTACGCGGAGTCGTAGTTCAGTTGGTTAGAACGCCGGCCTGTCACGTCGGAGGTCGCGGGTTCGAATCCCGTCGGCTCCGCCAATTCAACAAATTAGCGCCACCTCGGTGGCGCTAATTTTGTATATGCCACTAACTGTGTCACCAAGTTCCTCGGTGTGGGACCTGCTGGCGCTGGCCGACGCTCTCCGAAGGGAGGTGCTCCATGAATGCTCTGTCCAACCACCGAAAAGCTTCGTCCTTGTTCCCCAGACGTGAATAAAGTGCCGCGATCTTAATCATCGGGGCCCTTTCAGTTTGGTCTGCTTAGCAATTCCACCTTCTGGAGCCAATAACCGCGCGCCCCGTTTTCCGCATAGGCTTTGCGCAATGAGTTGACTTCTCGTGCCCAGGGGGAAGTGGAAATCTCGGTGGCTCAATCTTCTATCCAGCCATAAGTAAGTCTTCTCTAGACGAACTCCCCGCAATATCCATATATCCGCCACTTGAAACTGTGCTCAGAGTTTTTTTCATTCCGCGCGATCGCCAATTAACAAGATTTCGAGGTCCGAAAAAGTCCAATTCTTTTCTTTGATTGATGTATCCTTGACAAGCACAGATCAGCCGGGTCTTGAGAATGGGACCTCGGGGACGCTAATAAACGATCGCAAATAAATCATGAAGCATCTATTTGTTTTTGCAATGCTCGCTCTTGTCGTTTGCACAACGGCAGCTCGCACTGCCGCGCAGAACAATGTGCCACCCGAAGTGCGTGAGATGGCGCGTAAAGTAATGATGCCCGTCGTATATAAAGTGCCGGGCATGGACAAAGTTAGGGTCGTCCAAAACCTGAAATACACCAGGACCGATGATCCCAATGTCTTGATGGACGTTTATCTTCCGCCCGACGCAGCACAGGCCGAAAAACGTCCAGCCGTGATTTTCATTCATGGTGGAGTGAAGACGGAGTACACGCCAAAGGACTGGGGCATTTACACAACCTGGGGACGCCTCATCGCCGCTTCCGGTTTTGTTGGCGTGACTTTCACGCATCGGCTCGACTATCCGAATAAGTCTCTGGAGAATGCGGCGCAGGACGTACGCGCGGCCATCGATTACGCACGCGCCAACGCCGACAAATACAACATCGATAAGGACCGCATTTGTCTGATCGCTTTTTCGGCGGGCGGGCCGATGTTGTCGCTCGGGATGCGCGGCGACACTCCGTTCGTGCGATTGCCTGGTCGGCTTTTACGCCTTTATGGATATACAGCAGTCGGATTATCGCAAGACCGAAACGCCGGAAACCGTCAGTGGTTTTTCTCCGATCACTTATCTGCATATGGATATGAGCAAAATCCCGCCGCTATTCATTGCTCGCGCCGGGCGTGACGAAGTTCCGACGATGGACGACTCGATCGATCGCTTTGTGAGAGAGGCACTAGCGAAAAACATCGCGCTGACTCTTGCTAATCACCCACAGGGCGTTCACGGATTCGATAATCAGAACGACGATGAAAGGTCACGTGAGATCATTCGCAGCGCTATTGCTTTCATGCAAATTCATTTGAACGCGGTCGGCCGATGACACCTCCTGAAAGTGAGAATCCTTATGAGCGCAGAGCCCCGACGGTCCATTCGTGAGGAAAGAAACTTTGTGGAGATCGTCGATGGGACCTTAGGTAGAGCTTCGACACTGATTGGACCAGCGTGATGCAGTTCAAGAATTGTCTTTCCGGGACTCTTAATCGCGCTTTGCGGCGAATTGAGTTGGATTAAGCTGATCGTTCCCAAGGCGCTTTTTCTCGTGCCGCTCACGCGCTTTCCGGGTTTCGTCTGGTTGATCGCAGCCGGATTTGCCTTACCGAAAACAGTCGCTCGATCATGACGAAAACGATTCGAGGCTTCGTACTCTTTGAGTGCGTCGCCTTCATGGCCGCTGCCTTAACACACTTCGGCGTTCTGTTACGCGGATACGAGCACCAGAAAGCCGGGAGTGCCGAGAGCGTAATCGCCCTCGTGCTCCTCATCGGGCTAATTCTGACTTTGATTCGCCCTCAATCGACGAAGGGAATCGGCTTGACGGTTCAAGGATTCGCGCTGTTCGGAACGCTAATCGGCATCTTCACAATCGTCATTGGCATCGGCCCCCGAACAACTCCCGATATCGCTTACCACATCGTCATTGTGGGTGTGCTGGTTTGGGGATTGGTTAAAACTTCGCGGGCGCGGCAATAGCGTGCGGTCGAGTCTCAGAGTATGAATCAAAACACAGATGTACTAATCATCGGCGCCGGCCCGACGGGGCTTTCGCTCGCTTGTCAGCTAGTGAGATATGGCATTGACTTCGTCATTCTTGAGAAGAAGGAGAGTGTCACGCCATATTCGAAAGCTATCGGCGTTCAGGCACGAACGCTGGAGATCTACGAGCAAATTGGCTTGGCGCAAAAAGCAATCGAACAGGGCACGGTTGCCGGAAAGGGGCGTCTGCTCGTAGGCGGTGAGGTTCGCGGCGAACTTGATTTCTCCAACATTGGAGAGGGTCTAAGCCCTTATCCGTATGTGCTCATGTTGGAGCAAAGCAAGAACGAAAGACTGATTTACGAATATTTGCAAAACCATCGAAAAGAAGTCCTGTGGCAAACAGAACTGGAAAGCTTTTCGCAAAACGATTCGGGCGTAACGGTGCATGTAAGAACCGCTGAGAGCGCCTCTCAGATTATTGAAGCTAAGTATCTGGTCGGCTGCGACGGTCCGAAAAGTCTCGTCAGACATACGCTCGGACTCAAGTTTGAAGGCAGCACATTCGAGCGCATGTTTTATGTCGCCGACGCGCAGATTGACTGGAACTTTAGCCACGACGCGCTGCACATTTGCCTGTCCAAGGATTCATTCGTTGTTTTCTTTCCGCTCAAAGGCGAGAAACGTTACCGCATCGTCGGCGTTTTCCCGGAAGAATTCTCAAAGGACGAAGGCGAAGTTTTGTATGAAGAGATAGAGTTGCGAATCAAGGAGTTAGCGGAACTCGAACTCGATATCCACGATGTGGAGTGGTTTTCGACGTATAAGGTTCATACGCGTCACGTCAGTAAATTCTCGCAAGGCAGATGTTTTCTTGCCGGAGACGCCGCCCACATTCACTCACCAGCCGGAGCGCAGGGAATGAACACCGGAATCCAGGACGGCTACAATCTTGCTTGGAAAATGGCTTTGGTTGTTCAAGGCAACGCCGACGAAAAACTGCTGGAGACCTACAACGAAGAGCGACTTGAAAACGCCAGACATCTTTTGCAAACGACCGACCGAATGTTTCAGTTCGCCGCCGGTTCGGAATGGTTTCTCTCATTCCTTCGCACCGATGTCTTGCCGCCTTTGGCGAAATATATCTTCAGTTTTGATCCGCTCAGGAAATTCCTCTTCCTGCTAATTTCGCAAACTGGCATAAACTATCGACACAGTTCGCTTAGTCAACACACCGGAGACGATGATTTCAAAGTCAAAGCCGGAGATCGAATGCCGTACTTTCTGGTTGACGGTGAAAGCGTTTATGACAAGCTGCGCCAACCGAAATTTCATTGGCTTGCTTTCTCAAACAGAGAAACCGATTTTCAAAACATTCAAGACAGAACTCGAAAGCCAATACGCCGATTTCATTGACTTCAACGCCAACCCGCTTAATCCGAATGTGGCAGAAGCCTTCGGCACGGACAAACCTTTTAATATGCTGTTAAGACCAGATAACTATGTTGGATTGATCTCGTCAGAAACTTCGTGCGACGAGATAAAGATCTATCTAAAAGACGTTATCGGATATTGGTAGAGTCAAGTCTCGGCTCTCATGGCCGCTGATCGAGTCAGCGCGATGAGCGGAACTGTCGTCAACTTGAATGGCATAGTAATGACCAGTAACGAGAACGGCAAAGAGACCGGCCGAAATGTATTTACCGATGTTTTCATGTATCGGAATGGTCGTTGGCAAGCCATCAATGGTCAGGAGACTGACGTGCGCAAGATGAAATGAGGATCTAATCTAACGGTTAGGCGACTGCTGAGATTGTCTGCCTTGGTTCCTTTTGAGTTAGAATGAGGAGTGAATTAACTAGTCTGATAGATGAATTAGTTAGGACTTTTCAGCGTTTCGCGTGACTTATCGCAACGTAAAGTCATTCGTATTCGAACATGATCTCTGTAGCTGAAGCCACTCAAATAGTTATTAGAGAGACGTCTAACCTCGGGACGGAAAACGTAGCTCTCGAAGACGCCTTGGGTCGCGTGCTGGCGGAAGATGTAATTGCCGATTCAGACTTGCCGCCATTCGATCGTTCACAGATGGACGGCTACGCAGTATCTGCCGCAGACACGAACAGTGCCCCCACGCGATTGCGAATTGTTGGCGAGTCTGCAGCCGGACGAGGCTGGCGCCTACAAATGAAGTCGGGTGAAGCGGTAAGGATCATGACAGGCGCGCCAGTGCCGCTAGGGGCAGACGCCGTGCAGCAGGTTGAGCTGACGCGCGAAGTCGACGGCGGTGAGGTTGTGGAACTTCTCGAATCAGCCGCACCAGGGAAATCCATCGTAAAGCGCGGCAGCGAAATTAAAGCAGAAGAGACTGTCTTGCGTGCAAGTGAACGGATCACTGCTGCGATGATGGCCGCGCTGGCGTCATTCGGCTATTCGAAAGTAGCAGTAGGGCAACAGCCTCGGGTGGCGATACTAGCAACTGGTAGCGAACTTGTTCCGGTAGATCAGAAGCCAGGGCGGGATCAGATTCGCGATTGCAACAACTATTCAATAGGCTCTTTTGCTCAGCTCGCTGGTGCCATTATCGAACGCTTACCGCTGGCAGTTGACGATATCGATGGATTAAAGCGATTGATTATCGGTGCCGCGGAGCGGTCGGACGTCGTAGTCACTTCAGGCGGTGTATCGATGGGGATTTATGACTTTACAAAAACCGCGCTAAGGGAACTCGACGCAGAAATATTTTTTGAACGCGTGTCTCTACGTCCGGGCAAACCAACAGTTTTTGCTCGTCTGCCGAAAGGTACGCTGGTTTTTGGTCTGCCGGGTAATCCGGTTTCTGTATCAGTTACCTTCAATCTCTTCGCGCGCACTTGCCTACTGGCGATGCAGGGGGCAAAAGAGCCTGCTCAAAAAGAAGAGTGGGCGCTGCTGGCGCGCAAAGTAAAGCCTTCGATTGATCGCGAGAGTTATCTCCCCGCTCGATTAAGCACCAATAATCGTGGTCAGCTGCTGGTTGAGCCTTTGAAGTGGGGAGGCTCGTCCGATTTTGTCGCGTTTTCTCAAACTACGGCACTCATTATCATCCCTCCCGGGAATGAATCGCTCGAGCCTGGTGCTGTAGTTAAGATCGTACAGCTGCCCGTCTAATTCCTGTGGGTTCGTAATTCGAGTTTTTCTTGAAACTAGGTCACCACCAATTCCCGAGTGTATTCTGTGGCCTCGATCAATTGATCTATGCTTTTCTAAATTGGCGAACATAACGCAAAATGAAATCAAATCGTAAACTGAACCAGCTAAGCCATATTGATGATGATAGCCGGATTAGAATGGTGGACACGAGTGCCAAACAGATCACTTCCCGACACGCGGTAGCTTCGGCTCGGCTTTCAATGTCGGCCAAAACCCTCTCCGCAATCCGAGAACACAGAACACCCAAGGGCGATCCACTTGAAGCAGCCAGACTTGCTGGTATTATGGGGGCAAAACGAACCGCAGAGTTGATCCCGCTTTGTCATCCGCTGCCCTTGACGCATATCGACGTTAAGGCAACATTGGAACCGGACTGCATCTATCTGGTCGCAAGCGTTGCCAGCAGGAGTCAAACTGGCGTTGAGATGGAAGCACTGACTGCGGTCTCAATTGCCGCCCTTACGGTTTATGACATGTGCAAAGCTCTGGACAAGGCAATAGTGATTACCGATATAAGATTAGAGAGCAAAACTGGTGGAAAGTCCGGGGACTTCAAGCGAAAGAGTTAGGACGTAAAGAGTGGAACATCAGAGGTTTATTTAGCGTTTATCCCAGCGGCCAACCTTATTCCAGTGGAGACGTAAAAATGAGAGTAGTAATTTCCCACGATGCACGCCCGCAAGCAATGACGCTGTTGGCTGCTGCGGCCATCTCAATTGTGCTTTGGTTTGTCCCCTTCGCAGAAGTGTTGACCTATCCGTTTCGGATCTTTGTCACATTCATCCATGAAGGCGGTCACGCCATAGCCGCTCTGCTTACCGGCAATTCCGTACAAAGCTTGAGTATTGCGATGAATGGCAGCGGCGAAACTTATACTACTAAGGGTGCCCTGCTCCCTCAGGTATTCATCGCGAGCGCCGGATACCTCGGCTCCATGGCCTTTGGTGCAACCCTATTGATTCTGATTAGAAAGGCAATCGCCGCCCGCATCGTGTTACTCGGATCTGCATGCATCGTCTTTTTATTAACTCTCATCTACGGTTTCCTAAAACCACTCGTGTCCTGGAGCATGCTATCGGGAATTCCCTTTACATTTTTCGCCGGAATAGTGCTTTCGGTTGGCCTAATTGCCGTTGCTCGATTTGCCAGCCCGCGACTTGCTACTTTCTTCGTAAGTTTTCTCGCTGTGCAATGCGTCCTGAACGCATTACTCGATCTCAAAACAGTTTTCTTTCTTTCCTCTCCCTTCGCACCCACAGTTCATACAGACGCCGAGAACATGGCAGTCGCCACCGGAATACCGGCTCTATTCTGGACCATGGCTTGGATAGCGACGGCCTTTGTGATTCTTTGGTTTGCGATGCGTCTCTACGTAGTTAGCCGCGAGGGAAAAATCCAACCCGATCTACCTTTTGAAGACTCGCCGGTATCGTGAAAGCCATCTCCTTACTGAGATTGTGTGAAGGTGGTGCTAAGCTCCAAAAGAGCGAAAGCAACCTCACAGGTTAGGAAGGGGACCCTGTCCCCGCTTAACTTTGCAATCACTCAACTGCAATCAAACTCTCCAAACTTAGTACATTTTATTGATGAGAGACTTTCAACCTGGGGGCGTGGACAGGGTCCCCTTCCCGACCTGAGAGCCACCTGACTTAAGTCGAGAGCCTCCAGAACTGTGCTCTCGGTTAATGGAGACTGGGATAGAGCGAGTGCGAGTGGGAGTAATTAATTGAGAAACGCAACGACACGTTCGATAAACGTGTGTACGTAAGTAAACACGTTCGCGCTATTTTGGGGGATAACAATAAAGGAGAGGAGGAGCATTGAAATCCAGACTGACATATTCATCAACAGAGGATCACGCAACTGCTGCGGACAATCTGAAGAGGCAATCTGGATTAATCTTCGGACGCGAGTCTTGACGCCGCACCTTTCCTCTCTGACGAAAAAAGAGCCTGCCGGCATCAAGGGTGTTGCCCCCGGGGGGATCATACGAGAGATCTTCACCAGCGCTGATGCCAGATCCAGTGCCACATGCCGACCAATTTGCGCCGCGTGTTCGTCCGCCGCCGATTCAGAGTCTTCGGCCCAGGCTCTATCCAATACTCGGCCCGACGGAATCATAAGTAAGGCATCGTGGCAGAACCTGAGCAATCCGCGTTTGAGGTTGTCATGTGCCAAAAGATGGCCATGTTCATGCTCAACGGCCGCCGAAATCTCATCCGGCGTCAGAGACTCAAAGACCCGATGCCCAATAAAAAGCCGCGGCCGCAAAATGCCGACTATGGCAATTACAGGAAAGGGATGGTTGATTCGATAAACAGGAATGACAACGCCGGCTAGGGAAACTCGCTCTCCATGGGCCAACCAATCCTGGCGAAGTCGAGCAGTTGCGGACCAGGCTGCAAATCCGCGAATTAGGGCCAACCCAATACCTCCAGCGGCAGCAAGAGCAATAAGGGCAAGCTTCAGACTCACACGCTCCGGTGTTGCTCGAGGCTCTAGTTTTATGTAAGCAGGCGCAAGCAGAAAAATGGCGCCAGAGAGACCCAACGCTGCGGGAAGCACTCGCAGGGAAAAGGGGATTTTTGCTCGAGCCGTGGCAGACCAGCCGTTTGTGAACTGCCGGACCAGTCGCCAGAACGTCGCTGTGCACAATGATGCGAGGCTGTTGAAAGTCAGCACAGAGGCGAGCAGGATCGATATTCCGAGCAGAATAAACATCATCAACTCTTCAAATGAAGTTCGCGGCGTTTTTCCTGGATTAACCGATCCAGCTCATCAAGTAGTTCTCGATCTCGATCACTGACGGCATCGACGATGCAGGCGAGCACTGGCTCTACGACATCGGCCCCCCTACCCAGTAATCCATCAATCAAGTCCTCTCTGATGCCCTGCTCCAATTCTTCGCGATTGACTATTGGCGAGTAAAGAAAGGCCCTTCCCTCTTTGTACCTGCTGAGCAGCTGTTTTTTGTAGAGCCGGTCGAGCGTAGTCATTAGCGTAGTATAAGCAACCCTCTCGTCAAATGCTCTGAAGACGTCGCGCACGCTTACCCTACCGAGCCGCCAGGTCTGTTCCATGACCTGGCGTTCAAGGCTACCTAAAGCTACTGCAGCCACATCTCGCGGTCTACGGAATCCACGCAAAAGGAATTTTGGTGTTTTCATGAGAAGCGCATTGTTGTGCAGATGGGCTACAGGTGTCAAATGAAAGCTCTCCCGATTTCACCTACAGCAGAAATGGAGGTAATATTTGAGGTTTGCGGATGAAGCAGAACTTTTTTCCGTGTAGCCACTCACATATTTGAGATGCCCGAACAAGCCATTGAAGTCCGGGGAGCCCGGGTCAATAATCTGAAGAACATTTCCTTCTCCATCCCGATTAACCAGATGACTGTGGTTACCGGGGTGAGCGGATCCGGCAAATCATCGCTTGCGTTCGACACTATATACGCTGAGGGGCAGCGACGATATGTTGAGTCTCTTTCCGCCTATGCGCGCCAGTTTCTTGAACGGATGGACAAGCCTGATGTCGACGAGGTTCGTGGCATTGCACCCGCCATCGCTATACGGCAAAAAAACTCAACTCGAAATCCAAGGTCTACGGTAGGCACGCAAACTGAAATTTACGACTACCTGCGGCTGCTCTTCGCTCGGGTCGGCACCACCTACTGTCGGATTTGTGGCCGCCGCGTTTATCGCGACTCGCCGGAATCGGTCGCGGATGAAGTTTTGCGGACGCTTTCCCCGGCTACCAGGTTTTATGTTCTTTTTCCCGCCCAGGCAGGACTTGGCCTAAAGCAACTTGGGGACGGGGAAACCACGGGATCACGTGCCGGTGGGCCAGGCAGTGAAAAATTGAGGTCATCGCGTCAACGAGTCTCTGGGCCAGCGCGCCACCACGCGACTGCGCACATCATGAGCCTGATGCAGAGGGGGTTCACACGGCTCCTGGTCGACAATCGAATTTTGGAGCTTCATTCACCCGATGATTACTCGCGGCCCAATTTCGAGGGCGCTTTTGTGATGGTTGACCGCCTCGCCAGCGAACCCGCGATTCGCCAGCGCCTGGTTGATTCGTTGGAAATTTGTTTTCAGGAAGGACACGGGGCAGCAGTCATTCAAACGGCAGGGCCTGAACCGCAGCAACTAAAATTTTCCGACCGATTCGAATGCAAGTACGACGGAACGTTTTACGCTCAACCCGAGCCGCGACTCTTCAGTTTTAACAATCCATTTGGCGCTTGCCCCACGTGTCAGGGATTCGGCAACACCATCGGTCTCGATCTCGACCTGGTTATACCCAATCCCGGCTTGAGTTTGAAGCAGGGCGCAATTGAGCCCTGGACGAAACCGCAACATGAGTGGGCCATGGACGAGTTGCGCCAGTTTTGCAAGTCAGAAAAAATTTCTATGACTATCCCATTCAACCAACTGTCGCGCGCTGAACAGCAAGCAGTCGTTGAGGGCAAGGGAGACTGGAGTGGTGTTCGCGGCTTCTTTGAGTGGCTGGATACCAAGAAATACAAGCTTCACATTCGTGTTTTTCTATCAAAGTATCGCGGTTATACGCTTTGTCCGGATTGTGGTGGGCAACGCCTGCGGCAGGAAGCTCGCGATGTTAAAATTGGCGCACGTACGTTACCCGAGGTCTGCTCGCTCTCCATAAAAGACGCGGCAGTATTCTTTGACTCACTTCAACTTCCTGAAGAGCAAGCGGCGGTTGCAGAAAGAATCCTGTTTGAAATTCGACGACGCTTACGTTTTCTAGTTGACGTGGGTCTTGACTACCTGACGCTTGAACGTCTCGCTTCGACGCTTTCCGGAGGAGAGGCCCAGCGAATACAATTGGCCACCAATCTCGGCTCCGCGCTGGTAGGAGCGTTATACGTGCTTGACGAGCCCTCAATCGGACTCCACCCGCGCGATAATGAACGTCTGATTCAACTACTGCACAACCTGCGCGACATCGGAAATACCGTCCTGGTAGTGGAACATGATGTCGAGATGATTCATGCGGCCGATCACATTCTCGATATTGGCCCTGCGGCGGGTGAATTGGGCGGCCGGGTGATGTACGAAGGTGACTTTCCCGGATTGCTCAAAGATGAAGGGTCACTAACGGCCCGATATCTCCGCGGCGAGGCGGAAATTAAGGGTCCGAAACAGCGCCGTTTGCTTCAGAAACGCTCGCTGAAACTGCGAGGGGCTTCCGAACACAACCTGAAGGCGATAGACCTTGACCTGCCTTTGGACATGCTGGTCTGTGTTACCGGCGTGAGTGGCTCAGGCAAATCCACACTGATTCACGATTGTATCTACGCCGGGTTAAGGAAACAACGAGGTGATTGGCAGGGTCACGTTGGAGCGTTTCAAACACTGGAGGGCGGACTGTCAATTGACGATGTTGTTCTCGTTGATCAGTCGCCTATCGGAAGAACTCCTCGCTCGAATCCCGTCACTTATATTAAGGTCTACGACGCCATCCGCGAGGCGTTTGCTGCCACGAGAGAAGCCCAGGCACGAGGTCTGGATCCCTCCCATTTCTCATTCAATTTACCCGGTGGTCGCTGCGAAGTTTGTCAGGGTGACGGCACCGTTACAGTAGAAATGCAGTTTCTGGCGGACGTCGAACTTGTGTGCGAAGAGTGCAAAGGAACGCGTTTTAAGCAGCAGATTTTAGACGTACGCTATCGGGGTAAAAATGTACATGAAGTGTTGAGCATGACAGTACGCGAAGCCATAGCTTTCTTTCGCGAGGTGCCAAAGATCACTAACCGACTACGAGTGCTTGATGAAGTGGGATTGGGATACTTGCGTCTGGGCCAGTCTGCAACCACACTCTCCGGAGGCGAAGCTCAACGGACCAAACTGGCAGCCCAGCTGTCAAAACGCACCGGTTCCCGAACTCTTTACATCTTTGATGAACCCACCACGGGCCTCCACTTTGATGACATCAACAAATTACTCTCGGCATTTCGTGCTTTGCTGGAGGCGGGCGGTTCGTTATTTGTCATCGAACATAATTTGGATGTCATCAAGACTGCCGATTACGTAATTGACCTCGGGCCGGAGGGGGGCGAGGCGGGAGGTGATGTCGTCGCAACCGGAACGCCGGAAGAGATCGTGAACGTACCGCAGTCGTATACCGGACGGTATTTACGCAGATACCTGGCCCAGTCCAACGGCCAATGACATTGAAGAGAGCAGAGCTTCATAGCTCAACGCTCCTACTGAATCATGACTTCTGCTGATTGTTTTCCAGGGCAGTCCGTAACACCCCATATTCCTCTACGACGCCGCCTTAGGTATTTGGCAATAATCTATCTCAGCTTTCTGCTGGTCCTGTTCAGTATCGAAATAATTACGCGTACGACACTGCCACATCTCTCGAGTCTTGATTTATTTGTCGTCACGCCGCAACAAAAGGCCCAGATTGCCAACGCCCAACAGTCAACCATCTTTGAAGGCGACCCCCTAAAAAATAGTGTTTCTGCAAATTCCGGAATTGAGTGAAATAGCTTACCCGGCGAACGAAGGTTGGTTTGGCGAACTGATCCATCCAAACCACATGGGCCATAGGCTGCTGGCCTCGGAGTTGCTGAAGGTCTTTTCAACAAACAGGATGCTTGATAGCTTCACCGTTCCGGCGCTCATCCCGTAGCAGATGCAGGGTTATATTTTCGGCAGAGGGGGACAAGCAAGTGACTCTAAAAGATAAGATTATTTCGGATATGACTGCGTCCATGAAGGCCCAAACAGCGGCGCGCACCTCAACTTTGAGAATGGTGAAGGCAGCACTTATGAACCGCGAGATTGAGAAGGGCGGCGAACTGGACGATGAGGAGATAATGAAACTGCTTAAGTCCATGGTCAAACAGCGCCACGATTCGGTAGAGCAGTATCAGAAAGGGGGGCGTCAGGACCTGGTGGACAAGGAGAACGCGGAGATCGTGGTAATTGAAACATATTTGCCGCAAGCAGCCTCCCGAGATGAGATTGAACAAGCAGTTAGTGCCGCAATTGCGGAAACTGGCGCTGCTTCACTGAAAGATATGGGAAAGGTGATGAAGGCAGCGCAAGCTAAGTTGGCGGGAAAAAACGCGGACGGGCGAACTTTAAGCGAGATCGTGAAGTCAAGGCTCACCTGAAAGGCCCTCTTCACTGGGACCGCGGGCGTTCCGCCCGCACCAACATGCCGCTAAAAGCTAACATAACAAGGTCGGGTGCTGTGAAAACCATCGGGAGCAGATCGTGAAAATGCAGAAATCCCAATTAAGCAGCCGACTGATTATTCTGGCGCGTCTGACTGCCGATTTGATAGATCGCTTCCATCACGGCGGAGCGTACCTCTGACGGCAAGGAACCACGCACAGCCAAACTACGGAACGAAGAGATGATATCAGGCTGGTCGCTAAACGCGAGCAGCTTGATTACGGCTAACCGCACTCCAATATTTGCGTGGTTGCCGATAGTGTGGATGAGTGGCTGAACTTCTCCAGCTTTGGCCATGAGAAAGAGAATTGAAAACGCATCGTAGGTCTTCTCTCTGCTTTCGCCTGCCAGCCCATTGATTGCATCCATTGCTATTCCAGAACCAGCCAGTGCGGCACCAATTTTCCGACGACGCTCGGGCGTGCCTTCGCGCAAAGCGCGAGTAAACGAGCCGGCGCGATCTGGCTTGAGATCATAGAGAGCACGGGCGGCCGCGTTGCGAACCTCGGCAGAGGAATCATCGAACGATTTTGTGATCAAAGCAAAGGCTTCCTCTGCACCCAGTTGCGCCAAATCAGGCAAAGCCGCGGCTCGTTCGGCTGAGTCGCTGCTGTTTAAACGTTCGACCAGGACTGAGGCTATTGAAGACTCATCGCCAACCGCTTCAATTGATTTCTCCGGGGTATTCTCCACAGCTTCAATTGCGGTTTGGGACGGCGGCCGTTCGTCATGGGTTCTTACTACTTTGTCGGCAACAGAGTTCTTGTGGAAGACCAACTCAATTTCCTCGTCAGTCATCATCCTGGGCGATTTGTCCGCATTCTCCGAAGAAATACCCCCTGGCAAGTGGCCCTCAAGCTGGACGTGAAGGCGAGTTTCTGTCTCCTGAATTAGACTCACGCGGTTTGCGTTTGTATTGCGCAGCATTTCAATTTGCGTATTGAGCTGTTCTTGTTTCTCAATCTGTTGCAGAGCCTCTGCTTCCGCTTGCAAACGAAAAGCTTCAAGTTCCTTAAGTCTTAGTTCTTCCACTTCAGCTCGATGACGCGCTTCCTCAGCTGCTTGCTTATGCGTCTCCGCTTCTAATTGTCGGCGAGCTTCTTCGGACCGCAAAACAGCTTCTTCCTCTGCCCGTTGACGACTAGCTTCTTCAAGTGCTTGCAGATGAGCTTTGGTTTCCTCAATTTTCTGCAGCTTTTCCGCTTCGTTCTGACAAAGAAGTTTGATTTTGGAATTAAGTCGCTGTTCCTTCTTCGAAAGCTGTTCTGTTTCTACTGATGCTTCGCTATAAATTGTCTCCAACAAGACCAGTCGTTGGTCCTCATTACTTAATCGGGCCGCCAGCGTTCCAACCTTTGATTCGAGATTGACCTTTCGCGGCTTTGCTTTTCGCCTGCCACCGTCGCCTGCCGATTTAGAATCATCTTCTGCCGCAACTCCGAGGCGGGCTTCCAGCTTCTCGATAAGCTTGGCGTGTCTTGCCTCAGCTTTCTGCAAGGCCTTTATTTCATCCTTCAGCTGCTCTTCTCTTTCTGCTCTCAGTTGGGATGCCGCAGCAAGCTTATTACGAACGTCTTCCAACTGAGCAAGTCGTTCCCCTTCTTCGAATGAAATGCGCCGAGCTTCTCCTTCGATTTCGCCAAGCAAGGCCTCCTTTTGTTCCAGCTGCTCCACCTGCTCGGCTTCTTTTTTGCGCAGCGACTCGATCGTGGCATTAAGCTGCCGTTCTCTTTCTGCTCGCTTTCGGGCTTCTGCCTCAAACTCGTTTTTGACAGCTTCCAACGCAGCCAGTTGTTGCTCCTGTTCCGCGGCTCGGATGCCTGCTCGCGCTTCAGCCTCACGATGAGCCTCTTCTACACGTCGAGTTCGCTCTTCCGCCTCTGCGTGAAGTCTTGCTTCTTCCTCTGCTTGCTGGTGCATTTCCGCCTGGGTTCGTCGCAGTTGGGCTTCAGTCTCCGCGATCAGCTGTCGTTGCGTGACTTGCGTTTGAACCAAGGTTTCAATTTCAGATTTGAGGGTTTTTATTTGTTGCGCGATTGCTTGAGCTTCCGCTTCTGCCTGACTTCGGATAGCCTCCAGCTGTACTAACTGCTCTTGCTCTTCCTCTGCCTGCAGTCGCGCCGCTGCCTCTGCTTCCTCTCGTACTTCTGCCGCTGCCTGGCGCCTCGCGGCCGCCGCAGCCTCTCGTTGCTCTTCTACTTCCGCCCGCAGATGCGCTTCTTCCCCTGCTTGTTGTCGTGCCTCCTCCTCGGCTTCTCGCAACCGGCTTTCGGTTTCCTCGATCTGCTGCAGTTGTTCTGCTTTCAACGTCACCAACTGTTGGATCTCAATATTGAGTTGCTGCTCTCTCTCCGCTCGCCTCTCCGCTTCTGCCTCGGCCTGACTACGGATCGCTTCCAGTTGGGCCAGTAGCTGTTCCTCATCCTCTGCTCGCTTCTGCGCTGCTG